>Ga0208375_1000122_pt1 | contig 123972 bp, 128 predicted proteins | sample RifOxyD1_FD_184038 | JGI IMG/M metagenome (GOLD analysis project Ga0208375, IMG submission 184038) | Soil microbial communities from Rifle, Colorado - Rifle Oxygen_injection D1 (SPAdes) | ecosystem: Environmental > Terrestrial > Deep subsurface > Rock core/Sediment | place: Rifle, Colorado... | reverse complement strand
AAACTTGTTTCTTAATTCTTTGCTTTTAAATAAAAATAATATCTTATCGTACCACATCAGCGTAATTTTTAATTTTTATTTCGTAAATTTAAAAGTGGAAATTATTTGATTAAACAACATCTCTTCTTGGCTTGTAATATTTGTCAACGATTCGTCTGGATCCGCTCTGGCAGTAGTAAAAATTATTGCACCTGTTTTATAAGGAATAAAAACCATAATTCCGCTACCACAACCCATATAACAGGTGGCCGATTTTACTTTGTACGACCTGATCCCATTTATCGAAATTTCTGACTTTTCGTATTTAACACTATAACGGCCAGAAACCAAATTATTGGGGTCAAATTGATAATTAAAATTAACCTTAAATTCTAATTTTTCTGAATTCTTATTATATAAAAAATATTTAGAGAGTTTAGATACACTTTCGTCATCGTCAAATTCTCGGGGATTTATATATTCCTTGAAACTATCGGGGTACTGAAACTCAAAACCATATTCGTCGTTTTTGTAGGTTTTCCACCCTTCAATTTCGCTCAGGGCAGATCCGGCGGTTTCGGCGTTTAAATTTTGGGATTTGAGATTTTGTTGGTTATTGAAATTTGGGATTTGAGATTTTGTGAAATACTGGTATGCAAAAACTCCGCCGAAAGCGATTAACACTACGGCAAGAATAATTGCAATGCCATTTATAGCTGAAACTCCTTTTTGTTTTTGCATATTTTTATTCTTCGCTATTTATTTTTTCTAAAACAAACTCTTTTATTTTCATTGCCGATTTGTAAGCATCTTCTGCCATTTCCCAAGTAAATAATTCTGAGGAAACATCAGACGGATATCGGGTTTCTATATAATAAGGATCTAAAAGGATAACATGCTCTCCTGTTTTACTAAAAATATCCGGAGAGTATTTTGCAATACGCTCTGAAAGTTCTTTCAAACTGTGGATTTTTGGACAATCATTCGCATAAAAAATCAAAAGCGATTTTAAATATTTTTCTGACATCTGCTGAGAAACAAAACAAACTAAAGATGGCGTCCCATCTCTATGTTTTAAAATCGATTTAATATTCAACTCATCATCTTCTGCTTTTTTAATCCATTCTAAAATTATTATTTTATTACCTTGCATATAAAAGTTTACCTTCATTAATTATTTTTAAAATAAATGGATCATTTATTTTTTTTCTTCTCTCTATCTGCTCTGGTGTATAAACTAAAATATCAATAGCTCCGCCCATGCTAAAAATAATTCTATAAACATCCCTTACTCTATCAAAGGGAGATTTATCGCTTTTTTTTACCACAAGCAAATCAATATCACTATCCTTAGTTGGATTTCCCCACGCAAAAGAACCAAAAAGTATAATTTTTTCTGGTTTATATTCTGCGACAATTTTATCAGAGATATTTTTAATTTTATCAGTAATTTCCATTTTTGTTTTTTACTTAAAAATTGAAAATTATTTTATGCTTCCGCCGGATTTTTCCACTGCTTCTTTTGCAGATTTTGAAAATTTACAATTTTCAAACACAAGTTTTTTTGTGATTTTACCGGTTCCCAAAATTTTAACCTTTGGTGTCTTTCCTTTTATATTACTAATAATCCCTTTTTTAATCAAATTTTCCGGATTTATTGTTTCTCCATCTTTTGTATTTTTTTCCAAAACTTCCAAATTTACCACAACAATGTTTTTTGGCAAAACAAAAGCTCTGTATCCTTTAAGTTTTGGATACCTTTTAATCAATTCCCTTATAATTGGCACCATTTTTCTTCCTGCCCTGGATTTTTGACCCTTATTTCCCTTTCCCGAATAAGTTCCTTTTTTTCCTCCCCTGCCAACCCTTTTTTTGCCCTTATTTTTATGTTTTCTTTGTAATTCGTGTATCTGCATTTTTTTAGCTCTTAACTTTTAACATTTTTAGCGCTTCCATTGTAGCTCGGGCATTGTTTAATTTATTTTTTGAGCCCGAAAGAATTTTTGAAGAAACGTTTTTAATTCCGGCCAATTCGCAAATAGCTCTTACGGCTCCACCGGCAACCAAACCTCTTCCCTTTTTTTGGGGCCTTAATAAAATTACCGCCGGCCCAGACTTTGCCTGCACTTCATGCGGAATAGTTCCGTCAATAATGACAACGTTGATCAAATTTTTTTTGGCTCTTCTTGTTGCCTTTTCAATTGCCTGTGAAACGTCTCGCCCCTTATCAACCCCAATTCCCACTTTACCTTTTTTATCTCCGGCAATAACAGTAGCCCTAAAGCTCATTCTTTTTCCTCCTCCTGTAACCCTGGTAACGCGGGCCAAATCTAAAAGTTTAGATTCAAATCCGTCATTTGGCCTGTCTTTACTAAACCCTCCTCCCCGGCCAAAACCAGGCTTTCTTTGCCCTCCAAATCCGCCTCCGACTCTCTGTCCTTGCCCAAATCCGCCACGCTGTCCTGCTCTTTGAGTAGCAGGCTGAGCCGGTGTTTCTCCGGTGGGAATTGGCACAAAACCGTCGTTAGTTTTTTTAATTTCTTCTGTCATAATTATATTATTTAAAATTTAAGTCCGCCTTCACGCGCCCCTTCGGCCAACGCCTTAATCCGGCCATGAAAAATAATTCCAGCTCTATCAAAAACAACGCTTTCAATTTTTGCTTCAATTGCTTTTTTCGCAATTAATTTTCCTATTTCTTTTGCAACATCGCTTTTCTTTTCTCCTTTTTTAGGTTTTATATTTACATCGGAAACAGACATCAAAACTTTTGGTTTTTCCGAATCAACAATTAGTTGGGCATAAATGTGCTGGTTTGACCTAAAAACACAAAGCCTTGGCCTGTCTTTTGTCCCAAATATGCTTTTTCTTATTTTTTTATGCCTTCTGATTCTTTTTTCTTGTTTTACTGACATGTTTTTCTTGTGCCCCGAGGGGTATTATTTACTTGCTACAACTTTTTTACCTTCTTTTCTTCTAACCCTTTCGCCTTGATATTTAATTCCCTTTCCTTTATAGGGCTCCACCTTCTTTTGTTTTCTTATTTCTGCTGCCATATGCCCAACCCTTTCTTTATCAACGCCCGAAACCGTAATTATGTTTTTTTCAACTTTAAAATCAACTCCGTCTATCTTTTTAATCTTTATGGGATTTGTAAATCCAACATTTAAAGTTATGCCCTCTGCGTCAACTGAGGCTTTAAATCCAACTCCTTCTATTTCAAGCTTTTTCTCAAAACCCTTGCTTGTGCCCTCAACCATATTTGCAACCAAGGCCCTATATAAACCCCATAATCCTCTCCCTTTTTTAGATAATTCAGACTTCGGAGAAACAAAAATCTTCCCGTCTTTAGATTCTATTTTTATCTCGGGGTGAATTGCCTGCTTTAACTCTCCCTTTGGACCCTTAACCGTGATTTCTTTTTCAGAAATTGTTACGGTTACGCCCGCTGGAATTTCTATTAATTTTTTTCCAATTCTTGACATAATTTTATAGTTTTACCAAACTTGGCAGATTATTTCTCCGCCCAGTTTTTGTTTTCTTGCTTCTTTATTTGTCATCAAACCTTTTGATGTTGAAACTATGGACATGCCGAACCCTCCATGTACTCTCCTGATTTCATGAACACTTTCATAAATTCTTTGCCCTGGCTTTGAAACTCTTTTCATCCCTGCAATTGCGGGCACTTCATTATTATATTTTAATGTAATTTTCAAAGCTTTTATCCTCCCCTTTGTCGCCTTTTTAACATCGCTAATAAATCCTTCCCTTAATAAAAGACTTGCAATTTCGTTTTTTATTTTTGAATAAGGAAGCAAAACCTCTGTTTTTGCAACAGCTTCTGCATTTCTTATTTGATTTAACATGTCTGTAATTGGGTCTGTCATAATTTTTAATTACCAGGATGATTTTTTTACTCCTGGGATTTCTCCTTTATTTGCCAACTCCCTAAAGCAAATTCTGCAAAGTCCGAAGGCCCTCATAAATCCGTGCCTTCTTCCGCATTTAAAGCACCTTCTAATTTTTCTTGAAGGATACTTTGGCTTCATTTTTGCTTTTGCTTCTTGCGATGTTTTTGCCATTATTTTGTTTCCACCATTGGGAAACCCATTAATTTGTATAATTCCAAACCTTCTTCTTTTGTCTTTGCGTTTATAACAACTGTTATTTCCAATCCAAAAATTGTCTTTTCTTTTTCTGTAAAAATTTCAGGGAATGAAATGTGCTCCTTAAATCCCATTGAAAAATTTCCGTTTTTATCAACCGATTTTGGGTTTAGCCCCTTAAAATCACGAGACCTTGGCAAAGACAAATAAATTAATCTTTCCAAAAAATCCCACATTCTTTGCTTTCTCAAAGTTACAACAGCCGCAATTTCCAGCCCTTCCCTTAATTTAAATCCGGCAATTGATTTTTTTGACTTGACAATTGTTGTTGCCTGTCCGGCAATTAAAGATAAATCCTGTGAAATTAAGTTAAAAATCTTTTCCCTTTCTCCCGCAGCCTTTCCAACAACTGCTTTTCCAAAAGAGCTGTTTAAAACAACTTTTTTTATAGACGGAACCGCCATTGGGTTTTTGTACCCAAAGCGCTTCATCATTGCGGGGACAACCTCTTTTTTATATTTTTCTTTTAAGCTTTGCATGTTAGATTTTTTGTTTGCACTTCTTGCAGATTCTATACTTTTCTTTATTTTCCAGCAAATACCCAATTCTTCCGGCTTTTCCGCATTTGGGGCAGATTATTTTCACATTTGAAACGTCCAATGCCGCCGGCACATCAACTACTTGTCCTTTTTCTCCTTGCCTCTTGGGTCTTACGTGTTTTTTCTTTAGATTAACCCCTTCAACTAAAATTTTCATCTCTTTTGGAAGAGCCCTTGTTATCTTTCCTGTTCTGCCCTTGTCTTTTCCAGAAATTACTAATATATTGTCGCCTTTTTTTACTTTCATGTTTTTGTATAGTTAAGCGAGCGTCTAAAGCAACTCACTGGCCATCATGGCAATTGTGCTGTAACCTTTTTCTTTTAATTCTTTTGCTGTAGGCCCCAAAACTCTTGTTCCTTTTGGTTCTTTTCCCTCGCCCAAAATAACAGCCGCGTTGTCGTCAAATCTTATATATGAACCATCTGCCCTTTTAAATTCTTTGTGCTGTCTTATAATGACGGCTTTTACTTTGTCGTGTTTTTTTACCAATTTTCTCGGTTCAGCTTTTTTTACCGCAGCCACAACAATGTCTCCCAATTGAGCATATCTTTTTCTTGTTCCTCCGGGCACATTAATAACCTGGATAATTTTAGCTCCGGAATTGTCTGCAACTTTTAACATTGATCTTGGCTGTATCATAGTATTATATTTTCTTTATTACCCTCCAATTTTTATCTTTTGACCTGGGCGCAGTTTCTTCTATCATAACTTTATCTCCCACGTGGTATTCTTTATTTTCGTCGTGGGCTTTAAATTTTTTGTGGACCTTAAATCTTCTCTTATATTTTGGGTGTTCTTTTATCCTTTCCACCTCAACAACAACTGTTTTTTGCATTTTATCGGATACCACAATTCCTTGTAATGTTTTTTTAGCCATGTTATTTTGTCTCTTTTAAAATAGTTAAAATTCTGGCTATTTCTTTTTTTGAATTGGCAATTTCCTTCACGTTTTTCAATTTATTAGAAGAAAATTTAAACCTTAAATCACTCAACTTTTTTCTCAGGTCGTAAACTGCTTTTTCTAGCTCTTTCTTGCCTTTTTTTCTTAATTCTGTTGTCTTCATATTAAATATTGTCTTTCTTAACAAATTTTGTTTTAATCGGCAATTTTCTGGCGGCTCCCTCCAATGCCTCTTTGGCTATTTCCTCTTTTAATCCGTCCAATTCAAAAATCATTCTGCCCGGCTTTATAGGATAAACATAATGATCGACATTCCCTTTTCCGCTTCCCATTCCAACTTCTGCCCCTTTTGCGGTTACAGGTTTGTCCGGAAAAACTCTCATCCAAAGCTTCCCCCCCTTCTTTAAATATCTTATAATATATCTTCTTGAAGCTTCAAGCTGGCGCGCTGTAAGCCATTTTGTTCCTAATGACTTTAATCCAAAACTGCCGAAATTTATTTCAGTCGCCCTTGATTCTACGCCATTAGACCTACCCTTGTGCCACTTTCTGTGTTTAACTTTTTTTGGCATTAAAATTCCCATATTTTTGTAAAATTATTCGAATTTATCTCCTTTATATATCCAAACCTTTATTCCAATTTTTCCATAAGTACATTGTGCCTCGTCCTGCGCGTAATCAATATCTGCCCTGATAGTATTTCTTGGCAATCTACCTTGACCGAGCCATTCGCGTCTGGCAATTTCAATTCCATTTAATCTTCCCGACATTTCCATTCTTACCCCCTTAACTTCCCTGTTTGTCATAACTCTTTCAAGCGATTTTTTTATAACTTGCCTGAATGGAATTCTTTTTTCAATCTGCTGAGCGGCCATTTGAGCCACTAGGGCGGAAGAAATCCAGGGATTTCTTACTTCCTTAATTTCTAGCTTAATTTCTCTTTTTGTGTTATTCTTTATCTTTCTTTTTATTTGTTTTTCAACATCGGCCTTCAAAACCTCCACGCCCTCCCCTCCTCTGCCTATTATCAGGCCAGGCCTTGCTGTTTCAACAATAATGTTCAGCTTATTGGCCGAATGTTCAATTTCAATGTTGGCAACCGAAGCTTCAGACAATTTTTTTCTTAAATAATCTTTGATGCAAAAATCCTCCTCTAAATATTGGGGCATTTTTTTACCGTAAAACCCGCGGATATTCCAATCCCCTGTTCCCTTTATTCTAAATGATTTTGGGTGAACTTTATGTGCCATGTTATTTTTTAGCTGTTCTTCTTCTAACTGTCTTTTTTATTTTTGGCTTCTCTTGTTTTATAGCTTCTTTCTTAATTTCTGCCTTTTCTCCAGACAATGTTAAAGCAATATGGGAAGTTCGTTTAATTATCGGGTAAGCTCTCCCGCGAGACATTGGATGCCACCTTTTCAATTTTGGACCCTCGTCAACTGTAATTTTTGAAATAAATAAATTTGCTTCGTTTAATTGGAAATCATGTTTTGCCGATGCAATTGCTGAATCTAAAAGCTTTTCAACATTTCTGGCAGATTTGTTTACTGTAAAAGAAAGCATTGCTTTTGCATCCAAAGCCTTTTTACCCCTCACCAAATCAATTACCTGTCTTACTTTTCTTGGTGCTGTTCTTAAATTTGATAATTTTACTTTAATATCCATAATAATATGTTATTTTCTACTTCTTTGGAGCCGTTGGCGGAACTTTTGTTGCATCTGCCGTCTTTGCTGCCTCTTTCTGCTCCGCTCCGGCCTCAATGTCTCTTTGCATTCTTCCTCCATGCCTTACAAATTTTGTTGTAGCTGCAAACTCTCCCAATTTGTGGCCTACCATATCTTCTGAAACAAAAACCGGAACAAAATCTTTTCCGTTATGGACTCCAAAAGTGTGCCCAAGCATCTCCGGGGAAATTGTTGAATGCCTTGCCCAGGTTTTAATAATCTTTTTTCCGTCTTTTCTAAGATTCAAAACCTTTTGCAATAACTTCTCATCAATATATGGTCCTTTTTTTAAACTTCTTGCCATATGATTTTATTTTTTCTTTCTTCTGCTGATGATTAATTTATTTGACCACTTTTTCCTATTTCTTGTTTTCACTCCTAACGCGGGCAATCCCCAGGGAGTTTTAGGATGCCTTAATCCAATTGGCTGCCTTCCTTCTCCTCCTCCATGCGGATGGTCTACCGGATTCATTGCCGAACCTCTAACTGCAGGCCGTATTCCTTTGTGCCTGTTTTTTCCGGCTTTTCCCACTCTGTAAAACCTGTTCTCCGGATTTGAAACCATTCCAATTGTTGCAAAACATTCCCCCAAAAATTTTCTTACTTCGGTTGATGGCATTTTTAAATTTGCATATTCGCCGTCGTGGGCTAGAACCTGAGCAGAGCTTCCAGCCGACCTTACAATCTTTCCGCCTTTTCCTGGCAAAAATTCAATATTATAAACTGCTGTCCCAACCGGCACGTTTTTAAGCTTCATTCTGTTGCCGGCCCTTAACGGGGCTAATTCTGAAAAAACAACTTCGTCTCCAATTTTTAAATCCTGCGGAGCAATAATATATTGTATTTGTTTGTCCAAATATTCAATCAAAGCAATAAAAGCTGTTCTGTTTGGATCATACTCTAAAGCAGTAACTTTTGCAGGAGCATCCATTCTTGTTTGTGAAAATTCAATCATTCTGTACATTTGCTTCACTCCTCCCCCTTTATGTCTCACAGTAATTTCTCCGGACGAAGCAGATCTTCCATGATGCCTTTTTATGTATTTTAAAAGTCTTTTCTCGGGCCTCTTTTTTGAGAGCTTAGAAAAATCAATTCCGGTCATTCCCCTTCTTGCTGGCGATGTTGGTTTGTAAATCTTCATGTTATAAAATCTCTATTTTTTGCCCGTCTTTAATTTTTACAATGGCTTTTGTGTAGGCCTTTCTAAATCCTTCGGTTTTTCCCAATCTCCTCTTTTTTGCAGGAATTTTTATAATATTTACCGACAAAACATCCACTCCGTAAATTCCCTCAACTGATTTTTTTATTTCTTGTTTATTTGACCTTTCCGCAACCTCAAAAATATATTGGCTTGCTTCAGCTAAGTAGCTTCCTTTTTCAGAAATATGCGGTTGTTTTATCGCGTCATACGAAAAACCTTCTTTGCCCGCTTTAGCTTTAGCGGCAGCGGGTGCCGTCTCAACTGTTTCTTTCTTCGCATCCGAAGCCTTCGCGGGCTTTTTTTCCTTAGCTTTTTCAGCCTCTTTCTTCTTTTTTAAAAAATCTAGCAGTGCCATATTATTTAATGAAAGTCTTCTCTATTGTTTTTATTCCTTCTTTTGTCAGTAATAAATATTTATGATTCAACAAGTCAAACACGTTTAAATTCCTTGCATCATCCACGTCTGTTTTATCAATATTTCTTGTTGATAAAAATATGTTTTTGTCGTAGTTTGGCATCAAAACCAACGTTGTTTGCTTTGCACAAGCCAGTTTTGACATTGTTTTTGCCATTATTTTTGTCTGGGGCGATGCAAATTCCATTTTGTCTAAAACTATTAATTTGCTTTCCTTCGCCTTCTGGCTCAGGACCATAAGCAAAGCCTTTCTTCTCATTTTTTTAGGTATTTCCACTGCAAAAATTCTGTCATTTCTCGGGCCGTGGGTAATTCCTCCGCCTTTCCAAATTGGAGACCTGTTTGATCCAACTCTTGCCCTTCCTGTTCCTTTTTGACGCCACGGCTTTTTCCCTCCGCCCCTTACCTCTCCTCTGTTTTTTGTGTGCGCGGAAATCTGTCTTTTGTTTGCCATCAAAGAAACCGAAACCTGGTGAACCAAATCAGCGTTGAATTTTACTTCAAAAATCTCCTTTGGCAGAGTCATTTCTCCCGATTCTTTTCCTTCTTGATTGTAAACAGCGTATTTCATTTTATCCCCTAATCTCAAGCAAAGCTCCTTTTACTCCGGGAACTGCTCCTTTAATTACCATTAAATTATTTTCCGGTTCAATTTTCATTATTTTCAAACCCTTCACCGAAATTCTGTCATATCCCATTCTGCCCGGCATTTTTCTTCCTTTCATAACGTGTTGGGGAAACCTTGTTCCAACAGATCCAATTGTTCTGTGCTCGTGCTTAACTCCGTGGGTGGCTCTTCTGCCGTGAAATCCATGCTTTTTAACCCCTCCCTGGAATCCCTTTCCTTTGGACATTCCGGAAACTTTTATTTTATCCCCTTCTTTAAAGCTTGCAACACTAATTTCATCTCCGACAGCTCCGGCAATATTTTCTTCCTTTATATATTTATACTCTTTGCCCTTCATAGACTTTCCAATTTTGTCTTTCTTTTCTATTTTTTCGTAGCCGATTTGCAGAGCCTCGTACCCGTCGGTTTCCTTTGTTTTTTTCTGTAAAATGTTGCAGGGTCCCGCAACAATTAAAGTAACCGGCGTCAATTTGCCGTCTTTGTCGTACATTTGGGACATTCCAATTTTTTTTCCAAGTATAAAATTCATTCTTTTATTATTAACTAAAAATGGGCGTACTTGCCCATTTTTGTGGCAATGTTGTTATCCCGAGCGAGTCGCCTTGCGACGAATCGAGGGAAAGTTAACTATTGTCTATAATTAATCATCTTATTATATTTTGATCGTAATGTCAACTCCTGAAGGCAAATTCAAATCTCTCAACGCCTCAATAATATCCGCATTGGGGTTTAAAATATCAATGATTCTTTTATGAACTCTCATCTCAAACTGCTCCCTTGCGTTTTTATGCACAAAGCTGGACCTGTTTACTGTGTATTTAAGAATTTCTGTGGGCAACGGAATAGGCCCTAAAACTTCGGCTCCATACCTGTTGGCAATGTCGATTATCTGGCGCGAAGAATTATCTATAATTTTGTGGTCGTAAGCTTTTAATTTTATCCTAAGCTTCAACCCCAATTCTGGCGCTTTGGTTTCTTCCGGTTTTGCAGATTTCTTTTTTACTGCAGGCTTTTTTGCGGTTATAGTTTTTTTAGCAACAGGCATTGATCAGGTTCTATTTTATAATTTTTGTTACAACTCCCGAACCCACTGTTTTGCCCCCTTCCCTGATAGCAAATTTTCCTTTTTCTTCCAAGGCAACCGGCACAATAAGCTTAATTGTTAAACTGGCTGTGTCGCCCGGCATTACCATTTCTGTTCCAGTTGGCAAAGTTACGTCGCCTGTAATATCAGATGTTCCAATATAAAGCTGGGGTTTGTATCCCGAAAAGAATGGGGTATGCCTTCCGCCTTCGTCTTTGGACAAAACATAAACTTCTCCTTCAAATTCTGTGTGAGGATTTATTGAGCCGGGCTTGCAGATAACCTGCCCCCTTTCAATGTCTTCCTTTTTCAGACCTCTTAACAAAATTCCAACATTATCCCCGGCATTTCCCTGGTCAAGAGATTTTTGGAACATCTCAACGGACACAACAACTGTTTTCTGCGTTGGCCTTATTCCAATTATTTCAACCTCGTCGTTTGGTTTTACAACTCCTCTTGAAATTCTTCCTGTAGCAACCGTCCCCCTTCCTTCAATGGAGAAAACATCCTCGATTGCCATAGAAAACGGTTTGTCCAGTTCTCTTGTTGGCTCTGGAACATAATTATCAACGGCGTCCAATAATTCAACAATTGGCTTTGCAGAAGCATCGTCAACTGAAGTTGCTTTTAAGGCTTCTGTGGCCGATCCCCTAATAACCGGAATTTCGTCTCCGGGGTATCCGTTTTTCTTTAACAATTCGCGAATTTCCGATTCAACCAGGTCTAAAATTTCAGGGTCATCAACCATATCACATTTGTTCATAAACACAACCAAAGTTGGCAAACCAACTTGTCTGGCAAGCAAAATGTGTTCTTTTGTTTGAGGCATTGCTCCGTCTGGCGCTGAAACAAGCAAAATTCCGCCGTCCATTTGGGCAGCTCCCGTAATCATATTCTTAATATAATCAGCGTGGCCCGGGCAATCAATTAAAGCATAGTGCCTTTTTGCTGTCTCGTATTCCAAGTGTGTAATTGAGATTGTCACTCCTCTGGCCTTTTCTTCAGGAGAAGCGTCAATTTGGTCAACGTCTTTTTCTGAATGCTTAAATCCGCGCAATCCTGAAACTTTCATTATTGCGGCGGACAATGTTGTTTTTCCGTGGTCAACGTGACCAATGGTACCAACGTTTACGTGAGGCTTTGTCCTCTCAAATTTCTCTGTTGCCATTTTGCTGTTTTCTCTCCACGCCAGAACCAGGCGATGAAGAATTAGGTTAATTTATATTATTTTATATTATTTTTTATAATAATATTATTGTATTCTATTATTTTGCACAAGTCAAGTGTTTTTGTCTTTTGTTTGCTTTTTGTCATTGCGCGTGCCCGCCCGAAGCAAGCAGGCGAAGGAGGGAGGAGCTTCAAGCGACAAAGCAATCGCAAAAACATTGACTTTTCAGATATTTTTATTATACTTTATTTGATGTAACTTGACAATCCCCGTCCCCTGTCATTCCGGGCTTGACCCGGAATCCAGACCATTTTTCGAAGGAGACCTGCCGTGAGTTTAGAAATCAAAACCGTAAAAGATTCTGATTTAATCGGAAAGGACGCGTGGACGCTTTATCATCTTCTGTCCGAAGCCGAAAGCCTTGGTTGGCGAATCAGCAGTTTTCTCATCGTTCTTGAGCGGGAAACTCCCGCCCCGCCGGTCGTTATTTCTCAGGCAGTCCCCACTAAAATCTCCCTGGGCACCAAGCGGGCAAAAAGAAAAGGGCTTTGGAGGCCCGGAGATGATGATCCAACCAGATAACCTATAATCCGTTGGCCCGTCCTCCCTGCCGGCAGGCAGGGAATAACTCTCATGCGCCGAGTTAGTTCACCCAGTTATCCAACTGGGCAAGAATCTAACCGGCGCTTTTTTTATTTCATTATTTTTTATTATTTTTCTTATATCGTGGTTTTTTGTCGTACGGCAAAAAACCACGACTAATTAATAAACAACCTGTTTTGCGCCAAACTTGACTTCTCTTATAATTTTGCTATTCTTTATTCAGACGTCTTTGACAATATCCCGTCTATTTTCTCTCGAAGGGAGAAACGCCGTGAAACAGATTATGGTTGGCAACTTCCCAATGCACGACCCCCATTCTGTGGCAAAATATGCCACAATGTGCGCGAAAGAAGGGTGGACACTTATTTCCGCATGCAACTCTACCGTTGCTAAAGGATCCCCGGAAATGCAAATATCGGCATTTTTTGAACGGGAAATTCCCGCCTCGCCAGTGCGCACTGACGACGATTTGGAAATCGGTCAAGACAGACCAATTTTTGAAGAAACCGACCCGCCTGCGCAAAATGAAGAAGGGTTCAGAGAATTTCTCCGCGGAGAGATTCTCGAACAACAATGCGCCCAGCCACCAGCCGAGGATTCCGAACACCCCACCGATTACGGTGGCTGGAAATAACATATCCGAGGACGGGCCTCGGATAGATCTCATGCGCCGAGTTAGTTAAATCTAACCGGCTCTTTTTTATTTTCAAAATAAGTAGACGCCCGACGTCTATCCAACTCTTGACAAGGCGCCTTGTTCTGCTATACTTAATTTAGGGTAAAGTAATCTGTATGAATTACGGGTTATCATTGCTTGTCAATCAAGAGAGTCCTTCGCGGGACTCTTTTGGTTTGGCTAAATTTATCATATAATAAATTTGTGAACTCGTGGGCCCGTAGTTTCATGCAGTAAAACTTTGCCCTTGACAAGCAACGTAGCGGGTGCAAACCCCGCCGGGTCCACATAAAAAAGTCTTTTGTAGAATCAAAGGGCTTTTTTATTTTCAAAATAAGTAGACGCCCGACGTCTATCCAACTCTTGACAAGGCACCTTGTTCTGCTATAATTAAATTGCTTATCAAGCAATGTCACTTTCTAGTGAATGTCACATTCTAGTGATAGAACCAAAAAATAACATCTTCAGAAATGGGGGTGCTATTTTTTTTGTTTTGCGTGATATAATTCAATTGCGGAGGTTATGGGAGGTTGAAACTAGACGGTTCTAGTCATTGTTTGATAAGCAACTGGTTCTACTAACTATAGAATGTGGTCCGACTCCACCGACCTCCGCGCAAAGAATCTGTTTTAAATAACGGATTTTTTGTTACTTCAATTTTTTAACCCTTGACTTTTCCTACAAATTAAGCAAAGATATAATTGTTTTAGTCGCGTCTTTGACAATATCCCGCTCCGTCATTGCGAGAAGTAGCAGCGACGAAGCAATCTCACTCTCCCGAAAGGAGAAACGCTGTGAAAGAATATCGATTTACTCATTTTCAAGCCGAACACCCTTACGAAGTTGTCGAAACGGCTAACAAGTGGGCAAAAGAAGGATGGCGACTAATTTCTGTCTGCCCCGACGCAGACAAAGATATGAAGTGTTTCTTGCTTGCCTTTTTCGAGCGGAAAATTCCCGACACCGAAGATGCGCGGGAATACTTCTTTACGGATGATAGGGGTTGGAAATACAAGATTAAGCCAGGGGGCGAACCTGTACTTATTAAAGAGCGGGAAACTCCCGCCCCGCCGGCCGAGCAGCCGAAGACTGTGCAGCTTCCGCCCGGAGCGTATTTCGACAAATCAGGCCATCACTAGGCATACCAAAAGCGCCCGCCCTTTTCATGGGACCGGCGCCTTTTTTATTTTAGTTTTTGTCATTGCGAGCGAGCAGTAGCGAGCATGGCAATATAGAGTATGTGCACGCACTCTGGATTGCTTCGTCACTTCGTTCCTCACAATGACGAAAATCTGGATTCCCGCTTTTGCGGGAATGACAGATAAAATTATTGTCTTTTTCCGTCAATAATTTCCTGAGCAATGTTTGGCGGGACTTGTTCATAACTGCTAAATTCCATTGTAAAGCTTGCTCTGCCTTCCGTTAGAGAACGAATAGACGTTGCATATCCAAATGTTTCACTCAATGGCACAATTGCGTCAATAACTTTCATTCCAACTCTTTCCGAAGTTTCTTTAATTTGGCCTCTTCTTGAACTTATGTCTGATATTACTTGTCCAAAAAAATCCTCGGGGGTAACAACTTCCATTTTCATAACAGGCTCCAAAATAACGGGTCTTGCCAATTTTGCGGCTTTTTGAAAAGCCATACTGCCTGCAATTTTAAAAGCGAATTCCGAAGAGTCAACATCGTGATAACTTCCGTCATAAAGCGTAACTTCAACGTCAACCATTGGATATCCTGCCACAATTCCCTTATCCAAAGCCTCCACAACTCCTTTTTCAACGGGCTTGATAAACTCTTTTGGAATTGCTCCTCCCTTAATTTCATCAACAAATTCAAATCCCGCTCCCCTTTCTTTTGGCTTAATTTTTAGCAAAACGTGCCCATATTGGCCTTTTCCGCCCGATTGCCTTACATATTTTTCTTCACCATTAGCTTCGCCGGTAATTGTTTCTCTGTAAGCCACCTGAGGCCTGCCGTAATTTGCTTCAACGTGAAATTCTCTTCTCAATCTGTCTGCAATAATATCCAAATGCAATTCTCCCATTCCTGAAATAACAGTGTCTCCTGTTTCAATGTCTTCTTTTACTCTAAAAGTCGGGTCTTCTTCTGTAAGCTTCCTGATAGACATAATAAGTTTTTCCTGGTCAGCTTTTGTTTTGGGCTCAACTCTAATTCCAATAACAGGCTCTGGGAAAACAATTTTTTCCAAAATAACCGGATGGTCTTTGTCGCACAATGTGTGGCCGGTGCTTGTTGCTTTTAATCCAACGGTTGCTCCAATTTCTCCAGCATACAAAACATCAAGCTCCTGCCTTTCGTCGGCATGCATTCTCAAAATTCTAGCAATTCTTTCCTGCTCTCCTGTGTTTGCGTTTAAAACATAAGTTCCTTTTTCCAGTTTTCCTGAATAAATCCTGAAAAATGTTAATGTTCCCACAAACGGGTCTGTTGCAATTTTAAACACCAATGCGCTAAACGGCTCGTTGTCTTCCGCCTTTTTTTCAATAACAGCTCCGGTTTTTGGATCTGTTCCTTTTTGCGAAACCACATCAAGCGGGCTTGGAAGTAATTCCACAACCGCGTCCAAAATTGCCTGCACTCCTTTGTTTTTTAAAGCGCTTCCGCAAAAAACAGGAACTAATTTATAATTTAAAACCGACTTTCTTAAAACTGCTTTTATTTCTTCTGCTGTAATTTCTTTTCCCTCTAAAAACTTCTCTGTTAAGGCATCATCTTCTCCGGCAATTTTTTCAATCATTTTTTTGTGCCATGTATCGGCCTCTTCCTTCCATTCTGCGGGAATTCCTTTTTCAACAACATCGATCCCCTTTTCACCCTCAAAATACAGGGCTTTCATTTTTATCAAATCCACAACTCCCTCCAATTTTTCCTCCAAACCCATTGGAAATGAAACAGCAACCGCGTTTGGCGTAAGTTTTAATAAAATAGAAGCAAAAGATTTTTCAAAACTGGCTCCCATTCTGTCTAATTTGTTCACAAAGCAAATTCTTGGCACAGCGTATTTGTCTGCCTGACGCCAAACTGTTTCGCTTTGAGGTTCAACTCCGGCAACTCCGTCAAAAACCACCACAGCTCCATCCAAAACTCTGAGCGAGCGTTGAACTTCCGCAGTAAAGTCTATATGGCCGGGGGTGTCAATCAAGTTTATTTGGTGCTCTCTCCAATACATTGTTGTGGCAGCAGAAGTAATTGTAATTCCCCTTTCCCTTTCCTGCACCATCCAATCCATAACCGTATCTCCTTCGTGAACTTCCCCAATTTTGTGCGAAACTCCGGTATAAAACAAAAGACGCTCAGAAAATGTAGTTTTCCCGGCATCAATGTGAGCAATAATTCCAATATTTCTTAATGTATTAAGTGGATGTACTCTAGTAGCAGGCATACTTGTTAATTTTTAATTTAAAATTTTAAATACTTGACTTATTTTACTATTTTTTGTATTATACTTTATAGTTCAACTCCAGGGTCTTTCTAGGGGAAAAAACCGTGAAAGAAAAAACTGCTTATGTGCTTGGCTTGTACGTGCTTACGGCTCTCGTCTTTTATCTCCTCTATGTTCTGATTCAGAGAACCTGAACCAGACTCCATACAAACCGCGACGAGGTCGCGTTGCCCAGCAAATTAGCTGGCATTGCCCGTCCGTAGCTTTTAGCGAAGGAGGGGCTCTTTTTTTATCGCGAGCGCGCAAAGTGAGCAAAAGCTTTGTTGGCTTCAGCCATGCGGAGGGTGTCGTTTTTCTTTTTGATAGCGTTTCCTTGGTTGTTTGAGCAGTCCACCAATTCTTGGGCCAATCTTTCTGCCATTGGTTTTCCTTTTTTTGCTCTTGCTCCTTCCAAAAGCCATCTAAAAGCCAAAGCCAACTTTCTTTCTCCCCTCACTTCCATTGGAACCTGATAGGTTGCTCCTCCAATTCTTTTTGGTTTAACTTCCAAAGCCGGAGAAGCGTTCTCAACTGCCAAGCGGAAAATCTCTATAGGCTCTTTTTTTGTTTGTTCTTTTATAATATCAAAAGCTCCATACACAATTTTCTGCGCGGTTGTTTTTTTGCCCTTAATCATAACTTTGTTTATAAGCAAAGCCACCACTGTGTCGTTGTAAACTCTGTCTGGCGCTACGATATGTTTTTTATAAGCTCTTCTCATGTTTTATTTTTTAACCTTTTTCGCTCCGTATTTTGACCTCTCCTGTTTTCTGTTTTCAACTCCTGCTGTGTCCAAAACTCCTCTAACAATATGATATCTAACTCCAGGCAAGTCTTTAACTCTTCCTCCTCTAATCATAACAACCGAGTGCTCCTGCAAATTGTGCCCTTCGCCAGGAATATATGCTGTAACTTCCATTCCGTTTGATAATTTTACTCTGGCAACTTTTCTCAAAGCCGAGTTTGGCTTTTTTGGAGTTTGGGTAAAAACCTTCACGCACACTCCTCTTTTAAACGGAGAGGCATAATGCGAAGGCCTGTTTTTCAAAACGTTAAAACCAAACTGCAGAGCAACTCCCTTTTTTGCTCTTTTTTTACTTTTTCTGTTGTGTTTTATTAATTGATGTATTGTTGGCATAATATTAATATGTTAGCAAATAATTTTCTTAGTGTCAACAATATTTGACAACTTCCTCTATATTTTGTAATATTTTTTATTCAGTTCTTTTTTCACCACCAATCAAGGAATTTGACGATGATTGATCAAGGGCTTCAACCACTGGCAGAAGTTTTCCCGCCGGAAGTTCCGGAAAAAGGAAAAGAAATCAGTTTTTACCGCCCAAGCTTGGGATGGATTACGGTATTTGTTGCTTACCGCTTCGCGCTTCCTGACGACAACTATCTTGTAGGTTTATCGGGGATGCAAAGCTGTCTCAAGTATTACCCATCCAGCAAAAGATGGGTTTATGTGGAGATTACGGAATCACTTGATGTAAGAGTGGCTAGGCTCTCCTAAACAAAACGCGACGAGGCCGCGTTCGCCCAGCAAATTACTGGGCTCTTTTTTTATTTCATTTTTTTAATTTTATTATTTCCGCTTTTCAAGTTATGCCAAAATATTCACGATCGTAGTTTTTTAGGCATAACTATTTTAGAGTGTTTTAGATTATTTCAACCTAAAAAATTCCTTTAAGTGTGGCTCATTATCCACATAATCAAAAACTCCATATCGCACGTACCTTCGCATTTTAAAAAATTCAATAATAAAATCTATTTCGTCTTTGCAATCATAAGGAAATACAAAAACGCTCTTTTGAAATTCACAGAACCCCAAATTTTTTAGCTTTTTTCGCAACGAATCTCTCCCCCATCTTAATTTCTCCGGTATGTCAAAAATAACCGCGCGCCATTTTCTGTCCCACTCTTTTTGCTTGATTTCCATTTTATTGAAGTCGTATGTCAAAACACGCATTTTCCCTTTTTCGGTTAATTCTATGGTTGTAGTCCCATCAGGATTATCTTTTTCTTTTATTAACTTAGAACGATAACAATTTCTAATTCCTCTCCTTAACTCTTCCTCGTTAATTCTTTTCCATTCTTTCCCTGTTATCCTTAAAATTTTTCTATAACGGTTTGGGGAATAAGCAAAACCCAAGGCTACGCCCGAAAGCAGCAAAAGTAATATTTTATCCCGAGTGGGTTGCTTCATAAATATTTTATAATTCCATAAAAAGTTATGACCAAATACTCACGATCGTAGTTTTTTAGGCATAACTCGTATTACAACCAACCATTACTATGTCAACGTTTATAATACGGCGAAAGAGATGCCGGTGATTAATTGAAAAAAATACTGCGCCAGTATGCTAAGACCCGTAAGCCCACCAAAGAATATAAAGAAAATTAAAATAAATAAACCATATTGTTGTAAGGTGTTTTTTACCTGTTCAAGGCCTTGCGGTAAAAAACGAAAAAGAATCCACGAGCCGTCAAGCGGAGGAATTGGGACCAAGTTAAATATTCCCCACAAAAAGTTATAAAAAACAACGATGCTTAACAATTGCATCAAGGGAAGCAACTGCGGAAAATTCAAAAACCTTATTAGCAAACCGAAAATTATCGCTATTCCAAAATTTGTTAACGGTCCCGAAATAGAAACCTTAAGAGTTCCCCACTTTTGGTCTTTAAAGTTGTATGGATTTATTGGCACCGGCTTTGCCCATCCAAAAATCGGCCCCTGCCCCGCTGTTGCTATTAATAGAAGCAGGGGAAGTATTACCGAGCCAAACGGGTCTAGGTGTTTTAGCGGATTTAAAGTCAGTCTGCCTTCGTATTTTGCGGTTGGGTCGCCCAACGAGAAAGCAACATAGCCGTGAGCCAATTCGTGGATGATAACCGAAAAAAGCAAAACAATCAGAGAAAAAATTGTAATGGCAATTCCTGTAAACATATTATTATAGTACTACGTATTGCAAAAAAATAAAATAGGTGCTAATATAATTTTATGGAAAAAGTTTGCACAATTTGCGCAAAGAAATCCGGGATGAGCGTTACCCTTGTTAAATTAAGAGGAAAATACAACCCGACAAACAAAGTCAGAAAATACCCCAATCTTCAATGGGTTAAGTTGACGTTTGGAAAAGACGCAGGCAAAAGAGTCCTCGCCTGCACAAAGTGCATCAAGAGATTGTCAAAAGTTTAATAAAATAATAAAATGAAATTAAATAAATGCTCATCGGGCATTTATTTTTTTGTGTTTTAATGTATTATAAATTCAACGGGATATAGTGTAACGGTAGCACGAGTCCATGGGGTGGATTTAGTTTGGGTTCAAATCCCAATATCCCGACCAATTAAATGAAAACCAAAAATGTTTATCCGGAGATAAGCGTAATACTCCCCTGCCAAAACGAAGAGGCTGGGCTGGGTTTTTGTTTAGACAAAATAAAAAAAACCATAAAGGAAAATAATCTATCTGCTGAAATAATTGTTTCCGATTCGTCTTCTGACAGAAGCCCAGAGGTCGCCCGAAAGAATAATGTGATCTTGATAAAGCACGACAAAGAAGGATATGGCATTGCTTATCTTGAAGCATTTAAGGTTGCAAAAGGGAAATATATCTTCATGGCCGATGCCGACGGAACCTATGACCTTACAGAAATTCCCAATTTTATAAAACATCTTAAAAAGGGTAACGACTTAATTTTGGGAAACAGGTTTGGCGGGAAAATGGAAAAAGGCGCCATGCCATTTTTAAACAAATATATAGGAAACCCGATTTTGTCTTTTATTTTAAGATTATTTTTTTTCACCAAGATTAAAGACTCACATACGGGAATGCGGGCAATCAGAAAATCAGCTCTTGAAAAAATAAACCTGCGCACAACGGGAATGGAGTTTGCTTCCGAAATGATAATAAAAGCAATAAAAAATAATCTTAAAATAAAAGAGCTCCCCATAAATTATTATAAAAGAATGGGAAACTCAAAATTAAGGCCTTTTTCGGATGCGTGGAAACATTTAAGATTTATGCTTTTATACTCTCCCCTATTTTTGTTTTTTATTCCGGGAGGTTTTCTTTTTTTAATTGGCGCGCTATCTATGACTTGGCTTTATTTTGGCGCGCCAAAAATTTTGGGGCTAAACCTTTATTACCATCCCATGTTTTTTTCTTCAGCCCTAATTGTAATCGGCTACCAGCTTATAATATTCTCGGCTTTTGCAAAATCGTATGCCATGAATCATTTGGGAGAAAAATCGGATTTTATGCAAAAAATTTATAATTTAATTACAATAGAAAGGGCGAGTATTGCCGGCATTATAATCTTACTACTTGGAGCTTTTATCTATACCTTCATAATATCAAAATGGGTTGGAAACGGATTCGGCTCGCTAAACGAAATTAAAAACTCCATCGTGGGACTTACGCTTATAATTTTGGGCGTGCAAACAATTTTTTCTTCGTTTATGCTTTCAATATTATCAATTAAAGAGAATTAAGTGAGAATTGCGGTTTTTCATAATTTTTTAGATAATATTGGCGGGGCTGAAATGGTCTCGCTTATTTTGGCGCGTGAATTAGGCGCCGACATTTATACAACCAATATTGACCCAGATAAAATTAAAAAAATGGGCTTTGAAAATATCTTGCCTAGAATTTTTTCTATTGGGAAGGTGCCGGTTAACGCTCCTTTCAGGCAACAATTGGCTTTATTAAAATTCCGACTTTTTAATTTAAAAAATAAATATGATTTTTATATAATCGCCGGAGATTGGGCAATGTCTGGGGCAGTAAATAATAAACCTAATTTATGGTATGTGCACTCACCCATTCGCGAAATTTGGGATTTAAAAGATTACATAAAAAATAGTTTGGTTGCTACATGGAAAAAGCCTTTTTTTGATGTTTGGGTAATATTTAATAGATATCTTAACAAAAAATATATAAAAAGCGTAAATAAAATCGTTTGTAATTCAGAAAATACAAAAAATAGAGTAAAAAAATATTTAGACAAAAGTTCTAAAATAATTCATCCGCCCATAGAAACTAAAAAATTCGAATATATCAAAAATGGGGATTTTTGGCTCTCGGTTAACAGGCTAATATCTCACAAAAGAATTGATATGCAACTAGGGGCTTTTTCAAAATTGCCCAACGAGAAGTTGATAATTATCGGAAGTTATGAAGCTTCAAAACATTTTTTGCAATATGCAAATTATATTAAAAAAATAAAACCGGATAATGTCGAAATAAAAAGCTGGGTTAATGACGAAGAATTAAAAGAATTATACGCAAATTGCAGAGGGTTTATCACAACCTCAAAAGACGAGGACTTTGGAATGAACGTTGTTGAAGCAATGGCTTCGGGAAAACCGGTTATAGCCCCTAACGAAGGAGGATATAAAGAAACAATTATTAACGGCAAAACCGGAATTCTAATCGATAATATCAACGAAGATAAAATAATGGAAGCAATAAAAGCTATTGGAAAAAATCCAGAACAATATAAAAACGCCTGCATCGAGCAGGCGAAGAAGTTTGATACAGAAATATTTATAGAAAAAATTAATGCATTAGTCAGCAAATAAATGAAAATTGCTATCTTTCATGATTATTTCAGGGTTATAGGGGGCGCGGAAAAATTGGTTTTAATTATGGCAGAAAACCTTGGCGCAGACATAATAACTTCGGAGGCCGACCTCGACATTATAGCCGAGGCCGGGTTTAACAAAATAAAAATTATTAGCCTTGGCGAAAAATCGTTTTTTTCAAACCTTGCGCCAGCATTGTGCAGAAAAAGATTTTCAGAATGCGATTTTTCAAAACAATACGACTTTTTTATTTTTTCGGGTAACTTTTCTATTTATGCCACGAAAAAACACACGCCTAATTTATGGTATTGCCACACCCCGCTTAGGGGACTTTACGATCTAAAAAATGAAAAATCAAAATAAAACAATTTATTCAAGATTTGTCGCTCTTAAAAAATGTTTTATTAAAAAACAAATAATTCCCGATAAGTTCGCGAGGATTATTGATGCGTTTTTTAACGGCCTCCACAATTCTTTTATAATATCTAAAGATTTAGCCAGAGACGCGATAATCAAATCAAAAGACGTAACAAGAGATTCTATTATAAAGTCTAGTGCTATTACTAAGGACGCCATAATAAAATCTCGGGACTTGGCGCGGGATTCTGTTATAAAGTCTAGTGCTATTACTAAGGACGCCATAATTAAATCCAGAGACATGGCTCGGGATTCTGCGGTGAGATCAAAAGATTTAACGAAAGATGCGATTATTAAATCAAGAGACATTGCAAGAGATTCTATTATAAAGTCTAGTGCTATTACTAAGGACGCCATAATTAAATCCAGAGACATGGCTCGGGATTCTGTTATAAGATCTAAAGACGTCGCTAGAGATTCTATTGAAAGGTCAAAAGATTTGACTGAAAATGCAATAAAAAATGCCGGCCTAATTAAAATTTATGCGGCATTTCCTTTTGTTTTTATAAAAAACCTGATTTTTTCCATATCCTCTGAGATAAGGCTTAGAAAGTTTGCAGTAACAGAAAAAACAGACCAGGAGGCTGTTTTGGATTTACAAAAAATAATTGTTAACAGCGAAAACGTCAAACAAAGGGTAAAAACTTTTTACGGCCGAGATTCTATTGTTGTAAACCCCCCCGTTGAAACCTGTAAAATGGAATACAAAAACGAAAAAAACTACTGGCTTTCGGTAAACAGGTTGACGCCCGAAAAAAGAATTGAGATGCAGATACTCGCCTTTAAAAAGATGCCTGGCGAAACCCTTGTTGTTATTGGCGGCTACGATGATTGCCATGCAGAATATGCGCAAAAATTAAAAGGGATGAACCAGGACAATGTTTTTTTTACAAACTTTGTTGATGACAAGGATCTTCTGGTCTTTTATTCTGAATGCAAGGGATTCATAGCCACAAGCAAAGACGAGGACTTTGGAATGAATGTTGTTGAAGCCATGGCTTCGGGAAAACCGGTTATAGCGCCAAACGAAGGAGGATATAAAGAAACAATTATTAACAGCAAAACCGGAATTTTGATTGATGACATAAATGAAGATAAAATAATTGAAGCAATAAACATTATCGGCCAAAACCCAAAACAATACAAAAACGCCTGCATTGAGCAGGCGAAAAAATTTGATACCAAAATATTTATTGAAAAGATAAGAAAGGCTATTTTATAGGAATCATTTCAGATCCCTCGGGCATAATGTCGCTTAAGGAATCGAATACGCTGGCAACGCCCTTATCGTGATCTCTAAAAATTCCTATTGTTTTTACTCCGCAGGAAAAAGCATGTACACAATTGTGTTTTCTTCGCGATATAAGCACGTCGCATTTACTTATCAGGCCCTTTAACTTTTGAGGGGTCATATTTTTATGCCACCATTCTTTTTGAAGAGTTTCTGGCATTATTATTTCAAAATCTTTCAAAAATAAAGCGTAAAATTTTTTAAAGCCCTCTATATCGTTTTCCAATTCATCAAATGTGTGTATCGTACTGATAATAGGTAAAATCTTCATTCCTTTGTATCGATCAACTATTTCCTGAATTTTTACCTTATTTCTTTTTATGGCGTCAAAAAAAGCCCCTCCGTTTAAAAAAGAAATTCCCAATATTGGCCCTTCTGGAAGAAGCTCGGCTAAAGACATATCCTTATGTATATTTTTTTCTGGAAAATATGTCCTTTCCACTTTTCTTACTATGCCCCATTTTTTAATTCTTTCAAATGAATCTGTGTCCCTCACGCTAAACCCGTCCAGCTTCTCAAAAGATTCCTTTATTTCTGGAGTTATCCAGATTGCGTCATCGGGACCGGTGGCTCCGACATTATGTACATAAGTTTTGGCTCCGCTGTTCTGGGCGGCCACAATCCAGCTCATATAATCCCTGCCCGGCGGACCGTTTAAGATACCACCTCCACCAAGTACAACTCTGTCAAAATTAACCATGTAATTTTTTTCAGGACAAGCTGGCTCCCACTTTATAAATCCGTCGCATTTTACGCACTTTGCAGTAAACTCTTTTGCAACTGACCGAACCCATACCTCTTTTGACGGAAAAGCGCTTATTGCTTCCAATAAACAAAGTTCATCTCCAAGATTTCCAAAGCCATAAGCTCCCAAAAATAAGGTTTTCATTCTATTATTTGTTATTTAAATAACGCTTGACCGTTTCCTCAGGCACGCCCATGAAATCTATTTTTCCCTTGTCCAACAAAATTGCCTTTTGGCAGTATTTTTTTATTATCTCTAAGCTGTGCGAAACCATAATAACAGACGCCCCGCTTCTTATTAGTTCCTCCATTTTTTCTATTCCCTTTTTTTGAAAATCTATATCTCCTCCTGCGCCAAAAACTTCATCTAGCAATATTATATCGGGGTTGTGGTGTTTTAATGAATGTATCATCACAGAAAAATTAAGCCTTGTTATCATTCCGGAAGAAAACTGATAAACCTTGGAATCAATAAATTCTTTTAACCCGGAAAATTCAACTATTTCACCCAACTTTTTCTTAATATCATTTTGAGCCAGACCCATAACAGAGCCCATCAAAAGAATGTTTTCCCGCATTGTGAGCCTTGGCACCAGCCCTTGTCCAAGCCCGGTTAAATAGACCATTGTACCAGTTGTTTCAACCTCTCCGAAACTGGGAGCATAAACCCCGGCGATAATTTTCAACAGAGTGCTCTTGCCCGACCCGTTTTTACCTATAACTCCCACTATCTCTCCTGCCTTGACGTCAAAAGAGACATCCTCTATTGCGAGCAATTCCCTCTTCGGAGAAGACCTCGGCAAAAAATACAACACCCTTGCCAAAAGCCCTTCATTTTTTCTAAAGTCTATATTAAACTTTTTTGAAATTTTATCAACTCTAATTCTTGTTCCCGTCATTTTTATATGAATTCTGCAAAACTTTTTTTATATTTTTCAAAAACAAATAAGCCAACTGCCAGAAATCCAAAACTAAAAACAGCCATTATTAAAAATATTTTAAAATCGGGCAATTTATTATAAATAATTATTTCTCTGGCGCCCAAAATAAAATAATACATTGGGTTTATTTTATTTATAAAAATGTCCTTGCTGGTTGAATAAAATATTGGCGTGGAAAACCATAATAAATTTAAAAAAATGTTCCATACATTTTCAATGTCGTTAATGTATGTACCAATGGTTGATAAAATAAAACTGACTCCGATTATAAAAATTATTAGAAAGAAAAGTACTACCGGATAAAACAAAATACATAGTAGCGAAACTTTAAAATAAAACAAAAATAAAACTAATATTATCACTTCAAAAATATGAGAGAAGACAGCCTGCATAATTCCGGAAATAACAAACGGCTCCAAATTTATTTTTAATGACTTTATAAGTCCGGCGTTTCCCCTTATAGCGTTTGTAGAAATTGTTGTAGCATATCTAAAAAGATTAAAAACTATAAGCCCCAGCAATAAATATATCGGATAATATTCAATAGGATTTTTATTTGTAAGTCCCCTCAAAGACAAGAGTATTAAAAACATAGCCAAGGGGCTTAAAAGATACCAAAAAACCCCAAGATAGCTCCCCTCGTTTCTAAGCTTAAATTTTACTTTGGCTAAGCTTAGACTTAATCCCAAAATGCTTTTTGCTTTATAATAGGCGAAGTTTAGATTCATAAATTATAAAACCTTAAACAAAACAAAACCTTCTTGGCTTGTGCCGATTTTTTCAAAGCCTTGGCAGTTAAATTCATATAAATAAATATAGTCCAATTTTTGATTTTTTGCCATATTAAGCTTGCCCGCGCAATCTGCCTGCAAAAATTGATCTATTATTTTAGAATTCCCCACAGACATTATCCCCTCCTTTGCCACAGCCGGATAATTATTTGTTGCCACGCCTATCACCAGCCCCTTCCATGGAATACTCAAAAATTTTTGTTGCCTTATATCTTTAAATAATTCTATATCGTCCGAAACAAGATAATTATTCGCAGGAGCTTTGGCATATGCTTTGGCTCCGTTTACCGGATTTATTAAAACAAACTTTTGCCAATTATTTTGCGAGGTATAAAAAGGAATAAACAAAATAAAAAATATAATAAAGCCTGCTATTATAAAGTTGGATGCGGGGTATTTTATAAGCTTTTTTGAGTCAATATAATCAAACAAAATTTTCATCCCAAATCCCGATGCCAAAACAACTATTATAGAAGTAAAAAACACAATTCTTTCATAATCTATGATTATTCTGTAGGTTGCAAAAGAATATAAAATCCAAAAAATAGTGCCCAAAACAATCTGAGAAAAAAGCCATTTGTAGTTCTTAAAAATAGTTTTAGCGGTAAAAATAAAAAATAAAATACTTGCCCACGGAATTATGTCATAGAAATTATATTGCGGTATATAGCTTCCGGAAAAAGATGGGTAAAACAGCCTTAAAAATATCGCCCCTTTTATTTGAGGAGAAACCGCCAAAACCGCCAGCCCCGCTAAAAATAAACCAGCAGCCAAAAAAGCAATGCTTCTTTTAGCGTTTATATTTATAAAACTGCTTTTTGAAAACAAAAAAATCAGCAAGGCCGGGGCGTAAAATAAAATTAATGGCGGATAAAACATTAAAACAGCAACGGCAGACATGGCGGCTAATTTGATTTCGCTGAGACTCATAAAACAAAAACCAATTAACGAAAAAACTATGCCCATATGAATCGGGATCAAGTGCCACGTTCCGGGAAGATTTGCAGCAGACGGTATATAGAGCAAAAACAAGGCAGTTATTCCGGAAATTGCTTTTGGCATTTTGTTGAACCGCAAAAAAACATATCCTAGAATAATTATTAGCGTGTTTATAAATATGGATAAGTAGTTGAAACTCAACAGCGGGTCAACCCTCAACAGAAGCGCTATGCCAGACAAAAAAGAAAAAAATGGCGCAGCAAAATTTATGTAGAGACTGTTGTCTAATGGATTTTTGAAAGGTAGTACATGGGAATTAATTGAATATTTCATTAAAGAAACCGCGTCCCATTCGTCTGAATAGTAGGGATAAGGGTAAACCATGTTTTTGACGTCGTGATATCCAACTGTCCGGTCGGTGGCCAAATTAATTTTTCCTGTGTAATTATAATGGACTTGATAAAGATACAAAACAGATATTACCGCAACAAAAATAAGTATCCAATCTGGCCTAAAATTTATTCTGTTTTTCCAATTTCGCGCAATAAAAAAAGTCGCAATTAGAACCGCTGAAACATTGGCTGAAAATATCACCCAAAAATAAAATATTCTAAAAAACTGGGTTACCAATGCCAGGAGCGTCTCAAATAAAATAAAGCCGAAAACTAAGTAAATCATTACCCTATAATATAACAAAAAACACCCTTCATCAATTCAGGATGTTTTTTGTTAGCTCCGAGTTCATAGATTTCTATTAAAATCTAAGTGGGTGCCCTCATGCCCACAACCGCAGTCGGGACGGATATTGGGCTCCCTAATAAAAGGTTGTATAGAAAATATATCTCAGAGCTACCTTTATTGTAATCCTTTAATATAACAGGTCAAGACTTCCATTTTTTGTATCTCTTTTCTATAATATCTTTTGCTTTTTGGATTTTCTCGTGTTTTAGTTTTAAATCAATTGGAATTTTATTCCCCTTTTTTGTAAAATAGTCATAAATAGCCTCAATAAGCGCGTCAACTGCCAAAATCGAGCAATGGTACTTTATTGACGGCAACCCGCCGAGTTTTTTTACAATGTCGTCTTTTTCTATTTCCATCGCTTCTTTTATAGTTTTTCCCTTAGCTAAATCGGTAATTGTTGAAGATGTAGAAATGGCAGCCACGCATCCGAAAGTTTCAAACTTTATGTCCTTAATAATTTCTTCGTCTTTTCTATTTTTTGCGACCTTAATATATAACCACATTACGTCTCCGCAAACTATATTGCCTACTTTTCCAATTCCATCCGCATTCTTAATTTTACCGTAGTTATGCGGATTCTTAAAGGTTTTCATGACCTGCGGAGTGTATAAGCTTGAACAGGTATTTAATTTATTTTTATTTACCATATGGTGATATTTCTCTTATTTTTTTAATAATTTTCGGCAATAATTTAATTAATTGATTAATTTCTTTTTCTGTTGTTTGTCGTCCCAAGGAAACTCTTAGGGACCCGTGCGCTTGTTCGGGCCTTAATCCCGTAGCCATCAAAACATGGCTCGGCTCCAGCTTAAAAGAAGAACACGCAGAGCCGGTAGAACACGCTATGCCCTCCATGTCCAATTGCATTATTAAAGACTCTCCCTCTATAAAATCAAACCAAAAATTTGCATTATTGGGTAGTCTTTTTTCAGGGTGTCCGTTTAGGTGAGAATCTTCAATTTTTAAAACTTTCCTTATTAAATTATTTCGTAATTTGATTAATCTCGCATTTTCTTTTTTTGCCTCTTTCTTATAAATATCAACAGCTCTGGCAAAACCAACAACCGCCGGAATGTTTACAGTGGAACCTCGTAACCCGTTTTCCTGCCCCCCGCCATGTAAAACTGGTTCAACCATAATCCCCTTCCTAATATATAAAAGTGCTGCCCCTTTTGGCCCATAAATTTTGTGAGAAGACGCAGTTAATAAATCAATGTTCATTTTTTTAACGTCTATCAAAATTTTTCCAAAAGACTGCGAAGCATCTGTGTGGAAATAAACTCCTGCTTCTCTGCAAATTTTTCCAATTTTTTCAATGGGTTGTATAGTGCCGATTTCATTAGAAGCGTGTATAACGGAAACCAAAATTGTTTTTTTTGTTATTGCCCTTCTTACATATTCAGTATCCACCGTTCCATATTTATCAACAGGTATTTTTGTTATTTCAAATCCCTGTTTTTTCAGCCATTCAGACGACTCAACTATGCACGGATGCTCTATAGACGAAATAATTATATGCTTTTTTTCTTTGTTCTTTAGCGCTACGCCTTTTAATGCCAAGTTGTTGCTTTCTGTGGCTGACCCAGTAAAAATAATTTCATTCAAATCTGCATTAATAAAACCAGCCAAAACTGCCCGGCTTTCTTCCAGGGCTATTTTTGCCGCCCGCCCAAAGGAATGTAAAGACATTGAATTGCCGAATTTTACGCCAAAATATGGCGTCATTTCGCTTAACACCCTCTTATCAACCGGAGTTGTGGCTGCGTAGTCTAAATAAATCTTCTGCATGGTAACTAACTTTTATAAATTTATTTTTTAGCTGCTTCTTTTTTTATAAATTTGTGGATACAAATTCCTCCTTGTATCCTTTTGCTCATATTACAATTAAAACACAGCACTTGTAATCTTACATCCTTAGGGTAATTATGAATTTTCAACCATTTCAGAAACGATGTTCCGAGCCCATATTTTCTTTCCCTACGCTCAATGGAACCGTTATTGTCAATATGGTCCAAACATAAAAAATCAACTTCTTTTTCGCCGCAACAAGCACATTGAATTTTACCATTGCCGTATACTCTGAGTGCTGCAATTTTTAGCCCCTTTCTATATCTTCGACTTTCTTCAATGACTTTTTGCTTATTATTTTTTTTCCACAGTGCGGCTCTCCTTATAAACTCCTCCTTATGCCCTGAATAGTATTTTTTTGCTTTTTCAGAAAAACATTTTTTGCACTTTAATATTTCAATAAAATTACCATCGTTTTTTTTATTTTTGCACAAGGAGCATTTCATATTTTTTAATTTATAAATGTATAAAAATAAAACCGATTTTAGGGTCGGGTTTATCTTACCAAAAGAAAAATTCGTTGTCAATATTAAAAGAAAAACCCCATACCTTTCGGCGGGGTTATTTGTGACACGCGACGTTCAGTCGCTAGTTGAGATGGTCTCCGTTGCTGAGCAAACGGTAAATCTGCTCGTATTTCTTCTGGCTTTCTTCAATCAGCCAATCGGGCAACTGCGGGGGCGGCGCTTGCTTATTCCACTCACCTCTGTCAAACATTCCCTGCAGATAGTCCCGGAGGGCTTGCTTATCCATGCTCGGCTGAGCTCTGCCCGGGCTGTAAGTGGCGGCAGGCCAGAAGCGCGACGAGTCTGGAGTCAAAATCTCGTCAATAAGCATAAGCATGCCGTCAAGCAGGCCAAACTCAAACTTGGTATCGGCAATGAGAATGCCCCTTGCCAAAGCATACTCATGCGCCTTTATGTAAAGAGCAAGGCTCCAGGCGCGCAGTCTGGTGGCAAGTTGATCGCCAACCAGCTTAAGCATTTCGGCAAAAGTGATGTTTCTATCGTGGCCGGTTTCCGCCTTTGTTGAGGGCGTAAAAATCGGCTCAGGCAAGCGCGAACACCTTTGGAGTCCGGCAGGCAGCTTGATGCCGCAGACTTCTCCAAATTCTTGATATTCTTTCCAGCCAGAGCCTTCTATATACCCGCGAACGACGCATTCAACGGGCAGAGGGCTTGTTTTGTGGCAGAGCATTGTTCTGCCCTCAAATTCCGGTCCCCAGAAAGGTTTTGGCATATCCCTAAGCTCGGTGGAAACAACATGGAAGGGAAGCACCAGCCCGCCGAGCACCTTTGGCCAGACATCAGCCGACAACTTGGTCAGAACAATTCCTTTGCCGGGAATTCCCTGACTCATATTCACATCAAATGCTGAATGCCGGTCCGTAGTGGCAATAACTACGCCGTTGCCGGTGTCATAAACATCCCGAACCTTGCCTCGGCGGCACGGGTATTGGCTTACATTTGTTTCCATCAAAGCGGGCATAACTTAACCCTCCTGCAGGATGAAAAATTGTCAAAAGACAGGAAATCGCTTCCGGAAACAAGCGTTTCCTTGCAAAAGCGATTTTAGATTATATTAGCAGATTAAAAAGCTAAGTCAATTATCTTTTAACTAAAACAAAAATTTTGATCAAAAAACCCGCTACCGCGGGGTTTTTAGTTAAAAAATTATATTTTTGTTACAATCTTTATGTCCTGGCTGCTTATTATCTCCCCTTCCTTAAAAATAAAATCTGCTTCTATTTTTTTGTTTGCCAAAATCAGCGGCAGCCAATGCTTGTCATCGTCCCACATTGTTTCGTAAGGAATTTCGTTAAATTTAAACCACTTTGGCATCATTTCCTCCGATTCTGCCGGCTCTCCTTCCCATTCTTTTACTAAAAATAAATGCACATCCTGATCCCAATCTTCCTTATAAGGAAAACGAAAATGGAATGTTCCCACTTTCTCTGGATTTATTATTGTGACCCCCGCTTCTTCTTTTGTTTCCCGGACGGCAGCATCAAGAATGTTTTTGTCCCCTTTCTCCTCGTCAATTTTTCCGCCAAAACCATTCCATTTGCCCGTAGCAAAACCGCGTTTTTTCATACCAAGCAAAACCTCTCCTTCCTTTATCAATAAACACAAAGTTGTCTGTCTCATACAACGGGCTTGTTCGCCTTTTTATCGCTTAAAAAGAAAATGTAGATAATTTCTAAAATTCCCACCGTGTTTACTATCAAAAGCGCGACGAACCACGGTTTGCTGTTATTTCTGGCTGCTTTCCATAGGGCAATCCCCTTCCAAATAAGCGCCCAAATGGATAATAAAACAAATAATGTAAGAATGCCTGGCGGGATTGAAGAATATCCCATTACATTTATAAACTCTTTATAATTTTCGAACATTTTTTATTTTTTTATGTTTTTAATAATTTCGTATCCGGCAATTCCAAATGCAACAGATACGTTTAACGATTCTTTCTGCCCCGACATAGGCAAAAAGATTATTTTATCGGCCTTTTTTAATATTTTTTTTGAAATTCCTTTTACCTCGTTGCCCACAATAAGCGCCAAAGGAAACCTTGATTTAAATTTTGTATAAACAACTGCTTTTTTGCCCGCCTGCCGAGCGGGCAGGTCCTGCTCCAAAGCTACTATATTAATTTTAGTTCCCCCGCCTAAGCCTTTGGCGAAGGAGGGCTCTTTTTTCATTTTATCAATTAAACGCCATGTTTGTCTATAGTATTCCCATGGCACGTTTTTTTCCGCACCCAAAGCAGTTTTTGAAATTTTATGATGAGGCGGTTTTCCGGAAATCCCGCATAAAAAAATCTTTGCGACGCCTAAAGCGTCTGCGGTCCTAAAAATTGACCCGATATTTTCCAAACTCCTTATATTATCGCAAATTACATATAATTCTTTGCCCATTGTGCTATTCTATGTTCTAAACCACTAAAAATCAATAAAAAAAGCCCGTTTTCCAAGGAGGGAAAATCGGGCGTAAGCCACGCCACCACGGCGGAACCTCAAGAAGAAAGTGCTAAAAGCGCATCGCTTTCATGGTCCTTGATATCAAAAAGCCTGTTTAGCTTGGTGATTACAAAAGTTTCATATATCGCAGGATGCAGTTGGCAGAATACCAACCGACCTCCGCGCGACCCAAGCTTCTTTTGCAAACTGATGATCTTGCTGAAGAAAGCAACCGACATAAAAGTCACTCTCGACCAATTGATGACAAACTTCGCATCACTCCCGATGTCGTCAACAAAAACAAACAGCTCTGCCCCCATTGCCTGGATATCATCGTCTTCGACGATTTTTGGGAGCAGAATTGTCACAACTTTTACAACTCCCTCCTCGCGCACAGAAAAGTATCTACTATCTCGCAACATGGCTCCCTCCTTAAGAAACAAAGTGCAACCGAACAGTTCAGCCGCATATTAAAAGCATATATCCTAGCAATATAAAAGTCAATGAAAAAACCGGCTTTTGCCGGTTTAATTACTGTTTACCCGTTATAAATTGCTGGCTATTTGCTTGCAAACCTTTTTTCCACTTCTTCCCAGTTTACAATGTTCCACCAGTTTTCAATAAATTTTGCCCTGTCATTTTTGTAGTCCAAATAATACGCGTGCTCCCAAACATCCAAACACAACAAAATTGTCTGCTCGGGATAAAAGTTAACGTTATGTTTTTCAACCTGAATTATTGAAAGCGCCCCGTTTTCACCGTGCTCTTTATGAAAAGCCAAAATTGCCCAGCCCGAACCTTCAACTGATTTTGCTGTTTCTGTAAATTCCGTTTTAAATCTTTCAAAACTTCCAAACTCTTTTTCAATTGCCTTCAAAACTTCTCCTTTAATCCGCGAATTCCCGGTATTCGCGGGAGCCATAACTTTCCAAAATGTTTCGTGCAGGATATGTCCTCCGACATTAAAAGATAATGTTTTAAGGGCTGACTTAAAATCTATAACTTCTCCTGATTTTCGTGCCGTATCTATTTTGTCCAACAGGGCATTTGCAGCGCTAACGTAGCCCGCATGATGCTTGTCGTGATGAAGTTTTAAAACTTCCTGCGACATATATGGCGCGAGGGCATCATAAGCATAAGGCAAGTCGGGCAATTTATATTTTTCCATATTCCATATAATAATTACTTTTTTATTTAACTTTTCCGTCTTGCCTGGTGCAAACCGGACAGTAGCTCAAAAAGTGCTGGCTTATTTTTTCTTTTCTGTCCTCGCTGGTTTTCACATTATTTAACCAAACCTCAAATTCTGCCGAGCACAAACTGCATTGCTTTTTTGTGTTCTTTATTTTTTTGCTTGCGATTTTCATATGTTTAGCAGCAAGCTTCATTGGAGGGTATTTTATACTCCTCCCTCTCCTGAAACTCCTGCTTTTTGCCTTTGTGCCATTGCTGCACTGGCCTGATATAGCCCACAACTCTTGAATACACCTCGCACTCTTGAAAATTATTAAGGGCTTTATTTTTCTCAAAACACCCAGCACATTTCAAAACATTAATTTTTTTCCCATTATGGCCGTACATTAAAGATACCCCGCCCCCTATTAATTCTCCGTTAATTATTATTTCTGCCCCGCAGTCGTGGCAGACGCTATTTGCATTGTTTACAGATTCCATAAAAATTTATTTTATATTTATTAATTTTCCCGACCTTTGTTTTTTTGTTTTTTAATATTCCACATTTTGAACATTCGTCTATAACGTCGTATACTTTTCCGCATTGCTCGCAAATAAAGTGGGCGTGATCTGAAATGTCGGCATCAAAATGGATGCTATCTTTGGTTTCAATTGTTTGAACTTCTCCCTTTTCCCTAAAATTATTTAAAACTCTATAAACAGTTCCCTGGCTGATATTCGGCAATTTTTTCTTTATCTCGCCATAAACAATCTCCGCAGTTGGATGAGTTTTTGTGCCCTTTAAATAACCAAAGATGAAACTTTTCTGCGAGGTCATCCTTTCTTTTCTATCAATAGCCATAAAATTTTATTTATTTTTATTATTAATATTCATTCCTTATTGCATTTTATTACTAACAAAAGGCGCTGTCAATACCCGCTTATCCACAGCTTTAATAATTAAATTTCGCCTTTAATTTTATAGGTGTTTCCATGTTTTAATAGCCCGAGATAAGAATTTATAGTTTCGGTGTTTGAATTACACTTTATTTTTTTAAGCATCCTGTTTGTAGTTTTGGCTCTCAAAACTCTGTGGTCTGAAAAATTGACCCAACCGAGAAAATCCACGCCAGAGCTTAATGTTTTGATAAAAACTTTGTCGGGATGAGGTTTCAATTTCAATTTGTTATAAAAATAATCATTTATCCCCGGCAATAGATATTCAAGATATTTTTTGTTTTCTGACAAAATCACAAAATCGTCAGCGTAACGAATATAATATTTAATTCTTAAACCGCACTTAATAAAATTATCAAACTCATTTAGATAAATATTTGCAAAAATCTGTATGTTTTATCTCTTAGGTCTTTATGCAATTGTAAAATATTATCCATTAGATTAAACTGGAAAATCTGAACGTCGGGTTTGTTACGTTTTCCTTTTACAAACTCTTGCCAAGCTAAAAGCAGGTTTTCAATACTAATAATTTCTTCATATTTATGAGCCAAAATACTTTTCATAATCAAAATACTTATTCCTCTAAGCCCCCCCCCAGACTGTTGCCAGTTTTAGAAAAAATGAAAAATGCTTATCTTTTTTGGTATAAGGCCTATTCAATTTTACCAAAAACCCACAGATACTCTTTGGGAGAAAAAATAGATAAATTTTTTATTGATATACTTGAGGCGATAATCACAGCAAATTTTTTGACTCCGAGAGAAAAAATTCCCTATGTTCGTTTTGCAATCAAAAAATTGGATACATTAAAAATATTTTTGATGATTTTGTGGGAGACAAAATCTTTTGATAACAAAAAATATATTGCCTTATCTGAAAAATTAGACGAGACGGGCAGAATGCTGGGAGGCTGGCTGGGCAAATTATTAAAAGAAAACTCTCCAAATCAAGGAGAGAAAAAATGAAGAAAGTTGCGAGCGAAACCGAAGGACTGTTGGAGTTGAAGTGGTTGTCGAGCCAGTTGTAGTTCCAGTTCCACTGACCGCCATTGAAGTATAGGTACAACACGTACCGGTTGCCGTTCGGATTCCGCAGAATATGTAAAGTGCCTCCCATAAACACTGCCCTTAGAAATTTAATTATCTCGGGGCTGAATCTTATTCGGTATCTAAAATACCATAGCGCCTTACACCAAGTGTCTTCTTTTTTTGAAGTGCTTCGTGCATCCTCCGTTTGAAACCTTGGTCGCAAACGCTCTCAACGCGCGAATACTGGATTCGGCCGCCCGCAACCTTGATCACGGGCAAGATTCGCCTATTACCACTCGTATTTTAGCAAAAAAAATTGCCCTCTGCAAATCTGTGACGAAATGCAAAGGGCAAAGAGTCCAAGGGCCAGAGCAAAGGCTCAAAGTCCAGAGGACTTTACGAAGACACTTGCGAGCGAAACCGAAGGACCGTCGGAGAAGAAGAGGTGGCGGCCGAGCCAGCGGCAGTCCCAGTACCACCGACCGCCATCGAAGCCGAGGCACAACACGCACCGGCGGCCGTACGGATCCCGCAGAACTAAACCAAAAAAGTAGACAACCGTGCCGATTTTGCCAGCTCGGCGCAGGTGCTCCAGGATGCTATCCTCGGGCTTGCCAGCGGCTTTGCAGACTAACCAGTCGTTCCAAAGACCGAGAAATGTACGACCGCCGAGCTGACGGTTTTTACTAGCTCGGGCACGGCGCATCTTTTCCTCACCGTGGACGCTTCCGTTGTCACTTTCTTGCAAATGCGTTTCCAAGGCGATCCGTTCAAAGTCCACGACAGCGGGCTCGGCAACGCAATCCTCGTCGCCCTCCAGACCCGTGCCGTCGGCCGGACCCTTCCAGACCGTCCAGCCACTGCCGACGAACTCGGAAGGATTGAAAGCCTTGTCCAGGGCGAGCTTGAAGCACGCCCGGACAATCGTCGCCAGTCCTATCAGGACTAGCTTAAACTGCGACAAGACTTCGGGCGACCGAAGCTTGGTCACCTCTTCCGGAGTATATCCGGCAGTTTCCAAGCCGTCGCCGAGCTGATTCATCTGACCGATAGAATACTGCGTGGACATGGTCCACTCCTTTCCGGGACATGTTTTGCAACTCGTCCCAAACAATTTAGACCGCCGAAATAGCAGTCATATCCAAAAAACGCTGATTTAATCCGAATCTTTTGGATACGACTGCTAATTTCGCAAGTATTTCTTGTAAAAGTGCTATTTTAAAACTATACATTAATTATAGCACCCTATCCATGTATTGTCAATAGCCGAGGGTTTATATTTCGCCTTTTTTTATGCGTTGGCGGATTTCTTCAATATAAGTATTAAAATACCAAAGGTTGTGAAAAGTTAAAAGCTTCATACCGGTTATCTCCCCCGCTTTTAGCAAATGGCAAATATAGTCTTTTTTGTAATTTAAACAAACTTTGCAGGTGCAACCTTTATCCAACGGTTCGTTCTTTTTTAAATATTTTGTTTTTTTCAAATCTAATTTTCCCTCACTAGTAAATGCAATTCCACGCCTGGCATAATGAGTTGGCACTGTGCAGTCAAAAGTATCAACTCCTGATTTTATCACCAACTCCATATCTTCCAAATACCCCACGCCTAAAAGATGCCTTGGTTTTTTTTCTGGCAATTCTGCCAAAACCCACTCCAGCATTTTTCCCATCTCGGTTTTATTATTTCCGAATTCTCCCCCAATCCCAAATCCGTCAAAATCCAGTCCTGAAATAAATTTTGCGCTCTGTATTCTCAAATCCTTAAATCGCGAACCTTGGACGATTCCATACAGGGCTTGTTTTGTCTTTTTGGTTTTTAAACATATTTTCGCCCATTTGTGCGTTTTCTCCAATGATTTTTTGATATAATCATATTCTGCGGCAGGGGGTGTGCATTCGTCAAAAGCAAATATAATATCTGCTCCCAATTTTTCCTGTATTTTTATTGATTCTTTTGGCCCAATAAATAATTCATCACCATTTATGGGAGAACGGAAAACCACCCCGTCATCATTTATTTTAAGGCTCTGGGGCTGTGATCCAGTTTTAATTTCAGCTCGCCAAACCAAATTTGGCTTGCTTTTATGAAACTTGCTGGCCATGCCCAAATCACGACCAAATCCCAAAGAAAAAACTTGATAGCCCGCCGAGTCTGTCATCAAAGGTTTTTTCCAATTCATAAATTTATGCAATTTTCCGGCCTTCTCAACTATTTTCTCACCGGGTCTCAAATGCAGATGAAATGTATTGGAAATTAAAATCTGCGATTTTGCTTCTTCAACCTCTTTGCTATCTAAAGTTTTGATAACTGCCTGTGTTGCGACCGGAACCAAACACGGAGTCTCAACAACTCCGTGCTCTGTTTCCAAAAAACCCAATCTCGCCCTGCTTTTGTTTGATTTTTTTAATATTTTAAAATTCATAATTTGCTACGAAATACGAAAAAATACGAATATACAAAACTTGACTTAGTAAATTTTATTTGATATTATATCCATAGTTCCTTACCCCTCCCGTTAGCCACAGGTGAAATATGTCTAAACCTGAACCCGTCAATAAGTTTTGGGATGTCTTTATTTCTGCCACGCACAAAGTTATCATTTGCACAGCATTAGGAACATTGACTGGACTCTTTCTGTCCGGGATATTGATTCTTTGCGGGCGCAATAGTGATTATCTGCCCGCTGGAATATTAACGGCGGCTCTTGTAGCCTCATTAGTAGGCCATAAATACAAATCCTAAAATTTGCCTTTGCAATGCTGAAGGCTTTTTTGTTGCAAAAATTAAGGCTGTAAAATGTCTTCTGTTCGGCCGTCAATTGAAATAATGACATTTTTAACTATTGGGAACTGCTTTAATGTTTCAGTAATTTGAGCTCTTATCGCAGAAACCTTGCATGACCCTCCAACCTGAAATTGCAATTGCTCATCAAAGTCAACTTTTGCTGTTTCGTTTTCAATGGTTAATTTCTGGATTTTAACTCCGGTATTAATGCTTGTAAAAAATCCTGCATCTTTTTCCAAATTTACAGGGCCTTTTAATAATTCTTCCAAAGCAGTTCTTGCAATTGCCGGAGTTTTGGCCACTTGCCTTTCAACGGGAAAAACTTTGTTGCATGAATACTCGGAGTCCAATTCGCTGTTGTTAAAATAAGCTTTTACCGTAATTAATTCTCCAGAGCTTTTGGCAATTTTAACAGGTATGGCAAATTGCTTTTCATTATCTGGTAGGCCACTCGGATTCTCATTTTTAAAAACTAAAAATCCCGATTGCTCTTCTTGCGAGACAAACGCTAAATATGTTTCAAAGCTTACCGGGGGTTTCATCCAGTCTGTTATGGCGGTTAAAATTGCTGTTTGGCCCAACTGTTTGCCGTTTTTATCCAAAAGTTTTACAGTTCCAACCTGTCCTTCAAATCCATTCCAGCCTTCCCCGTTTGTTGTTCCGGTTATTTTTAAGGGTGAAAATATTTCTGCGCCAGAAATTGGCGAAGTTATTCGAATACCCAAGACAACCGGAGGGTTATTTATGTTATTTTTTACGGGCAAAAAAATCAAAACCGCGCCTAGCGCAGCGATTATTATTGCCAAAAATATTACTAACCAAATATATTTGTTCATATAATTTTATATTACATTATTAAACTTAGATTAAAAGACTTGACACGACTCGTCAAAAAGAGTATAATAGAATTAAGCTAATAAGTCGATTAAAATAATATTAAAGCGACTTTGAAGCAAAGGTCGTTTTAATCGTCAATCAAAAACAAAATGTTCGACAGAAACAATAACAACAGAGGTTTTGCCCCAAGAGAAATGGTCAAAGGCAACTGGAAATGCTCCGAATGCGGAGTTGAAATCACAGAAATGCCGTTTGAGCCATCTCCTGACAGGCCAATCTATTGCAGAGAATGCTGGTCTAAAAAGAGACCTCCAAGATTCAGCAGATAAGTTTGCTAATCGAAAACAGCCCCGACAACGGGGTTGTTTTTTTGTATAAAAAAATATTAGTGCTATAATAATTCAATGACAAATTCCAAAAATAAAATTTTAAATAATTTAAAAAATACCTACTGCCGGCTAAAACCATCAGAAATTGAAGGCGTGGGAGTTTTTGCGATAAGAGATATTCCGGAAAAAACCAACCCGTTTAAGGGCTCCCCAAAGCAAAAATGGGTTAAATTAAAAATCGAGGAGCTGGCTCCATTGGGCGAAGAAATTTTAGGCTTAATTGACAGTTTTTTTGTTATTCGCAAAAACAAAACAGTTTATATATCAGAGAACGCCCTTAATGGAATGGACATTTCTTATTTTTTGAATAATTCAAAAAAACCAAATGTAAAAACAATTGATGACGGCACTAATTTTTTAACTATAAAAAAAATAAAAAGGGGGGAGGAACTGACTGTTGCCTACTCTACATACGACGAAAAATATGAATAATTTTCAAACCATAAACGGACACAACGGAAACGGACATGAGCCAATTTTGCCAAAAAAATTTTTATTTGTAAGCTGGGAAGCGCTTTCGGGAGATTTGGCTTGGCAAATTAAGAATGAAGGCCACGAGGTAAGAGTTTGTGTCCAGGCCGAATATGACAAAGACGTTTACGAGGGATTTTTGGAAAAGATTGATGACTACAAACAGCACATTGACTGGGCAGATGTTGTTGTTTTTGACGACGTTGGTTTTGGAGAGGAAGCGGACGAATTAAGAAAAAAAGGCAAGCTGGTTGTTGGTGGAAGCGAATACACCGATAGGCTTGAAAAAGACAGAGAATTTGGCCAAGCCGAAATGAAAAGAGTTGGGATGTTGACGCTTCCCCACTGGGATTTTTCAAATTATGATTTGGTGCTAAAATTCATTGAAGAAAATCCCGGGCGCTATGTTTTTAAGCCGTCTGAATTCATCGGCTCGTCATCAAAAGGATTGTTGTTCTTGGGAAAAGACGAAGACGGAAAAGATTTGCACGATATTATAAAATCAAACAAAAAAGTTCTTGAGAAAAAAGTTAAAAACTTTCAGTTGCAAAAATTTGCCCAGGGAGTTGAGGTCGCTGTTGGCGCGTTTTTTAATGGAAAGGACTTTATTTACCCAATCAACATAAACTTTGAGCACAAAAAATTATTCCCGGGAGATATTGGCCCCTACACCGGCGAAATGGGAACATTGATGTACTGGTCTGGCCCAAACACAATCTTTAGAACAACCCTAGAAAAGATGAAGGAAGACATTAAAAAATCTGGATACGTGGGCTATATAGATATCAACTGCATCGCAAATGCCAGAGGAATTTATCCCCTGGAATTCACCGCGCGATTTGGATATCCTACAATTTCAATTCAAATGGAGGGAATCACAAACCAATGGGGAGATTTTCTTTACAAAATTGCGAGCGGAGAAAATTATGAATTAAAAACCAAAAAAGGATTCCAGATTGGAATTTGCTGCGCAGTCCCGCCGTTTCCTTATTATGACAAAGAGGAAATGGATATTTACAGAGATTTGTCCATTATTTTTAAAAAACCGTCCATGGACGGAATTCGCTTCGGCGACTTAAAATGCGTTGAAGGCAGATGGACAATTGCCGGAGAGAGCGGATATGTGCTGGTGGTTACGGGCTCGGGAGTCACGGTTGAGGATGCCAGAAAACAAACATATGGCAGGGTTGAAAATGTGCTACTTCAAAATATGTTTTACAGGACCGATATTGGGTTGGGCTGGTATGAAGATTCCGACAAGTTACAAACCTGGGGTTACTTGTACTGAGTCACCTGTTTTTATATCAAACTCCTTTGATAGGCCTGCGTTTATCTCTAAAACGTAGCTAGCTTTTTTGGATGGCACAATTAGTGGGCAATTTACCTGATTGCCTGCCTGCCGGTCAGGCAGGCAGGGTTGTGCTTTTTCAAATACAAAAACAACTTTATAATTTTTATCAATCCATATTATGTCTAGAGGAATTAAAGTGTTTTTCATCCAAAAAGGATAAATGCTTTCATTGTCAAAAACAAAAAACATTCCGTTATTTTTATCCAATTTTTCTTTATACATTAAACCCGTCTCCCTTTGAGCCGGTGTTTTTGCAAGTTGAACCAAAAAACAATCTGATTTAAAACATACTTCTTGCCCTAATATTTTAAACTGACTTGGCGCAAACAACACTTCTGTTGAATAAAAAAATGCGAGTCCCAAAAAAACTGTTAAAACAATTAAAATTATTGCTTTTATTTTAAACTCCATTTCCCTTTTTGCGTTTTTTATATTCCAACCAAATAATAATTACAAAAAATACGTCAAACAAAGTCAAAAGTAATATTGATAAAGACTGCGTGTGAAAATATTTATACGCCTGATAAATTATAAAAACATCCAAAAACCCCATAATTGCAGGGTACATTCGCACTCTCCCTTTTGCCAACGACATAGCCAAAAAGATATTTATTGCTCCGTGGAAAAAAAGGTAAGCTATTGCAAATATGCGACTGTCTTGGGACAAGCCCTGGGCTGTTTTTACAAGATAATTTGCAATTATATCCTTGTCGTTTGCGTCAGACACAATTTCCTGCTGGGCTAAATATATTATAAAATTGTTTGTAATAATATCTTTGGAAAAAGAAAAAAGAACGCCTCCCAGCACCTCAAAAAGCCCAAAAAAAGCCTTAATCAAAATTCCTATTTCAAATGTTTTATCAATTAATTTTCTAGTAAAAACCTTCATATGTTAATAATATCATACATTTTTTGATATTCCATAATTATTTTTCCTCAATTATATCAATATCCGCCTGTATTTTATCGGCAATGGCCAAAACTTGGTCTGCGTAAAAATTATAACCTGAATCGGGCGAACCTGAAAAATATATCATAGCTGCGTCCCATTCTGCTTTTTGGCTTTTTGCAGACGCTCCCGAGTCGGATAAATATATGCCCATGGCCAAAAATGCGTCTGTGACATTCCATGGGTCAGCAGGTTTCCCGATAATGTTTTTTATTTTTTCCTTATATTTTGCCCAGGTGGAGGGAATAAAATCGGCAGGCCCCATAGCACCCCCCCAGCCAAAACTCATCGGGCATGTTACCAAAGCTTTTGCGGGATCTATGCCTAATTCGGAGGCAATGCTTAAAAAATCTTTTATGTCCCTGTCTGGTTTCATTGTTCTTACCATTTTTTTTCCGTCAGTAACCCTTATCCCCTCCCCAGTTTTAAAATCTCTTAGGTAACACAAGTCTGTTTCCTCTAAAATAAGCTCTTGCTTGGCTATCGCCAGCAGAAACGCCGCTCTAATGTCAGTTAATTTTTCAACATTTTTTACGATGTCGTACACTTCTCCAAACAAAAAATTTTCCGACACCTGCAACAGCTTGAAGGGCGTGTTTTTAATTTCTCCAGCCGTCGGCCGGATGATTTTGAATTGTTTTTTTAGACCGATTATACGGCTATAAGATTTTTCAATTCTGTTTTCGCTGATTTTTTTTCCCTTTACGGCGTTAAAAATTATTTCTCTGACTTTATATGCCAGGTCTTTATCATACCCGCTCGAAGTATTATTCAGAACGCTTATTATATCAACCCCGGCATTTATTGCCGTTATAACCGCTTCGTCAAGCGTATAGATATTGCTTATTGCGGACATTTGTATGTCGTCAGAAAAAATAACTCCATTAAACCCTATTTGTTTTCTTAAAATATCCTGCAAAAAAATCTTTGACATCGTCGCGGGGTATTCATCGTCAATATTTTTATTCATCACGTGGGCGACCATGACTGCATCCAGCAAGCCCTCGCTATTAAGTTTTTGGTAAGGAATAAGCTCTTCCTGCTTATAAGTTTTTGTTATATCCGCCATTCCAAGATGCGTGTCTTCTTTTGCGCTCCCTTGGCCTGGAAAATGCTTTTCTACGGTGATAATATTGTTGCTTAAATGATTTTGAATAAAAACTCTGGCTTGATTAACAACATTTTCCGGACTTGCCGAAAATGAACGACCAAGCTCTCCGATAATAGAATTTTTTGGATTAATATTTAAGTCAACAACAGGAGCCAAGTTCATGTTGAAACCCGCGCTTTTCAGTTCTTCGGCAAGTTTTGCGGATTCCTTTCCGGTGGTTTTTGAGGTTTTATCCTCTCCCATTTTTTCCGCTGAAACAACCGGCAAAAACCCGTATTTTTCTTTAAGCCGGTTTACATTTCCGCCTTCGGCATCCACCGAAATAAACAAGGGCGTCACAGAATATTTTTGTATATCAAAAATAAGCTTTTTTGTTTGTTCGGGGCTTGTAATGTTTCTGGGAAAACTATTTGACGGAACGTCGTAGTCAAAAAGAACCACTCCCCCAATCTGCACGTCTTTTATTATTTTATAAATATCGGAATTTTCCGGCGCTTCTGTCCCGCGAAATCCTATCATTATCATCTGCCCGATTTCCTTTTTAAGCTCTTCGTCAGACAGCTTTGATTCAATTAAATTTTTAACTATAGACAAATCTTTAACTTCGCCTTTTTTAGACAAAAATAAAACCCTCGTAAAAATACCGATTAAAATCAAGAAAAAAATAATGTATATGGTTCTTTTTATCATTTCAAAAAATCGCCCTAAGGCGATTTTTATTTTTAGGTTTTGCCTTAAATTACTGCCAAATAGTATCTATTTTTATTGTCTTAGTAGATTTCACAACCCAAGATGTCCCGTTCTTTACCAAAACTTTTTCCTGTGCCGTCCAAATCTCGCCTTTAACCAGATCTCCCATCAAAACAAATCTTTCACCATTTACTATTTTGCTCCCGTAAGTCGCAAAGGTACCGTCTACAAAAGGCTTTGTGCCGGTGTACGGGCTAAAAAATATTCCATCTTCTGTTTTAATAAGCCATGCCCAATTGTCTTTAACGGTTTTTGGCAAAATTGGTTGCGGTAATGGTTTTGTAAGTTTTATTAAGGTTGCATCTCCCGAGCCCGAAAGCAAATTCATTGGACAATAGACCAGCCCCTTTTGAGACATTTCAAAACACGGATCATAAACAGTGCTGCCCACCATGCATCTCCACGCGTCTTTTCTAAACGGTTCTGCTATTGAATTTACCCAGCAGTTACCTAATTTTTGTTCGGTTGGCAAAACATCCGGCACCTTAAAAACTATCACACTTGTGGGGATAACGGCGGGCGCTGCGGACTGTTCGGGTTCGGGAGTTATTTTTTTGCTTTCACTGCTAACAACAGGAGATTGCCCTGCGCGCGGCGGTTGGAAAGTTTGCGTTGCATAATAATAAAGCAAAAAAGCCAATCCTAAAATAATTATTACCGCAAGCACTGCCACTATAACTGAGAGCAAAGAGGGTCTTTTTTTTCCATGGCCATCTCTGACGTCAGAAAAATTTGGCACTGCAGGCATATATGGCTGTTTCGGCGGATTTGGCGGCGGCACAGGGCGCTCGGTGGCTTGATTTCCGAAATTCTGCGCAGGAGACGGCGCAGAAGATTGCGGTGCCACCGGAACAGGCGCTGATGTCTGCGGCGGTTGCTGCGGAGTGAATTGCCGTATGGGCTCCTGCGTAATTCTCTGCGCTGATTGCGGATTATATGCCGGCCTGCTCCCCGATTGGCGGAAATCTGCCGAATCTACCGGTAAGTTTGGCGGCGGGGCGCTTTTAAAGCTTTTATTTGGCATGCCTTGAGGCATTGCGTCATCGTGGTTGTCCATAATATAAAAAATATACTTAATATTATCTATTAAGTATATTTTAACCTAAAAAAAAGAAATGCAAAAATTTAGTTATTCACAGGCTTGCCAAACCGCTATTCTTGAACAATGCAACGGACTTCATTGCCGGGCTTTACCTCCATAAATCCTGACTTTACTGGGAATAAATGCTCCATTCCATCTTTGGCAACAACCTTCATCGGCCCCGCCGAAAGACTTGAAATCAAAGGCTCGTGGTTGTCTAAAATTGTTATTTCTCCCGAAGGCGTTTTGCAATTTAAAAGCTGGGCCTCGCCCTGAAACAAAATATTTTTTAAACTATATATTGATAACTTCATTTGACGTACTTTTTATTTATGATATTATTCTAATAAACCCTGTCCGTGTGTTCAAGGAGATAAACATGAACAGCAAAGAAATTTTATCGGACTGCCAGAACGAAGATGGCTGCAGTGGAAAAGTGGACCTTAACAATTCAATCTTAGTGCCAGTAGGCCCGCGGGAATATCGCCCAGCCTACCGATGCCAATCCTGCAATCGGCTTCATTTTTTGACTTATCTCAAGCCATGGCGCTTCTTGCCGATTTTTAACTCGCTTCGCAAGCGTCTCTTCCTTCGCAATGGCGAGATGCTCGCCCAAGCCTGACTAGTTTGGGCTTTTTTGTTGTGTCGTGGTTTTTTGGCTCGAGCCAAAAAACCACGACTATTATAAATTATTTTACTTCTTCTATTTCTCCTTTTAAATAAAAGTTTTCTTCGGGCAATTCGTCGTATTTCCCTTCCAAAATTTCTAAAAATCCTTTTATGGTGTCTTCAAGTTTAACATATTTTCCCGGCCTGCCTGTAAAGTTTTCTGCCACGAAAAACGGCTGAGACAAAAATCTTTGGATTTTTCTGGCGCGGTTAACAATTTTTTTGTCGTCCTCAGACAATTCTTCAATTCCCAAAATGGCAATAATATCCTGCAAATCTTTGTATCTTTGCAAGGTTAACTGCACATCTCTGGCAACTTTATAATGTTTTTCTCCAACAATTTTCGGGTCTAAAGCTGTTGAAGTTGAAGCCAACGGGTCCACTGCAGGATAAATTCCAATTTCTGTAAGCGCCCTGCTCAAAACAATAGTAGAATCTAAGTGCGAAAATGTTGTGGCGGGAGCCGGGTCTGTAATGTCGTCAGCAGGAACATAAATTGCCTGAACAGATGTAATAGCTCCATTTTTTGTTGAAGTAATTCTTTCCTGCAGTTCAGCCATTTCTTGCGCCAAGGTTGGCTGGTATCCCACGGCGCTTGGCATTCTGCCAAGCAAAGTTGAAACTTCTGAGCCCGCCTGAGAAAACCTGAAAATGTTGTCAATAAAAAGCAAAACATTTTTCTTTTCTTCGTCACGGAAATATTCTGCCATTGTTAAAGCAGACAAAGCAACTCTCGCTCTGGCTCCGGGCACTTCATTCATTTGTCCAAAAACCAAAGCTGTTTTGGCAATAACTCCCGAATCTTTCATTTCTTTATGTAAATCATTTCCTTCTCTTGTTCTTTCACCAACTCCGGCAAACACCGAAACTCCGCCACTTTCTTCGGCAACGTTTCTGATTAATTCCTGCAAGAAAACTGTTTTTCCAACTCCAGCTCCCCCAAACAATCCAACTTTTCCTCCTTTGATAAACGGGGCAATCAAGTCAACAACCTTAATTCCTGTTTCAAAAACTTCTGTTTTTGTTGCTTGGTCTGTAAAAACAGGCGAAGCCCTGTGAATCGGCCAATATTTTTTAAACTTTAATTTTTTATCCGGCTCCAAGCTTTCGCCAATAACGTTAAAAATATTTCCCAAAACTTCCGGCCCCACAGGAACTTCAATCATTTTTCCTGTATCAACAACCTCTTCTCCTCTTTTCAAGCCGTCTGTTGAGTGCATGGAAATTGCTTTCACTTTTGTTGCGTCCAAGTGTTTTACAACTTCCAAAACAACTTTTCCGTTTGGGCCTTCTACATTAAGCGCGTTAAAAAGCCCCGGGAGTTTTGAATCTTCCGGAAACTCAACATCAACAACCGGCCCTATAATTTGAATTATTTTTCCTTTTTGCATATAATTATTTTTTATTTTTTAATATTGACATTATTTGTTTTATTTGATATGCTATTTATAGGCCTTTCATAACCCGCAGACAGGAGTAAGTCAAATGGGAAAGCGACAAGTCGTAATCGTGGCACTTGGGGAAGCCCCAGCTACACGACCAAACATCTTCGGTTCGTTCGACACGCCCGACGAGGCTGTTAGCCACCTGACAAGTAATGGGTGGCGCACGTTTCATGGCGGAAGATATGTTTTCTCCGACGGTTCGGTCGTTTTTGTGCAGGAGATCCTGCCAATCGAAAGTCTGAAGACTGTGACCAACTCGTAACCGATACGACTGTTTTCCGCCGCCTCGCACCAAATTCAGTAGGTGTGGGGCTTTTTTATTGTAAATTTTCTAACTTAATGCTTCTGCTCCGGCGCTTATTTCGCTTATTTCTGTTGTTATTCTGGACTGACGCGATTTATTATATTGTAAATTTAATTTTTCTCCCAAATCACTTGCGTTGTCTGATGCTGTTTTCATTGCCATTCTGCGCGCTGAATGCTCTGAGGCGTTTGCTTCCAAAATTAAGTGATACATCTGCATAAAAAATAAATGCTCTGCTAATTTTTTCAAAACTTTCTCCGGTGATGGTTCAATTAAATATTCTTTTGACCTATTTTTATCCGGAATAAATGTTATGTGGTGTTCCTTAATCAATTCCGCAAATTTTCCTCTTTCAGGAATAATTTCTGTAATAGTGTCTGCCATGTGGTCAAAATCAATAGGTAAAACTCTTCTAATATGAGGTTCCTGTTTTAAGGCAGACCTAAAGTGAGTTGAAATAATAATCACTCTGTCAAAATCTTTATTTAAATATCCGTCAACAATAAACTTGGTTAATGGGGCAACCTGATCCGAGGTTGTGTAATCCCCCGCTTGCACAAACTTTTTTAAAATTTTATAACCTCGTTTTGACAAATAAGCGTTTGATTTTTCTCCAACTGCCACAAATAATTTTTCCTCTCCGCTGTGTTTTGTGTCTTCTTTCATGTGCAATTCAAACTTTTTGAAAACCGAGCTGTTAAATGCTCCCGCTAATCCCTTGTCAGAAGCCACCAAAATAAATAAAACTTTATTAATTTTTTTCCTCACATCAAATAATGGCGGAAGTTTTTGCTCTAATCCTGACAATGTTGCCAAAAAATCCAAAGCTGCAAAAGCATAAGGCCTGCTATCTAAAGCAATCTGCTGGGACTTTCTCATTTTTGTAGCAGCGACTAATTCCATCGCCTTCGTGATCTGCCCTACATTGCGCACACTCTTTATTCTTTTGTTTAAACCTTGTAATGATTCCATATAATTAAACCAGCTCCATTGTCCCGACGCCGGCCTCGCCGTGCGTCGTGGATCCACGATAATTAAATTTTAATAAGTTTGTCTATTGCAGCTCTTTTGTGCCACGATTTTATTTGTGTCTCTCTCTTTCTGGCCTCCGATAATGTTTTATACTCCTCTTTATACATCAATTTCCAGGGAACATATCTTTTGGTTGACTCTACTTGTCCTGTGTTGTGCAGATTAAATCTTTCATCTATATCTCCGCAACTCCCTACATAATATGACCTATTTTTTGAAGATTTTAATATGTAAGTATAAAACATTAAAATTTAATTATCGGGACTTTGGTAATTTGTCCGATATTATTGACTGATTTCAATCTTTTTTTGATATTCTGCGGACTTTCCATGTTATTGCCTTGCCCCTGCCTGCCGGCAGGCAGGTATTGACAAGGTATCTTGATTATGCTATAATTAATATAGACTTAATTTACGCTCTTTTTACCTCAATGGGTGCTATTTCCCTAAAATAGCAGGGAGAAAAAAATGCTCGCGACTATCCTCGGTTTCACTTTTGGACAATGGATTGCTATCGTGATTTTGGCAATCATGTTGTCTGTGTTCGTCGTGGCCATAATTGGCCGCATCCTCTACGGACCTATTTCCGCGGAATCCGAACGTTGCAGATGCCCAGTTTGTGGCGTCCCGCTCCCAATACAGGTGCCTTACGTGCACCTTTGTCCAAAGCGCGGTTGCTAACCGCCAAGACCCGAGCAAGTCTTAAACTGCTCCCCAGCTTAACGGTTGGGTTCTTTTTTTACAAATTTTCAAAATTCTTTTGTTTTGTCATTCCCGCGAAAGCGGGAATCCATGTTTCTGGATTCCGGGTCAAGCCCGGAATGACACAATACACGATATGACGGTTACTTAACACTTTCAACGAACTTTTCAATAACTTTCTTTATTTCTGCTTCGGTTTCGTCGCTAATCTGCCTTTCGGTCTTTATTTTTTCTACCAAATCTTTATGCAAATTTTCAAAATATTCCAAATATTTCTTTTCGATTTCGTGCATTTGGCTAGGTTCAAATTTATCAAAATATCCATTCAAAGCTGCGTACAAAACTAGAACCTGATTTTCAAATGGGATTGGCTGTAAGTCGGGCTGTTTTAAAATTTCTGTGATTATTTTGCCTTTGTTAATTCTGTTTTTTGTGGCTTGGTCAACATCAGATGCAAACTGCACAAATGTTTGCAATTCACGAAATTGCGCCAATTCAAGACGCAACTTTCCGGCAACTTTTTTCATTGCTTTTGTTTGCGCGCTTCCTCCAACTCTGGAAACACTCAAGCCAACGTTAACAGCAGGCCTTGTACCCTGATAAAACAAATCGCTCTCCAAATAAATCTGTCCATCTGTAATAGAAATTACATTTGTAGGAATGTAGGCTGTAACATCTCCCAACTGTGTTTCAATAATTGGCAAAGCAGTCAAACTGCCTCCGCCTTTTGCTTTTGACAATTTTGCTGCCCTTTCAAGCAATCTTGAGTGTAAATAAAACACATCTCCGGGGTAGGCCTCACGTCCCGGTGGTCGCCTCAAAAGCAAAGAAATTTGCCTGTATGACCATGCATGTTTTGACAAGTCATCATAAATTACTAGGGCATCTTTTCCTTTGTCGCGAAAATATTCTCCAACAGCAGCTCCCGCAAGCGGAGCCAAATACCAATAAGCAGCAGGAGAAGAAGCAGAAGCAGAAACAACAATTGAATATTCCATTGCGCCCTGCTCTTTTAATGTTTCAACAATCTTTGCAACCTTACTTTCTTTCTGACCAATTGCCACATAAATGCAAACAGGTCTTGAAGCAACAGGTTCTTTAAGTTGATTTATAATAGTATCCAAAACAACTGCTGTTTTTCCTGTTCCTCTGTCGCCAATTATCAATTCCCTCTGACCTCGTCCTACAGGTATCATACTATCAATTGCTTTAATTCCTGTGTGCAAAGGATAATTTACCCCTTCTCTGTCAATAACGTTTGGCGCATTGTTTTCCAAAAAATTATACTGAATTTTATCTTTTACAGAAAACAACGGGCCTTTTCCGTCAATTGGATTTCCCAAGGGGTCAATAACTCTGCCCAGCAACTGTTCGCCAACTGGAATAGATAATAATTGCTTTGTTCTTTTAACAGTGTCTCCGGATTTTATTTCTCCTGAATCCCCCAGCACTAAAGCTCCAACAGAATCTTCCTCCAAGTTAAGAGCAACAGCTTTTACTTTATGCTCACCACTTTCAACTTCCAAAACTTCCTGCGCTTGCACATTCAAAAGCCCTGAAATTTTTAAAATTCCGTCGCCACTTTCCACAACCTTTCCAATTTCTTCCCATTCGGGGTTATCTTTATATTCCTCAATAGATTTCTTTATTTTTTCTAAAAGTTCTTGGCTCATATTAGTTGTTTAGCAAACTGTTAATTTTTTTTAAAAACGTCTGATCTAATTGTTTTTCATTATCAATAATAATTTTTACCCCTGCTATCAATTCCGGGGCTATTTTTTCTTCAACAATGTCGCCCTTCTTAATAAATTTTGAAAATAAATCTTTTTGCCCCGCCGATAATTTTCTTGCGCTTTCCAAAACAACTACTTTATTCCCTTCTTTTTTTGCCAGCAAAATTTTGGCTGAATTTATTATCTCTCTTGATTTTTTCAGGTCGCCCTGTTTTTGTAGCAATTTTAAAAAGCCTTGCGAAAACTTTTTTTCGTTTATTTTCTCCCCTTTCTCTAAAAATATTTGAGCCAGCGCCTTGGCGTAGTCTCTTGTCTTATATTTCATTTAATTCCGATACTGCTTTTTTAACTAGCTTATCGTCAATATCTTTTGGGTTTAATTCAACGGTTTTTGAAACTATTTTTTTAACCAGTTCAACCGCGTCTTTCAAAACAATTTCCCTGGCTTCCTCTTTCTGCTTTAAAATACTTAACTTTAAAAGTTCTTGCGCATCTTTCTGCTTTTTTTCAGCTTTTTCCTGATTTTCTTTATCTAAAATTTTTGCCTTAACTTCTGTTGCTTTTATAATCTCAATTCCTTTTTGCTCTGCTTCTCTTATTTTTCCTGCGCCAATTATGTCAATTTCTTTTAATCTCACATCTGCTTCTTCCGCTTTTTCCAGGCCTTCTTTTATTTTTTTGCTTCTTTCTTTGATGATTCTTATCAGGGGCTTATAAACAAAAAATGTTAAAACAAGCAAAAGTATAAAAAAATTAACTACCTGGCTTAAAAAAAGCTTCCAGTTTATTCCCAATTGAAATAACAATTCATTTTCCATGTTGTGTTCTTAATTTGTGGCTCTTAGAGCCACATCATTAATTACGCAACGAATTTGATAATCAAAGCTATAACCAATGCGTAAATGGCAATAGCTTCGGCAAAAGCTATGGCCAAAATTGCCATTGTCTGCACTTTTGAAGCTGCCTCCGGGTTTCTGCCAATTGCTTTTAAGGCTGACGAACCAATCCATCCAATTGAAACTGCAGGAAATATTGCTCCAAGAACAATTGTTCCTGCTACTGCTAACGCTTTAATTGATTCTGCGTCCATGTTTTTATAATTTATTTAATAATATTTAATTTAATGACCTTTAATGTTCATGTGTTGCCGTATGTAATGATATGGAAACCAGCGTAATCATTGCAAAAATAAATGCCTGTATCATTCCGACAAATAATTCCAAAAATAAAAATGGCAAAGGGATAAAATAGGGCGCTAAAAATGAAATAATCGTCAGCAAAACTTCTCCTGCAAATACATTCCCAAACAACCGGAAGGACAATGAAATGATTTTAGCTAGCTCGGAAATTAATTCCAAAATTCCTATAAAAAAATCTATTGGACCCTTAAAATTAAAAAATTTGCCGAGATGCTTAAACACCCCGACAGCTCCCATCCCCAATATATTTGTAACTATAACAGAAATTACCGCAAATGCCAAGGTAAAATTTAAATCAGCAGCCGGAGAACGAAAAAGTGGCACCTCGTGTCCGCCATTTTCCAGCATCAAGGACCCCACTCCCGGCAAAATCCCCAAAAGATTTGAAGTCATTATAAAAATAAAAACCGTGGCAACCAAAGGAAAATACTTTTCGGCCGCTTTCATACTGCCCAAGGTTGATTCCATTAGCCCCAAAAGCGCCTCTACCCCCATTTCAACAGCTCCTTGTAATTTACCCGGTACCAGCCTTATTTTTGATCTTAAAACCAGTGAAAAAACAATCAAAATAAAACAAACCACCAATGTCAACAAAAAACTGTTTGTTATATTAAAACCTCCCAAATTGAATAATTGTTGTGCCTTAAGCGATATTTCCTCCACGTTTCAAAAAATTTAATGAAAAATCAAATCAATTATACACTTGATTTTTCAAAATTACAAGGGTTTTTGTATTTAAAACTTTAAATTATCCGCAAACTGTCCAATTGCAGGAAGGGGCTTTTGGACGCCATTTGAGGCGTTTATAATCCCCATTATCGCAAGAGCGAGTAATGCCAAGTTTAAAATTGGCGACAGAAACGCTCCCAAAAACGGAATAAAACCCGCCACAACCCACACAACAATATCAACAACAAAAAGAACTATCCCCTGCTTTACGTGAAACTTAACAAAAGGATCGTTTTTTGCTCCGGTTGCCATGGGAATAATCCATAGAATTCCAAGATAAGAAATTATCGCCATTATCTTGTTGTTGCCTGCGCCCTGGAGTATTTGGCCATTAAAAGGGGGCTGTGGTGGTGGCGGAGGAGGAGGGGGCGTTGCGCCGCTTTGCGGATTTGGGACCCCAAAAGCATCGTTTACTTGTGCTTGGCTCCAGCCTGCCCGCAAAAGCTCCTGTATTATTTGCTCGTCGGTTTTACCAGAAGCACGAGCCTGATTTATATAATTTTGTATGTTTGGATCCATATTTTTTTGTTTTTTTGATTAATAATATTTATTTGTTATTGTTAAAATCTAAAAGTTGAAACCATTTTTTCAAACGTTGCGACATTTTCCTGAGAAATAAGCCCTTCACCCGATATTGGAGCAAAAGATAATTCGTATACATAATTACCCTTTACAGAACATACAACGATAGCTCTTGAGTCGGAGAAATTGTATTTTTTGCTACTAATGCCGTCTACCACTATATTGGAAACCTCGGCGATATTGAAAGATTCGGCCATGCATTCTTTACCAACAGTAACTCCAAAACTTAAATCCCCTCCTTGTGTGACTATAACAGGGCCTTCACCAAATTTTTCTTTTGACGGATATGATAATGAAAAATCTATTACATCTCCCAAATCTGAAGGGTAATCAAACTGAAAGCCAAACATATTATTTTTGTATGTTTTCCATATAATACTTTGGCTTGACGCCGATTGATCTTGGTTCATAGCAGATTCTATATTTTTATTAATATTTTCGGTTAAATTATTTATTTGCTCCTTTTGCTGGGGCAAATTTTTGGCATAGTCGGTTACAAATGAAAAATATTTTCCTGCCATAAACAGTCCTATAACCCAGCTGGCTATTCCCCCCAAAACAATAAGAATAAATAAAATTATAATTATTTTAACAATAGGATTTTTCCGTTGCGGTTGATATTGCTGTTGAAATTGCGGGGGTGGAACGGGCGGTTGTTGATATTGCGGAGAAGGTGGCGGTGGAGGAGGCATTTGGTTCTGCGAAAATTGTGGGTTTTGATCCATAATATTTTTTAATTTAATTTTAATTGGAAATTATTTTGCAATTTTCAAAGCCAAACATTTCTCCCGCTGAAACTATCTCTGAATTAAGCGACTTCATCAATTTATATCCAGGATCATCCTGCAGTTCCGGGGGAAATTCGTTAAAAGCCTCCACCTGAGGGATTGTCAGCCCCGAAGTAAATAACCGCTCTGCCACCCAATAATAGGACATAAAATTACTTTCTTCACCGGGCAATTTCTCAACACCTTCCTCATAATTTTTCATTTTTTCCAAATTTAAATTACATTCAGTCCCACGGTAAGTTGCATGCACTGTTCCATCCGAATCTGTTAACTCTAATTGTATATTTGCGCTTCCTATACAGCCCATTGTCCCCCCCTTTTTTACGCTTAAAAAACTTCCGCTAGATCCTTCGGCCTCTAATAAGCTGATTTTCGCCGGTTGACAATTATTGAACACTGCTTTTCCAAAACAGACAAAAGCATCGTAATGTTTTGGTTTTTCATAATTACCCGGCAAGCCCGTTTCCTCAACCATTTGGACTGTTCCGCAATCAAGCACAAAACCATTACAAACTATTTCTTCTTCCTTAAGTTTTTTCTGAATAGCGATAATTTTATCTTGCAGGCCATTATCTATGTCCTTTATTTTTTGCCTATATGCGTCAAGAATCGGTTTTCTTGCTTTGGCATAAATTTTCATTGCGTCTGCTAAATCGGCTCTGTAAAGATTATCTGCAGCCGTAAGCGCGTCAGCGTTTACAACTTCTCCGTTGGCATCGTTCATCGCCGCTATTGTATCATTTTTTTTCTTTAATGCTTTTGCTTTTGCTGTATTAAAAACATCTCTTACGGGTTTTAAAGAATCGTCTTTCCACACCAACGCATCAAATTTGTGCAAAAATGCATCGTTGGCAGAATCTTTTACACTTTGGGTAAAATTGTCCTGAGCTTTTTTAAGACAGTCGGAAATATTATCTGCTTGGGCAATGCTAGCCGGCAATAAAAATAATATTGCTAAAAGGAAAATTATTTTTTTCATTGATTTGTAAATTCAATACTGAAAATAGTTTTATCAAATAAAGTATAGTCGTAATCTGTTGGAGCGCCGTCATTTGTTGTTGAAAAATCATAAGCAGTATTATTTTTTTCAATGCAAACGGTTATTGTGCTGTATGGTCCATTTTTTGACTGGTATGCGCTTTGTATCTTTCTTCCGACTGTTCCGGAAACCGTAATATCAGAAACGGTTTTTTGGGCATCTAACTCCTGCACTTCAAACCCAGGGCATCCCATCAAATAATAATCTGAATCCGATTTTGCAATTTGAACTTCCCAACCGCCAGGTGCGGAGCCGTCGTTTGCCGACATTAATAATTGCATGGCGCCCGTTCCTTGGGGATTTTCTTGCAAATCAAAGTTCGGGGGATAATTAAACTGAAAACCAAATTTATCACTTTTATAAGTATTTTCTTTTATGGTTTGCGTAGCTTGGTTTTCCGGAGACACTTTCTGTTGTAATGATGTTAATTTTTGAAATTTCTCTAAAATCACGGGGTAATATTTATATGCGAAAAAACCGGCGACGCATATAATCGTAACTAAAATTAAAAAAATAAAAAGTTTGAAGATCAGATGGCCTTTCCGTTGAGGCTGCTGATACAACGATACGGGCTTATAGTTAGGCACGCCAAATGCTTCGTTTATTTGTGCCTGACTCCACCCACTTTGCAGTAAAGCCTGTTTTATTTGCTCGTCGGGCTGGCCCGAAGCGCGAGCCTGATTTATATAATTTTGTATGTTTTGATCCATGTTTATTTATTATACCACTAAATAATTTTTACAGGAGTTCTTTTTAACTCTTTATTTATTTTAACATAATTGGGAATAGTTTGCCTAACCAGCGCCCAAAATCTTTTTGAATGATTTAGTTCCTCCAAATGGCAAAGCTCGTGGATAATCAGATAATCCGCTAATTCTTTTTTTAAATAAATAATTTTATAATTAAAATTTAAGTTCTTTTTTGAAGAACAGCTTCCCCACCTTGTTTTTGTATTTTTAATGGCAATCCGGTTTATTTTAAATTTGTAAAAAGAATTAAAATATTTTATCCTGCTTTCAACAAGGCGCCGGGCTTGCTCTCTTTTTTTAATTGTAAATCTCCGTTTGATTTTCATAATATATTTTATCATAAATCAAACCAAAAATCGTCAAAGCGACGATTTTTGGTTTATAAAAATAAATTATTTACCGAACAAAAGATTAAGAAGCGCTGTGGCGGCTGAAGCAACAAGCGAATCCGGATTATAAAGGAAACTGGTTGGACCGGGTTCGGGTGGCGGAGGAGGCGCTGTTGGCGCGGGCTGCTGGGGTTGTTGTTCTACTGGGGGCGCCAAGGGAGCCTGTTGTTCTCCGGGAGCTATCTGCCCTCCTGCTCCGGGACCTGTTGGCGGAGGAGGCAACTGTCCGTCGGGTGGCGGCATTTGCCCGCCAGAAGACCCCTCTAAAGGTTGGGCATATTGCTGTTGTCCCGGCTGCATCGGTTGTACCTGCGGGCAATTTTCTCCTTCACACGGCTGACCTGTAATTGGCGGCTGCTGCCCTTGTGGCGGAGGGCCGTATTGGCAATTCGGCCCCTCGCATGGCTGTCCTGATATTGGCTGGCCGGGCTGCATTGGTTGCTGCCCTTGTGGCGGAGGGCCGTATTTGCAATTTTCTCCTTCACAAGGTTGCCCCTGCATATTATTGGGGCCCGTCCCTGGCGCAAATTGCTGTTCGCCTCCACCAAAATTTTTGCACGCCTCAGGATCGGACTCGCAATATTTTTGGCATTCTTCGGGAGTTTTACAGCCGCCGGGGCCGGCTTGTGGGGGCATTATTTGTCCACCCGGATTTTCAGCTCCCGGACCAGGTTGGAATTTTTGACACTCATCAGGATTGTCTTGGCAATATTTTTGGCATTCTTCAGATGTTTTGCACCCTCCTGGACCAGCTTGACCCGAAGGCGGAATCATCCCTCCTTCGCCCGGACCTCCTTGTTGGGGCGGTCCCATTATTTCAAAACACACTCGCATTTCATCTCCGGTTTCTCTTGATGGCATAACTGTTCCGTTCTTCATTTTTTCAACCATTTCTGCTCCTAATTTTTCTTGAAGGCAAGTAAGCACTTCAGCAGGCATATTGTCAAACGATTTTCTGAACTGTTGTCTGCCCTCATCCATTTTTTTAAGCTCTTCTTCCGGTATCATTCCATTATCTTTCGCAAAATTAAAACAGGCCTCTTGGTTTTCCGGAGTATTGCAAAATGCTTCGCATTCCTCTTTCCCCTTGCATCCTCCGGGGCCTTTGCCTCCTGTTTTTTTAGCCATTTCTGCATCTTTTTCCGACATAAATCCTGCAGCAACGCTAAAATCAATGCACTCCTGCATATGCTCTTCAGAAGAGCAGTAAACATCACACGCCTCTTTCCCTTTGCAAAGCGGCGGCTTAACGCCCTTTCTAATAGCTGCCAACATTTTTTCGGAATTTGCCGCCTCTTCTTCTGACATCATCCCCGCAGCCAGCGCAAAATTCATGCACACTTCTATATTGTCGGGGCTGGAACAATATTGGTCGCAGGCATCTTTTCCTTTACATGGCGGCGGCTTAATGCCCTTTTTGATAGCTGCCAACATTTTTTGCGCATCTTCAAGCTCTTTTCCTTGTATAAAGCCTGCTTCTACCCCAAAACTGATGCACTCTTGCATATGATCTGCGTCTTCGCAGTATGTATCGCACTCTTTTTTACTTTTGCATGCGGGGGGTTTTACTCCTCTGTCTATTGCCGCCTTAACTTTTTTGGCTTCTTCTAGTTCTTGTGGCGACATCAGGTTATTTTTTTCCGCATAAGATACGCATTCATCAATATGGCTGATATCGTTGCAATATGCTTCACAGGAATCCTGCCCTGCGCACCCGCCGGGTCCCTTGCTACCCGCCGCCATAAAATTCTTTGCCTTCTGGATTTCTTCGTCCGACATTAAATTGTTTTTTTGGGCAAAATCCAGGCACGCCTCTATGTTGCCGGGCTTATCGCAATATGCCTTGCATGCTGCCTCATTTTTACATCCGCCCAATTCTGCTACAGGATATTGTATATTTGCAAGGCCGGAATCTTGCGCAAAAACTTTATCTGACAAATAAGCCGAGCCCAGCAACGCCAAACTTATTATAAAAATTAAACTGACAAGATATTTTATTTTCATGGTTTTTAAAATGGGTTAGTTTTAATGTCCTTATACGGATTAACTGTGTCAACAGGGTTTACGTCAGGTTTGTCTTCAAAGGGATTTACCTGAAGCGACGGCAAAACTCCCTGGGTTGCGCTGTCTGTAATATCCTGCGCGGTGTCACCGGCATTATCTAAAGCATTATTTGCTGAAGATTTGCTAAAATTTATCCAGTAAAAATACCCTGCTGCGCCCAAGACGGCCAAACATATTATAATGGCAGCTGCTATATATAAATTCTTTTTTACAGCGGCCGGCTGCATATTAATATTATCCATAACCTTAAAGTTAATTATATTAATGCATTATATCACGTTTTTATTAAACAAGTTTTACGGGCGTGCGCCTAAGTTCTTTATTTATTTTAACATAATTGGGAATAGTTTGCCTAACCAGCGCCCAATACTTTTTTGAATGGTTTAATTGCCCCAAATGGCAAAGTTCATGGACTATTAAATAATCAGCCAGCTCTTTTCTTAAATAATCTTATAATTAAAGTTTAAATTTCTTTTTGACGAGCAACTTCCCCACCTTGTGCTTGTATTTTTTATGGCAACGCGATTTATCTCAAAATTATAAAATTTATTAAAATAGCTTATTCTGTTTTCAACAAATCTTCGCGCCTGCTCACGTTTTTTAATTGTAAACCTTCTTGCAATTTTCATAATATTATAATACCATAAAATATATTCCGATGTAGCTCAATTGGTAGAGCGACTCCCTGTTAAGGAGTTGGTTCCTGGTTCGAGTCCAGGCATCGGAGCATAACTAAACCGCCCGGCGCAAAAGCGCATAAGGCGGTTTTTTGTGTTCAAGCTACGGAACATAGTTTACAGTCTATCAATTGATTTTTAGCGTCTTCGACGTCTTGTTTTTTGTGATTTAATTTGGCGTCGATGAACTTCATTAAAGTCTCAATTTGTTCTTTTTTTTTGATTCTTCTTGACTTTGCCAAACGCAGTCTTTGTTTCTTTAAATACTCCTGCCACTTTGCTGTGATGGCATAAGCCTTGTCCGGATTCTTTTTCCACAACGCGTAGAATTCCATCGGAGTCAGATAGCCCAATGCCTGATGCGGCCGCTTGAAATTGTAAATGTCTTCAAATCTTTTCGTAGCTTCTTTTTGCATTTGCAAATCATTAAAAAGATTTCCCTTAAGATAGAATTCGTTGTCATCGGTGAGGTGCGAGCGCTCAACTCTTGGATTGTCTGTCGGCGTGCTTCGGTTTGAATAAAAGTGAAATACGTTTTCCTTTTTCAGCTCTCTTGAAAAATCATTGTTGTTTTCAAATCCATTGTCTGTATTTTCGCATGCAATCTTGAAAGGGAATCTTTTAATTGCTTCTTTATGGCATGCTATCGTCGTAGCCGTGTCTTGCTGGTCGGACACTTCCAATGCCCGTATTCTTGTGAAGGAATCTGTTTCCGTGAACTGGTACAGATAATTGTCCTTGTGTTTTCCGTAATGCTCCTGTTTGGGTTTTACGAGGTATTTCATGTCTTTTTCCACCAATGCTCCGGGCGCATAATCTTTGAGTTTTGACGGAGGACGAAATTTAACTTTCAACAAAATGTTTTCTGATTCTCTGTATTTTTTTTCTTCAAATCCTTTAATATTTTTCAAAGATATTTTTGGATCTATTCTTTTGTGCTTGTGCAGATATTTGTTTACGGTGTTGTGATTTACGATAATTTTGTAATCTCTTTGTAAAACCCAAGATATTTTTTCCTTGCCCCAAGAGTTCAACGATTCGTCTCTAATTTTGATAATTAAATCTTCAGCTTCTTTTGAGATTCTTGTTCTGTTTTCGGTGTTGCGAGGCGCCCGCGACTCCGGCTCCAAACATCTCGGGTCCTTGTCGTTATGTTTGAACACTTGTTTTAGATGTGAGAGCCACGGCCGAGATATTCCTGTCTTTCTGGCGGCTGCCGATACGTTTCCTCTTTGATCATAATACAAAATATACAGCCATCGCATACGTTTTTTTGCATCTTCTGACAAATGATAATGATTTGGATTTAACTTTGTTTCCGCTAACGATTGCATAATGTTGGTTGAGTTAGTTTTTACTAACTCCATCCAACCCCTAACAGATTCATTTTGCAACATGTTTTAATGCTTCATACTGTAAAGTGTACCATAGGCGAGTGCATTTGCTTGACAAATTATTTGCAAAGCTATAAATTGGATTAATGGCTTTTTGCGTGCCAAAGAAAACGCAAGCTGTTCTTTGTCGGAGGAAACGGAATCATGGAGACGATCCGAGGGCGGGTTATGGAGTTGTGCGTCACGAAACTGGCACAACAGCTGTATGAGTGCGTTAACTGCGCAAATCAAGACAGGGCGCAGATCGACTGGAACTGGGCTCTCGGCTTCGTGGAGAGCGCTCCCCAGTTGGTTGATGCCATCGTCGCCGAGTTTGTCGGCGGGCTGGCGAGAGAGCAATTAGCCGACATTCTGCCGGCCACGCTGTCCCTGGAGTACCCGGCGTTCGATCGCCTGTGCGGACGGGCTGTTTGGGACAGGATGTTTCAGCAACTCAAGCACCAACTCTTGCACCCCTACACAAACATTCGTTTTGGCTAGCACCAACGCTGGTTGATTCATCCGTCTTTTGCTTGTGGCCGAGGCTTTGTGAAAAGCGATGCTTCGGCTTTTTTATTATAAAAAATATCAACAGAATAAAAAAAAATAGGTAACCGAATGAAAATTAAATTAAAAATATGCTAAAAAAGTTTGACATTTTTATGTTTTCATTATATAATGAAAACATGACGAATAAACAGACAGACGGTCCCCTCTTTACTGGGACAAAAATGACTTTTAACGGGCTTTCAATAGCCCCGAATCTTTTGGATGTAATTTCAAAATTGGGTTTTATAACTCCAACCGACATTCAGCACAAAGCAATTCCAGTTGCTGTTGAAGGAAAAGATATTATTGGAATTGCGCAAACAGGCACGGGAAAAACTTTGGCTTTTGGCATACCCCTAGTTCAAGAAATCCTAAAAAATAAAAAAAATAAAGCTTTGATTGTTCTACCAACTAGAGAGCTGGCTTTGCAGGTTGAAGAAACAATACAAAAAATTGGCAGGCCTTTTGGCATTAAAACAGTTTTGTTAATTGGCGGAGCTTCTATGTACAACCAAATTTGTTTAATAAGAAACAACCCGCACGTAGTTATTGGAACTCCGGGCAGAATTAACGACCTCATTCAGCAAAGAGCTTTAAACTTACGCGATGTTTCCATTTTGGTTTTGGACGAAGCCGACAGAATGTTTGACATGGGTTTTGCTCCGCAAATAAGAAAAATTTTGGACGTTGTGCCAAAAAATAGGCAAACAATGTTATTTTCTGCAACAATGCCCGACGGCATTGTAAAAATTGCCTCTCAACATATGAAGCTTCCTGTTAGAGTTGAAATTGCAAGATCCGGAACAATGGCCGAAAAAGTTGACCACGAATTATTTGTTGTTAAAAAAGATCAAAAACTCCCCTTGCTAAAAAAATTACTGCAAGATTACAAAGGAACAGTTTTGGTTTTTATTAGAGTAAAACACAACGCAAAAAAAATTTGCTATGAATTGCGCGACGTTGGAGTTTCTGCAGCAGAAATACATTCAAACCGCTCTCTTGGGCAAAGAAAAGAAGCTTTGGAAGGTTTTAAAAATGGAAGATACAGAGTTCTTGTGGCAACAGATATTGCTTCAAGAGGAATTGATGTAAAAAATATTGAGCTGGTTGTAAACTTTGATTTGCCCGAAAATCCCGAAGACTATGTTCACAGAATTGGCAGAACCGGCAGAGCGGGAATGAGCGGCAAAGCAATTTCTTTTGCAATGCCCGACCAAGGCAGTAAAGTGAGAGAAATTGAAAAATTGACCAGATTATACTTACCCATTTCAAATATGCCTGACATTTCGGCTCACATGAGCGCGCCGTCTGCCGCTCCAAGAAATTTTGCCAGAAATAATTACCCCTCAAATAGAAGAAGGCCGATGAACCGTTCCGCCCACGGCAGAAAAAGATATTAACAAAAATTCACCCTTTGGGCGAATTTTTGTTTGCTTGACATTTTTATAGATGTCTGGTAAATTTATTTTGACGTTAGGATTTCGAAGCCCATTGAAAAGGAGATTACCTTGAAATCTAAAAAAGGATATTATAGGATTGTTTTCATTTTTCCCTTTTTAGGATTTGCTATCAAATTCCCGAAAATCCACTTACTTGAAGCCATTCTGCAGTTATTCTGGGTTTTTTTTAACTGCAAATGGAAAACCTTTTGCCGTATTTTGTCCTCTCCTGTTGAAAGCGAGCTGGGCACAAAAAGCCAGGTATTCGGCGGAATTATGGTTAATTGGCAGGAGTTTTTGTTTTTCCATAACACAAAACACCCTTTTCTTCAGCCGACATATTTTTCATTTTTTGGACTAATCAATATCCAAAAGATGGGCAAACCATGTCACATAGATGCGGGTGCTCTGTGGAGCCAATTTTACAAGCTCACCAACGGCGGAGCTTGGGCCGACCCTCACCATTTCAAAAATCCCGGCAATTTCTGCTTTGACGATGGAAGGTTAAGGATTTTTGATTATGGCAGCAAAAAAACACAAGGCATCATAACCGAATACGGAATAACGATTTTTGAGTCTTTTGACCCTAGCTATGATTGGGAAAAAAAGAAGTGAGTGTTTTCTAGGAGAGCACTCTTTTTTATTGTGTGTTAATATGTAAAAATATGGCATTAAAAAAAGCTGAAAATAAATACGATTATGCCGTTGCGGTGATTGGCGGAGGGCCGGCGGGAATAATGGCAGCTATTCAAGCATCAAGCCCTGAGCATGGTCAAGGGGCCTGCCCTGAGCGAAGTCGAAGGGTTGTTTTGTTGGAAAAAAACTCTAGCCCTGCTAAAAAACTCTTACTAACCGGAGGCGGAAGATGTAATCTGGCAAACGCGGAATACAACCTGCGTGAGCTTGTGAAAAATTATAACAACGGGGAATTTTTATTCCACGCTTTTTCTGTGTTTGGACCAAAAGAGACTATAAATTTTTTCGAAGAGCTTGGAGTTAAAATAAAAACTGAAAACCCTTCGACGGGCTCAGGGCAAGCAAACAGGGTGTTCCCTGCCAGCAATGATGCTAAAGAAGTTTTGGAAGCTCTAAAAAAATATTTAGAAAAAAATAAAGTAACCGTGCTTTTTAATTCTGAAGTTGTGGATGTGAAAAAAGTTGGCAAAAAGATAAGTAAGCTTATCTTGGCGAACCCTTCGACAGGCTCGGGGCGGGCGAGCGAAATCATCGCCCGAAAATATATTTTGTGTGCGGGAGGGAAATCTCATCCCGTTACCGGCTCTGATGGTTTTGGCTACAAATTTGCAGAAAAACTGGGGCACACAATTATAAAACCAATGCCGGCACTCTCCCCTATTTTGGTAAAAGAAGCGTGGGCTAGGAACCTGCAAGGAATAAGCTTAGAAGACGTAAAAATAAACGTTTTACAAAATAATAAAAAAATTATTAGCGAGGAGGGAGAGTTTTTGTTTACACATGTAGGAATAAGCGGACCGGTAATTTTAAATATCAGCGCTACAGTGGGAGAATTATTAGAAAAAGGCGCGGTAAAAATAAGTTTTGATTTGTTTCCCCTGCTCAACCATGAACAGCTTTTAAAAGGGTTTGAATATGTTTTAAAACAGCACAATAATAAAACCGCAAAAAATATTTTAACAAGTTTTGTGCCCGAAAGACTGGCCGAAGTTTTGCTGGATATTTCTGGTTTGGATAAAAATAGCATCGCAAACAATCTGTCAAAAATAAACAGAGAAAAATTAATAAAAATTTTAAAAAACTTTGAAGTTACAGCCGAGGAGGTTCTAGGGTTTAATACCGCTATGACTACGCGCGGTGGCATTAGCTTAAAAGAGATAAATCATAAAACAATGAGGTCAAAAATAATTGATAACTTGTTTTTTGCCGGAGAAATAATAGACGTAGACGGAAAATCCGGCGGATTTAATTTACAGATGTGCTGGACCACCGGCCGCCTAGCCGGAGGAAGCTGTAAATAATTTTATTAAGTTCTGCACAAACCCGGTGTGTGTAGAAAATGCACAAACCCGGTGTGTGTAGAAAACCTTGTATTTTGGGAGTTATTGTGTTACTATATAATAGTAAAGTAAGTTTCTGTTAGGTTTCTTTCTTAAGGTTTTTACTTGAGTTTTTACTTAGTAAGCCATAGAAGAACTGTGATAATAGGTCGGCTTACTAATAATAAAATAAAAAATTACAAAAAAAATGGCAAAGAAATTATACGTTGGTGGGTTATCTTATAACACTACCGAAGCCACTTTGAGACAGGCATTTGAAGCAGCCGGAACAGTTGAATCTGCAACAATCATCATAGACAAAATGACAAACAGATCAAAAGGTTTTGGATTTGTGGAAATGTCTTCAGACGAAGAGGCAGCAAAAGCTATTGAAATGTTCAATGGCAAAGACTTGGATGGCAGAAATGTCACAGTCAACGAAGCCAGACCAATGGCTCCAAGAGACAACAGATAAAAATATCTAAATCTCAAACCAAGAAACCGCTCACAAGGCGGTTTTTTGTTGCATCCTTTACATAAGTCAAATTTTGTGCTAAAATTATCTGTATTATGCAGAATATAAAAAACATTGCGATTATTGCCCACGTTGACCATGGAAAAACCACTTTGGTGGACGCGCTTTTGAGGCAGTCAAAAACCGAAATGAAAAAAGAAGTTGCCTCTCAAGAAATGATTATGGACTCAAACGAACTTGAAAGAGAAAGGGGTATCACTATTTTTTCAAAAAACGCTTCTGTAATGTATGGCGAGACCAAAATTAATATTATAGACACTCCCGGACACGCCGATTTTGGCGGAGAAGTTGAAAGAGTTTTAAACATGGCTGACGGCTGTTTGCTTTTGGTTGATGCAAAAGAAGGGCCAATGCCCCAAACTCGGTTTGTGCTAAAAAAGGCTTTAGAAATGGGCCAAAAAATTATTGTTGTTATAAACAAAATAGACAAACAGGGAGCAAGAGCAAAATTTGCTTTGGAAGCAACCTTTGAATTGTTTTTGGAACTTGGGGCCCATTCGGCAAACTCAGGGCAGGCCGGCGACTTTTTAGAATTTCCGGTAATTTATGCTTCAGGACGCGATGGTTTAGCCGGGCTGGAAAATGACATTACAAAAATGACCGACATTACTCCAATTTTTGAAGCGATTTTAGAGCACATCCCCTCCCCCATTGCCGACACAAACAAACCTTTGCAAATGCTGGTTACCTCAATTGTTGCTGACGATTTTAAAGGCAGAATTGCAATTGGCAGAGTTTACAACGGATTTATAAAAGCCGGGCAAGATGTGATGCATATTGATAGAGCCGGAATACAAAAAAAATATAAAATAACTTCTTTGCTTACTTTTGCTGGATTGGGTAGAATTGAAACACAAGAGGTTCAAGCTGGAGATATTTGCGGGGTTTCCGGAATTGAAGAAATTACAATTGGAGAAACAATTGCAAGTGTGGAAAATCCCGAAGCTTTGCCTTTAATAAACATTGAAAGCCCAACCGTTAAAATGACTTTTATGGTTAACAACTCTCCCTTTGCAGGAAAAGAAGGAGAATTTTCAACCTCCAGGCAAATTCGCGCCAGATTGTTTAAAGAGCTTGAGACAGATGTTGCCTTGCGCGCCGAGGATACTAATGATGGTAAATGGACCGTTTCGGGACGTGGAGAACTACACTTGGCAATTTTAATTGAAAGAATGAGAAGAGAGGGTTTTGAATTTGCTGTTTCAAGGCCTCAGGTTATTTTGCGCGAAGTTAACGGCAAAATGATGACTCCCTACGAAAAAGTTTTTATTGAAGTTCCAGAACAATATCAGGGAGCTGTTATACAAAACCTGGGAGGCAGAAAAGGAGAAATTAAAGAAATGCGCACTCACAACGGAATTGCGTTTTTGGAATTTATAATTCCAACAAAGGGTTTATTTGGATATAGAAATGAATTTTTAACAGACACAAAAGGGCTTGGCATAATCAACACAGCATTTTTCCAGTATATGCCAGACCCCGGAAGCTGGAAAGAAAGAGATCACGGCTCGTTAGTCTCCACAGACACCGGCCCCACAAATATGTATGGACTACGAAACGTGCAAAACAGAGGCACAATGTTTTTTAACCCGGCCGTGCAAGTTTATCAGGGACAAGTTGTGGGACAAAACTCAAGGCCAAATGATATTTGGGTAAATGTTTGCAAAGAAAAAGCGCTCTCAAACATGAGGTCTAAGGGTGAAGGAAACACCGAACACTTTAACGTGCCGAAAACAATGGGCCTGGAAGATGCCTTGGAATACATTGGCGACGACGAATTGGTTGAGGTAACTCCAAAAAATATCCGCATAAGAAAAGTTCACTTAACCGAAGTTGACGCCAAGCGCGCCGACCGCGCGGAAGCAGGCGTAAAATTTGATTATTAAAATAAAAAGAGCCAAAATAAAACTATGATAAATTTAACAGACGAAAATTTTGAAAAAGAAGTGAGCGCAACAAACAAGCTATCGCTTGTTGATTTTTACGCAACCTGGTGCGAGCCGTGCACAATGCTTGCTCCGGTTTTGGAAAAACTGGAAAAACAATTTGCGGGAAAAATTGTTTTGTTAAAAGCCAATGTTGATGATGTGCCGGTTGCTGCCGGGAAATTTAGAGTTGAAAGCATTCCAATGGTTGTTTTGTTTAAGGATGGAAAACCCCTTAGCGCCTTTACAGGATTTAGACCAGAGGAATCAATAAAAAAATGGTTGGAACAAATGATTAAGGAAAATTTATCTGAAAAACCCGCAGATGACAATAAAGAGGTCAAAGACGAATTTATAAAATATAGCGAAGAATATGCCAAGAAAAACGGTTTTAATTTAAACCCGGACAAAAAGAATGTTGAACGGGTTATAAACGGACTGTTTGAAAATGAAAAAAAATATGGCAAAAAATACTGCCCCTGCAGGAGAGTAACCGGAAACGCAGAAAAAGACGCAAAAAAAATCTGCCCGTGCATTTGGCACAAAGAAGAAATTGCAAAAGACGGCAAATGCTTCTGCGGATTATTTACAAAATAGATGATTGTTGACGACGTAAAAATTAAGGTGGCTGCTGGGCATGGCGGAAGGGGCATGGTAACTTTTAGCAGAGTAAAATTTGCTTTGGGACCCACTGGCGGAAACGGAGGCAAGGGCGGAAGCATTTTTATGGAAAGCGTGGCAGATTTGGGAGCTTTGAGGCAATTTCGTTTTAGAAAAGATATTGAGGCAGATAACGGACAGCACGGAAAGTCAAAAAACTCCGATGGCGCAGACGCAAAGGATTTAACCTTGCTTGTTCCGGTTGGCACAATTTGTCACAACCTCACAAATGGCAGGGATTTTGAAATCACAAAAATTGGCCAGCGGGAGCTTGTTGCCAAGGGTGGAAAAGGAGGACGGGGAAATTATTTATTCAGATCTGCAACAAACACCAGCCCCAAAGAATTTGAAGAGGGAAAAGACGGCGAAGCTTTTGAACTTCGGCTTGAATTGAAAATGATTGCCGATGTGGGATTTATTGGTTTGCCAAATGTAGGCAAATCCAGCTTGTTAAACGAACTCACAAACGCGAAAAGTAAGGTTGCAAATTATGAGTTTACAACTTTGGAGCCAAATTTGGGAGTTTATTTTGATTTGATTTTAGCCGACATTCCAGGGTTGATTGAAGGAGCGTCGGAAGGCAAAGGGCTTGGCACAAAATTTCTGCGCCACGTAGAAAGAACAAAAATTCTGTTTCATTTTGTTTCAGCTGAATCCCCCTCTCCCGCGCAGGACTATAAAACCGTGCGAAACGAGCTGGAATTGTACAGCAAATTACTTTTAGAAAAACCTGAATATATTTTTATCTCAAAAAGCGACACGGCTTCTCCGGAAACTTTGGAAAATATAAAAAACGAATTTAAAAATCTTGACAAAGAAGCCATACGGGTTTCAATAATTGATACTGACAGCATAGAGAGTGTTAAAAAGATTTTAAACACGCTAATCAAAGAAAAAACAATTTAATACCGGCAACGCAAAAAAAATCGCCTTGCGCACTTCTGCGTTGGGCGATTTTTTACTTGCCCTGAGCCTGCCGAAGGGTTAAAATTAGATAATGCCAAAGAAAAATAAAAGAATAAAGAAACATTATACAATATTATTGCCATCTGTTTCGGCAGTTGTTTTTTTATTGCTGTTATTTTTTATTTTTTGGCAAGGGGGCGCGGTCCCCAAACACGACATTTACGTTTCTTCTGAAAATCCAAAACAAGGTGAAACTATTTTAATAAAAATTAACGGCAAGTATTCGGGCTTAAGCGGTTATTTTGACAACGAAAAGCTTAATTTTTTCCGCAACGGGGAATATTCCGACTGGTCGGCTCTTTTGGGCATTGATGCAACGCACCAGCCGGGAAAATACAAAATTTTGGTTAGCGTCCTTGGAGAAAAAATGGAAAAAAAAATACTGGTTTTATCTGGCGATTTTTCATCCGTAAAAATGGCTATTACAAAAGAGCTTAAGGATAAGGGCTACACGGGAGAAAAAATTATTTCAAACATAAAAAATAACGATAACCCTGCGTTAAACGAAGTCCTTGCAAAATTTACCCCAAAAGCAAATTTTAACAGCCCGTTTTCTTTTCCGTTAGAAAATATGCGAAAAAGCGGGCTTGATTTTGGCGAGTTTGTTTCAACGGGAAACAACCAAATACAGCATTTTGGCGTTGATTTGGGGGCAGTCACGGGGACAGAAGTCCATGCGGCCAATGACGGAAAAATTGTTTTGGCTAAAAATCTTTCAAACTATGGCAAAACAATTATTATAGACCATGGCCTTGGAATATTTTCTATGTATCTTCATTTGGATGCCTTTATGGCCTCTTTAAATCAAGACGTAAAAAAGGCCCAAGTTATAGGCCTGTCAGGAAACAGCGGGCTCTCCACCGCCCCGCATCTTCACTTTTCAATAAGAGACAACGGCACAAGAATTGATCCGCTCTTGTTTATTAAAACAAGCGAAAAAACGGGCGAAAATTTTAATTTGGCAAGCATTGCAAACTCGCTTCTAAAAATTTTAAAATAATTTAGGCGTTGGCTTTTTTCCTTCTAAAAATTGCTCCAATTGCCGTCCATTCTGGATCAAACGATTTTATATTTCTTAATTGATAATCTTTTATATAGTTAACAATAATTGAATAAGGGCTTGCTGTTTTTTCTCCCTTTATGATGTTTTTGACTCCCAAATATTCAAAAAGCACTAAGTATGCAAATAAAATATACCCTGCGGGCGACACCAAAAAAAGAATTATATTATCTAATATAAAACCGACAACAATCATCAGAGAAGAGGCCAAAATATACATAACTTCTAACATTTTACTTGTCTTTGTTGTTTATATTTTTAATCATATGCGCACGGCGTTAATATTATATTAACTATGCTTCAATAAAATAAATTTATGGATAAAACAATTTGGGTAATATTTATTTTAGTTTTAATAATTTTGTTTGGTGGTTTTGTTTGGTGGTTCCTAAGTTTTGAGGGTTTCTTGGTTCCCGCAAGCAACTCAGCGAATAATGCTGACAATAATTCCGGAAACAATATTAACAACAACCCCGCCGATAATTCCGGAAACACCAGCGAGGTAAGCACGGGAGTAATCTCGCCAGGCAAGTCTTTGGATTTAAGCGGAAAAAATTTGACAAAAATTCCCGATAATATTTTTAGCCAAACAGACATCCAAATACTTGACGTTTCAAACAATAAATTAACCGGAGCCATACAGGCCGAGATAAGACAACTGGCGAACCTAAGGATTTTAAACGCCAGCAACAACTTAATGACCGGCGTGCCAGCTGAAATTGGAAGCCTTCAAAAATTGGAAATACTGGATTTATCCAACAACAGGCTTACCGGCTTGCCGTATGAATTGGGAAACTTAAAAAATTTAAAACTTTTAGACTTATCGCAAAACCAATATTCGCAACAGGATTTGGATAATATCAAAAGCAAACTCCCGGCAACCACGCAAGTTATTGCAGATTAGAAATTTGTGCTATAATTATTTAACATGGATGCTTCATCTGCCGTAACAATAATAGTAGCTGTTGTTGTCGTATACCTAATTTTTAAGTTTATTGTCAGCCCGCTGATTAAATTAATTGCCGGGATTGTTATTTTTTTAATTGCGATTTATATTCTGCAAACTTATTTCAATTTTAGTTTCAACCAATATTTGGGCCCGTTTTCAAAATATATTGATATTGACAAAACCATAGATAGCGCCAGCTGGATCATCAACCCAATTATAGCGTACGTAAACCAGGCAATATCTTTTTTGAAGCTTTTATTAAGCAACGCTCCAAAGCAATAATTTTGCACCAAAAAATCCGCACATTGCGGATTTTTTGTTCGGCTTAATAGTAATCGCGGACCTTTTTTAGTTCTCTGTGTTTTCTAAGTTTTTCCAGGGCTTTTGCCTGAATTTGTCTTATCCTTTCTCTGGTTACGCCAAATTCCTCCCCTGTTTCTTCTAAGGTGTGCATTACTCCATCATCCAGCCCAAATCTCATCCCCAAAATTTTCAGTTCACGCGGAGTGAGCTCGCTGGAAATTTCCTTTAATCTTTCTTTCAGCAATTTTCTTGAAGCTTCGGTGTTTGGAGCAATTGTTTTATCGTCTTTTATGAATTCTGCCAAAACGCTATCCTGCTTGTCTTTATCCTCGCCAACCGGAGTTTCTAGGGAAACCGCTTTTTGTGCAATTTTTCTAATGTGGTGTACTTTATCAACCTCCAAGCCCATTTCAGCTGCAATTTCCTCGGCCAATGGCTCCCTGCCTAGTTCCTGTAAAAGAGATTTTCTGACCTTTGTATACTTTGAAATTGTTTCAATCATGTGCACAGGAATTCTTATTGTTCTTGCTTGGTCTGCTAAAGCCCTTGTGATTGATTGCCTTATCCACCAGGTTGCGTAGGTTGAAAATTTATACCCCTTTCTCCAATCAAATTTTTTTACAGCCTTAAACAGACCCAAATTCCCCTCTTGTATCAAATCCAGCAAAGTCAGGTTTGGAGACCTGCCGACATATTTTTTTGCTATAGAAACAACCAGTCTCAAATTTGCCAGTGCCAGCCTGTTTTTTGCCTCTTCGTCGTCTAACTCAATTCTCTTTGCCAGCTCTTTTTCTTCTTTGGCCGTTAAAAAACCCGATTTGCCTATTTCCTTTAAATACATCTGTATCGGGTCAATTTTGCCTATTAAAGCTTTTTTTGCTTTTTTTTCTTTCTGTTTTTTTGTTTCCAAAAATTCTTGCACCTCTTTTATTTGCACGCCCCTTTCTTTAAAACTGTCATAAACTTTTTCAAGGCCATCTATGTTTCTCTCAACGTTTGGAAAAGCATACAAAATTTCCGAGGTTGTCACAAAACCCCTTTCTTCGCCTTTTTTTAAAAGAGTTTCCAGCTGAACCGGGTCTATTGTCGCGGGCCTCCTGGCTCTTTTTACCGCCCTGCCAGTTCGGTTACGGCTAAGAGATTTTGGGGCCTTGCGTTTTTTTGAAACTTTTCTGGCCCTCGCTTTCTTTTTTGTTTTCTTTGCCATGTATTAATTTATTAAATTGAAATCTTTGATTAGAGAGTCTACTTTTTCAAAATCTTTTTCCTGTTCGGCTCTTTTAATTTCCGCCGAAATGCCAACCCGTTTTTCTCTTATATTTATATCCCTTAACTGGGCCAGGCAAAGCTGGATTTCGTCTGAGCCCTCGTCCTCAAAATTAACTTCTGCCTTCAGCGCCAGAGCGTCAAAAATGCCTTTATAGTCTTCTGCGCTTGAAATGCCCGCAATGGCCGAATTAAAATCTGCGCCGGCCGCCACGTTTTGCTTTATTTTCTCTATTAAACTTTTTGTTTTTTCGCAAAACAAATTATGATGGTAATCCTCAATTAAATTTAGGCTTGCCGGATCTTTTGCAATTAAAGAAATAATTTTTTCCTCTATCAATTTCTTCCGCCCCTCTGTACCGTTGTCCGCAACTTTGTCATTCCCGCGAAAGCGGGAATCCAGATTAGTTTCTGGATTCCGGGTCAAGCCCGGAATGACACTCTCCCCTCGCAATGACGACATCTCGGCCATTATAGCCTCCTCTTTTACATCCAATTTTTGGGCCAATTTACCAACCCAGTGCGATTGCTCAATTTTATTGGGAAGCCGTTTTATTGCCGGCAAAATTATTTTTGCAATTTCTTTTTTCCCCGACGGCGTTGATTTATCAAGCCTTGAAAGAGAAGAGTCAAAATAATAATCCATTATTGACCTTGCTTTTTCAATTGAATCTTGCCAATTTTTTGGGTTTTCTTGAATAATTTCAGCCGGATCCTTGGCACCCGAATACGTGTCTATAATTTTTAAATTAAACCCCTGCGATTCAGCCAAAGTAATACCCCTTTTTGTGGCATTGTCTCCTGCCAAATCCATATCAAAGGCTAAAAGCAGGTTCTCTGTGTATCTTTTTAACAAAGTCAGGTGCCGCGGAGTTAACGCAGTTCCTGAAACAGCCACAGTGTTTTCAAATCCTGCTTGATGGCACATTATAGCATCTGTGTAGCCTTCTGTCAAAACGCAGTTATTCCCTTTTCGTATTGCAACCTTGGCATAATTTATTCCATATAAAACATTGCTTTTGTCGTAAAGCATTGTTTGAGGAGTATTGATATATTTTGCTGTTTCTTTTTTATCTGCCTCCTTAAATATGCGCGCCCCAAAGCCTATTGGCTGGGAACTAATATCAAAAATCGGAAAAATAATTCTTCCCCTGAATCTGTCGTACGGATTATTTCCCTTTTCAGATTGAACAGCTAATCCCGCTCTTATAATTTCATTTCTTGTGTATCCCCTGCCCACCAAAAAATCAGACAACCCCTGCCAAGTATCTGGCGAATAACCCAGTCTCCACTTTTTAATTGATTCTTCGGTTATCCCCCTTTTTAGCAAATAATCTTTTGCTTTGATTCCCCATTCGCTTCCCCTTAACTGCTTTTCAAAAAAGGAGCAGGCCAAGTCGCAAATTTCATAAAGCCTTTGCCTCTCGGTTCTTAATTGCGGGTTTTCTCTTTTTAATTCAACGCCTGCCTTTTGAGCCAGAATCCTTAAGGCATCGCCGAACTCCACGCCCTCAATGCGTTTTGTAAATTCAAAAATATCTCCGCCGGCTCCGCATCCAAAACATTTCCACATTTGGCGACCAGGCGAAACAAAAAAAGACGGCCCTTTTTCCGCGTGGAAAGGGCAAATTCCGCGGTGATTAACCCCGGTTTTTGTGAGCTTTACATAACTGCCCACAACATCCAGCACATTCAGTCTGTTTTTTATTTCCTCAATTTGAGAGTCTGACATCTATTGGTTATTTTTTATTTCTTCTGCGATTTTTTTAAGGTCTTCAATATTTGCTTGTGGACCCAACTGCGTTGAAATATATCCCTGATACTCCTTAAAAAACACTTTTTCTTTTGTCCAAATTTCTTCAAATTCTTTTTCAATTCCGTACAACGGGTAGAGCTTTATGTGCACGTGATTTACTCCCATGCCTTCCATTACCATTGCAACCCTATTTACGTTCAAGCCCTTTTTGATAATTTCTGAAATTTTTTTCGAAGCCAGCATTAATTCCAGATAATCTTTTTCCGACATTAAAAACGCGTCAGAATCAAAGTGTTCTTTTGGTAAAACAAGTGTCATTCCTTCGGTGTTTGGATTAATATCCAAAATTGCCAGAAATTTTTCGTCCTCCCAAATTTTGACAGATGGCATTTCCCCATTTGCAATTTTGCAAAAAATACAATCTGACATTATTTTACCTGATAAGTTAAATTAACAGTAACATTAATTTCAGACTGCCCTGGTTGGATGTCCGGGGCAATTGATTTTTCCATTGCATTGCTTGCCCCGCCCATGCCGTAAAGAGGCTGGGGATATGGAGAATATCCTTCCGAAACACTTATCAATTTTCCAAGATTCAGCCCCGACTGCCCTGCCAGAGAATTTGCTTTTTGCCTTGCTTGCTCAATGGCTTTTGCCCTGGCCTCGGATTTTACTTTTTCCATGTCGTCAACAGTAAATGAGAGTTGGCCAATTGTGTTTGCGCCCCTTGATGTTGCCTTATCTAAAACATCATTTACTTTGTCCAAATTTCTTATTTTTACCTGGATATTTTGTTCCAAAGAATAACCCTTAAAAATTGTCCCTCTTTCGGTGTAATCATAAACCGGGTATAAATTGTATGACGTTGTTTGGATATCTTTGTCTTCAACTCCCGCTTCTTTTACAGCCTTTATAACCTCATTCATTTTTTGGTTGTTTTGGTTCACCGCGTCAACGCTCTTTACAGCTTCTGTTTTAACGCCAAAAGACACAAGGGCTGTGTCGGGCTTTACAATAACCTTTCCCTCCCCAGAAAATGTAACCTGGTTCTGGTTTTGTATGCTTAGATATTTTGACTGGTAAACCAGTTGGCCGGTAAAAAATATCAAAACGCCTATTATCAAAATACCTGCAAGCAAAAGAGACTTGTTTAAAAATTTTATTGTTTCTTGCTCCATTTTTTTATTTATTTAATAATATTAAATCTATATTTAGATTATAACCTTTTTATTAAAAAAACAATAACAAGACAGACAAAAAAACCGAGGCAAAAATACCCCGATTTTTTTAAAATGCCTATTGGAAGGCCACTTTTAGGGTGGTTGTTGCCACTTGCACCGATGTTCTGTAAGCAGATGCTGCCGCATTGTAAGCGGCGTTTCTTGCGCTCTTTAAGGTGTTTATCTGGGAATTTATGGCATTCCCCGCATTTACAGCGGACTTAAACTGATCTTTTGCCGCTTTCAAATCGCTCTTCAAAGTTGCTTTTACGGTCGTAGAAGAAGTTCCACTGTTGCAGGAAGACGTCGCCTTGTCAAAAGCAGCTTTTGCCGCGCTTTGAAACACAGGGCCGGCTTGCTGTATTATCGGCTGTTCCTGCGCAACTATCGCGTCAATTCCATCTCTATACGTCTTGATTGCCGCGTCTATTGCCGATTGCTTAGCCAATACCGCCGCGTCTATGGACGCCTCAAAGGTTTGCACCGCTGATTTTTGCTCATCGGTTGTGGCCTTTGTTTCAAGCTGGGTATAATACTGCTCTTTTCTGGTGTTGGCATTTGTGCGGGCTGTTGCCAAAGCCTGGTCTTCTTTTGCGCGGACAGACTTTATTAATCCGCCGTTTTGCTGTATTTTTGACTGCAAATTAGCCACATTCTGCTGGACCGCTGGATAAAACTGGGTATAGAAAGTGTTCAGGTTTGCGCAAAAACCCGGATTGGTTACGGTGACTGCGGAAGCAAAAGCCGGCAAGATAGCAACTGACGATAAAACTACGCAACCTGATAAAATTTTATAAATTGTTTTCATTGTATGAGTTTGAAGTGTCGTTTATCGCTTTTGTTTCCGCGTTTATTGAAGACGTTCCTCCTTCCTGGCTGGTTGCCGTTGAGGTTTCTTGGTCGGTCAGCGTGCTAAACGAGCTTATAATGCTGTTTATATTGGCGGGCGCAACGGCTTGCGTTTCTCCGGTTTGGCTGGTTTCAGCATTATTTTCTGCTGTTCCGCCATTGTTTTCCCTTTGAGGAGATTGCACGCCAACATTATTGCTCTGCGTATTTAAATTGTCTTGCGTATTTGAGAGGTTGCTTTGGGGCTGGCTTAAATAAACAAAAGCTCCGCCGGCAACAACAACAATCACGGCTACTATGACAATAATTAAAATTACTTTCATAAATCGCGAAAATTAAATTTTTAATAATTATTTCGACCTTTAATTCATTTTTGGCGGAGGAGGTGGGACTCGAACCCACGAGACCCGTGAGGGTCACGGCTTTCCAAGCCGTTGCAATGGCCACTATGCGACTCCTCCAAAATTTACGCTTTCGTATCGCGTAACGCACGAATTCTTTCTTCGATTGGCGGGTGGGTGGAAAATAATTTTACAAACCATTGGGTTTTTTGCTTTCCTTTGTATGGCGAATCAATAAAAAGTGAGCTGGTTGCGTCGTTTGTAACGCGCATTGGGGTTGGGTCTGAAGAAATTTTTTCCAAGGCGCTGGCCAAACCTTCAGGATATCTTGTAAGCAAGGCTCCGTCGGCATCAGCTAAAAATTCCCTTTTTCTTGAGATTGCCAATTGAACCAAAGTTGCCGCAATCGGAGCCAAAATTGCCGCCACAATTCCCAAAACCATTAAAATTGCTCCGGCATTTCCTTTATTGTCATCAGAACTTCTTCGGCCTCCTCCCCAAAAGCTCATTCTCATAAAAATATTGGCCACCATAGCCACGGTTCCGGCCAAAACAGCTACAATTGTACTCAAAAGCATATCTTTATTTCCAATGTGCGACAATTCGTGCGCTAAAACACCCTGTAATTCTGTTTTATTAAGACGATTTAAAAGCCCCTGAGTTACAGCCACAACTGCGTGCTTTGCATTTCTGCCTGTTGCAAAAGCATTTGGCTGGGATTCGGGAATTATAAAAATTTTAGGCACGGGCAATCCGGCTGTAATGCATAAATTTTCAACCACATGATATAATTCTTGATTTTTGTTGTGGTCTATTTCTTGCGCGTGGTACATTCCTAAAACAATTTTATCTGACCACCAGTAACTGCCAAACGAGCTGGCAATGCTCAAAAAAATCGCAAAATATAAAATAGTGCTATCGTTTAAAACATAACTAAAAAGCCACCCGACAGCAACAATAAAGACCAAAAACCCAGTTAGTAAAAACCAGGTTTTGCGGGTGTTTGAGTCTGCTTGCGTATAAATGCTTGCCATAATATTTAAAAATAGCGAGGGCCTGAGCGCTAAAATTTAACTTTAACGGGTTCTCTTTCTGCGCCATTTGCCGTTTCAAACAAGTCCATTTGTTTAAATCCAAATGACCCGGCAATCATATTCGCCGGAAAACTTTCTATCTTAATGTTCAAATCCCTGACGTTTGTATTATAAAACCTGCGCGCGGCCTGAATTTTATCTTCTGTGTCTGTTAATTCTCTTTGTAATTCCAAAAAGTTTGTTGATGCCTTTAAATCCGGGTAATTTTCTGAAACCGCAAATAAGCTTTTTAATGTATCTGAAAGCATATTTTCGGCTCCTGCTTTTTCTTTAATTCCCTGCGCCGACATTGCATTTGCCCTGGCCTGCGTAACTTTTTCAAACAACTCTCTTTCGTGGGTTGCATAACCCTTTACGGTTTCAACCAAATTTGGAATTAAATCATACCTTCTTTTAAGCTGGACATCTATGTCTGCCCAAGCTTCTTTTGCCCTGTTTTTTAAGACAACCAGGCCGTTAAAAACGCCGATTATCCAAAGGACAACAACGACTATTACGGCTAAAACAATCCACAATACTATATCCATATTTTTTTAATTAATTAATAATATTAAAATTATTTGGGAAGTTTTTCTATTAAATCTTTTAATGCAGGGTGCTGCACTATAAATTTATAATTAAAAAGTTTCAAAAGCGTTAAAAAGTCCTCCAGCTCAGATTTAAATTGCTCCGGACCCGAAAACACTTCCCATAATTCTGATACGATATTTTTGGAATATTTGTGTAAAATTTCGTAATCCGATTTATTTTTTAAATAATTAATTATTTGTTTAAACTCTCCTCTGTCCAGCCAAACTCCGTTGCACTTTTTGCAAAAATCAACCTTTGTTTTTGACTCGTCATAATTTATCTCAACCAACCCAACCCTGCATATTGGGCAAAACTTACTTATACGCATAACTTTAAACTTACTTTTGTCACGCCACAAATCAATATCCAGCCAATTTAAATTCTTATCTTTATCATTTTTTGCCAGCGCAAATTCATCGCCATCAAACCAAATACCCAAACACTTTGGGCAGTAATCAACCTCCACATTATGGAACAAAACCTTCTCTAAATTTTCGTTATCGTTTGGACACTGCATACCTTTACTATAACCAAAATTATCGTCAAATACAAGTTTTTGCATAAAAAAATCCACTGATAAAAACCAGTGGCAACTACATCGTACTACACAAAAACAAAGATTTTCATCACTGTTCTCCTCATGTCAGCATTTTACCCGGGACACACGCCCGGCAAACACATTCACATTCCGGGCGCGTTGAGTCCACCTCGCAATCACACACTGTGCAGCGAAAGACGGTTGGCCTATCTGTCGCCACAAAAAGCGTAATTTTTTCGCAAAGCTGGCAGAATCTCTCAATTGTGATGTCCACAGGCGCTCTCCATAACAAAGGACAAGTTGGCAGAAAATACTGCGATACTAGAACATTACAACAAGATAGCATTTTTTGCAATAACAAAAAAGGGCTAAGTCGGACATAGCCCTTTTTTATTATTTTTAGTAGTCTTCCGGAGACATTGAGGGCATACCGTGATTATGCGCGCCTTCTTTTTTGGGCAATTCAGAAACAACCGCCTCAGTAGTAAGCAACATACTTGCCGCTGAAACCGCATTTTCCAGAGCTGTTCTGGTAACTTTTGTGGGGTCAACAACTCCAGCTTTTATTAAATCTTCATACACCATTGTGGCTGCATTAAAGCCAAATTCTCCGCTTCCCTCTTTTATTTTTTGCACCGCGACCGCGCCATCAATTCCTGCATTTTCGGCAATCTGCCTGACAGGCTCCTCAATGGCCCTTTTTAAAATATTTATTCCGGTTTTTTCATCGCCAATTGCCTCAATATTTTCCAAAGCCTGCAATGTTCTCAATAAAGCAACTCCGCCTCCTGGCACAATTCCCTCTTCAACCGCCGCTTTTGTTGCATGCAAGGCATCTTCCAGCTTGTGCTGTTTTGCTTTTTGCTCAACTTCTGTAGCTGCTCCAACTTTTATAACGCCAACTCCACCCGACAGCTTTGCCAATCTTTCCTGAAATTTTTCTTTGTCAAATTCAGAAGTGGCGTCGCTGATTTGTTTTTTTATTAAAGAAACCCTCTTATCTATCTCGCTCTTTTCTCCCTTGCCTTCTACTATAGTAGTGTTTTCTTTTGTTGAAATTACGCGCCTGGCTGACCCAAGCATTCCAATTTCAACGTTTTCAAGTTTCATTCCTTTTTCTTCAGAAATAACTTCTGCTCCCGTAACACAAGCAATATCTTCCAGCATCTCCTTTTTTCTGTCACCAAAGCCCGGAGCTTTTATTGCCAAAGCATTAAATATTCCCCTTACTTTGTTTACAATCAAGGTTGTCAGAGCGTCACCCTCAACGTCATCTGCAATAATCAACAGTTCTTTTTTGCCGTTTTTAACCAATTTTTCCAAAATCGGCAGAATTTCCGGCAAAGAACCGATTTTTTTATCTGTAATTAAAATATACGGCTCTTCCATAACTGCTTCCATTTTTTCAGTATTTGAAACCATGTAACCTGAAATATACCCTCTGTCAAATTGCAAGCCTTTTACAATTTCTTTCGACAAGCCGAATGTTTTTGATTCTTCTGTTGTGATTACTCCGTCTTTACCCACTTCTTCCATAACTTCTGCAATCATGCTTCCCATTTCTTTATCTTGGGCTGAAATTGTGGCAACTTGCTCTATTTCTTCTTTGTTGGCAATCGGTTTTGACATTTCTTTAAGGGCTTTAACAACAGCGTCTTTTGCCTTGATAATCCCTTTTCTTAACGCCAAAGGATTGGCGCCGGCTGCTACGTTTTTTAAACCCTCTGTAGCAATTGCCTGGCAAAGCAAAACAGCTGAAGTTGTTCCATCTCCTGCAATATCATTTGTTTTTGAAGCAACTTCTTTTATAATTTCTGCTCCAATATTTTCTGTTATATCATCCAACTCAATATCTTTTGCAATTGTCACGCCATCATTTGTAATTGTCGGGCCGCCGTAGCCGGAGCCCAAAACAACATTTCTGCCTTTCGGACCTAATGTTACTTTTACGGCATTGGCCACTTTGTCTAATCCGGATTTTAATGCTTTGCGAGCATCCTCGCTGTATTTGATTTGTTTTGACATATTTTTATTCTATTATGGCGAGTATGTCGCCTTCTGTTGCGATTAAATATTCTTTGTTATCTATTTTAATTTCATTTGGCCCGTATTTTGCAAACAAAACCCTGTCGCCGGGTTTTACCGACATCATTAAAATTTTTCCGTCGTCTGTTTTTTTTCCCGGCCCCACCGCAATAACTTTTCCTTCTTCTGATTTTTCTTTGGAAGCCGTGTCGGGCAAAAAAATCCCTCCTTTTGTTTTTTCTTCCTCTTTTACCGGTTCTATTAATATATGGTCTGATAGTGGTTTTATTGTCATAAGTTCAAAATAAAAATTAATATTAATTAGATACTATAATTTACCAAATTATCAAAAAAAAGCAAGGGCTATGCCTTGCCGTTTACAGGTATCTTATACTTATTGGTATTGGTATTTGTTCAATCATGCCCTGCCCGTTTCTGCAAACGATGCGATGGTTTACTAGAAGCAATTCCTTGTCGTCGCAAAAAAGCGGGAAAATGCCAATTTTCTTCCACAAATAAAGCCTTCCGCAAACGGAACAGTCGTGGACAATTCCCCAAAGATAGTTTCCTGCGAAAAGATAAATGCAACTATCACAAGAAACAAATCCGGCGCACCCCGGCTCTTCACATTTTTGAAGCTTTTCTGCACGGGCACTTTTACGTTTTGTCATTTTATGGCTCCTTCCAAGTATCAATGAACTGCAGGTGTTATATTGCCACAAACAGCTTAATTTTTCAAATATTTTCCGGTGTAGCTGTTTTTGTTTTTAATTATGTCACTTGGAGCGCCTTCGGCTATTACTTCTCCGCCTTTGTCCCCTCCTTCGGGACCCAAATCAATCAGCCAGTCTGCATTTTTAACCAAATCCAAGTTGTGCTCAATAACCAAAACTGTATTTCCTTTTTCTACTAAATTTTTTAAAACTGAAACAAGTTTTTTAATGTCGTCAAAATGCAAACCTGTTGTGGGCTCGTCTAAAATATAAAGAGTCCTGCCCGTATCTCTCCTTGATAATTCTGTTGCCAACTTTACTCTCTGCGCTTCCCCGCCGGATAGTGAAGTTGCCGCCTGCCCCAGCTCAACATAAGAAAGCCCGACCTCTTTTAAAGTTTTGAGCTTTTCATAAAGCCCGGGAATGTTTTTAAAAAATTCCATTGCCTCTTCAACTGTCATATTTAAAACATCTGAAATATTTTTTTCCTTGTATAAAACCTCCAAAACTTCTTTGCTATATCTTTTTCCGTGGCATTCTTCGCACTCTACATAAATATCGGGCAAAAAATACATTTCAACTTTTTTCTGCCCCTGCCCTTCGCATGCTTCGCACCTGCCTCCTTTTACGTTAAAACTGAACCTGCCCGCTCCATAACCGCGCACGCGAGCTTCTTTTGTTTTTGTAAAAATATCCCTTATGTATGAAAAAGCTCCGGTATAAGTTGCCGGATTTGACCTTGGAGTCCTGCCAATCGGCGACTGGTCTATTAAAACAACTTTATTCAAATTTTCAACGCCCAAAATTTCTTTGTGTTTTCCCGGTTCATCTTTTGCCCTGTAAAACTTTTTGAGCAAAGCTTTAGCTAATATATCTGAAACCAAAGAAGATTTTCCCGAGCCCGAAACTCCGGTTACGCAAACAAATTTTCCAAGCGGTATTTTAACATCAATATTTTTTAAATTATGCTCTTCTGCCCCAACTATTTTTAAAAACCCAGATTTTGAATTTTGGTCATTTAGATTTGTTTCGGATTTCGGATTTCGGATTTCGGATTTTTTAGAGACTTCCACCTTTAGTTTCCCCGACAAATATTTTCCGGTCAAGCAATCTGATTTTAAAATTTGTTTTGGAGTTCCTTCAAAAACAACTTTCCCTCCATGCTTTCCGGCGCCCGGCCCTATGTCAACAATCCAGTCAGATGCCATCATTGTCTGCGGGTCGTGCTCAACAACAACAACTGTGTTTCCCAGTTCTTTTAATCTTACCAAGGTGTCAATCAGCCTATGCTGATCTCTTGGGTGCAAGCCAATGGACGGTTCGTCTAAAATATACAAAACTCCGGATAATTTTGAGCCAATTTGCGTTGCCAACCTTATTCTTTGCTCCTCTCCTCCCGCCAACGTTCCTGCTTTTCTACTTAGTGTCAGGTAAGAAAGGCCCACGTCAACCAAAAATTGCGACCTATCCACTATTTCTTTTAAAATTGGCGCTGAAATTTTCAATTCGCCCGCGCTTAATTTTCCGCCCAGGGCGGAAAAAAAATCTTTTACTTTGTCTACAGACAAATCAACAACTTTGTCTATAGATAAATCGTTCACTGTTACAGCCAAAACCTCCTGCTTTAATCTTTTGCCTTTGCATTTTGGGCAAATTTTAATAACCATATATTGCTCAATTTCCGACCTTGTCCAGTCAGAATCTGTTTCGCGGTATCTTCTCTCAAGGTTTGGGATAACGCCCTCAAACCCTTCGACTCCGCTCAGGGCGGGTTCGCCCCGCAAAATAATATCAATAACTTTTTGTGGCAGGTCTTTTACTTCTTCATCTAGCGAAAAGTTATATTTATCTGCCAGTCCTGAAATAATAGAATAATAATATCCCTGCCTTCCCACTTTGTGGCTGGCTTTTGCCCACGGCCAAATAGCACCCTCTGCCAACGTTAATTTTTTATTTGGAATTACCAGTTCGGGGTCAACTTCCAGTTTTTCTCCAAGCCCGGTGCATTCAGGGCATGCTCCATAGGGATTGTTAAAAGAAAATGTCCTTGGCTCCAATTCAGGCAAAGAAATTCCACAATCTTCGCAGGCAAAATGCTCCGAAAAAATCAGATCTTTTTCTTTGTCATTTTTTTGCCCGATTATCACAATTCCTTTTCCCAATCTAAGCGCGGTTTCCAACGAATCAACCAGTCTGGACCTTTCCAAATCTTTTCCCAAAATTAATCTGTCAACAACAACTTCAATGTTATGTTTTCTTTGTTTATCTAATTGTTTTTGTATAGCTTCTTCTATTGGATATACATTTCCGTCCAATCTTATTCTCATAAATCCGGCTCTTTGGATTTCTTCTAAAACAGCCTGATGCTCGCCTTTTTTATTTTTTATCACAGGCCCTAAAATAGCAATCTCCGAGTTTCCCTTTATTTTCATTACCTGGCCTACAATTTGGTCTATTGTTTGTTTTGAAATCAACTTTCCGCAATTTGGGCAATGCGGTTTTCCAACACGGGCGTAAAACAATCTTAAATAATCATATATTTCAGTAATAGTCCCAACGGTTGATCTTGGGTTATGAGTAGATTTTCTTTGGTCAATTGAAATTGCCGGGGAAATTCCTTCAATTTTATCAACATCGGGCTTGTCCATTATTCCTAAAAACTGCCTGGCATAAGCTGACAAACTTTCAACGTATCTTCTCTGTCCCTCCGCATATAAAGTATCAAAAGCCAGCGAGCTTTTTCCTGAACCCGAAAGCCCTGTAATAACAATCAGCTTATTTTTGGGCAAGTCCAAATCTATGTTTTTTAGATTATGAACCCTGGCGCCCCTAATTTTGATAAAATTATCTGCCATATCCTTTATGCAAAGAAATAGTGCTTTATTATACACAAAAAAGCAGGCTCGTTCAAGAGCCTGCTTTAAATAACCTTTTACTGACCCATTAGGATTTTTAGTTCAGCCAATATTTTATTTATTGCATCGGAAATAGAGGCGAGGGAGTTTTCGGAAATATTTGCTGTTGTTGCGCTCGTAATGCTAAAATAATTATCGCTGTAGTCAGAGGCTTTTAATGCGTAAGTGGCCGGGTCTCGTATTTCAGCAAGCAGTTTATAATTTGCGCCAACAGAACTGGTTGAACTGCCTCCAGTAGAAGGAGTTACAGTTGAAGGAACTGTCCACGAGAACGAACCGGCAGAAGCTAAAAGTGGCGCGCGTATAAGGCTTTTTACGCCGGATGGGTTTGTTAGATAAATAGAAATGTTTAAATTTGCTAATTCTGAAGATGCCTGCCATGTAACGGTTTGCCCTCGCCCTTGAATCCATTGCTCTCCGCCGTTTGGCGAAGTAATAACAAGTGGAACAGTAGCTGTGCCACCCGCCTGCCCAATGCCAAAATAATTATTGCTGGGATCTTCGTAAGCGCCCGCTCCTGTGACGAGCCGAACTTTAATCATATATTTTGAGCCGGAAATGTTAGCAGGAAGAGTTATTGTGTAATTTTTATCTTCTACTGTTGATATCGGCAAATTCCAATCCATAATACTATTAGAACTGCTCGAATACGTATAATCAAGAAGTGAAATGGTGAACGATTGATAATTAGATAAATTTCCCAAATCCCATTGTATATTTACACTCTGCCCCGCATTAAAAGTTTCTCCTCCGTTTGGAGAAACTACTTTGATAAACGGCTGGACCGGACGAGCGATAATACTAAAATAATTATCACTATAATCATTCATTACTGTATAATTATGCGTGTCATAAACTTCAATTTTATATTTGCTTCCCAAGAAAGTTGTAGGAACTGTCCATGGGTAGAAACCGCTGGAGGCAGGTACAGAGTTTATAACCGAATAACCATATCCCATATTTACGCCTTGACCGTTTAGGCTACTTTGAGAGTAATCAGCAACAATAATTCCCACGGTGTCTAATCCCGTTGCTGTCCATGTAATATTATAAATATTACCCTGCGTCAATGTTTCGCCTCCGTTTGGAGTTAAAACCCGTACAGATTGAGCAATTGACGGAGCGACTAATTTCATCAGATTTCCTGCCACGGGGAAAACGCCACCAGCTTTTTCTGTGTCTGGAGATAAAATAACATCATTTGCAGAATTAATTGCCAAGCTTATTGTTTGACCGGCCTGGCCGTTTAAATCGGCTCTTGCTTCAACAACAGAGCTGAAATTGGGCGCTACAAAAAATATGCCTGCATAATTGTTAAAATATGCTACACCGTCAACACCCATATTTACAGCAGATAATTCTACGCCATTATAAAACAAATGCACTTTGCTTATTGTGGTGTTTGTTGCCACGCCTATTGTTTTTAATTTTAGCTGAGTAATTTTTATTGTGCTTGACCCTAAATTTTCAAACTTAAACTTTGCCAAAGAAACTCCTTGCTGGTTATATGTATAATTTTGAGAAACAGGAGTATCTGAAGCCAGCAAAACTTTTAAATTTGCGGGAATTTCCGTAATTATGGGCGGGACCACCACTTGTTTGCACGCTCCATTTTCGCATCCGCTGGCGCAGGCATAAAATTCTGTGTTTAAAGTTTTATTATCTGCGCTACAAAAATATTCGCGGACAAAGTTTCCCGTGTTTGAGGGAATATCGGTTGAGCTAAAACAATAGTCAGTTGAGGTTGCAAACTGGTTTGAATAATTTAATCCTGTTGTTGTTCCTTTTGTGTTGTAAATTTTTCCGCTATCCGAATCAGTGCAGGTTGCAGTCCCGATAATGCTAAAATAATTATTGCTTAAAGCCGGAATTGTTTCTGCGTTGCTGGCGTTTGCAATTTCAATTTTATATTGAGAGCCGGCCGGAGCCGTGCCGGAAATCGTTTCTCCCACTCTCCACGAGTAAGTGCCGGCTGATGCCAAAACTGTTGCTATTCTTGTGACCGCGCTGGCAGACGGATATCCTTTAAGATTAATATTTACGCTGGAAACTCCACTTTGCGCTGTCCATGTGATATTTTTGTAAGACCCTGCCTGCAGTTGTTCGCCTCCAACCGGCGCAGTAACGCTAATTGTTGTATTTGAAGCCGGCAAACAAGATCCGTTTTGGCATCCGTTTGGACAAGAATATTCTGAAATTTTTAAATATCCAGAATTACAGCTGTATTCTTCAATGAGCGATGCAGACGAAGCGTTGCAATAGTCGGTAGCAGTAATAGCTCCCCCTAAACTATTTATTCCTGTTGTTGTGCCTTTTACATAATAATTTATTCCGTTATCCGAATCTGTGCATCCCGTAGATGCAAGAACAACGCTGAAATAATTATCGCTTTGGTCGTAAACCGATGAATTTACTGAATCGGAAATTTTAACTTTATACTGGCCGGGCTGGGCATAATTATATAAAGTATTTGCATATCCTACCGTCCATGTATAGGTGCCTGATGATGCCGGCACAGTTGCTATTTCATATTCTTTGTTTTGCTGGCTGGCAAAAATCAAACTAATTTTTACATTGGAAACTCCGGTGGAAACCCATTTAATATCCTTTTTTGCTCCGTATTCAAAAGCTTCGCTTCCGTTTGGCGAAACAACAGTAATGGGCCCCTGCGACTGAGGAGATATTTGGCTTGTTGCCGGAGTTGAAACCGGAGGCTGTGTTATTAAAGTTGTTGAAATTTGCGTGCATCCATACAAAGAATTTAATTTTGCCCTTGTGAGCTCTGCCACATATCCTGATTGATAAATACCATATCGTGCTTGGAACGCGATCACTCCTTGGCTGGTTCCGGTGTAATAAGTGTTTCCTGTATCGGGAGCGTAAGAAATGCCTTGTTTTTGCAAAGCCGTGTGCAGTTCTCCCACTTCCGCGGTTCCCGATTGGGCATAACCCAAATCGGTGTTAAAGGTGTGACACCAGGTTGAAGAGGTTGACACAGGAGCAGGCGAAGTTCCAACGCAAGCGCCCGACAAGCATCCATTTGTGCAGTTTACGCTTTGTGTATCTATTATTTTTTTATCGCTATTGCAACTATATTCTGTTAAAACAGACCCTGAACAAGAATCTGTTTTTGTTGTTTTTACGCCATTATATAATCCCGTTGCACTTCCCGATAAATAATAATTTATTCCTGTTGGATAAGTTGTGCCAGAATCTGTATCTGAACAAGGCTCAACTACATTAAAGGTTGCGCTGTCAACATAAGTTGTGCTTGTATTTTGTATTCTAATTTTATATATTCCTGGCGTTGTTCCCGCAGGAATTATCCAAGGATATGTTCCTTGTAACACAGGAAGAGTGTGTGCAATATAAGTTTGAGCAGAAGTTGCTGTGTTTATTAAAAATATATCTACAAACAATGTGCCAGATAGTGTTGACCCCCAAAAAATATTATGAGATTCACCGGTAAGCCACGATTCTCCACCCGCAGGATAACAAACTTTGATAGATGAGCCAGACGGAACTGCGCAAACAGGTGGGGTGCAATTTTGAGTGGTTGCAGGCGTTCCTCCGGAACAGCCCACGGGGTAAGAATCAATCACTGTATGTGTTTGAACTCCCGATGCCGGGCAAGTTGCAGGAGTCCAATCTGAATAAATAAACGATGTGCAGGTGTTTTGGCTCGATGGGGCGCAAGATTGAGAAAGCACGGGGTTTCCGCCTATGCATCCTGCAGGATAAGAACTTGTAATCGTTCTAGTTTGAATTCCAGATGCAGGGCACGTTGCCGGAGTCCACGAAGTATAATCCCAAGAAGTGCAGGTGGTTGCGCTTGGCGGATTATCTGGGGGAATAACAGGGGGAGTTTCACCCGATGCTCCAATTGAAAACATTCCCCCAAAAACATCCACTCTGTTTATCGTGTCATAATAATAAAGTTCCAGTTTGTAATTGCCAGCAGGAGCGGGCATTCCTTGATTATTGGTTACATCGCCCACTCTCCAATGATAGATTATTTCAGATGATTCTCCCTCCGTTCCATAATCGGGGTTTTGCACAAAACTGGCTATAACATATGCCCCGCCCGTATTTTCGTCTCCGCAACCGGTTGCATCGCAAACTTTTAGAGCTACTTCTATACCCGGCATATCATTGCTGATAGAAAATTTAATATCTGTTGATTCTCCAATTATCAAATTTTCGCCTCCGCTTGGGGAAATAATGGATGCCGAAAAATTGCTGGCGGTTTCTTCTGTCGCGCTAAAAGAACTTATGTTTTTTGCCGCAGAAACGGAATTTGATATTGGCATGCACCCATACAAAATATTTAACTGCCCTCTTGTGCGCTCTCCCAAATATCCCGATTGATAAATGTCATATTTTGCTTGAAATGCAATTACTCCTTGCGAAGTTCCGGTGTAATAAGTGTTGCCTGTGTCGGGCGCATAAGAAATTCCCTGTTTTTGCAAAGCCGTGTGCAAATATCCAACTTCCTCACTCCCAGATTGGGCATAACCCAAATCAGTGTTAAAATTATGGCACCATGCCGTTTCTGTTGCTGTGGTTACCGGCTGGGTTTGCAGAGCAAGAACCTGCGCAGTTAAATCATTAATTAAAACTGTAAGACAAGCCATTTGCTGGTCGGCTGTAGCCAAAGACATACAATCTGTGGTTTGGGCGCCAATTGGAGTTGCTGGGGATACTATAAAAGCAAAAAATAATAAAAAAATTACGGACAGAAATATTTTGATATTTTTCATGTTTTTTAATTTTTTGCTTTTATAACTTTACTGCCCCAGCATTACTTTCAACTGCGCCAAAATGTTATTTATTGCGCTACTAATGCTGGCCAAGGAATCACTTTTGCTTATCATTGCAGATTGTGTGTTAAAATTTTTCAAATAAAACACTGATGAAATTGAGTCATAAAGCCCCACCGAATCTCCGCCTGTTCCATCCCAGTCTCCCGCAACCGGTTTAAATCCGGAATTTGCCGTGCCAAATACAAAACTTGCATCTGCATATCCTACGCTATTTGTATTTCTTAAATGAAATGTGGCTGTAGTCGGGTCGTATAGTCCTATCGTTGTATCTCCATCTCCGTCCCAGTCGCCGGCAACAGGAAGCCACCCAGGGGCGCCAAACCCAAAACTTATGTCAGCGTATCCTGTGGAGTTGGAGTTTTTCAAATAAAAATTAGAAGTAGCCGGGTCGTATAATCCGACTGTTGTTGTGCCATTGCCATCCCAGTCTCCTGCAATTGGCTTCCAACCCGCAGTGCCAAAAGAAAAAGTTGTGTCTGCAAAACCCGTTGAGTTGGAATTTCTTAAATAAAACCAGGAATTAATTGGGTCGTATAAACCAATTGTTGAGGTTGTTGCTGTATTTGTCCACTTGCCTGCAATTGGAAGCCACCCTGCCGCTGATTGGCCATACGGAAAACTTATGTCGGACGCGCCGGTTGTGTTTGAATTTTTTAGGTAAAAATTTGACGGCGGGTCAAAAACGCCCACGCTTGTTCCGCCTTGCCCGTCCCAATTCCCCACAACAGGGAGCCAGTCAGCCGCTGATGCGCCAAATCCAACCGTCAAATCCGCCACCGGCCCAGCGTTAGCTACGCCAAAATATCCATTGCTCGCGTCCTCGGCAAGGACTGTCCCGCAGGTAGCTTCTATGGGTCCGGCAATTGTACAGACCTGGGCTTTTATCTTATATTGGCCAACAGGCAACATCGGAGTCCAATTATAACTGGTTCCACCGCCCAAAATTCCACTTGATACTACAACTCCGCCGGTATTATTTAATACTACAAGATTAATTCCATTATCGGCAACAACATTAGTTGTTATCCAGCTAACGGGAATTACCTGACTGCTTCCTACGGGAAAAGTTTCCCCGCCGTTTGGCGAGGTAACCGTGATTGTCGGGTTTATTGGAGGCGTGCAAGTTTGCGTCAATGGTAATGGAGCTGTTCCCGTGCACCCTGTTGGCACACCTGTTGCTGTTCTTGTCTGGGTTCCGGATGCCGGACAGATTGCGGGAGTCCACGCAGAATAGTCAAATGTGGTGCAAGTGTTTGAAGCCACTACGTTCCAGTCGCCGGAAATTGGTAGCCAGCCCGAGCCTGCTCCGCCATATCCAAAAGTAAGGTCTGCCACGCCAATTGTGTTTGCGTTTCTTAAATAAAACATAGATGTTGCTGTGTTATACAAACCCGTTGTGTCTATTCCGTCATTGTTCCAATCGCCAGCCAATGGCTTTAACGCCGTGCCCGCTGTTCCAAATCCAAATGTATTATCGGCATTGCCCGTTGTGTTTGTATTTCTTAAATAGAATATTGATGTGGCCGGGTCATAAAGCCCCACAGAATCTCCTCCTATGCCGTCCCAATTTCCGGCAATTGGAAGCCAGCCCGCATTGTCAGTGCCAAATCCAAATGTAATTTCTGCGTAGCCTGCGCTATTGGTGTTTTTTAGATAAAAAGTTGATGTGACCGGGTCATAAAGTCCCACCGTGTCTGTCCCATCTCCGTTCCAGTCGCCGGCAATCGGCTTCCAGTTGGCGCCAGCTGTGCCAAAGCCAAAAGCAATTTCTGCGGAGCCCGATGTATTGGTGTTTCTTAAATGAAATATGGATGTGCTTTGGTCATACAAGCCAACTGTGTCCGTGCTGTCGGCGTTCCAATCGCCCGCAATCGGCTTCCATCCGCCATTATCAGGACCATAACCGAAAACTACATCAGCGTTGCCTGTGGTATTTGTATTTCTAAGATAAAATGATGATGCGGTCGGGTCATATAGCCCGATGCTTTCAAGCCCGCTGGGTCCTGCAATCGGAGCCGCAGAAATAGTAAAATAATTATCGCTAGTATCCGTTGCGGTAGGAGCCGTAGCTTTTGTTACATTAATTTTATAAGTACTTCCGGGAACTAAGTTGCTTGGAATTGCCCAAGAATAAGAACCACTAGAAGCAGCAACGGAAGCTACTATGGAACTACCGGGGTCCACAGAATTAGCAAACAAAGTTATAGCCACTGCGTCGGAAGATAATAAATTTGTAGAAGTCCATGTGATATTGTAAGTTTCCCCGATTTTCCAAATCTGCCCGCCATTTGGGGAAGTAACTGTAATTGACGGCTGAGTAGTATTTGACGAAGTGATTGTAAATGGCAAAGAATTAGTTCCAGATGGAGTTAAACTGGTACTTACGGACAAATTATAAGTTCCCGCAGATATATTAGCTGGTACAATAAATGTCAGACTCGTGTTATTAACGTAATTAGGTGAAATGTGCTGACCATTCAACAACACGCTTGTACCGGCGCCCGTGTTAGTATAAGCAAAATTATTGCCATAAACAGTAACTGTCGCGCCTGATGGAGCAGATGACGGAGAAATTGATGTGATTGAAGACTGGATGGTTGTCGTTGGCGCTACAATGCTGAATGTGCTATTGCTATAGTCGTGCGGGACAGCTACATTATCAGGATTGGTACCAGTATAAATTTCTATTTGCCAATTGTTCCCCAAAGGAAGGGTTGGAGTGTTGGCTATAGCGTTTAATACCCACGTATAATTGCCAACCGTCCATGCATAACCCGTGTTAGAGGCCGGCACTGTGGCAATATAATATTTCCCGCCGGTTACCGGGTCCGATGCTGCAATATTTATGTTTCCCAATCCGTACTGCCTCCAAGTGATGTTATATGTCTGTCCGCTTACCAAAGTTTCCCCTCCATTAGGCGTAGTAATCAAAACATATGGCGTAGTTGCCGGTGTGCATCCATACAAAACATTTAACTGCGCTCTTGTCTGCGGGCCCACATATCCACCCTGATAAATTCCATAATATCCCTGAAACACAATAACCGCATTAGATGTTCCCGTGTAATAAGTATTCCCCGTGTCTGGCGCGTAAGATATTCCCTCTTTTTCCAACGCTGTATGCAAATAGCCAACTTCCGCGCTTCCCGACTGTGCCCATCCTAAATTAGTATTAAAATCATGACACCATGCTTTTGACACCTGCGCATTTGAAGCAGTCTGCTGAACGGTAAGCGCGTTAACTTGGGCAGTTAGTTCGGCAATTAAATTAGTAAGGCAAGCTATTTGCTGGTCTGTTGTCGCCAATGATAAACAATCTGTTGTTTGGGCGCTTGCAGGAGTTGTTGGGGCAAAAACCAAAACCGCTGTTGCCAAAACAACCGAAAATACGAGAGTACTAATTTTCATAATTTAAAACTTAAATAATATTTATTAATTATACTACTAACCTAAAAAATATTACAATTAGTCAACCTGTGGATAACTCTTAAAAAATATATTATAATATTTTGATGGACAGATTTAAATTTATTAAGGGCAAAGATTTCAACGAACTCCCAAAAACACCCGGAGTATATGCTTTTTTTGTAAAGAATTTAAAATTTAAAATTAAAAATTTAAAATTAGAGTGCATATATATAGGAAAGGCCATAAATATCCAAAATAGGGTAAAAAACCACTTTTTCCAGCCTTCTTACAGGGATAATTTATTTATTTCAAAAGTTGAGAAAATCGGCTATTTTGAAACAAATTCCGAGATTGAGGCGCTTGTTCTGGAGGCAAATTTAATCAAAAAACACCAGCCAAAATTTAATGTAATCTGGAAAGACGACAAAAACTATTTTTACGTGGCTTTTGTTAAAAACAATCTTGGCACCCCGTATGTTTTTATAACCCACCAACCCAAACTACACCCTAAACCCTACACCCTAAACCCTGTTTATATCGGCCCTTTTGTTGAGGGCACCGCCCTTAAAAAAACCTTGCGATTTTTGCGCAAAGTATTCCCCTATTATTCAGCCAAAAATCACCCTAAAACCAAATGCACTTATTGCCATTTAGATTTGTGCCCCGGCCCCGAGCCTGATTTAAAAGAATACAAAAAAAATATTAAAAAACTTATTTTAATTCTACAAGGAAAACGAAGCGCCGTATTAAATTCCCTAAAAAAGGAAATGAAAAAACTCTCAAAAAAAAATAAGTTTGAAAAAGCCGGAGAAACAAGGGATAAAATTTATAATTTACAGCAAGTAATGTCCCACACTCACGTTATAGACCAGCAAAATACGGGTGTTAGTGAAAATCGCGCGATAGCGTACTTTTCACGGATACTTGGATTAGAAAAAGATATTAAAAAAATAGAATGCTACGATATTTCAAATATTCAGGGTAAACAAGCAACGGGTTCAATGGTTGTTTTTATAGACGGAAAACCCGACAAAAGCCAATACAAAAAATTTAAAATAAAATTAGGCGATACTCCAAATGACATTGCTATGCTAAAAGAAATTTTAGAAAGGCGTTTTTCTCACAAGGAATGGACATATCCCGATGCTATATTAATTGACGGCGGAAAAGCCCAGCTTAACGCGGGCATAAATCAGAAATCCGAATATCGAAATCCGAAACAAGTTCAAAATATCAAAATTTTGTCGCTGGCAAAGGAAAATAAAGAATTATTTATTGAAGGGCGAGAAAAACCTGTTTTGCTAAAATCTTTGCCAAAAGAAATTTATAACTTAGTTTTACAACTTGACTCCGAAGCCCACCGATTTGCTATAAATTATCACAAAAAACTCCGCAAAAAAAATTTATTGCAATAAAAAAACGGGGCTTTAACTTTGCCCCGCAATAAACTATATTTTTGACGAAGATTCGTCTTTTGGTTGGCTTTCCAGCCTTTTTCTTTTTCCTTCATGAGCTTGCTCGGACATCCTGCGGAGAGATATTCGCTCAACGTGCTGTTCATCGTCCTCGCAAACAACCTCAAAAATCCTCCTCCATCTTGGGATGGTCAAAGCGTCTTTGCTTTTAGTCCAAGTGGCGTCTTGCGGATAAACCGCCAATTTTTGAAGCTGATCCAGGGCCGTGGCTTGGACATCCTTACAGTCCTCCCTTTTCAAGGATTCCTGATAAACACTAAGCCATGCGCCGAATGTTTTGGCATAAATTGCCATCTGCAAGAGCGCAGTTCGCTCAAAAATACTGCCAGGCTCAGATCTATAAAGAACGTTCCGCCAGTCGTTAAAAGTGTTGGCACACGCCGCCATATCGTACAATGTTTCAATTGCCATCGGCGAATTTGTAACCAGTCGGTCGTATTCTTTAATCAACCAAGCAATGGGCGTGCCCATTATTCTTTCGCAATATCCAACCCACATGATTTTTCCCCTATTCAACTAGACAAAGAACTTGATAAATGCCTTTTAAAATTATCACATAATACCGGTAATGTCAAAATATTGTATTTTCTTTTAAAGTGTGCTACCATATATATGAATGAAAAAACTTCTCTCTCAAATTGTTTCAGCAATTGCGGGATTGTGGGCTTCAACATTATTGTTGCCCGAAGTTGTTGTCAGAACTTACCCGGATTCAAACTTTTTTGGCTTTTCTCTTACCGACCAATGGCAAATGTTTCTGGTTTTAGGATTATTTCTGGGCTTATTAAATTATTTTGTAAAACCGCTTTTAAAAACGTTGGCCTTGCCGTTGGAAATAATTACTCTTGGACTTTTTACAATTGTTATAAGCGCCGGATTAATCTGGTTTTTAGACAAAATTTTAGATGAATTGCATGTTCCATGGTTTTATCCCCTTTTTTACACAACCCTGATTATTTTTGTTTTAAATTTAATTATTTCACGATTGCTTATTAAAAGCGAACACTAAAATTATATATGAATCAAATTTTATTTTATGCGCAAATTATAGTTTCTGTGGCTTTAATAGCCCTAATTGTGCTTCAGCAAAGAGGCACTGCTTTGGGTTCCAGTTTTGGCGGAGGAGGCGAAGTTTACTCCACAAAAAGAGGCGCTCAAAAGAAAATTTATTACGCCACCATTGTTTTAGCAATAATTTTTTTGGTTTTGGGCGTATTAAATATATTGGTTCCGTAAATGAAATTTCCTACGTTTTCTCAATGGAAACAAGTTTTTAAAACTCTAAAAAAAACTGAAAAAAGAACACTTTTAGTTCTTCTTGGATTGGCGCTAATATCGGTTTTATATCTTGCCATAAATTTTTATATACAAAACACAAAGGAATCCCCTTCTTTTGGCGGAACATACACAGAAGGAATTGTCGGCCAGCCAAGATTTGTTAATCCTGTTTATGGCGAAACAAATGATATTGACCGAACATTGGTTGATCTGGTTTATTCGGGGCTAATGACCTACGGTAAAGACGGAAAAATTACAACCGATTTAGCAGAAAGTTACCATGTTTCTGACGATGGAAAAACTTACACATTTGAGTTAAAAGACAATCTTTTTTGGCAAGACGGCATAAAACTTACAGTCGACGACGTAATTTACACAATAAAAACCATACAAAACTCCGATTACAAAAGCCCGTTAAGAGCAAATTGGCTTAATGTTGAGACAAACAAGCTTTCAGACAAATCCTTGTCATTAGTTTTGGATTCGCCGTATAATTCTTTTTTGGAAAGTTGCGCGCTAAAAATAATTCCGCAACACATATGGAAAAATGTTTTGCCGGAAAACTTTACGCTGTCCTCATATAATTTACAACCCATAGGCTCCGGACCATATATTTTAAGCAGTCTAAACCAAAATAATTCTGGATTTATAAACAGTATCGGGCTTATTACAAATCGTAAATATTATGGAAAGGTGCCGTATATTTCAAATGTTTATTTTAATTTCTTTGAAAATAAGGAAAACCTTATAAAGGCCATAAACCAAAAAACAATTGACGGGTTTTCAATTTCATCGTTAGGCGACAACGAGGCTTTGGCGGAAAAAGAAATTTCCCAGGGCTGGTCGGCAAATGAAAAGTTTAATGTTTATTCTTTTTCTTTGCCAAGATATTTTGCCGTATTCTTTAACACCCCAAAAAATAAAATTTTGTCCGACGCCAGCCTAAGGCAGGCCCTCAATTATTCTGTGGACAAAGACGGGCTTGCGCAAAAAATAAAGTTATCGGACAAAGAAAAACTTTCAATTGTTGATTCCCCCATTTTACCAGATTATTTTAATTATAGTTATCCTTCGGTAAGTTATGAGTTTGACCTAGACGTCGCAAACAAGTTTTTAGACAAATCTGGATATAAAATCACAGACTCCTGGCAAAGGGCAAAAGCAAACAACAAAAAACCTGCGTTTCAATTTAAAAACTATCTTAAAAGTGGTCTAAGGGGAAACGAAGTAACAGAATTACAAGGATGCTTGTCGCGCCTTAGCGATAATTTCAAAACATTGCTTCAAAATGAAGTAAACGGAAAATACGGCGCGGGGACCGAAAGCGCGGTTACAGAATTCCAAAAAAAATATTTGCCGGACGCAAAAGCAACAGGAGAAACGGGGCCGGGCACCAGGACAAAACTTAATGAGTTGTGTTTTGCCCCCCAGAGCAGTTCCACCCCTTTGCAGTTTACTTTAATAACAATAAACCAACCCCAACTCGTAAACACGGCCAATGTTTTAAAAGATTACTGGCAAAAGGCGGGTATAACGGTTATTGTAAAAGCAGTTGAGCTTTCGGAAATGCAAAATATTATTAAAAATAGGGATTATGACGCCTTGCTTTACGGCGAAGCTCTTGGAAGCATGCCCGACCTGTTTCCCTATTGGCATTCCACTCAAACAAATGACCCGGGCCTGAATCTTTCGGGATACCAAAGTAAGAATGCCGACCAGCTTCTAAAAAGCGCCCGAGAAGCATTGGATGAACAAACAAAAGCCGATAAATACGACCAGCTCCAAAATATAATATTAGAAGACGCCCCCGCCCTGTTTTTATTCAATCCCGATTATCTTTTTTGGGTTTCAGGGAAAATAAAAGGAGTTGATACCACAAAAATTGTTGACCCTGCAAAAAGGTTTATTAATATTAATAATTGGTTTACAAAAACCCACAGAGTATGGAAATAGACATAACAAAATTAACACCCGACGTAAGAAAATTAGACGACATGCGCGAAGTTTTAGCCGATAAAGATTTTGCCAAAAATTCTCCTGATATGGATTTGTATTTTATGTACAGAAAAGCAAAACAGGAAAACGGTTTGGTGCATAACATCACCGTAACCACGGCCAACATGCTTGGATTTGAGTTTAACAAAACAAAAGGCCACGTGCATATTGGAAACTTCAAGGAAATTTACACTGTTATTGAGGGCGAAGCAATTTTTATGATGCAAAAAGGCGATGGGGAAAAAATTGTCGACGTTTACGCGGTAAAAGCCGTAAAAGGAGAGTCGGCAATAATCCCCGAGGGATATGGCCACATAACAATAAATCCGTCCAAAACTGAGGATTTAAAAACCGGCGACTGGACTTCCGAAAAAAGCAAATCAGATTATTCGCTTTTTGAAAAACTTCAAGGCGCCTGTTATTACTACATCCTTCGACCCGGCTCAGGACAGGCAAGCTGGATTAAAAACGAGAATTACAAAAATGTTCCGGAACTGCGTTTTGAAGAATCCTTAAAATCCCTCCCAAATTTAGACTTCCTCAGATAATTTTTCCCGCCCGGGTGGTGAAATTGGCAAACACGTACGCTTCAGGAGCGTATGCCGCAAGGTTTGAGGGTTCAAGTCCCTCCTCGGGCACACTTCACTTTATTCAGTGCAAGCAAAAGTAAAAGATGAACTCTCTAAATCTTTTACAAATAAAATTAAAAAATAAAATTAAATAAATGATAAAACAAAATAGCAATCTAAGAATAATCCCGCTTGGCGGATGCGAAGAGGTCGGTAAAAACATGACCGTTTACGAATATGGAAATGATATCGTAATTTTGGATATGGGCTTAATGTTTCCGGAAGAAGATATGCCGGGAATTGATTACGTAATTCCAAACATTGAATATTTAAGGGGTAAAGAAAAAAATATAAGGGCGGTTGTGTTTTCGCACGGACATTTAGATCACATTGGAGCTGCCGCAATTTTACTTAACAAATTAGGCAACCCGCAAATAATCGGCAGACCCTTAACTTTGGAAATGGTAAAACACAGAGTTGAAGATTTGCATCGCGGCTCTTCCAAAAAATTAAAAACTTTATATGTGCAAGATATCAACCAAAAAATAAAACTTGGCGCATTCACCTTGGGATTTTTCCAGGTTGACCATACAATTATGGACGCCGTTGGAGTAATTTTGCAAACCCCATCGGCAACGGTTATACATCCAGGCGACTGGACAATAGAAAAAGATCCAATCGGCAGAAAGACTTTGGATTACACCCATCTTTCAAAATTGCCAAGACCGACAGTTTTGATGCTGGAAGCCTTAGGTTCAACAAACTCAAAAGAACCGGTTACAGAGCAGGAAATGTTGGATAACCTTTATATGCTTATCGGCAGAGCTCCTGGCAGGACAATTATTGCAACATTTTCCTCGCAAATAGAAAGAATAAAACAGATTTTGGAATTTAGCGCCAGAACCAACAGAAAAGTTGCTTTGGACGGATTTTCAATGAAACTAAACGTGGAACTGGCAACGAAATTAGGTTACATAAAAATTCCGAAAGGAGTTATTATCACAACAGACAAAGCCCACACTTTCCCCGACAACAAAGTGGTTATTGTTTGTACAGGAGCGCAAGGCGAGGAAATGGCGGCGCTTTCAAGAATTGTTGCGGGAAACCACAAACACATAAAAATTAAAAAAGAAGACACTGTTATTTTTTCTTCGTCCACAATTCCGGGAAACGAGAGAACAGTCCAAAGATTAAAAGACAATCTTTACAGACAGTCTGACAATGTTTATCATTCCGATATTATAGACGTTCATATGTCTGGACACGGAAACATTGCCGGAATCAAACAAATGATTACCGAAATCAGGCCAAATTACTTTATGCCTGTTTATGGAAACCATTACATGTTAAAAGAGGCGGCAAAAATTTCTTATGAAATGGGTTTTAGAAAAGACCAGGTTCTTGTGCCAGACAACGGATCTATTATAAGATTTTCAAATCAATCAGCTGAAATACTAAAAGAAAAAGTTCCGTCAAACTATGTTTTTGTTGACGGACTTGGAGTGGGAGATGTGGGCGAAATTGTTTTAAGAGACCGTCAAATGCTGGCCGAAGACGGAATGTTTGTGATTGTTGCAATAATAGACAGAAAAACGGGCCGGGTAAAAGGCTCTCCTGATATTATTTCACGCGGATTTGTTTACTTGAGAGAATCAAAAGATTTGTTAAGCCAAACTCGCAGAAAAGTAATTGAAATTGTTGACAAATCAGCCGGCCACGGTGGCCCGGTAAACTGGACTTATGTAAAAGACGAGATAAGAAACAAAGTAGGCGACTTCTTGGCAACAAAAACCTCCCGCCGACCAATGATATTGCCCGTTGTCATCGAAGTCTAACTCTTACACCCGTGCACCGGAGCACAGGTGTGTCATTCCCATGCCTTGCCCGTCCGAAGCCTTTGGCGAAGGAGGGAAAGCCAGAATCCAGATTCCCGTCATTGCGCGTGCCCGTCCGAAGCCAGCAGGCGGAGGAGGGAGGAGCCAGCAGGCGACGTGGCAATCTAGATTAGTAAGTTTTTTGTCTATCGCCAAAAAACTTACTATTTCTATTGGCTCAAACAGGTCTGAGCCATTTAAATTTGGCGAGGTCTGACCTCGCTTTTTTACCTTACTTTTTTAAATTCTACTTACGCTCTATACCTGCGATAGCAGTTATACAGCGTAAGTAGGTTTGTTTAAAATATAAGTTGGTTTGTTTAAAATAATTGTAGAAAATGTAAAAAAAGAAGCCGAGAGAGACTTCCCGCTTTCCCGCCTGCAACGCTTATGCGTAGCATTGCGGGCAGGTCGCGAGAATATCTCAATCGGCTTTTTAGGCGCAGAGCAAATGCCTCCCCATCATTTATCTCGACCGTAAAATGGTGCGAGTTTAAATCGAAAAGGGTGCTTCACTTCTGATGCGCCTTGGTCACGGTGTTCGCGGAATTAGCCCTTGAACGGCCGGACCTGCAAGTACAGGTGGGAATTCTTGGCCTCCTTGTCAAAGTAGTGGGTAACATCCATGACTTCCCACAAACTGTGGTCCGAAACCTCTGCGGGAGTGTCGGGGTCGTTTGCCTTTCCCTGTTTGAATCCCCACGGCTCGCAGAAGTTCAGGGTATCCCCCTTTGCGACCGGAGCGTCGAAACTGAGCTCCTTCCTGTAAGGGCTTCTGAGCTCAGTGCCCACGAACAAAACAATGTAAACGTACTTCATCTCGCGTCTCCTTCTGAAAAACTAAACTTTTACCCAATAATTAATTATAGCATATTGAATATGCATTGTCAAGATTTACCTACTCCTCTGTTGGTGGTAAAATTAATAAACATTTCGTCATTGCGAGGAGCCAGCAGGCGACGCGGCAATCCAGAGTCAGTGTATAAAACCCTGGATTGCTTCGTCACTTCGTTTCTCGCAATGACGGGGACAACTTTATGAGAATTTTTTCGGGAATTAGACCAACGGGCAATATTCATATTGGCAACTATTTGGGGGCCGTAAAACAATGGATTGAGCTTCAGAAAAAAAATGAATGTGTTTTTTGCATAGTTGATATGCACGCGATTACCACTCCGTACGATGTGAAAGAAATGCAAAAAAACATTATTGACGCAGCTTCAATTTATTTAGCTGCCGGAGTTGACCCGGAAAAATCAATTATTTTTGTGCAGTCCGGAGTGAAAGAACACGCAGAACTCGCTTGGCTTTTGGGAACAATTACCCCAATGGGCGAATTATCCCGAATGACGCAATTTAAAGAAAAATCCAAACAGCACAAAGATTACATAAACGCCGGATTGTTTAATTATCCCGTTTTAATGGCTGCCGATATTTTACTTTATAAAGGCGAGGCGGTTCCGGTTGGAAAAGACCAGGAACAGCACGTTGAGCTGGCGCGTACAATTGCCAAAAAGTTCAACCAAAAATTTGGGAATATTTTTCCAGAGCCCGAAACTATTTTGCCAAAATCCGGGGCAAAAATAATGAGCTTGACCGACCCAAAGAAAAAAATGTCTAAGTCAGACGACGCAAAAAGCTATATTTCGCTTTTTGACACGCCTGAGGATATTACAAAAAAAATTATGGCGGCTTCTACTGATTCTGGCAAAGATATAATTTATAACATTACAAAAAAACCCGGCATTTCTAACTTGCTAATGATTTATAGTTTATTAACCGACGAGCCGACAAAAAAAATAGAAGAAAAATTTAAGGGCAAGGGATATGGTGAATTTAAGAAATCTTTAGCTGAAGTTGTGATAAATTATTTGGAGCCGTTTAGAAGAAAACAAAAGGAATTGCAAACCCGAGATGTTTATGTAAAAGAATTGCTTAATAAAGGAAAATCGCGCGCAGAAACAATTGCTAAAACCACAATGCAGGAAGTACGGGAAAAAATGGGATTGGGTTAAGGCATACACTGCCAAATGCTAAAATTTATCGTGTCGATAAATTTTATTTGCCAGTGCGCTTATGCGAAAAAAGACAGCTCGACCAAAAGGAGGGCTGTTTTGTTGTCACGCGCGCGCAAACCAGTTGCAGCTGCACTTTGGGCATTGCATTCGGTGATATACATCAAACGCATTTCTGCGCCGAGACGCAACGAGCGATTGGGTATTATCGCACTGAGGACACCTGTCTTGTGAGCGAAGCCGCAATAGGCCAAACGCCAAACACCCCCAAAAGATAAGGATACTCTTGCAGAAGTCGTACATCGCCCGCGCCTCCATTGTCAAAGAGGGTCAAAAACTAACTAGATATAACTTTTGTCAGTTCTTTTTGTTTTTCGTCGTACAATTCTTTTGTATCGGCTTCAATGGTAAGGCGCAAAACCGGTTCGGTGTTGGATGCACGGACGTTAAACCACCAGTCTTTGTAAGTTACGGTTATGCCATCTAAAAAGTCTGCTTTGCCACCTGCCCCGAGTGGAGTCGAGGGGTCTGTGTACTTTTCTTTTATTTTTTCTATAATTGTATTTTTATCCTCAACTTTAAAATTAATTTCTTGCGGTTTATAATACGGAGAAAATTCTTTTGCAATTTCCGAAATTTTTCTGCCATCTCTTGAGATTATCTGCAACAAAGTCAAAAAGGCAATTACACCAGAATCGCAATAAAAATTATCCTTAAAACTATAATGCCCCGTCAATTCTCCGCCCATAATTCCGTTGTTTTCTTCTAATCCTTGCTGGATATGGATAAAACCAACTTGTGTTTTTATATGCTTGCCTCCCCATTTTTTAACAAATTCTGGTATTGCTTTTGAGCATGTTGCATGACTGACTACACCCATTCCAGGATTTTTTTGCAGAAAATACTTTGCCAAAATTAATATTGTTGCGTCAGAGCTTACTAATTTTCCTGTTTCATCCACCAAAAAAACTCTGTCGGCATCACCGTCAAAAAGAAAACCGAAGTCAGCTTTTTGTTTTATAATTTCATTTTTTATTTGATCTGTTGAACCCTCGGCTATTGGATTTGGACTGTGATTTGGGAAATTTCCGTTTGGCTCAAAGTTTAATGAAATAATTTCAACGGGTAGTTTCTCTTTTATTTTTTCCAAAACAATTCCTCCAACGCCGTTTGAAGCATCAATAACAATTTTAAGAGGACTTATTTCGCTTAAATCAACAAAGGAAAGAACGTGGTTTATGTAATCATGCCAAATGTCTTCTTTTATAATTTTTTCTTCTGCAACTTCCAAAATCTTATCGTCTGCCGGATCTACGTTTTCAGAATTGTCTTTTACAACCTGATCCAGCAGATCTTTACCGGCTATTATTTTAATATAATTATCATCTTTTTTTACCATTTTAAAACCACCATATTCTTTTGGATTATGGCTGGCTGTAATCATAACTCCCGCCTTAAAATCACGTGAGCCAATAGTAAAATACAGGCATTCGGTAAGCACTTGACCAATGTCGTATATTTGACCGCCCTGGGCAGCAACACCCCTTGCAAGGCCCCTAAACAACACGGGCGAAGCAATGCGCGCATCCTGCCCAACAGCAATTTTTTTAATGCCAGTTTGCCTAACAAAAGCTTTTCCGATAGCAAAAGCTACCTCTTCGCTTAACTCCGAAGGATAAATACCCCTGATATCGTACGATTTGAATATATTTTTGTTTATCTCTACCATAGATGAATTATCCCACTAAGCCCTTGAATTTTCAAGGACAATATGTTATAGTACCATCATAATTAAAAAAATCTAAAAATGCAAACATACGAGTTAACGTACATCATTTCCCCTGAAATGACTTCAGAAGATGCCGAAACAAAATCAAAGGAAATCGCCTCGACCATTCAAGGCAACGAGGGCATTATAGTAAAACAGACAAATCCGTTGCCAAAAGCGCTGGCGTTTCCCGTAAAAAAACACGCTTCCGGATTTTTTGGAGTTTTTGAATTTCAGATGGAGCAGGAAAAACTTAGCGCGGTTCAAGAAATGGTCAAAAAAGACGCAAAAATAGTCAGGCATATTGTTTTAGTTAAAAAACCGTTTAAAATAAAGAAAGAGAGAAGGTCTAAGAAAAAAGACCTGTTGCAGGCAGAAGCTTTGCCGTCTGTTGAAGCAAAAAAGCCCAAAGCAGAAAAAGAAGAAGTTTCAGAGCCAGTTACAGAAGAAAAAACTCCGGAAAAAGTTGAGAAGGCAAAAGTGGAACTAAAAGATATTGAAAAACAATTAGACGACATATTAGGAGAATAAAATAAAACATATGAACCTCAATAAAGCGTTTGTTCTTGGAAACATAACAAAAGATCCCGAAATAAGAAGCATGCCGAGTGGAAGCCAAGTGGCAAATTTTAGTGTTGCCACAAACAGGGCTTACACCCTGCCAAGCGGAGAAAAAAAAGAAGAAGTTGAGTTTCACAACATTGTTTGTTTTGGAAAATTAGCCGACATCGTTTCAAGGTATTTGAAAAAAGGTTCATTAGTTTTGATTGAGGGGAGAATTCAAACAAGAAGCTGGGACGATAAATCAACAGGAGCCAAAAAATATAAAACAGAAATTATTGCCGAGTTAATGCAAATGGGTCCAAGGTCAGCAGGAGGCGGAAATGGCGGAGGCGTAGATTCTTCAGGATATAGAAGGCCGTCTTTTGGACAGCAGTCCCAGGAATCGCCAAAACAGGATGACATTCCGGTAATTGAAGAAAACTATCCAGCCCCGCAAAACGAAGTTTCTTTGGACAATAATTCAGGGGAAATAGATGTTAAGGATATACCGTTCTAGAATTAAAAATTAAAAATTTTAAATTAGAAATTCGTTACTATGTGTTACTTTTGCCAAAAAAATATTGAAGAGATAGATTTCAAAAACACGGATCAATTGATGCGCTATGTTTCTGGGTTCTACAAAATTAAGGGAAAGAAAAAAACAAACCTTTGTTCAAAACACCAGAAAAAAATTGCAACCGCAATCAAAAGAGCAAGGCAGATGGGATTAATGCCCTACACCCCAAAATAAGGGAGCGTAGCGAACACTTATCCTGAGCTTGCCGAAGGATAGAATCAATCACATCAAAACCAGCCCTTCTCGGGGCGGTTTTTTGTTTATATTATTTTTTCTTAGTTTCCCACCTACTAAAATCAACTTTTACGTCTACGGCCTTGCTCCTTCCCTTTGTGGCAACTGTATTTTTTAAAGCGTTTCCGACTTCAGCCAAAAACGCGGCCAGTTCCTGCTGTTTTTCAGCTCCCATAATCCCTTGTCCTTCAAAAGTTGCGTAAAATTCAAGCCCCCTTAAAAGACTTTGTAATCCATTGACCACATCCACGTTGATTTTTCCTTCACTTTCGCTTCTGCGCAGAAGCGTTACCACAGAAGTTTCAAAATTTGTTGCCTGATCGGATGCAAGCTCTTTTTGAACCTCCGTTGCCTTGGCCGCCTCGCCCTCAAGCCTTTGTTTTGCCCAAGCCCTGTTTTGTTCGGGGTCAATTATAATCTCTTCATCTTCTCTCGGCTGTTCGCCGATATTTTTTGACATATTTTTATATTTTAATTATATTATTTTTTTAATTATGCTTCTTTTACGTCCATCGCCAGCTTTTTAATTTTTTCCATGGCTTCAGGGTGCTCCTTCAAATACAATTTTGTTGCCTCTGTTCCCTGGCCGATTTTTTCGCCTTCAAAGGTAAAGTAGCTCCCTGTTTGTTTTATTAAACCCGTTGTTAAACCAGCTCGCAAAGCGTCGCCAGATTTTGAAATTCCTTCATTATAATAGATATCAAATTCTGCCGTACGAAAAGGAGCTGCAACTTTGTTTTTTACTATTTTAGCTTTTACTCTGTTGCCTATAATTTCATCTCCGGATTTTATCTGCGCGGTTCTTGCCAGGTTTACCCTCACAGAAGCGTAAAATTTCAATGCCAAGCCTCCCGGAGTTGTTTCGGGATTTCCAAAAACCATTCCAATTTTCATTCTGGTTTGGTTTAAAAATATAACCATTGTGTTTGTTTTTGCCATTATGGCGGAAAGCTTTCTGCACGCTTGACTCATTAACCTCGCCTGCAAACCCATATGCTGGTCTCCAATTTCTCCCTCAATTTCGCGTTGAGGCGTCAAGGCGGCCACAGAATCAACCACAATCACATCAATATTTTCAGATTTTACCAAAGTCTCAACAATTTGCAAAGCCTGTTCACCGGAATCTGGCTGAGAAATCAGTAAGTCGTCTACATTCACGCCAATGCGCCCGGCATAATCCGGATCCATTGCGTGCTCAGCGTCAACAAATGCACAAACTCCTCCCTTTTTTTGGGCTTCGGCTATCACGTGCAAAGACAGAGTTGTTTTTCCCGAAGATTCTGCTCCATAAATTTCTATTATCCTGCCTCTTGGCATTCCGCCAACTCCCAGGGCCATATCCATAGCGATAGATCCGGTTGGAACAACGTCCACATTAACCGCGTGAATTTCCCGCATTGTCATAATCGCCCCCTCGCCAAATCTTTCTTTAATTTCATTTATCGCCCCCGCCAGCGCCTTGTTCTCTTTCTTCTCTTCGGGCTTTTTTATTTTATTTTCTTTAGTCATATTTTTATATCTTTATTTATTATTGTCCTTGTATAAAAATTTCACTTGCTGACAAAGAGCCGTCGCTTTGCACGGTGCCCCTAACAGTAAACCACCACTCTGGCCCCACCCAGTTTTTCATTGCTGAATATATGTCCTGAAAATTATTAAAAGAATTTGCCATGTCTTGGCTGGAAATTTTTGTAGAACTATTGGTATACACTTTTATATTTTTTACAGATACAGAATCGCGCACGCCCTTAGCTTGAAAAGTTTTATTAACCAAATCAAAAGTATTTACATTTGGCCACAGCGACATTTCTACTACTGTATTAGTAAACTTAAAAGTGATCGCAACTGAATTTAGTTTTTCTGAAATTTCAGACACTTCTGAATCGTCAAAATTGACCTTCACATCTGAGAATCCCCTAGAATCTATGTGAGCATGAAAACCATGCATCACAAAACATTTATTTTCAATTACCCCAAAATAAACATACCCTGTTCCACGTTGACCCCCCATTGCATCATCATACAGCTTATATCTATAAAAAGTCTTTCCGTTGATATTAAGTGGTGTTTTTTGGCTCATCCCAGAACCTGCCGGCCCAGAAACTAAAGTTTGGCAAGTTGCAACATCGCTCGCATCTTCGTCAACTCCAACATTAAAATAAGCAAACTGAAAACCGCTGTTTTTATATTCTTTGGCATCCAGATACAAGGTTGCAATCGAATTTAATTTGGGTAATTTATAATTATATTTTATTGATTCCAGTTCAAAGGGGTTGTTCAAGCGCACATCGGTGGCGTTGCCGTCGTATTTGGCGTCTATCGCATTTGGATAAAAATCATTGGGATATTTGATTTCAAAACCATATTCATTATTTGTATATGTTTTCCAGCCAGCGGTTGGGTCAACGGGCGTTACTTGGCATTTTTCTTCCCAAACTCTCAAACATTTTTGCTTTGCCTCGCACCAGGAATAACCGGCAGAGCCGATGCATCCATGCTCGTCTTTATCTCCGCCAACTATATTTTGGCTGTTTTCTATTTTTACTTGTTCTTTTGGCTGGATTAAATACTGATATGCAAAAACTCCGCCGAAAACGACGGCCGAGAAAACGACAATAATTATTATACCGATTACGGTTGATATGCCTTTTTCTTTCGCCATAGGTTTAAGGTTTATTTATTTATAATTTGATTAATATACTTAATGCAATCTTCTTTTTCTGTGGGGCTTCCATATTTTGAAGGAACTATTTTAAGACACAAAGAGGCATCCTTTTTTGCCGTTGCAACCATACTATAGCACATATTTTTAGTACTATTTTCCATATCCTTGATATCATCTGTTGTCCTATTTAAATAATTTACTGGTAAAGAAATTTTCTCGCAGATAACAGAATCTTTTTTACTTTTAGCACAGGCTTTGTAACACTCATTCTTAGAACCTATCCCCATCATTTTATCACATCTGTCGGATTCGTAAGAACAACTTTGATCTATGTAGCCTAAACAACTGTCGTAATAAGAAAAATCTACATTGTCCCTGCCCTTTATTTTTTCACAAATTGAAATATCGCCCTTCTTTTTAGATATAGCCTTATAGCAACTACTCGCCCTATAATCTCCTTTTATATAGGAGCACAAGGTTTCGTCATTAAGTTTTTCTGCAATATTTTTGTAACATTCATCGTATGGGGCATTCTCACCCATTTTTTTTATTGATTTATCTTTTATTAGTTCGCAAATTCTAACATCATTTAGACCCACTGCTACGCCACTGTAACAGTAATCAATAGCTGCGGAATTGTCGAGAGCTTGACATAAAGATGCATCTTTTTTTAAAATAGCATCTGCGGTTGTCGCCCTCAAAATACAATCTTGCATCCATGCTCCCGAAAAATTTTGACAATCATAGGTTCCCGCTATAGTGGCATTGGTTTGGTCGACAGGTACATTTTCTGCTTGCTGGTTTTGGTTTTTCTGCTCGCTTTGAATTTGCGCTTGGTTGCTTGTTTCCGTGGTTAAAAAATATTTGTAAGCAAAAACTCCGCCGAAAACGACGGCCGAGAAAACGACAATAATTATTATACCGATTACGGTTGATATGCCTTTTTCTTTTGCCATTTTTTAATTTTTATTTTTTAGTAAATCTTCTAAAATTTCTAATGTTCCCTGTTTTTCAGCCCAATTTTTTATATATTTGTAGTCTAATTTTATTTTTGAATTTTGTAGGACGGTTTTAACATCCTCTCTTTGTTTCCAAGAATTACTTTCTTTTCCCCATAAAAGTTTACTTAAAATTAAATCTTCAGGAGAAACAAAATAAGCCTTTGTTACGCCAGATACATCTCGCAAAATAGCTCTTTTTATTTTTAATTTGTTATATGGATTATTTGCTAATACAAAAAAATCGACTTTCACTCCCATGTCCGGGTCAATAAAATTAAATTCACCTTTACGTTCCGTGGCATCTCTTACCATATCTTCATCTGCATAAATACTTTTTTTAACAGCGGTCATTTTTTTAATCAGCGGTTTTATATTTTTCTCCGCCATTTCTACAATTATATCAATATCATTAGTGCTTCTTGGATTACCCCAAACCGATATTGCAAATCCGCCCGTAATTGCATAGGGAATTTTTAAATCCTCCAAAATTTCAACTATTTTTGCTAATAATTCTGCTGGTTCCATTTGAAACGGTTTTAGATTCTTTTAATTTTTTAGTAATCACAAAAAGCTTGCTTGTCAGCCGTATCTTTTTTTCGGAAGGCATATTGGAAAAAATCTCATTCTGAATTTCCTGCGCTCTTTTCGGCGTCAGCATTTCTTTTGCCATAAAATTATTTTTCATAAGTTTATTTTCTTCAGGTTATCACGTGATAACCTGATTAGTTTTTATCATTTCTTCCAAAAATTCTTGTTCTGAAATTTCTAAATCCGGCACTCGTAGCGGTTTACTTCTTTTTATTATCACTATCTTAATTATTTTTTGTTTTGTTGTTTTGGACTTTTTCTTTGCCATGTTTTTTAATCTAGATTGCCACGTCGTCCCGCCAAGGCGGGACTTCTCGCAATGACGGCGGGGCTTCTCCTCGCTTAAACTTTTTCCCAGTTGCCATTTTCCTCTTTTGGAGTTACTTCGGATTCGTCGGGGCTTGGGCCGATCAATTTGGCTGTAAAATCATTTCCGCCTCGGTCGCCGTAAACTTCCCTCGGTTTTGCTCCGTCCGCAGGCCCCACAATTCCTTTGTCTTCCAGTATATCAATTAAGCGCGCTGCTCTTGAATAGCCAATTCGTAAACGCCGTTGTAAAAACGAGGCCGAAGCTTTTTGGGTTTCCAAAACAATTTGTTTTACCTGCTCAAAAAGCGGGTCATCATCGCCAAAGAATTCTCCGCCTGTTCCCCCTTCTTTTTCCGCCTTAGGATCCGGGGCATCTAATGCTTCTTTTAGATTTTGCACCAAAACAGATTGAGGTTCCATAAATTTTTCTTTTTGTTCAACAATAAAGTCGGTGACTTTTTTAACTTCTTTTTCAGAAATATACGGGCCCTGAATTCTGCTTATCTTTGCTGATTTTGCCGATGAAAATAGCATATCGCCAGACCCCAATAATTTTTCAGCGCCGGCTGTGTCTAAAACAGTTCTTGAATCAACTTGAGAGGCGACCTGAAAAGTAATTCTAGTAGGCACGTTTGCCTTGATTAAACCGGTAATAACTTCAACAGACGGACGCTGTGTTGCCAGCACCAAGTGAATTCCGGTTGCTCTTGCCATTTGAGCCAATCTCACAATCCCAGCCTCAATTTCCCTTCCTTTTGCAGCCATCAAATCGGCTAATTCGTCAACCACAAAAACAATGTATGGTAACTGCGCGCCGTTTGCAATAACGGTTTTGTGCGCGTTGTACGTGGCAAGATTTCTTGCCGGCACTTCAGAAAATACTTCGAACCTCCTTTCCATTTCTCTTGTCAGCCACTGCAAAGCATTGATAGTTTTTGTTGCGTCATAAATTACCGGGCACAGCAAATGCGGAATGTCGTTGTAATGTTGAAACTCAACTCTTTTTGGGTCAACCATTATTATTCTTAAGGTTTCTGGGGTGCATTTGTATAATAAACTTAAAATTAAAGTGTTTAAAAATATTGTTTTTCCGGTCCCGGTTGCTCCAGCCACCAAAATATGCGGGCCCTCCGTAACATCCGTGTAAACCGGCGAACCCGAAACATCCCTGCCTAAAGCCAAAAGCAACGGGCTGGTTGCGTTTTGGTAATTTGGATGAGCAACCAGGTTTCTTAAAGAAACAATAGACCTTATTTTATTTGGCACTTCAATCCCAACCAAAGATTTTCCAGGTATCGGCGCTTCTATCCTAATAGGATGCGCTGCGAGTGCGAGAGCGAGATTATTAGATAGCGTTGTGATTTTTGAAAGCTTTACGCCTTCGGCGGGTTTAAAAGCATACTGAGTAACCGTGGGTCCAACGTTAACTTCGGCCATTTCAACCGGAATTCCAAAGTTTTCAAAGGTGCTTTTTATAATCATTGAGTTTTCTTTGATATTTCCCGAAGTTGGCGCAATTTCGTTTTTATTAAGCAAATCCAACGGGGGCAAAATATAGATATTTTTGTTTTCCGCAGTAACGGATTTCTTAATATCGCCTTTTTCCGGCTCATCATTACCCTTCTTAAACAAGGTAATTTTTGAAGGGGCTTGTTTTTGCAAAGGGGCCTGTTTTTCTGTTTCTATGCCTTTAATTTTAAAATTATCCGGCTCTGGCTTATTCACGGCAAAAGTCGGCTTTTCCTCTTGCTCCTTCTTGGGAAGCTCCGACCAGATAAATTGCAAAAAAATAAAAAGCCCTATCAGCAAAATAACGCCAAAAATAATGTTGTCAACTAAAACCCCAAACATTCCAATAAATAATTTTGAAAGCAAATAACCTATCCAGCCTCCGTTCATTTGCGTTAAATCTCTTGAAGCCAAAATTCCCGCCACCCCCACAAGCGAGGCCAACACCGCCAGCGCCATTGCCAAATTTTTTCCTTTTTTTCTTGTCTTCAAAAAAATTAAACCGGCGACAAATAAAAAAAATGGAATTGTGTAAAAAGTTTTTCCGATTAAAAAGTCGGCCAGCCAAATAAAAACTCGTCCGGCGACTCCGGCTTTGTCAAAATACGGAAACGACAGAACAACAATTATGGCAAACAAAAACATCAAAATGGCCTTAATCCACCTTTTTGTCCATGAACTTAAAATGGAATCTTTTTTAACCCCCTTCTCCAATTTTTTCGTTTTTTTGTCTTCTTTTTCTCTTTTTGCCATTGCCATATATATTTTAATTACTCTATTGTACACCCTGTATTTTTTTCTTCAAGCTCCTGCCGGACCAAAACATTTTCCTGAAATATAAACCATCGTGGTTTTTCGCCGGACGGCAAAAAACCACGATATATTTATCTATTTCTGATTAAATTTAAAATGAAACTTTAGCATATCCTGATTATCAATATAATCCATTAAACCAAAACGGACATATTTCTCAAGTTTAAATAGTTTTATAAAAGCGTCAATTTCCCTTCTGCAGTCATATGGATAAATAAATAAACTCTTTTGAAACTCATAAAAACCTCCCATCTTCAATCTGTAGCGCAATGCTTTTCTTCCCTTCACGCATGAATCTGGTATATCAAAAGCTACCATGCGCCATTTCCCGTCCCATTTTTCTTTCTTGTGCTCCGCGGAACATTTATCATTGAGCCGCCTGAATCCAAAATTTATTGCCCGTAGCATTCCCCTTTCAGTCAAAGAGACTAGAACCGATTTTTCGTAATTTTTCTTTTCAATTAATTTTTGTTTGTTAAGATCAACAACCGCAGAGCGCAATTGTTCTGCACTAAAATTATGCAAGTCTTTTAATATGTCATTCAAAATAAAAAATCTTGCGTCGTTGTGTGCGCCGATATGTTTGTGATCAGTTTGATAATATATACTCCACAATATTTCTTCTAAAATTTTTCCCATATTTTACTGTAATTGTATATTTTTATTATACACCAAAATTCCTATCATAGTAAGTTTTTTGCCGTACGGCAAAAAACTTACTATTATTATCAACCTAAATATTACCCGCAAACTGCAAAAAATCAAAACACCTATCTGCATAAAAAAAGGGGTGAGGACGAATCCTTGCCCCAACTTAGTTGGCGAGTACGTAGCCCAGCAACGCATCCTTGGCGGGTTCTGTGACGCCCAATGTTTCTATGCAATAATGTGCATCAACCTGTTTTACGCAAATTTGACGCCACGCCGTACTTCCCCTGAACGGGCACATATGAGCCCTGAAAGGATGATGCATAAACCTTATAGGGTTTTCGGCAATAGTATTTGCCATCTCCATGCTCATATAGCCGACTGCCCACAGCACCTGTTCAATACTGGGGAGCAGTAATGTCCGTGTCTGCAAATCAAGCCGCGTCGCCTTTTCGTCGCTAAGAAAAAGACTGTAGTTGCGTTGTGGCATTTCCGCATCCAGTAGGCGGGGCGGAATGTCCTGAGCCAACAGAAAATAGTTTGGGATGCCCGTATTCTCAAAGAGCGGACGGATTTTCACATCACACCGCAGTATCTCGTAGCCCAAGACCTTGATGATCTTAAACATTTTCAGTCCTCCGTTAGGGTTGGTGATTTAATATCAGACTACTACTTTGCTTATTTTTTATCAAGTGAATTTGCACAAGCAAAAAACACCCCTCTTACGGGGTGTTTTTTGCTTGTTACTCCTTATCTTTTTTCTTTGGGATAAATCCTGTTCCTACTGGAATTAATTTTCCAATAATGACATTTTCTTTCAATCCCCTCAGCTTATCTTCCTTACCTTCAAGGCAAGCTTTAATTAAAACTCTTGAGGTTTGCTGGAAAGAAGCTGCCGACAGGAACGAATCGGAGTTTAGAGAAACTTCCGAAATTCCAAGCAACATTTGCGCAGACGTTGGCACTTCTTTTTTGGCTTTTTTAAGCCTTTCAACCTCTTCGTTAAAAACAGGACTCTCCACAACCTCGCCTCTTATCCAATTTGAATCGCCCTCCTCGCGAATTCTGATTCTTGAGAACATTTTGGCAATAATCACCTCAACATGTTTGTCGTGAATATCAACTCCCTGCGAAGTATAAATTCTCTGAACCTCCTGCAAAATATATCTTTGGGTTTTTTCAACTCCCGCCGATTTGTAAAGCTTTTTTAAATCCAAACTTCCTTCGCACAAAGGCTGGTTTTCTTTAACATCCTGCCCCTTTTCAACAATAATCGCAATTCTGCCCGGGATCTTATATTCCATTATTTCTTTTTTAACCGCTTTCTTGCCGTCGTCTTTTGTTGCAGTCGGCTGGATTTTTACAATTCTTGATTCTTCATCAATCGCAACAACCCTTCCTTCTGTTAAAGACATTATTGCTTCTCCCTTTGGGGCCCTACATTCAAAAATTTCTTCAATTCTAGGCAAACCCTGCGTAATATCTCCTGCTCCAACAATACCCCCCAAATGATGGGTTCTCAGGGTAAGCTGAGTTCCCGGCTCTCCAATGGCTTGGGCGGCCACAATCCCAACCGCCTCTCCCATTTTTACAACAGCATTTCTCCCCAAATCCCAGCCATAACATTTTTGGCAAATTCCAACTTTTGCTTTGCAGGTTAACGGCGAAGCAACAACAACTCTTTCAATTCCCTCTTCCAAAGAAATTTCTTTTGCAATCTTCCATGAAATGAATTCTCCCTTTTTTACAAAAACTTTTTTATTATGTTCAACTGTTTCCAAGGCGGCTCTTCCTGCAATTTTAAAAATAAAATCTTCCTCAATTGCATCAGCGTCTTTTTTATACACAATCAAACCTGTTTTGTCTCCGCAGTCCTCTTCTGAAACAATCATATCGTGCGCAACGTCAACCAATCTTCTTGTCAAATAACCGGCCGAAGAAGTTCTTAAAGCTGTGTCGGCTGTTCCTTTTCTGGCTCCGTGAGTTGAAATAAAATATTCGAGCACATTAAAACCTTCCGTAAAAGATGATTTTACGGGAAGCTCTATTATGTCCCCCGACGGATTATTCACTAAACCTTTCATTCCGGCCATCTGAACCGGCTGGGCCCAAGTGGCTCTGGCCCCGGCCGAAATAATGGACATAACTGGACCATCGGGTGGCAAGGTTGTTTTTAGCAAAGCTTCAAGTTTTGTTTTTACGGCCTGCCAAATCAAAATTTTCTGGCTTGTCTTTTCTTCGGGGCTCAACAATCCTTTTTCAAAATGAGAGTCAATTTGTTTCACTTCTTTTTCCGCCGCTGCTATCAACGCCGGTTTTTCTTTTGGAACTATTAAGTCGTCCATTCCCCAGCTTACCCCCGACAAAGTACAATGTTCAAAACCAAGAGTTTTCACGCTGTCTATTATATTAACAGCTTCTTCGTTTGGATATTTTTCAATAACCTCTCTCACAATTCCTTTTAGCTGCTTGTTATCTATTAACCTGTTTATATAAGGATAATCGTGAGGAAAGCTGGTGTTAAAAATTAATCTTCCAACGCAGGTTTCAATTAATTCAGGTGTATCGGCTTTTGGATTTTGCACTTTTATTTTGTCGTTCAATCCCAAAAATCCGTATTCATAAGCCATTTTAGCTTCTGATTCAGAAGAATAATATTTTATAACTTTTGGATCTTCCGGTTCTTTTAATTTTGTAAGATAATAACTACCCAATGCAATATCACGAAACGGCCCCATAATTGGCATTCCTGTTGCAGGCCTCAAAAGGTTAAGAGATGAAAGCATTATGTTTTTTGCTTCAGCCTGCGCTTCATCGGACAAAGGCAAATAAACAGCCATTTGGTCTCCGTCAAAGTCAGCATTAAAAGCTTCGCAAACCAACGGATGCAATTTAATTGTTTCTCCCTCTGTTAAAAGAGGCCTAAATGCCTGAATTCCAAGCCTGTGCAAAGTTGGAGCTCTGTTTAACAAAACTAATTTGTCTTTTATAATTTCTTCCAAAATTGCCCAAACTTCTGGAGTTTTTTCTTCAATCAATCTGGCCGCCCCCCTGATGTTAAACGCCAACTCTTTATCTAAAATTCTTTTAATAACAAACGGCTTAAAAATTTCCAACGCCAAGGTCTTTGGTAAGCCACATTGCGAAAAATGCAATTCCGGACCAACGGCAATAACCGACCTTCCAGAATAATCCACACGTTTTCCAAGCAAATTTTGCCTGAATCTTCCCTGTTTTCCCGCCAGCATTGCAGCCAAAGATTTTAACAATCTCTTGCCTCCAGTTGTGGCTGTTGTGGTAACCCCTTTTCTCATTTCGTTGTCAATTAAAGCGTCAACGGCTTCCTGTAACATTCTTTTTTCGTTTCGCACAATAACTGGCGGAGCTTTAATTTCCTGCAAATATTTTAACCTATTGTTTCTGTTTATAACCCTTCTATATAAGTCGTTCAAATCAGACGAGGCATATCTTCCTCCGTCCAGCTGAACCATTGGCCTTAAATCGGGTGGCAAAACAGGCAAAACATCCATAAACATCCATTCGGGCCTTACTCCGGCTTTCAGCATTCCCTGAAAAAGCTTTAATCGCCTCAAAACTTTTTTTCTAGTTGCAGGAGGAGCTTCTTTAGCTTCTGTTTGCAATTCTTTTGTGGCTTTTTCCAGGTCAACATTTTTAAATATATCCCTTACAACTTCGGCTCCCGTGCCCGCCTCAAAAACCTCTCCAAATTTCATTGAAATTGAGTGGTAAACAACTTCAGATAAAATCATTAATGGCTTTATGTCCAAAAGCTCTTCTTTTGCTTTCGTTGCCGCTGTTTTTAATTCGTTTTTTGCAGCCTCTTTTGTTTCTTTTTTAACTTTTGTTTTCAGTTCCTGGTCAATCTGCTCCATTATCCTGTCACGGGCTGCCTCGTCAACTTTTGTGACAATATAAGAAGAAAAATAAATAACTTTTTCCAACTGTTGCGAGCTCCTATCCAAAACCAAACCCATTCTTGAGGGCACTCCCCTTAAAAACCAAATATGCGAAACCGGAGCATACAATTTAATATGTCCCATTCTTTCCCTTCTCACAGAAGATTTTGTAACTTCCACTCCACATCTATCGCACACCACGCCCTTATATCTTATGCGTTTATATTTTCCACAGGCGCACTCGTAATCTTTTTCAGGACCAAAAATTCTTTCATCAAAAAGCCCATCCTTTTCAGGCTTTTGAGTTCTGTAATTAATTGTTTCGGGCTTGATAACTTCGCCATGAGACCATGACATAATGTCATCGGGCGAAGCAAGCTTGATTCTTATTGATTCTAGGTCTAATACTCGCATTGGTTTTGGATTTAGTTAGTATTTCTATTTATATTTTTATTTTGTAAATTTAAAAGTGGAAAGCATATTTTTGTAAATTTTGTAACTCGGATTGGTTTCATCATAATTAAAAAATCTATAAATGTAATCTCCACTAAAAACATACACGGGCGTAGAATATGTTGCCTTTTGGGGCATATTTTCGCAGAAAAAACCATCTTTATCTGCTACCTTAATTACGCCTGCATCACTCGCTAAACAATCATATAATTCGGCGTCAATGTCCAGATTTGCGCAAGTTTGACATTTACTGGCAAATCCTTGGATGGCACTATTTTTTTCTCTCTCAAAATATTGCAACGCTGTCTCATTCCTTGTATTTTTAAAAACTTGCATACTGATATCGCCGATATATGGGGTATTATTATAGCCAAAATGTAAAGATAAATTGTTAGGTGTTAGGCTATCATCTGTCGCCTTAAAATTAGCTGGGTACTTCATTTCAAACCCATATTGAGTGTTTGTATATGTTTTCCATTTAGCGGTTTCGTCTACTGGTGTTTGCGTTATCACGTTTTCTGTCTGCGTGTTTTGATTCTGGAGTTTTAAATTTGATTGGACATTGGTTATTGGAGTTTGGGTTTTTGTGAAGTATTGATATACAAAAACTCCGCCAATAACAATAATTGCGACAGCAACAATAATTATTGTGCCGGTTAAAGTTGATATTTTCTTTTGCATAGTTTTATTTTGTCATTCCCGCCAAGGCCAGGAATCCAGATTTGATTAACCTGGATTCCCAATCAAGTTGGGAATGACACAAATTATAGATTGCCACGTCGCCTGCTGGCTCGCAACGACGGATTATTTTATTTTTTCTAAAACTAACTTCTTTATTTTATCGGCTGACTCAAAAGCTTTTTCCGCCATTGCCCATGTAAACTCAGGGTAATCGCCGGGATAGCGTGTAGAAATGTAAAAATCGCTTAAACTTTTTGTTTGCTCTTCAACTTCAACAAAAGAGCCGTCAATTTCTTCGCACAATTTTATTAATTTATCTAAATCATGAATTTTTAAAAGCTCTTTTTCGTTGTACACCAAATATCCTTTCAAAAACTTTTCTGCCATTTGTTGAGACAAAAAACAAACTGTGCTTGGGGCGCCCCTCCTATCGTCCAGGATATTTTTAGATGACAATTCATCGTCATGCGCTTTAGAAAACCACTCACCTGCCAATTCCTTTAAATTGCTTTTATTATTTTCCATAAAGTTGCTTGCCATTTTTAATTATATTCACGTAAAAACTATCTCCTAACATTAGTCTTCTTTTTATTTCTTCCGGCGTTCTTACTAAAATATCCACAGGCAAAACTCCGTCAATAATCCTTCTTACGGCTATGCCTCTTTCAAAAAAATCATCTGTGGTATTTTTTACAATTAACAAATCAACGTCGCTATCCGGCCCTGGTTCGCCCCAAGCAAAAGAACCAAAAAGTATAACTTTTTCCGGATCATATTCTTCCACAATCCGCTTAGTAATTTCGGCAATTTTGATTCTAATTGATTCTAGGTCTAATACTCGCATTTTGGTTTTTTACCCGTCAAAATGCCTTTTGGGCTTTTGTCGGGTGGGTTTAGTTTATATTGCTATTTTGTAAATTTAAATTTTATTGTAATAAAGTACCGGAGCATCCTTCGTTTTTTAGTATTGCTGCATTACTTTTATCTGCCAGGGGCATCAACATATTAAAATAAGACGTTCCTATCCAAGATATTTTAACCGATTCATCAATTTTTCCGCCCGATTTTTCTGTTAAATTCTTAACAGCTTCCTTTGGACATTCTATCCATCTATTTGCTGCCCATTTTCGGGAACTTTCTGTGATAAATTCCTCTGTACCAAGAGTAATTTTAATTTTGCAAGATGCTGACGAAGGAACAATTTCAAATTTTATATTACCCACATTTACATCTGAGACAATACCGCTGGCAGAGTTGCAACTAATTACTGCCTCACCCAAACAATTTAATGCTAGGTCTTTTGTCGGATCTCCGCCGTTGAAAACATCTTTTTTTGATGTTCCACAATTTTTAACAGTTGTAACCTGCTCGGCTCCCTGAATAGCAACTTCTTCCTGATTAATCCCCCGTTGATTCTGATTGTTTCCTTTAGTCTGCGATTCGGCGCTTAACCTTACTGTTCTTGTATATTTTTCAAAAACAAAAACTCCGGCGAAGAGAACGACTGCGATAACAACTATAATTATTATGCCGGTTAAAGTTGATATTTTCTTTTGCATGATTTTTGTGACATTCTCACATTCTCAAGAATATTGGAATGTCCGTATTAATAATTTTTGCTTTGCCCCTTGACACGGGGTCATAATCTGCTATACTTAAATCGTATCGGACGAAGTCACATTCTATAAGAATAGGACCAAGAAATAGCATTTTCAATCTTTGGAAGTGCTGTTTTTTTTGTGTTATAATTTATTTGCGGAGGTTCATGGGAGGTTGAAACCATACGGTTATGGTCTTTGTCCGATACACAATAGGTTCTATTAATTTAGAATGTGGTCCGACTCCACCGACCTCCGCACCAAAGAATCTGCTTTAATTAGCGGATTTTTTGTTACTTTTTTTCTCTTTCTTCGCGCCGATCTTCTCTAAGGTCTCGCGCTTTTTCTTTTACCTCAACCGACATCCCAAGCGATTTTAATTCAGCAACAAGCAAGTTAAAAGAAGCCGGAATATTCGGATTTCTAATTGGTTCTCCTTTTAATATAGATTCATAAGCTGCCGCTCTTCCTTGCACATCGTCAGATTTTATTGTCAGCATTTCCTGCAAAGTGTGGGCAACTCCATAACCTTCCAAAGCCCAAACTTCCATTTCTCCAAATCTTTGTCCTCCAAACTGCGCTTTTCCTCCCAACGGCTGTTGAGTAATTAAAGAGTAAGGCCCAATTGATCTGGCGTGAACTTTGTCGTCAACCATGTGAATCAACTTCATTATATACATATATCCCACTGTAATTGGTTTTGGAAACGGCAAACCCGTTCTACCATCGTAAACAGTAACCTGTCCGGATTCGGGAAGCCCGGCTTCACGTAACTCGGCTTTTACATCAGCTTTGTTTGCCCCCAATAATGCCGGAGAGATTGCCAAATAATTCAATTTGTGAGCAGCCCAGCCCAAGTGAGTTTCCAAAATCTGCCCCAGGTTCATTCTGGAAGGAACAGATAATGGGGAAACAACCAAGTCAATTGGAGTTCCGTCGACTAAAAACGGCATTTCGTGCTCTGGCAAAATCCTTGAAACAACTCCTTTATTTCCGTGCCTTCCTACAAGCTTGTCTCCAACTTTTGCTTTTCTGGTTTCAGCAATTTCAACTTGTATTCTCTTAATAACTCCGGGTTCTAATTTATGGCCCAGATCTCTTGAAAATATTTTTACATTTGTAACTTTTCCTTTCTTTCCGTGTTCCATTCTTAAAGAAGAATCTTTCACGTCTTTTGCTTTTTCTCCAAAAATAGCTCTCAGCAATCTTTCTTCAGGAGTTAATTCGGCTTCTCCTTTTGGCGAAATTTTTCCAACCAAAATGTCGTTCGGACCCACTTCGGCTCCCACCCTTACAATTCCTTCTTCATCCAAATCCTTCAATTTTTCTTCCCCAACATTTGGAATGTCCGAAGTTATAACTTCGGGCCCAAGCTTTGTTTCTCTCACATCGCAAGTAAAATCTTCAATGTGAATTGACGTAAATTCGTCTTCTTTTGCCAATTTTTGTGAAATTGTAATAGAATCTTCAAATCCTCCTCCCCTTAATGGCAAAAAGCAAACCAAAATGTTTCTTCCCAAGGCCAGCCTGCCGTGCGAGATTGCCGCGCCATCAGCTAAAACATCCCCTTTTTTGATTATTTCACCTTTTTCAACAATTGGTTTTTGGTGGAAACAAGAATATTGGTTTGTTTTTACAAATGTCTGCAATTCATAATCTTCCTCGCGTTTTTTGCCCTTTTCTTCGTACTCAACCAAAATATGGCGGGCATCAACCTCTTTTATTTTTCCGTTTGCGGTTGCAAGAATTCCTTGACCCGAGTCGCGGGCAACATTTCTTTCAACTCCGGTTCCAACCAATGGGGCTTCGGGCCTTATTAAGGGTACTGCCTGCCTTTGCATGTTTGAACCCATAAGCGCACGTGACGCATCGTCATTTTGCAAAAATGGGATAAGCGAAGTGGCAACAGAAATAAACTGCTTTGAGGAAACATCCACATAATCAACTTTTGAAATATCAACTTCTTCCGGCTCTCCTTTTACCCTGGCTTCAATTTTATCCGGTGGAATATCAGCCAAAATTTTCCCTGATTCTGTTAAGGGCACAGAAGCGGGAGCAATAACAAATCTTTCTTCTTCCTGGGCCGATAAATAATGGATTTCGTCGGTAACTTTTCCGTTTTTAACTTTAAAATATGGAGCTTCTATAAAGCCATAAGGATTTATTTTTGCAAAAGATGCCAAATGCCCCACCAGTCCAACATTCGGGCCTTCGGGAGTTTCAATCGGGCAAATTCTTCCATAGTGCGAAGGTTGCACATCTCTCACCTCAAAACCGGCTCTTTCCCTTGTTAAGCCTCCGGGCCCTGTTGTAGTCAATCTTCTTTTATGTTCAAGCTCTGCTAACGGGTTTTCGTTGTCCATAAACTGGGAAAACTGCGAAGAAGTATAAAACTCTTTTACAACCGCCATTAATGGCCTTGGGTTTATCAATTGCATTGGAGTTATTGTGGCAACTTCCAACGTGGACATTTTGTCCCTGATAATCCTTTCCATTCTCATTAAACCCACTCTCAATCTGTTTTGCAAAAGCTCAGACAACGTCCTCACCCTTCTGTTTCCCAAGTGGTCAACCTGATCTGCTTTTGCCAGCGGGTCGTTGTTCAACCTTATAACTTCTTTTACAACTTCAACAATGTCTTCAATAGACAAAATTCTGTCTTCTTTTGTAATCTCTCTGTCAACATTTTTAGGCGCCGTATTGGGTAGCCTCAGCCACGTTTTCCATCTTCCAACTTTTGACAGGTCATACCTGTCAAAATTAAAAAACATATTAAAAATCAAATCCTGGGCTGTGTCCGGTGTTACCAAATCACCCGGCCTTAACCTTCTGTAAACCTCAACCAAGGCTTCTTTTTGGTCTTTACAGGTGTCCCGCCTTAATGTTTCTTTTATATACCTTGTTTCTCCGGTATCTGTATCTTTAAAAGCCTCTTCAACTTTTTCAATTCCGTCCAAACCCAAAGCCATGAGTAAGGTTGTTGCCGGCACTTTTCTTTTTCTGTTTATTTTTACCCCAATAAATCCCGAATCCTCTGTTTCAAATTCAAGCCATGCGCCCCTGTTTGGAATAATTTTTGCGCCAAAATAATTTCTGCCTCTAAATGTCCTGTTTGTAAAAAACGCACCCGGGCTTCTTATTAACTGCGAAACAACAACCCTTTCAACCCCGTTTACAACAAATGTTCCCCTTTCTGTCATAACCGGAAAATCAGCCAAATAAACCTCTTGCTCTTTTACCTCTTTTGTCTTAAGGTTTACCAATTTCATTTTTACCCTCAACGGGGCTTCCAAAGAATCGTTATTCTTTTTGGCGTCCAAGCCATTTTTATAGTTTGGCTTGCCCAGCTTATAATCTTGGAACCAAAGTTCCAGTTCTTTGCCGGTATAGTCTTTAATGGGAGAAATTTCCTCCAAAAGTTCTTTGACTCTCACATCCCAAAAGTCATCCCAGGTTTCCTTTTGCATTGTCAAAAGATGCGGGGTTGAATATTGAAGTTTTGATTTTGAAAAATTCTTAACTTTTCTTATAATTTCAGCCATTTATAATTTTCGCGGGGATAGCTCTTGCCCCGCTATTAAGAATAATAATTAGTTTCTAAAACAAAAAATTTCGGTATTTAAAACAACCGAAAATTAGGGTATTTGATTTTCCTTAGAGTAAAGTGGCCACTTCTTTTTTAATATCTATATCTTATTCCTTTTTTTAAAAAGTGTCAAGCCCGTAAGATCAATTTGTCACTGCGATGTTTTTACAATAAGCAAACTAAGCAAATTTTTGGCTTCATAGGTTGCCTGCTCTTTGGTTTCTGAGTCTACAAATCTTTTCCATTGTTCAAAAATCTCTGTGTCATTTAAACTCCTCACAGAATTTTCCAATTCCAGCCTTGTGTCAAAATCAATATCTTTGGAGGCCAACAAAACTTTTTCAGAAAACATATCTCTAAAAGCCAAAACCTTTGTGTTTACTTGGTTTTCTTGGCGAATGGTCGTAATTTCCCCAATTTTGAAAACCAAAAAAATGTTCAACGCCAGCGATATCGCCGAAAAAGCGCTTAAAATTAAAATAAAAAATATTTTTTTACTCATAACCGTCATTTAAATTTTTGCTTTGTTTTAATAATAAATATAAGCAGAATGCACAAAACCAAAAATATGGCTCCAAGCAAAACCGAAATTGTCATCTGCCAATTAAGCCATTGTGGTAAAAGCGTTTTTTTGCGCATAGCAACTTCAACATTTACGCCATTTTGGCCCTGCACGGCGAAAACATCGCTTTTATAATCTATATAATTTTTTGCTTTAACTGAAAGATAATATTTTCCTTCCGGAACCAAAAAAGAATATTTTCCGGTTTCGTTTGTATAAACAGGGTTTTTTTGCAAAAACTTT
>Ga0208375_1000121_pt1 | contig 125245 bp, 141 predicted proteins | sample RifOxyD1_FD_184038 | JGI IMG/M metagenome (GOLD analysis project Ga0208375, IMG submission 184038) | Soil microbial communities from Rifle, Colorado - Rifle Oxygen_injection D1 (SPAdes) | ecosystem: Environmental > Terrestrial > Deep subsurface > Rock core/Sediment | place: Rifle, Colorado... | reverse complement strand
GGAGAAGGCCACACCTTTTGTAATGCTTTACGAGCGAAACTACTAGATATATCTGGAGTGCATTTAGCGGTCTATAGCATTGATCATCCTTTGACTGGTAAACCGAAGATGATGTTAGAGACTACTTCTGTCAAACCTCGAGATGCATTGAAAAAGGCGGCCGAAGCTTTGAAGAAAGAATTTAAGGATTTAGAGAAAGAAGCAGGGAAGATTTAATATTTAGTTGAGTTCTAATAAGCAATTTTATAAATCACGTGCTGTTTTCAACCGTTATGCCGGCGTACTTTAGCCTGGCTAGAAGGCCACGCTCATAAAATCTTGAGCTCTGAGCCGAAAGGCGATGAAATAAAAGATGTGCCTCGTGGATGTCGGGAGTTCAAATGCCAGTAGGAATATTACTGTCTGAATGTCTCCTCGCCGGCATACTTGAACCAAGGTTGCTAAAGGCCTTGGTATCTGCCGTAGTCGCATAACCTGGTATTGCGCAAGCCTGGAATTTAGTTACCACAGAGCTTGTTTCCGCAAGGATATCTCGGTTCAAATCCGAGCTGCGGCGTTTAGTTTTTAAGATGACGCTTGGAATAAACTTTGATGAGATGAACGATGAAGAGAGAAAGACGGTAACCGAAATTGTTGAAAAATTGTTCGCTCAACTGTCCGCGCATTCCTTAAAGCGGTGCACTTTTTTTGCGGATGCAGGGTATCCAATCTTAGAGAAAATTGCTAAAGTGTATGCTCCCCAAATTTTTGGAGATGACAAAAATCCATTTAATCAGCACTATTGGCTAAGCATTTCTCTCCCGAACGAAAATACGGAAAATACGAAGAAAAGAACAATTATCATAGATCCAATTTTTGAGTATATCGGTCTGGAAGATGAAGCGGAAAAAGTTTTAGATAACGTTTATCTAAACTATTATCGACGAAAACGAATTGTATCTCCAAATAAATCCCATCTTGAAGGAGGAATCAGAATTAATACTATGGGCATTTAAACTAAGAGAAATAACTTGTTATTCTCCAAAAGATATATATTAGATAGGTGATTTTCTTGGAGTATGAAAAAGGTCAGAACATATTCTTTAGACAAAAGAAAACCGATTGAAGAGTTATACGATTCTTATGCTGGATTGGCCAAAAATGGTTGGCTTTCTGACATAATCTATCTGCAGCCGGATGAAGTCTCCGGCCAGAAGATATCTCTGCCTATCCTTTGTTATCGCACGCCAAAAAAAGGAAAAGCGTTATGGCTTATTGCGGGCATCCACGGAGAAGAACCGGCAGGGCCTAATGCTATTGCAGAAAATATTGCTTACCTAAATCTGTTAAAAAACAGGGGAATTCCCATAGTAGTTCTTCCATTATGCAATCCTAAAGGATATCGCAAAAATTGGCGTTATCCCCTAAGAAAAAAGATTTCACGTAACGACAAACTAAACATCAGTGTAGGTTCTGCTATTCATGTTTTGCCTAGTCGGGAAAATCCAAAAAAGCCACGTCAAAATAAACCAGAATGCTTAGAAGCCGATGCGATTATTTCTTACATTTTAAAGGTTTTTCCGCAATACCCCCCAAGACTATCCATAGACTTGCATGAGGATGAAAGTATTACGGCACCGTACATATATTCTCAGGGAATGCTAGGGGCAGAAGATCCTATCGCCAAGAAGATAGCCAAGCTCATCGGAAAAAAATTTCTTTTAAAACAGACCGGAAGAACCCAATTCGGAGAGTTTATCCGGGAAGGAATCATCTCTTGGACAAGAGATAGTTCGATTGATGAGTTTTTGGCCGCAGATAAAATCATTGTTAAAGGAAAAGATGTTAACGGACCGGCTGCTAGAACAGTAGTGGTGGCAGAAACACCCATTCCCGAGATAAGTTTAAAGAGACGAGTAGCTGTGCACGGAAACATTATACGATCGTTGAATAAATTTTGGAAAATGGTGAAATAATGAAGGAGAAAGAAACGTTGCTTAAGGAAATTAACAAATGGCTGCCTAAATGCTGCGAGGAAGTAAAAAAAATAAAAAAAGTTAAAGACAAAGAATTTTTAGAAAATGTTCAAGCGTATATTTCTGATACAGAACATTTTCTGCAGAAAGGAGATTTAGTACGAGCTTTTGAAGCAATTGTCTGGGCGTGGGCATGGCTGGAAATCGGGCAAAGAAAAAAGATCTTATAATGAATTTAACTTTTCTTCTAGATGCTGACGATAACATGGATTGCAAACAAGTTCTTGTGTATGAGCACTGTCTGGACAGTAAGCATCAATAAACTCTAACTGATGGTTTAACTGAGATTCTTTTTGTATTAAATATTGATTATATTGAGCATCGCAATGATATGGTTTTTTATCGCAGCATCGGCTTGTTAAAAGAAAGATGCTTGGCGGATAGTTGAGATAACAGGCCGCAGATTCAGAAGAAACTTCGCTTCTTTCTTTGATGGCTAGTTCTAAGAGAGTTAACTTTTTGGGAATGTCTTTTTCTTTTCGTTCTCTTCCTATTTGGATTTCCGTTTCATTTTTTCTGTAAACAGCCGGATTGATTTCTGTTCCTTTATAACGAAAAGTGGAGGAAGATGAAAAAGAACAGCTGCAGAACATTAAAATCAAAGGGAAAAACTTGGCCATCTTTTATTTTAAAACGGAAATGCTTTATAAAAATTTCCTAACTTGGCTTTAGATTTTTCATCATCTCTTGAGCCAAGTGAGAGTCCTCTCTTTTTATCGTTTCCCATCTCTGCTGGGCGAGGTAAATACTCTCTTTACAATCAGAAGAGCAGGGAAAATGAGAAATAAGCACCCAGTCTTTATTTCGTTGAATTGTATTAGTCCAAATATTATTCGGTTTCAACTCTAAATTTGTGTTGTTTTCGTTAAAACTCTGGCAGAAAAAATCCACGCAGCATCGAGGATATCCCAAGAGAAGACCTAACGGCAAATCTAAACCTCTTTCTTCGAAGAATTTGGCCTGTTGAGCGGTTTCTTTTGTTTTTGCGATATAGACAAAGAACATTCCTTCGGGATGATCTGTTTCTATGCGGATACCTTTGTTGGAATACCCATTTTTTTCTGTCAGTAAAATCTTAAAAGAGGATTTTTCTAAAGCGAGATGATTATTTTTGCAGAAATATTCCACTTCAGGCAATTCTTTATCGTAAAATCCATGACGGACAACTTGTTTCAATCCGTTCAGCAGATAAAAAATTTCTAGGCCTTTGGTACGAGAGCCGAAGGTTTTTGTCAGTTCTTCAATTTGGGACAAGAGTTAAGCCTCCGCGGATTAATTCTAGGTAGATTTCTAAAGCTTTTTTTCCTTTTTGTAAAAGGTTGAATACAAAATTATGAGCCAAATCATGCAAACCATTTCTAGCCGGCTGATCAAGAATTAACGAGGAGCTTAGTTCTCCAATATTATGCTCTTTTATTGCCTTCATCCAAGCGAAGGAAAATGCAAAGGCCTTGGCTTCTTCATCCCGTTTGTCCTTCAATGGCTTAGTGAGGATGTGGCCGAGCTCGTGGCCGACGGTGAGAAGAACTTTATCTAATTCATCGTTAAGGATGAAAATATCAGAAACTGCGTTTATCTCTTTGCGATTGATGGATAATCCCACTACACCTACCGGAGCGAGTTTGCGAAATTCCTTTTCTGAGAGAACAGTTATAGTGAAATCTTCTGGTAACTGAAAGTCCATCACTTTTTGGAAAGTCTCTTCTACTAACAAACGGATTTCTGCTGCTTGACCAATAAATGGTTGATTGGTACGTTGAGGAAGAAGAAAATCAGAGGGAATAAAAGTATATTCTTTGTTGATATGATGCTGGATAAAGTCAGCGATTTCCGAGGTTTTTCTTTTTTCGTAAGAAAGAAACGATGTAAAGGAAGAATAAGCAGTCTGAGAATACGCTGGCGAGGAAGCGAAAGAATACTGGCTTGGCGGATGCTGATAGATTGTCCGTTCCAGGCCGCCATATTGAGCTGGCGAGGAAGAATATCCGGAGTGAGAATGGTACATTTTTATTTTAAAAGGACGTTTTTAATTAAATCTTGCGTTGCTTTTTTAAAATACGCTTATCTTAAAAGAAAGATGATTGCTATCGGGATTGAAAGCACGGCCCATACCTTTGGTGTGGGAGCAGTGGATGAGAAAGGAAACGTCTTGGCCAATGAAACAGACAGTTATAAGACAGAAAGCGGAGGGATGCTTCTTGATCAAGTGGCCAAGCACCATGAAGCTGTAGTTGATGGAATGATCGAAAAAGTTTTGGAAATAGTTGGAACGGAGAATATAGGAATTGTTGCTTATTCTGCGGGTCCAGGGTTGACTCCGGCTCTTTTTGTCGGGTTTAAAAAAGCTAAAGAACTAGCGGCAAGATTAGGGAAGCCTCTTGTTGGAATAAACCATTGTGCGGCTCATCTAAGCATTGGAGAAATTACCACAGGAACTAAAAATCCTGTTTTTTTGTATGTTTCTGGCGTCAATACTCAAGTGATTTCTTACGAGGGCGGTAAATTTAGGATCTTAGGAGAAACACTTGACGTTGGTTTGGGCAATGCATTAGATAAGTTCGGAAGAGATATTGGTCTAGGATTTCCTGCAGGAGCAAAGATTGAAGAGATGGCTCGAAGGGGAAAATACATTGTCCTGCCATATACAGTTAAAGGAATGGATGTCAGTTTCTCTGGAATCTTGACAAAAATCCAGAATCTGTATAAGAAAGGAGCTTCTCCAGAAGATTTATGCTTCTCTTTTCAAGAAACTGCATTTGCCATGATGGCCGAAGTAGCGGAAAGAGCCATGGCTCATGTGGATAAACAAGAATTATTGTTAGTTGGGGGGGTGGCGGCTAATAAAAAATTCTGCGAGATGCTGCAGATCATGTGCGAAGAAAGAGGAGCTAAATTCTTCAAATGCCCGATGCAGTATTGCGGAGACCAAGGAGCGATGATTGCTTGGGAAGGCCTGATACGATTCAAAGAGAAAAGATTTATTACAGAAATTAATCCGTATTGGAGAGTGGATGAAGTATAATTAACCAATCAATTGCTGAAGAAGTTTCTTTCCAATGTCTTCTAATTCTACGCAACCATACCCTTTTACTAGTCGTTTCATCTTCCATCTTTCAAAGATATCTGATAATTCGTCCATGCCACCGACAGAAATAGAACCTTTATCCTGCGGCCATAACGGCCAAGTATCTCTCGGAGAATAATCTTTAAACTTCAAAAGTTTACGAATTCTTAGTTGATATTCATCAGGGCTTAAATTAACCGGGAACACTCTTTGAACCGATGTGCTTTTAGGACAATAATCTGCCGGAGGATTAAGGAGAATAGCTCGAGTCTCTGCGTATTGTAAATCCGGATGCGGCCGAACGGTTATTTTTGTTCCCATATTCAACTGAGTTTCATGATAAATGCTGGCTAAATATACTTTAACCCCATCAGCTTTAACATAAGATATCATATCTCTTGCTTCTGGAGAACTACATTTTACACGTTCCGTAATAACTAACTCTTCTAATCGATAGTTTTTATCTAAGCGTATACTCATGTCAGAAAACCCTTTCTCTAAGAAGAACCGATGAAGATTATTTGCATCGTCGGTGATGTCTACCTTTCCGTTGCTTAAGAGATAAAACCTCATTTTTGTTTAAAACTACTTTATAGTTATAAATATTTTGGTTGCGGGGAGATGATTACTTTCTGATTGATTATTTCAAATAGATATTACGGCCATGCCTTTTGCTGAATATAAAATCGTCTTCAGTCGTTGTCTTGCCGTCTTCCACGTATTCCAGCATCTCGGCCGCCTTGGAACTCAGTTCATCGGCATAGTAAAGGACAATGGCCTCGGGAAACATCGGTTCTTTAGGAGAGCCGTATTCTTGATGGCCGTGGTGGCTGACAATAAGATGAAGAAGCTTGTTTTTCATCTCTTCCGGTAAACTTGACTCTGCCAGTTTCTGCGAAAGATAGATAGTACTGAAAACTAAATGGCCGACCAACTGGCCTTTAACTGTTCCTTTGATGCGGGAAGTCATCTCTAATTCTTCCAGCTTGCCGATGTCGTGGAGCAGGGCTCCGGCCAAAAGCAAGTCTTTATTCAACGCAGGATATAACTGGCAGGCTGTTTGACAGAAGTGAACAACCTCTAAAGTATGCTGCAACAGACCGCCCATCCAGTTATGGTGAATCTCAATCGCTCCCGGATGCTGTTTGAACTTCTCTCCTTTCTCTCGAAAGATGACTTCTAATAATTTTTTTATTTCCGAATCGACAATCTGAGCAATGACTTGTTGTAATTCTTCATACATTTGAGTGATATCCTTTTTAGCCGGCTTGATGAAATCCTGCTGAATATATTGGCCGTCCTGCAAGACTTCTACCAGCATCGGCTCATTTGTAGCTAATTGAAGTTTATTGTTATAAACAGAAACTTTGCCTTGGACACGAATAACATTATCGGATTTTATCGACTCATAAAGAGTTCGTACTTTATTCTCGTCATTGCCACCCCAATATTTGTACTCTAAAGTTTTGCCGGAATTGTCAGTGATTAAAATTTCAAAACAAAAACCTTTAACGTACGGCTGAAATCCTTTTTTTATCTTGACCGCGAAGATGTCGTCGATGACATCGCCTTCAGCTAAAGCAGAGATTGATTTTTTCTTGATGTAGATTTCCATTTTAAGAAGAATCAACTTTATCTTTTAAAGGAAATGCAGCGTAATGACCGCGAAGAAATCTATCTAAAGTATTCCAATTTTCTCCCACCACTATCGGCTGCAAAGCAATTAGTTCTTCTCGATAACCAACTTCTGAGGGAATATCCTGCATTAAAAAGATGGGTATGCTTTTATCAAAGGCCTTGCCCATTTCTAAAAGAACATTTCCTCCGATATAACCGACTATCCCATTTTTGTTGTAGTTAGCTACATAGATAGCATGGGACTCATCAATTTTTTTAAGATGATTTCGAATAAGGCCGTATTGAATTTTTGCCAACGCGTCTTCTTCTAAATGATGATAATCAATCATGCTTGGCAGAAGAATTTCGTGGCCTCTTTCTTCCAGTTCTTTTTTTATGCCGTGCAGATTATCAAAAAAGGCCGCACCGGAGCAGAGTGTGATTCTCATTAAAAAAAGAGAATAAGCCTATCTTTATAACTATTTGTTTACTGGGCAAGATGCATTTGGAGAAGACATATCACCTTAAGGTCATAAAAATGCATGGAAGCGTTTCACCCCGCTCTAAGTGGCGGGGCTATTTTTTTATTGCATGAATGATTACTCTTCTTGCTAACCACTAAATAATAGTAAAGTTTATAAATACCTAAAACTCCTGCCAAATATGGTTGATTTTAGGGATATGCTCATGGTTGGACTTTTAGCTAGTACTACAACAGGTTTTTATCTGGCTTTTCTTTCAAATGACCGATGGAAAAGCTACTCCGATCAACTGGAAGAACGTTTAAAAAAATATGAAACTTCTGTACTAATTACTTCTGAGACTTTACCGGATTATGAATTCCATCCACGTTTAAGTGCTCTGAAGACTAGTGATTTAACTCCCCGCAAAGAAAAGGAGACATTAAGTAAAATCAGCTTTGATGCCGAAGGATCCAGTTCTTTAGAACAAGTGCTAAGAAACATCGTTAATATTATAGTGTTTAATTCTCAAGAGCCGGTAAATTTACCATTGATCTGGGGACAAGAAAAAGATGTCTCGGTGTATAACTTTGGCCGCGGACAAGGCTTGATGGTAAGCGACCAGGGGCATATGATTACTGCGGCCCAGGTTATTATCGATAAGGACGACAGATTTCAAAATTGGAACTCTTTTGCGGTTATATCGGAAGATAAAAAAGTTTATGAGGTAGAAGAAATATTAGCTCTTTCTGAAAAATATGATCTGGCATTGGTTAAGACTTCTTACCGCCCAGAACATTTTGTCCCCCCAAGTTTTCTAACTTCACAAAAAGCAAAAGAAACATATACTCTGGTGGGAATAAAAATGTCGGGAGAACTTCATTTTACTATGACCAAACAAGGATTAGTGTCATTAAAAAATCCTGCAGAGATTGCTTTGGTTGATTATTATTCTCATGGAGTTTTTGAAGCGGTAGAATCTCAGTTGCAACGATATGATAACTCTCTTCATTTATTTACCGATATGCTTATTTTGGATCAATATTCCCAACCCGGATTTAGCGGAAGCGTAGTCGCAGATAAACGCGGAAGAATAATTGGTTTGGTTTCCGGAAAGCGGGAGAGAGACCGAGGAGAAAATCAAGCTATTGTCGCAAAATCGTCTAGGGTAAAAGAATTGATAGATCACTATCTAACCTATCTCGAAGAAAAAATCCGCAAGGATAAATAAAGAATAATTGAACCAGAGCAATTTTTATTTTATTTCCGCCAATCCCCAAACCTTTTTAAATAACGGCCGGTTTTTGTTTAAATCAAGTCCGAGTGGCTGTTTAAACAATAGCTGCGTAAAGGGCTGAGAAGATTTATTCTCGGCTCGATTAGATTTGATACAAATTTAAAAATGGCAGAACAAGTTAAACCACAGGGAAGACCAGCACCTAAGTCAGCGGCTGCTCCTGTGCACGATCCTAATCTCAAATATATCGTCCGTCTGGTAGAAACAGAATTAGACGGCAACAAGCCGGTTTTAGATGCTTTAAGAAAGATTAAAGGCGTGAGTTTCTCTTTAGCCAATGCTGTCTGTTCAGTAACAGGCATTGACAAACATAAAAAGGTAGGTTACTTGAACGATGCGGAATTAAAGAATATTTCTGAGGCTATCAAAAATCCGTTAAGCCATGACATGCCGGTATGGATGTTGAACAGACGAAAAGATCCAATTGAGGGAACGGACCGCCATTTAACTGCGGTTAACCTCTCGTTAGCTAATGAAGATGATATTAAACGCTTAAAATCTATCAAATGCTGGAGAGGCATCCGCCATATGTACGGCCAACCCACCAGAGGTCAGCGTACTCGTTCAAATTTCCGTAAAAATAAGGGCAAGGTAGTGGGAGTAGCCAAAAAGAGGATTGCTCCGGCTAAAGCCGAAGGCGGAAAGAAAGAAGAAAAGGGCAAGAAATAAAAAAAATCCCTACAGGGGGATTTTTGAAACCATCAAAAAGCTTTTGGCTTATTTGAGGTAAAACAAAATGGGTTACGTCAGACGATTAAGAAAACAATACAGCACGCCCATGCATCCATGGATCGGGCCGAACATTGAGAAAGAGCGTGAGCTGAAAGAAAAATATGCTTTTAAGAATAAGGTAGAATACTACAAAATCAATTCCTTATTAAAAGATTTCAAGGACCGTGCAAAAAAATTAATTGCGGCTCAAGGTCAGCAGGCAGAAAGAGAACGAAAAGAATTGCTTGACCGCTTGAGACGATTGGGCCTTTTGGAAGAAAATGCCCAGATGGAAGATATCTTAGCAATCCCTATTGAAAAGATTATGGAACGCAGATTACAAACATTATTGTTCAAAAAAGGCTTGGCCCGTTCTATCAAACAAGCCCGCCAGTTTATCAGCCATCATCATGTATCTATCGCTGGCAAAAAGATTACTTCTCCATCCTATATTGTTTCTAAAGCAGAAGAAGAACAAGTCAGTTTTGTTCCTACCTCTGCGTTTAGCGATTTCAATCATCCAGAACGGGTAATCTTGGAGAAAAAACCGGAAGAGAAGAAGGAAAGAAAGAGAGAACGGCCAGAAAGAAGAGATATGAGGGGAAAACCACGCAAAGGTGAAAGACGATGAATCCAACTGGCAAATTAAGATGGGGCATTGCGCATATTTATTCCAGTTATAATAATACGATGATCACCTTAACTGACCTCAGCGGAACAGAAACTATTGCCCGCTCTAGTGGTGGACAGATTGTCAAAACTGACCGTTTAGAAAGTTCACCTACCGCTGCTATGGGGGCAGCTAAAAAAGTGGCAGAAATTGCCTTAGACAAAGGTATTAACGCTTTACATATCAGAGTAAGAGCTCCAGGCGGTCATAATGGCCCGACGAACCCTGGTCCAGGCGCTCAGGCAGCAATTAGAACATTAGCCAGAAGCGGCCTGCGTATCGGAAAAATCGAAGAAGTCACTCCTGAACCTCATGACGGCTGCCGTCAGAAAGGAGGACGAAGAGGAAGACGAGTATGAAACTGGAAAAACTGCATTTGGACAAGAAAAACAATAAGCTTATTTTACGGATTAAAGATTCCAACGAAGAGATGGTCAATACTTTACGCCGGGTAATATTAGAAGAAGTACCGACCTTAGCTATCGAAGAAGTGGAACTTTTTAACAACAGTTCAGTTCTCTATGATGAGATGATAGCCTTAAGAATGGGGTTGATACCAATCAAGACTGATTTAGACGGATATAACTTCCGAGATAAATGTACTTGTGAAGGAGCGGGCTGTGCTAAATGCCAAGTAAAGATTAGCTTAAAATCCGGCAAGAAAGGATATGTCATGGCCTCTGAAGCAAAAAGCAGCGATCCTAAATGCACCTTTGTTTATGATATGCCTATTGTTAAGACTTTAGCCGGACAGAAATTAGAAGTAGAAGCTACTGCTATCTTAGGCCGAGGAAAAGTGCACGCTAAATGGTGCCCGGGACACGTCTTTTTCAGAAGAGAAGTGGAAATGGAAGTAGATGACAAGAAAATAAAAGATGCAAAGAAAATCGCAGAGTTATTGCCTGAGGTTTTTGAACTGAAAGGAAACAAATTAAGCGTCAATGAAGAATCTTTGTATATGAATACTAACTACGATGCGGCCAAGTTTGACGGCATCACTATCAAAGAGACAGACAATTTCATCTTTACCTTAGAAAGCTGGGGTCAGCTCAGCACAAAAGAGATATTAGAAACGGCTGCAGAGATAATGGTCGAGAAAGTAGAAGACTTTATCGGCCAGCTCGAAGAGTAAAACGCACTCTTTTCACGCTATTAAAGCTCGTGGGAGTGCCGGAGACACTAAGGTGCCGGAATGGCCAAACGGGATAGGCTAAGGACCTATTGGCTTAGTGCCTACGCAGGTTCAAACCCTGCCTCCCACATCAATATCATAAAATAAAATGGCAATTGGAACACAAGTACCAAAATTGAAAGAGATTATCTTAGATAGTCTAAGGGAGTTATCTCCTCAAAATGAAGATAGATTACATAATGAAGTAATCCCTCGGTATTTTTCACAAACCGAAAAGACAGTGTTTACACCGTATTATGATGCAGCCGTGGCTGCTCTTTTAGGAGAAGATAAAATCCGTAAAGATAATAACCAGTATTATTTAAAATAAAATGAACCGAACAGGACCGAGTAATTATCAACTGAAAAATCTGATTGAAGTTATGAAAGCGAAAGCTCTTAAGGAAAAATCACTTTTCTGGAGAAGAATTGCTGAAGATTTAGAAAAACCCAGTCGGCAAAGAAAGATGGTTAATGTTTACAAGATCAATAAGTATGCACGGGATGGAGAAATTATAGTTGTGCCAGGAAAAGTTTTAGGCACTGGTGAGCTGCACAAAAAAGTAGAAGTTGCTGCATTTAGCTTTTCTACTGAAGCGGAAAAGAAGATTAACCAGAAAGGAAAAGCTATCTCCCTGAATGAACTGTTAAAAAATAATGTTAAACCAAGCAAAGTGAGGATTTTAGGATGAAAATTATCAACTGCGAAGGATTAATCTTAGGACGATTGGCTACTTATGCGGCTAAAGAGGCTAATGTTGGAGAAGAGGTAATCTTAGTCAACTGCAGCAAGGCTTTGATAACCGGAAAGAAAGAAGTAGTCTTCAAATTTATTCATCATAAGCTTGTAGAACGAGGAAACGTTTTTAAGGGGCCGTTTATCTCCTGCGAACCGGCAGCTTATGTAAGACGAGTTATCCGAGGAATGGTGCCGTGGAGAATGCCGCGAGGAAGAGAAGCCTACGGCCGCATCAAGTGTTATGCTCATCTTCCTGAAACATTGAAAGATGCTAAATTTGAAAGATTGGATTTTGCTTCTATCCGCAAGGTACCTAATCTGAAATATATCCAAGTGGGAGAGATATTGAAACTAATGGGGGCTAAACAATGAAAGTAATCCATGCCAGCGGCAAGCGCAAACGAGCCATTGCTAGAGCTACCTTAACTGAAGGAAAAGGAAAAGTAATGATTAACAACCGATTATTGCAATCTTTTGATTCCCCTACTTTCATGGACCGTATTACCGAACCATTCTTGCTGGCAGAGAATCCTTTAGTAAATATCCACGTAAAAGTTAGGGGTGGTGGGGTTAGCGGTCAAGCCGAAGCCTGCCGAGTAGCTATTGCTCGTGCGTTAGTTAGTTTTGATAAGAAATTAAAAACTGTTTTTGACAGCTATGACAGACTTTTATTAGTAGCTGACGTAAGAAGAAAAGAATCCCGCAAGCCAAACCGACAAAGCAAGGCCAGAGCGAGAAAGCAGACGTCTTACCGATAAAAAACAATATTTCTTTTCCGTTTTACACTTTTTAATAGTAAGCAAACTTTAAAAACTAAAGAAAAGTCTTTTTCCTGCGAAAACTGGGGAAAAAGAGGTAAATAGATATATGATTAAGAGTTTTTTATACAAGGGAAGACAGTTTAGTATTGATAATTCTAAACAAATCGGTATATTAGGAGATTTTGACGAGAATAATGACTTAATCTTAATTGACAGCCGGATGCCGGAACGTTTTCTCATGGGCATTGCCATCCATGAAGTAGAAGAGCGGAAATGGATCCGTCAGGGATACAGTTTAAGACAGGCTCATCTTAAAGCCCAGAAAAAAGAACTACAGTTTTATGCTGAGCTTTGCGGCAGTGCTGAACGAGGGATGGAAAGACTAGCTGATGAAGAACGATGGAGTTTACGGCTTTTTATCGGAGATTCTCAAAAACAATTGATAGAATTAGAGCACGGAACCAAAGAATTTGTCAGGACCATAGAAGCGGATGTTTGATTATTTAAGATGATCCTTGAAAATTCTTCGTAAAACTCCTAAAAAGATTTATAAATAAACTCAAGAATTCTTAGAATATGATTATTCCCATCAGATGTTTTAGCTGCGGCAAACCGGTCGGTCATCTTTGGCAGGAGTACAAAGAGCGAGTAGACAAGGGAGAAGCAGTGAAGAAAGTTCTGAATGATTTAGGCTTAGAGCGGTATTGCTGCCGCGGCCTGATGATGGGCAATGTGGAATTGATTGATTTAGCCGCAGAATTTAAGAAGTTTTGATTATTTTCAGAGAATTGGGTTGTTATTTTTGTTCACCTAAACGAAGGCATCCCATGAACCATAAAAAACGAGGAGAGATAGACTTTAAGTATAACTTTAAGATTTATCTAGAGTTTCTTCTGAAATATAAGAAGACTATGCTTTTGATTCTTTTCCTTATCCTATTAAATGAAGGAATCAACACACTCAATAAGTTCCTTTTTAAAGAGATAGTTGATAGAGGAACAGGGTATTTATCCGGTAATATTGCTCTTGATGTTTTGATAAGAATTTTGCTGATTGTTGCAATAATCTTTCTTTCAGGCATATGTATACAAGCAGTTTGCCGATGGGTGGACATTGACCGCATAAATTATTTGGAAACGAATATGATCTTTGATATGAAGAAAAAGTATTTCGGTCATTTGATACATCTGGATTATAACTTTCATACCACCCATAAACGTGGTTCTTTAATTGCCCGTCTGCTGAGGGGAGCTTCGGCTATTGAACGGATGGATGATTTTATTGCATTTAACATTTTACCGCTATTATTCCAACTTATTCTAACAGCATCTTCATTAATCTATTTGGATTTGGCTCCGGCATTGGTTATTCTAGCGGTAGCTGTGGTATTCATCTCTTACAGTCTTATTCTTCAACAAATGCAAAGAAAATCAATTATACAAGCAAACAATGCAGAAGATATAGAAAAAGCCAATGTCTCGGATATTTTTACTAATATCGAATCTATAAAATATTTTGGGAAAGAAGAAGCGATTAAACAAAAGTACGGAAAGATTAGCGGAAACACAAAGGAAGCATATGTTACCATGTGGAAGTATTCCCGTTGGTTTGACAGCGGACAATCAGTGATTACTGGACTAGGCCTGTTTTTCTTAATTTATTTTCCCTTAATGGATTTTATTCACGGAAAAATCACTCTCGGTACGCTGACCTTTATTTATACTATCTATGGGGGGGTGATGGGTCCGTTGTTTAATTTTGTCCATGGTGTAAGAGGATTCTATCGCTCAATGGCTGATTTCCAATCATTGTTCCAGTATGGTAAATTAAAAAATGAAATCAAAGACTTGCCGAATGCGGAAGAGTTGGAGATACGAGACGGAAAAGTTGAATTCAAAAATATCTCTTTTAATTATAATAAACGGCATCTCTTCAGGAAATTTCAATTGGTTATTCCTCCACATAAAAAAGTAGCCTTGGTAGGACATTCTGGCTCGGGCAAATCTACTTTAGTAAAATTGCTTTATCGTCTGTATGATGTATGCGAGGGGGAAATTTTAATAGACGGCAAAAATATCAATCAGTTTCAACAGGAAAGCTTGCGCTCTGGATTGAGTATCGTTCCCCAAGAATGTGTTTTATTTGACGATACGATATACAATAACGTGGCTTTCTCTGATCCTCATGCTCCACACGAAAAGGTGATGGAAGCGATTAAACTTGCACAACTTGACCGGATTATCGCCCATTTTCCCCATAAAGAGAAGACTATTGTAGGAGAACGAGGAGTAAAACTTTCAGGAGGAGAAAAACAGCGAGTTTCTATTGCACGGGCTATTCTTGCCGATAAGAGAATTTTGGTGCTTGATGAAGCCACTTCATCTCTTGATTCCGAGACAGAGAGAGATATCCAGATAGCTTTAGGAAAACTAATGGAAAACCGAACAACCATCATCATTGCTCATCGGTTATCGACGATTATGAAAGCAGATACAATTGTGGTTTTAGACGAAGGAAAAATCGTGCAAATGGGCAACCATCAGCAGCTGATTAAGCAGCCCGGCCAGTACCAAAAGCTATGGGATTTGCAGAAAGGCGGGTATATTAAATAAAAATAGTATCGTATTCTTTCTTCGGCTTTACGGCCAAAAGGCTTATAAACAAATTCTCATCATTATTGACCATGAAGAATCCTGCTAAAGAAAATGTGAAAGTTCTGCCAATCAAAGAAACAACTGAAGCAACCGGAATAAACTTCAAGCAGATTGAAGAGAAATGGCAGAATATTTGGGAAGAAAGAAAAGTTTTTGCTGTCAGAGAAGAGAGCAAGAAAAAAAAGTTCTACTGTTTAGAGATGTTTCCGTATCCATCTGGCTCCGGCCTGCACATGGGGCATGCTTTCAATTATAGTATCGGAGATATCTACACTCGTTTCAAAAGAATGAACGGATTTAATGTTTTATACCCTATGGGTTATGATTCATTCGGCTTGCCAGCAGAAAATGCAGCAGTCAAAGCTCAAAGTCATCCTAAGATATTTACTGAACAGGCAATTGAAAACTTTGTCCGACAGCAAAAATCGCTTGGTCTGAGTTATGACTGGGAAAGAAAATTGATGACCCATTCATCAGAATATTATCGCTGGAATCAGTATTTTTTCTTAAAATTCTTTGAGAAAGGACTGGTCTATCGAAAGAAATCTCCGGTCAACTACTGCTCGAAATGTGAAACTGTATTGGCCAATGAGCAGGTGCATAATGGCAAATGCTGGAGACATGGGGATACTGATATTGAATTAAAACAATTAGAACAATGGTTCATCAAGACTACCGCTTATGCAGAAGAGCTGCTGAAAGATATCGACAAGCTGCAATGGCCGGAAAGGATTAAGAGCATGCAGCGCAACTGGATTGGCAAAAGCCAGGGAACTGAGATTTTGTTTACGATTAACGGCGAGAAATGGCCGATATTCACTACACGACCGGATACGATTTTTGGCGTAACTTTTATGGTTGTTTCTGCCCAACATCCTCGATTGATGGAACTGGTAACGGATAAAGAAAAGAAAGAAGTGGAAAAATTCCTGAAAAAACTGAAGAGCACTAAACAGGAAGATATGGATTTGATGGAAAAAGACGGGGTTTTCACTGGCAGTTATGCTGTTAACCCGATGACCAAAGGAAAAATACCTGTTTATGCCGGAAACTTTGTAGTAGCAGATTATGGCTCAGGAATGGTGATGGCGGTACCGGCTCATGATCAACGAGACTATGAATTTGCTAAAAAGTATAGTCTACCAATTAAACAGGTAATCTGTGGGAACTGGCCAAAGCCGGTTTGTCCGGTGTTAAGCGAAGCGTATGTAAATAACGGCCATTTAGTCGCTTCGGGGGAATTTGAGGGTTTAAAAAATGAAGAAGCTAAAGAGAAGATTGCGGCTGATTTAGAAAGATTAGGATTAGGCAAAAAGGTAGTGCAATATAAGTTAAGAGACTGGCTGGTTTCTCGTCAGAGATATTGGGGTACGCCCATTCCATTTGTTTATTGTGAAAAATGCGGGGTAGTACCTGTTCTGGAAAGAGATCTGCCGATAAAACTGCCGGAGAATGTGAAGTTCGGCCAGGGAAATCCCTTAGAAAGCAATAAAGAATTTGTAGAAACTAAATGCCCCCAATGCAAAGGGAAAGCGAGGCGAGAAACAGATACAATGGATACGTTCTTTGATTCTTCATGGTATTACTTGAGATATTGCGATAACAAAAACGATAAAAAACCATTTGATGCCAGCAAGACAGATTATTGGATGCCTGTCGACCAGTATATCGGGGGAGCAGAACATGCCTGCATGCACTTGATTTATGCCAGATTTTTTACTAAAGCTCTTCGGGATTTAGGCTTTTTGAAATTTGACGAACCGTTCATTAAACTATTTAATCAAGGAATGCTGCACGGACCGGACGGAGCAGTGATGTCTAAATCCCGAGGCAATGTGGTCTTACCGGAAACAATCTCAGCAAAATACGGTATGGATACGGCCAGACTATTTTTAGTTTCCATTGCTTCTCCCGACAAGGATATTGAATGGAGCGACAGCGGAATTGAAGGAAGCCTAAGATTTATCAACCGTGTTTTTGAATATTTCAATGGAGTGTCTGTCGGAAACTCCAGCAAACGAGCAGAAAGCAAGACGCATAAAGCGATTAAAGAGATTACTCAAGATATTGAAACTTTTCAGTATAATCTGGCGGTAATCAAGATTAGGGCATTATTTGATGCTTTGGGCGAAGAAAAAGAGATAAATCGTATAGAGTTAGAATCTTTCTTAAAGCTATTACATCCCATCTGTCCGCATATTACTGAAGAATTTTGGCATAGATTAGGCAATAAAACACTGGTTAGTTTAGAAAGCTGGCCGGTTTTTGATGCTTCTAAAATCGATGAAAAGCTGGAGCAGCAAGAGCAGCAAATAGAAAATACAATTAATGATATCAAAAATATATTCAAGATTATCCGGGAGAAACAAGGCAAGGAGCCGCAGAAAGCGTATCTTTATGTCATTCCGCCTGAATTGAAGCTATACAAAGAGGCTGAAGGGAAACTAAAAACCAACTTAAATGTGGCAGTGGAAGTCTTTGCTAACAATGATCCCAAGAAACATGATCCGGAGAACAAGGCAGGAAAAGCTAAGTTCGGCAAGCCAGGGATTTATGTGGTTTAATCGCTCTTACGATGATTTTTAACAAAAGGACAGGTAAAATCCTCAGCCAAAAGGAAAAGTTTTGCTACGGTTTGTTTTCGCAGCTAAAGGGCTTGATGTTTTCTAAACGAAAGAACTTAGTGTTTATTTTTGATAGAGAGAGAAATGTTTCTTTGCATAATTGGTTCGTCTTTTTTCCAATAGACGTGCTCTTCTTGGACAAAGAGAAGCGAATCATAGAGATTAAGATTGGGCTTCGGCCGTTCGAATTCTATTTTGCTAAGAAAAAAGCGAAATACCTAGTTGAGTTGGGAGAACAAAAAAGTGGTTTGTGCCAGATAGGAGATATATTGAAGTGGTAAGTGGTTTTTTCCATGCAAAAATTTATCGCATATTATAAAAACTACCTGTCTTCAAAGCGTTCACCATAAAGCAGTCCTTCTCTAAGTGGTGCTTCAACTATCTTCTTATCACAAGAAAAATGAGCGTATTTCTTAATATCCGAAACTCTTCTGGCGATAACTATTTTTAATACGGTATCTATGGTGCCAACAAAAGAACCATCAACGTAATCTTTGATGATATATGCTCTTAACTCTCCGCGAGGGATTTTTATTTTCGATGGAGAATATTTAATTCCATATTTTTCTACTTCTTGTTCAAGATTATCTTTAGCCATAAAAAATACTGAGAAGGTATCTTTTTAAGCATTTATATGCGGAGAAGCATATATTCTGCATGGTACTCAAGTATAAACTAAAAAACGAAGCATAAACATCTAAAAAAATATTAAAAAATAAAAAAACAAGGGCTTAGAAGCCCTTTCCCTTCTTCTTCGGCCAGAAGTAAATGGCTGCAATGATTGCAGCAATCACTATTACCAGCACGACCCATAACCAAGTATTGCTCTTAGCTTCTTCTGATTTAAAAGCAGGCGCTTCTTCGGCTACTGGCGTTTCTTCCACTGCTGGAGCTTCTTCTATTGGCTGTTCTTCTTTAACTAAAGCCGGTGCTCCTGCTGATGTTTCTGATTCAGCAATAGCGAAATAACTGAAGCCAGGCGTATCTGCGCTGTAATAAACAGTGAGGTCATCTTCTTGGGTAAACTTTGTTGGTAAAGTGCTCCATTTATTGTCAGCATATCTATACAAGGAAATCTTGTCTTTTGAGACCATATTATCGGCCAGCCATTTTTTAGCTACTTTGAAGATGATTTTACCTTCCTTGATATTTTCTTCTTTGATAGCTCCAGTAACAGCAATCTTCAGATAGTTATGGACTTTTTTGCCCCCTATCTCTGCCGGTACTGCAGTCTTGTCTAATTTTTTGACATCCGCAGTAACGCCATACGAAGTCTTGTCTACTTTGAAGCTAACTTCTGTCGCTCCAATGCCATCGCCTTCTGCCACTTTAAGTGTAGCTGTTTCACCAGCGTAGATTGAAGACCAAACTTTTTTGCTAAATTGACCAGCTACGCTTGATCCAGAACCGCCGCCAGAGCCGCCTGTGCCACTGCTACCAATAGAACTAGTAGTAACAGAAGCAGAAGAACCAGTTGTGCTACGTCCTGCTAAATCTGTACAGGTAGCACTAAACGAATAGACGGTCGCTGAGGATAAACTCGATACAGTAGCTGTACAAGTACCACTAACACAGGATAAAGTGCCGGAAGCTCCTCCACCATAGGTACATGCATTTAGATTAGTATCACTACCAGTCACTGATACTTGAACACTAGAACTAGTAATAGTATAAAAATTTGGTGTACCTACTGAAGGGTCTGTGGTATCTACTGTAACCATGTTGATAGTAACATTAACGTTACTAAGATTATCATAGGTAGTCAAGTTAATAGTATAAATACCATCCGTATCAAAAGTATAATTGACTAATGCAGAGATATTACTATTGTTGGTAAGTCCGATATAAGTCCAATTATACACCCTATGAGTGCTACTATTGTAAACTGAAAGAGTCCAGTTTTTTATTGCTATGTTATCTGAGGGTGTAAAGTTTATAGTGCTAACAAGAGTAATGATATAACTGCTATTGGTAGTTTGGTTGTTAATAGAATAAATAATCGAATTAGGCGCTGCAGCATCTACACCTATCTCCAAAGAAGTCATATTACTATTACTAGCATTGTCTACTACGGTTAAGTTAATCACTAAGGAATTACTGTCTACTGGACTGGTAATACTAATCACCGTAAAATTGGCGTATCCCGTAGTTACTTTTGTAGAATTAAGCATTGTACCGTTTCTATATGATAGAGAAACATTGTAATAATTTAAAGCGCTATCAGTATTATTAAAATAACCGAGATAACTATCATCGGCAGAGAGATTAATTCTTAAAAGGCGCGTAGTGGTCCAATTTGATAAGTTTTTATCGTTAACATTCCATATCCTTGAATTAGGAGTACGATTATCAAACATGAAAATAAGCACTCCCCAGGTAGGATTTACTGGTCCATTAATTCCAGGGATGGTATCTGCTACATACAAAGTAACATTGTAATATAAACGATTTGACTGTAAATCAACTGTTGTAAGAAGAGAACCATTTCCCCATATGCCTACGGAGGAATAATTTAATACAGTCCAATCATTATCCGTCCCAATACGATGTGTTGTAGTACATGCACCCCAAGTTAAAGTTGTAGCTCCTGACCACAACCAACAACCACCGGTACTGTTTCTAAATTGCAATAATACTGTGGAGCCATTAATTCCTGAACCAGTATCATTTGCCCAACCGGTAATGTTAAGTGGCAAGGCTCGATTAACTACGGAAAGATTGGTAGATGCAGGTAAAGTAAAAGTAACTTGAGAAGCAGAATAATCTGTTTTAACCGTGAAATTGGACGAATTATCAATTATATAACTTGCTGCGCCAACAGTTCCATTAATACATATTACTTGAAGATAATTAACCCCTTCGGAGATAGAAGCATTAGCACTGATATTCATGATATACGCACCACCATCAGTACTACTATTACGTATATTTAAAGTGGTATTTAAACTTACTCCCCCAACATAAACAGTACAATTTGCATAGAAATTTGCAATAGAATTGATAGAATGGTTATAAGACACGTTTAATACTCCCGCAATGGAACCTGAAGTTCCCATACTAGTCCAAGTGTTATTAAGAGGAGCGAGGATAGTCACTGCAGCATTAACTCCTGCTAGTAAAATCAAAAAACTTGAGAATAATATTATTCCAAAAAATATATTTTTATTTTCCATCGATACCGCCTCCTTTTTTTCTTTTTTAAGATCGACTAATTCTCTATGCTTGAGATAGAGATTATTGTTCTATACTAAAAGAAAACAAAGGAGTATTTAAATGTTTTGTTTCAGTTAAAAAAAATTTCTACGAGAATTTATTTCTGTATAGAAAATAAAAGTTGAATAACGATAGTATTATATAGTATATTTGGATTACTTTATCAAAAAAGAGGAAAGATGGAATTTATTAAAGCTATTAAACGAAAGATGAAAATCTTCTGGAGTAAAGAACATAAAAAAATAGATTTATTTACAGGAATTACTCTTCTTCTCTTGATGGGGATATTTGCTTATTCTTTTTTTAATACGCATACCGTAACGTTGGGCGCAGAGGATACAATTTCTATGTTTAGTGAAGAGCCCGAGCTGACCGGATTTGCAGTACGAGGAGAAACTGCTGAAAGAACAACTACTGTTTCCGAAGACGTAGGTACAACTGAAATCGAGGAATCTACAATAACGGAGACTACTCCGATTTCCACTACTCGAACGATTACTCGACAAAGTTCTACAACTACACCAAGCACGGGTAGTAGTTCAACTACTAGCCGCACTGCATCGACTACCGCTTCTCGCACATCTTTTACTCAATCGGGTAGTTCAATAAGTAGAATTGTCTCTCCGACTAAAGTGACAAGAGAGACTGGTACGCTTGCTGAAGAAAAAACAATTACTAAAACTCCGGTTAAACCTGCAGTTGTAAGGACATCCAGCACTCCGATTCAATCATTCGAATCAATAAAAACCGAAACAATACAAAGAAAATCGGCAGTTGTAATTCAACGTACAGCTCCCAGCCTGACTAAAGCGCCGATTACTATCTCTCGTAAACCAGTAACGGAGTTAGGTGAAGAGACTGTGCAAAAAATTGAAGAAGCAGTAAAAAAGAATGAAGAGAATCTTGAACTGCCGGCAGTAAAACAGGTTTTAGAAATATCTCCAGAGAAGAAGGGGGTTACTTTAGTACTGGCTACTAATCCTGGTGCTAAAACAATCGCTCCCAAGATGAGCGTGGCAGTGAATAAATTACCGACAGATAAATATAAACCTCGGTTGAATCAGCCGTGGAATCCGTTGGGATTGTTCAATGCCATGGCTTACGGAAAGAAAACAGTGAAAACTCAATCTTTTTCTACTGGAAAAGATCAATCCATAATCGCTCAACAATTCGATATTTCTTCTTTGGAAAAAGGAGAGTATGAGGTTTTTACCCAATTAACTGACGGAGAGAATATACTATCCAGTGACCGGACAGGCTTCTCCAACAAGGGAAAAGAATAAAAAGGGAAGAAGATTAACTGCTATAATATATTGATATCATGAAAATCCGCAGGCAGATTTTCAGGATGCTCAGAAATGCTTATCCTCGCACTAAAGTGCGAGATTTTCCCAAGTATTTCTGACATGACAAACACAGGTGATTGATGATGATACTTTTTGGAGTGGAAATAAACGAATTGGATTTAGCAGTTTTATTTCTTGTAATCAGCGCGATTATCTTCGTTGAGGCCATCGTAGTGATGGTGATTGTCAATTACAAGCTGAAAAAAGTCAATGAGATAATGAAATCGCAGGGCGGAGAGCAAGGACCTGTAATCTGAAAGAATTTGTTTAATTTATTTTTAATTCTAAAAAAGTTTAAAAAAATTATTTCTTTCCACCAGCAGGAGCGGCAGCAGCTTTTTCTGCAGGGACCAGCTGATCGACGATGTCCTTGGGGATTTTCTCTTCCAGCATCTTGGCACGGATCTTGTTCTTTTCTTTGCCTTCCATCTCTTTCATGATAGCGTTGGCTCTGTTTAAGAATGCAGCTTTTCTCTTCTCTAATTCTTCCTGCAGGTGTTTTCTCTCTTCGGCCATTCTCTTCAATTCTTCGGCGGTTACCTCTGTCTTTCCAGATTTAATCTCTGCATCGAATTTACCTTGCTCGACGAGAGCGATAGCATCTCTGGCCGGAACGCCTTCCACTAAGACGCCCATAGAATTGCAAGAGCCAAGAACTTCTTTAATTTTTTGTTTTAACGTTTTTCCGCCTAAATCATCTTCTTTCATCTTGGCGATTTTGATTATCTGCTCAATTAGTAAGTCTGCTAATTTTTCCTGCAACGGATTAGCCGCTCCCTTTTCAATACCTGCTTCCTTCTTGATTAATGCAGAAGCAGGAGGAGTGCCTACCTCGATGCTAAATTCTTTAGTAGAAGAATCGACGATGACTTTGATAGGAACCTGCATTCCCTTAAAAGCTTCTGTTTTTTTGTTGATTTCAGAAACAACTTGGCCGATGTTCACGCCTAAGGGGCCTAAAGCCGGGCCGAGAGGAGGGGCTGCGCTGGCTTTTCCTCCGTCCACCAATGCTTCTACTGCTTGTTTGGCCATAAAGTTTAACGCTAAATGTGATTTATCTCCTTTTTAGGCGGTTATTTATAAATTTAGCTGGTGAGATTTGTTAAACAACCGTGTAGAATCGAGGATAAAATAATCATAGCGGCAAATATTAGAAATCCTTAAAAACTGCTCTCTGGCCGGTTCTTGTATGATCAAACTCATCGCCTGTGATATGGACGGCACTCTCGTGCAGTATGAATCCGGAGATTTTCAGTCCAGCTGGGATGCGATAGGCAAAGCGGCCGGCAAGTGGCCGGAGTGGCAGGCTGCGGTGGAAAAATATTATGAACGTGCTCGTAAAAATCCTGCAGTTTACGAAGAATGGCTGAAGTACAACGCCGGCCTTCTTCGAGGTGTGAAAGTTGATACTGTGGCCGAAAAAATCTTTCCCGTTCCTTATTCTCCTGGCGTGAAGGAATTTTTCTCCGAAACTAAGGGAAAATACCGACGAGGAATTCTTACCAGCGGAGTAGATTTAGTAGCTGAAAAAATAAAAAAAGAAAATAGCTTAGAATTCTGTTTGGCTAATCTACTGAGAGTTAACGAAAAAGGTGAGTTTACAGGAGAGGCACTTTCTGCAGTTGGCTTACAGCAAAAAGGAGAACGACTGCGGATGCTTGCTGATATGTACGAAGTTTCTCTCTTGGATGTGTGTTATATCGGAGACCACGAAAATGATATTCCTGCATTAGAGATTGCTGGTCTGCCTGTGGCATTTAATCCAAAACGAGAAGAGGTACGAAAGAAAGCTAAAGTAGTTATTAATGATTTTCGAGAGCTGCTGAAATATTTCTAAGAAAGATTAATAATAAAAAAGAAAATTTACTATTTTCTAAGCCAGCGTGGCAGAATCTGGTAATGCGTTAGTCTCGAACGTTTCCCAGAGAACTAATGCCCTCACGGGCTCGCAGGTTCAAAAGTCAGCAATCAAATGATTGTGATTTGAAAGTCCTGCCGCTGGCGTAAGCCACGGGAGGTTCCGGCACGAAGCTATGCGGAGTGACGATACCTGCCGCTGGCGTATAAATATTCGGCACTTTAAGGGGCTGTATTTTAGTGGTAGAATCGGCGGTTCGGGGCCGCCAGACCTGGGTTCAATCCCCAGCAGCCCCATTCAAATGTCTAAACTTGAAAAATGAAATACCTCTCTGGAAAAGAAAAAGAAGAAGCAAAGAACTTTATGGACCTAGCAGCAATTGTAGCCAATGGCTCTTCTTGCTTAAGAACGAAATGCGGTTCTGTTATCGTCAAAGATATAGAAGTCATCGGCTACGGCTTTAATTCTCCTCCGGGAAATAAACGATTAGAAAAATGCTTGAAAGATGATTTGCCAGACGGATTTAAGTCTGATAAAACCTGCTGTATCCATGCTGAGGAACGGGCAATTATGTTAGCATTGAGAAAAGACCCGCAGGGAATCACTCTCCTAGGTTCAAGATTATATTTCATCCGTTTAGACGAGAAAGGAGAAAAAACATTTGCAGGCAAACCATACTGCACTATCTGCAGTAAGATGGCTTTAGATGTTGGTATCAGTGAGTTTACCCTCTGGCACGAGGAGGGAATCTGCGTCTATGGAACAGAAGAGTATAATCAACTTTCTTTTGGATACAAAAGATAGCCAAAGAGACAATAATAACAAAAATACCAAGAACAAAAATAGTGATATATCTAGACAGTTTACTTCTTCCAAGAGAAGTAAAGAGAAACTCCTAAAAGTATAAAGTTGAATGCTAAGATTATGTAATCCCAATAACCAGCTGGTTGAAAGATAAGCATAAGACTTTCAAGCAATACCATCAAAGGCACGACTAATGTCGTGATAGGATAATTTTTGGCTTTTAAGAATATCAATAACACAAAACTGATAAACCCCCAAATAAGGACAAATAATATTGGGATAAAGTGAGAAATAATAAAAAAAGATGGAAAAAGATTTATTACATAAATCCCAAATAGGGGATCCAAAATAAGAATAGTTACAAGGATTATAGTTGTAATCAAATACCATTTATGGATTTTCTTTGTTTGTTCCATCATGTTAAAAAAACAAAATATAGATTGAGTTTATATATCTTTCTAAAGTTTTTTTTCGTTGTGCTATCACTTTTTAGTTAACATGTATTTAACCACTCGGGGTGGTTAAACATGTATAAATTAAATTTTAAGAAAAGAGTATGGATAGTTAAGCGATTTCTTGATGTGGTATTGGTTTATAAAGCTTAAAAAGGATTTAGATATTCCAGAAGCGACAATTAATATTGAATCATACATTAAAAATAATAAATCCCGTGCTGCTTAAGAAGGGTAATAGCTTTAGTTTTTAAGGATGATTATTTCTTAAAATAGATTTCTATGATCAAAGTTCAATTGATGTGAAACGTAGATAAAAAAATAAAAGCCCCACGGATACAAACAAAGTACTAATGAACATTGAAGAAGGCGTATTTAATGCATTTTCAGAGCCGACTAATATCAATAGTCCTCCTATCAACCCCCCGATAAAACTAGTGATTAATTCGGAAGAAAACTTTTTAAGTTTCAACAAAAAATTCTTGTCATTTAGCATTTCATACGATATTATAAATCCCATCATTGAAATAAACACCGAAAAAGATAAAGAAATTGCGGGATAACGCATAGCTATCATAAAAACTAAAAGAGAAGAAAGAAATATACTCCATGCGGCTAGACGTTTGTTTATTTCTTTTACAATCATCTTATTCAGTAAAAGCGAGCATGAAAAATACTAAGCCTATTATGGCTAGCACTACGCCGACTGCTCCCGCGATTAAAGTAAGGAACGCACTCCACCAATAATATATGCTTAAGGCGGCTAGACCGATAAACAATAATCCAGCTAAAAACTTCCACGCCTTACTTAAAAAACCACTTCCACTTCCCATTCCTTCATCATCTGCCATAATTAAACACCTCCAATCAATTAATTCCCTGTTCCACTGAAGGGCTATTTAAAGATTTCTTTTGTAAAGTAGCCATATACTATCAAGATTATGCGAACTGAACATTTTCTAAGGGAATGGCCAAGGTATGATAATTATTTTTTATTACACTTAGGATTTCATCCAACTTTTCTTTTGAAGCATAAATATCAATCATATGCTGACCGTTAAGAGAAAAATGATAGTCTGGGGAGAGTATTTTTAATTCGTTGAGTTTATGGGCAGCTTGAGCTACAGGATACGAAGGGTCTAATTCTACATCTTCTTCTGGGCAGAGAGTGAGGAAATAATCTAAATTATCGAGTAAAACTCTGATTTCACTTAGTCTAAAAGAAACTTCCAAAGAATGATTTATGGGATAAATCTCTAAATCAGAAAATGGTACGGGAAAACCGTATAAACCTTCTCTAAGAATTTCAAATTCTTTCTCGAGAAAATCGCGCCCTTCTCTTGCATTTACTCCAGAGTATGGTATCTTTAACTCAATGCGAAGATTTCCTTTTGTTAAGAAAGAAATAAACTGAGCCACCTGAATATTTTTTAATTTGAGAGTTTTATTTTTCTGACAAGAGAGAATTTGCAAAGTCTTTTTTTGTGGGAAGACCTTTTTTTCTTCGATTTGAGATACAGTAATCGACTCAGTTTTCAAGGCCTCTTCTATAGTCTTCTGAGTTTCTTTCTTTCCAAACCACTTTTTTAAAAATCCGAAAGGCATTTAACAGATTTTAAGGCTGTTCTTTAAAAGATTTGTTACTCTCCACTATAGGAAGATAATGAGCGAAATGTTTATAAATAACAGCTAGAAATTTTCCTAAGACTTGTTTAATGCCTTATTTAGGTGTGAACAAGGGAAATAAAATTTCAAAAATTAAAAAACGAAGGAGGAAATAATATGGCAAGAGCAAAAGAACACATCAACTTGATTTTCATCGGCCATGTAGATCATGGTAAAAGCACTACAGTTGGACGATTATTGTTTGACTCTGGTAACGTCGATGAGCAAGCCATGAGAAAACTGAAGGAAGAAGCCGAGAAACTTGGTAAGAAAGGTTTTGAATTCGCTTTTGTCATGGACAATCTTAAAGAAGAAAGAGAACGTGGTGTCACCATCGATCTTTCCCATAAGAGATTTGAATCAGAAAAATATTACTTTACTATAATTGATGCACCGGGACATAGAGATTTCGTCAAAAATATGATTACTGGCGCTTCTCAAGCAGATGCTGCGGTATTAGTTGTCTCTGCCAATCCAGGAGACGGTGTCCAAGCTCAGACCAAGGAGCATGTCTTCTTATCAAAAACACTTGGTGTCGGACAATTGATTATCGCTGTCAACAAGATGGATATGGCTAAATACTCTGAGACCAGATTCAACGAAGTTAAAGCCGAGGTAGGCAAATTATTGCAAACCGTAGGTTACAAGTTGGATCAGATTCCCTTTGTCCCCATTGCTTCCTTTCCGGGAGACAATGTAGTAAAGAAAACTGCTAATTTACCGTGGTATACTGGTGGGACCTTGTTAGAAACTATGAACAAATTAAAAGTTCCAGAAAAACCTAGCACTTTACCTTTAAGACTACCTATCCAGGATGTATATAATATTACCGGTATCGGTGTAGTTCCTGTCGGTAGAATTGAAACTGGTGTAATGAAAATCGGCGATAAAGTAATTGTCGTACCTGGCCGAGAAGGCAAGGGTGTTATTGGAGAAGTTAAATCCATTGAAATGCACCATGAACAACTGCAACAGGCAGAGCCGGGAGACAATGTCGGTTTCAACGTCAAAGGCCTTAATAAGAAAGACATTGCCAGAGGCGATGTTTTAGGCCCTGCTGACAATGCACCCACTGTAGCTACTGAGTTCACTGCCCGAATCGTGGTTTTGAATCATCCGACTGTGTTGACTGCGGGTTATACTCCGGTCTTCCATATCCATACTGCTCAGATAGCCTGCCAAATCTTGGAGATTACCAAGAAGTTGGATCCAGCTACTGGTCAAGTAGTGCAGGAAAAACCGGACTTTGTCAAGAACGGAGATGCTGCGGAAGTACGGGTTAAACCTATGCAGCCGATGTGCATCGAAAGGTTCAAGGATATCCCTCAACTGGCTAAGTTCGCTGTCCGAGACAGTGGAGCAACAGTAGCTGCTGGTATGTGCGTTGACTTAGTGAAGAAGCAAATGTAATTTGCTTTTTATTTTTTTATTTTATCCATCGTAAATAAATAGAATTATGGTATCGAAAATCATAGATTTTCGGGACCTCAGAAAGCTGCGGCTTATCTAAGGTGACAGGAAGGAACAAAAAATGCCCAAAGCACGAATTAAATTGGCTAGTCCGGAAATAGACAAGATTAATCAGGTCTGCCGGGACATTCTAGAAATTGCTGAGAAAACTGGCGTAGAAATTAAAGGGCCGATTCCCCTGCCAACCAAACGATTAAAACTGACTACCCGTAAGAGTCCTGATGGGGAGGGTACGGCTACCTGGGAAAGATACGAGATGCGGATACATAAACGATTGATTGATTTGGGGGCCGATGAACGGACATTACGGCTGGTGATGAGAATACCAATACCAGAAGGGCTGAATATTGAGATTGAGATGATTGGATAAATACAAGATGTATCTTTTTTCTTTGTTTAGTAATATCCAGTTCTAATAAGACAAAACGCAATCTTTTATGCTGTCTTTTCCAGTAATCTCGTCCAAAATTAGTTTAAGTTGAAGCTTTGTAGGAATTCCCCACTCACCGTTTCCCAATCCGTTTTTGTACAAATAATCCAATGCATTTAGCAATACTGGAATATCGTCCATCTTGAAACCGCAGATTGTACAAAGATTATAGATAAATAACCCACCATTCTTTTCATTCAATTCTGAACTACACGCATCTGTAATTAAAGGAAAATCTTCCGGCTGATATCCATTTCCATTCCATTTTCCAGTAATATAAAAAGATAAAGTTTTTACTAAATCTTCCTGCCAATAAAACATATGCGGAGGGGATAATGTAAATCGGTATAGTAAAAGAATATGTCCGTACTCATGAACCACTACATCTTGGGCTTCCAAACGTAACGCATTTTCTTCTGCCTGCTGGTTTAACAAAGCAGCGAAAACTGGGTTGATAGATAAACCTGCAGTTTCGTCTTCCCACTCCCACAAACACATATACGATCCATTACTGATGGTACCTCTTTTACCGGAGGAGAATTTTGATACATAACCACCATTTACCTTGTTTTTTTGTTTAATGTCAGTATAATTACCGCACTCCACGCTGCTCATCAAATGGATATCCACTGGTTTTTGATCGGTTAATACTGTTATACCAACAAAATTGGTTAAATTTTTAACTGCTTTCTGCGCTCCAATCAGTTTGTTTTTTAGAATGGCTTCGGGAATAGGACAAGGAGCGGGGCAGACCACCCGAAGATAGTTTCCGGAGGTGTAATACGCTTCATAAGCTGCTGTTTTGTTCTCTTTATTCGGCCACACTCCGATAGTAGACGTGATATTTATCATTCCTTTCTTTATTTTTGCAATTTCTGGCAAAGATATCTGTTTCTTTGAAGCGGGAGTGTTCTTTTTCTTGGAGGGATCTATGTTTATATTAAACGGCGTAATCTTACAACTTACCGCATTTTTTGCGTTTTGGCATTTGTCTTTGAAGAACGAATTACCCCCCGCCAAGCCGAGATTTTCTTTTTCAATATAAAAAAGAAAAAGCGTGAGCGTCACGATTCCCGCTAAAGAAAATAATATTTTATTCAGAGAAAGATTACTTCTCATTTTTATCTTCTCATCATCAAATATCTATCCACTGCTGCTCTGGCCTGCAGGACTGTCCATCGATTCTGCACCAAGGCAGCAATAATCTGCTCTTTGCTCATGCCTTTGGCCAAACAGGAAGCGATATATGAAGTAGTGGGATCTTGCACTGGCTGTTGAACTGGGGGAGTAAATTGTGGCTGCTGGGGAAACCTTTGTGATGAAAAAGATGAAGGTTGCTGCGGAAAGGTTTGTCGTGGGGGAAAACTTGAACGAGTAGGAAAAGTGGGCTGCGGCCAGGCTGGCTGTGCCGCTGGCTTGCTGAGAATTTTATACAGAACCAGAGCAATGACGGCAACTAAAACGACTATCGCTCCAATCATACCAAAAATAAAGTAGTCTGAATCCAAGACTGAATCTGTTATTGCTTCTGTTTGAGATTGATCTACTGCATCACCTACATAAACTTCTGTTTCTGCTAAGATTAGCGGAATTATCAACAGGAATAACACTAAAATTGTAAGCATTTTCATTTTTTCACCTCAATTTCTACATGGCAAAGCCACTTTCAGATAAACATATTTTTCATCACTTTTTTTCTCTTGAACTTTCCCCGGACGCCATTTGTTATGTTTAATATCAAAACAATTAGCGGTGGTTTTGTCTGTATACTTTTCTTTTTCTACTTTTACTTCTATAACTTTATCGCTTTCTGGTCCTTCAATATGGAAAGTAGAAATAATATTCTTTGCTGCTGGCGGGGGAATTGCAGATTTTTCTGTCTTTTTTATGCTAAATGCTGTTCCATGAACCTCTTTTCGCGCAGTTATCTCCACGCTTTTTATTTCAGCAATAACCTGTGAGGTGTCAATGACTATTGTCTCTCCTTTTGTCAAACGTTCAATAGTTTTCTCTGCTCGCCCAATCATAGTTGATTCTGCTGTTGCTTGTTGAACTTCTGGTTTCGTTTCTTCTGCGGACAAATCTTCCGGGGGCAACTCTTCAAAAGGAGCTTCTGGTATTGGTACTGTCTCGAGAAAAGCAGGAGCGCTTGGAGCAGCAGTTGTTTCCCCTCCGCCACCACTTGGCTCTTCAGGGATAGATTGAGTAGTATCTTCTACAGTAACATCCTCTGCAACAGGATTAGTTTCATCATTATCTTCTAAACTATCACAACCGACTAACTCTTGGTCATAATCTACAAAGCCGTCTCCATCATTGTCGATACTATCAGAACATTGAGATAATGCTGCAGGAATAGTAGGAGTTGTTCGAGAAGGAGTGGTTGTTGTTCTAGTTGAAGCACTAACCGGGATGGTTCCGGTAGAAGCAGCTGTTCTAGAAGCTGGAGTGGATGCAAGAGGAGTACTAATTCTATCAGTAGCTGACTGAGTTGGAGTGGCACCCGCACGAGGAGCAGCAACTGTTGAAGGTGCGGGAATAGCCGTAGATGTTCCGGCACGAGCACCAGTAATAGGTTGGATTTGTGTAATAGGTGTTGTTGAAGTACCAGCACGAGGTGCCGTTGTTGGTTGAGAAGGCGCGGGAGTAGTTGCACGAGGGACGGTAGAAGTAGTTGGTGCTGTCGAAGTTATTGTAATTGCACGAGGAGCTTCAGCAGCTGGTTGAGCAGATGCAGTTGTTGCTGGTGCTCCAGCACGAGGAGCAGTAGTTGGAGCAGTAGCAGGAGCTACTGAAGTTCCAGTACGAGGAGTTTCAGCAGCTGGTTGAGCAGGAGTTATTGGTGTTGGAACCGAAGTATCGGCACGAGCACCAGTAATAGGTTTGGCTGGGGGGGTTAATGAAGGAGTACTAGTGCGGGAAGGCGTAGTAGCCGTGGTGGGAGAAGCTCGAGAAGAAGGGGTGGCTGGGGTGGCACGAGGAGTTCCAGCGGCTGATTGAGCGGAGGCAGCAGCATCCTTCTCATCATTATCATTTGAACTGCTGCAACCAGGGTCTGCAGGATGATCTATTTTGCCATCATCATCATTATCAATCTTGTCCCTGCATTGAGCTAATGCAGAAGTTGCAGGAGTAGTTCTGGAAGCAGGAGTAACAGATGCGACAGCGGTTCTTGGTTTCGGTGGGGGGGTTCTTGTAACAGCTCCAGTAATCTTTGTTGCTTCTCGTTTGTTAGAAACTTTTATTAAACATTTATCTTCAGTAAAACTTTCTCTGATTTCTACAAGACTGGCAGTAAGTGTAGAGATTTTGACCGAAGTCTCTTTGTCTAAAACTATCGACTCTATATTGGGATCAGCAGAAGAAGAGAGATATGCATCTAAATAACAGAAAGAATTCTTTTTATCTATCTGCGTAACGTGAAGATAATAATCATAACTTCCGAAACTGCCGCTCACTTCTTCATCCTCTGCCAAAGAAAGAGTAGTTTCGAACTGACCCGAGCATGCTAAAAAGAATAGACTGATTATAAGTATACCTATCAACCAAAGCTTTTTCATTTTTCCTCTGAGTTTTACGAAGAGGTCTCGGAACGCAGTGACGATACCTCTTTTAGATAAACTACAGAGAATTAATATATGTTTATATAGCTTTCTATGTCTTAAACACGCAGAGTAGTCACTTTGCTGATGCCGAACTCGTCCATAGAAATACCATAAAGGTTATCGGCCTCGGAAATGACTGAATCATTATGAGAGATAACTAAATACTGCGCCCGATTGACATACTCCCGAACTAATCGAGATAGTTTTTCCGAATTGCTCTTGTCCAACGCAGCATCAATCTCGTCTAATATATAGAAACTGGCCGGACAATGTTCTTGAATAGAAAAAATAAAAGCTAAGGTGGTCAAAGACTTCTCTCCGCCGCTTAAACTTTTCATATCCATATACCGGTTGCCCATCAACTTGACTTTTATTTCCACTCCTGCATCAAACGGGTTTTTCTCATTTTCTAGATCCAAGAAAGCGGTGCCTTTGTGGGAGATCAAACTAAATATTCTTTGGAAATTCTTGTTAATCACTTCAAATGTTTTCATGAACTGGCCTTTTTTCTTGCTTTCTATCTCCCCCATCATATTCATCACTTCGTCTTTCTCTACAGCCAGCTTATTTTTCTTTTCCAGAAGAGCTGTGTACTCGGTTTCCACCTGTTCATATATCTCTAAGGCTTTCATATTAACTGAAGACATATTGGCAAGCATCCGTTCAAACTTTTCTATCTCGCTTTTCAGCTCTTCTTCAGATTTGCTTTTTAGTAATGGAGCAGCTTTATATTGTTCAAATTCCTGCAGCAGACCGGCCATCTTGGCGTTGTTCTCTGCATTCTTTAAACTGTACTTATTAAGTTCTATCTCTACACCTCGGCCTTTGTCACGGAACTTATCCACTTCTTCTTCCATTTTGCTAATCTCATTGCTCAACTTGTCTCTTTGGCTGAACAAACCTTTGTACAATGCATAAAACTCAGCACTTTCCTTTTCTTTGATTTTTAATTCTTCTTCTTTAATCGAAACATTATTTTTAAGTGCATCCATCTCTTCTCGGAAACGCTTGTCTTCTTTTTCCTGCTGCCTAAGAATTTCTCCAATCTTGTTGATATCAGCAGAGAACTGTTCCTTAATTCTGGATTCAGTATTCTTAATTTCGTTCTCTATGAATATCTGCTCTTCTCTAATCTTTCGTTTTGATTCTTCGAAGGCGCTTAACTGAGCAAGAAGACTGGGGTCTTTGAGAGTGGAAACTTTTTCTCGGGATTGCTGCTTATGGATTTTCAGATCAGCGAGAAGCTTATTTGTTTCAGCGATTTGTTTTTGCAAAGTAGACAGCTTGTTTTCTACTTCTTTTAACCCGGCAGTTAATTCTTTTTTCTTCTCCTTAGAGGCGTCTAAATCGCCGTCTCCCAAATGTAAAGTCTTTTCCAATTTCAAGACTTCGCTTTCTACGTCAATCTTTAATTTGCGCAGACGCTCAATCTCTTTGTCATTGAGCTCTCTCCTTCGTTCTAATTCTTCAATCTGAGACTGGGAAGAAAAAATCTCTTTTTCGCAGTTTTCTAAATCTTCCATCGATTCTTTCTCGGAAAAATGGGTAGCCCGCTTGTCTTTGAACCCTCCCTTCATGATGCCGCTGAACTCGGCAAGATCTCCTTCCAAGGTGACCATCCGGATTTTTCCGATGCCAATCTCCCGGCAGCGGTCAACATTATCTACCACTAATGTATTACCCAAAGCGTTGGAAAACGCATTCTTGAAACGAGAATCAAAATCTATCAAATCGATAGCAAAACCATGTACTCCTTTTTCTTTGGTTAAAGTACGATCTCCAGCAGTAATATCTACTGATTTAATCTTGTTTAAGGGGATGAATGAAGCGGTACCAAATTTATTTTCTTTAAGATATTTTATGCACTCGGCTGCTATCTTATCATCATCGACGACAATGAAATTTGATTTTCCTCCAGCAGCTGATTCCATAGCCAGAGCATAACCTCTCTTAACTTTACCCAACTCTGCGATAGTACCATGAATTCCTTTTACTTTTCCTTTACGCTCGAGAATTCTTTTTACAGCCATGTTCAAGGAAAGGCCTTCTCTAGCAGCCATGCTTTGGGCAGTGAGCTTTCCTAAAGTCTCTTGTAAACTAGAAATCTTTTTTCGCTGCTGGTTTATTTGCGCAGCCATGCTGCTATCTAATTCCAAACATTGATTCAATTTTAGAGTAGAAGATTTGAATATTTCTTTTTTATCTTTTAATGATTTTATCTGATCTTTATTCTCCTGCTCTACTTGAGCCACCTTGCTTATCTGCTCGTCAAGGCTATTGAGCTGGAATTCCATCCGGTCTTTTTCCCGTAAAAGATTCTGCTGTTCCAAACGGAGCTTTTGGATTTCGTCCTGTTTCTGCTCGATTAATTTATCTTTTTCTTCGATTTCTTTTTCCAGATCCCCCAGATTATCCATCTGATTTTTCTTTTTGAAAGAAGAAATTTTACTTTCGAATTCCTGAAGCTGCTGGGCTTTTTTAGAAAGTTCTCTGCGCTGCTCTTCGGCCTGCTTGCGCATCTCTCCAATCTTATCTTCAGTCTCTTTATTTTCTTTTTTCAGTTCTTCCTTTCTTTGTGCCAGCTTGCCTAACTCATCTTTAAGCATAGAGAAACGGGTCTTATCTCTGGCAAGATCTTCTTTTAGCTTTTCTATCTCTTTGTGCACTCGCACCTGCTCTTTTTCTCCTTTGCTTTCGATTTCTCGGTTAAACTGTTTTATCTGCTCTTTTTTATTATTGATTTGATCTCTAATCTGAAAAGCATTTCTTTCGCTGATAGTCACTTTTGACTGCAGTTCGTTGATTTGTTTAGTCAATTCATCTTTAACTTTTTCCTTTTCTCTGATTTGGATATCTAAGTAAGTAGCTTTGTTGGAATGAATACGTTCTTTAAGTTCCTTAAATCTCAACGCTTGATCACGATCTGTCTTTAATTCTCGTAGATGTGTTTTTCGTTCGGTGAGGATAATATCTGATTCTTTCAACTGATTGTCTACTTTATCTAATTCTAACATCGCTTTGTGTTTCTTTTCTTCGTAAACAGAAATGTCGGAAATCTCTTCAATGATTTTTCTTCTTTCAGTGGTAGGCATCTCCACGAAACGGGTGATATCCCCTTGAAGGACAATATTATACCCATCAGGATAAATTCTAGCTGCAGACATTGTATCGAGAATTTCGTTGCGTGTGACGGTCTTGCCGTTGAGCTTGTATTTGCTGTTTCCGTCTTTAGAGATGATACGAGAAACAACTACTTCTTCTTCAGGTACAGGAAACTCTTTGGCACTGTTATCGAAGTGTATAGAAACGAAACCTTTGCTGGCCGGTTCTTTCTTTTTGATGCCACCATTCCATAAGAGATTAGAAGATTTTTCTGCCCGCATGCTCTTTGCTGATGTGCGGCCGAGGACGAAACATATAGCATCTCCGATGTTGGATTTTCCAGAACCATTAGGGCCGAGAATGCAGTTATATTCGTTGCCAAAAACCATCTCGGTTTTATTGGCAAAGCTCTTGAAACCGTGAATCACCAGACGATTAATCTTAGTCATACTTCATTCCTCTTTTACTTACCCCTGTTTAAACTTTCACCGAGAAAGAAGAGTTTTACTTTGCTTTATAAAGATTACTGTTCTGCTTTTTCCTGTTCAACTGGAAAAATTAGCTGCCCTTGCAGCATGCGGAATATTTCTTCGCAGCTGAGATTATATCCTGGCGGGGCAAGGAGAAGAAGATGTTCAGAAGGGATATCTGCTAAATCTTCTAAAGAGCCCCCATGTTCTTCAAGATATTTAAGGCAGTATTCTTCTGCTTTATGTAGATTCCTTTCTTTAACATAATTGTACCCGGCGTAAAGAGAGCCAACAGCGGCAGCAGCTAAAGCTCCGTAAAGGACGTATCGTCCTGCTACTTTCAACGAGTCTAAATACGTTTTGTTTAAGTCCATGGTGATTGTTTTGAAAAGACATATTTAAAAAAATTGCGGGATTAAAGAATCTATCTGAACGGATTATGTCAAAAATGCAAAGCATTTCTGAGCATGTCAGGAACAAAGTTCCTGAGCACTATCAAAAATTTTATTTTTGAAACAAGAAAATCTTTATGATTTTCTGTGCAGAAAATTCTGTTGAATTTTCTTACATCCTAAAAATCTGCCGCAGATTTTTATGATTTACACTTCTCTCGAGGGATGGCTTGATAAACTCTCATCTTTTGAACGTCTTCAGGAGAGTATCGGCCGAGCAAGGTAAAGCCGTCTTTTTGATAATACTTGGGCTGGCCGATCATCTGGTGCGTTAAGCATTCTCGGGAAAGCAAGGTATCTGTAAAATCTACATGAACTGGGTATACTGGCAATGGCTTTCCAGGAAGGACGATGGTGTGCTCTTGAGCAAGATTGTTTAATACTTTCTCATATTCTCCCGGAGGAACGATTTTGTCTCCGATTTCCACGCTTTGACACATATAACACCGGCGTATAAATAATCGGCCATCTGGCTGCTGGACGAACTCGTGCTCCAAACGTTCCTCTAGTTTAATCTCATCTTCACATTCAGAAAAATTCTTGGTTTCCATTTTCTTTGTGTTTATATGCTGTATATAGTTTATATGTTGAGAAAACCGATAGTTTGAAGGTTGCTTATAAAGATTTCTATGATTTAGAATTTAACTATACAGAAACGGCAACTCTAGGGGAATTATACCTCTGGCGATAAGAATAATCAGAAGCAACATAGTAAACGCTCCTACAATAAAACCAAAAAGCCAATTACGGAATTCTATAAATGCTATCTGGCCAGTTTTGTTCATAAGATTAGCTAACAATAAGAGATATTTAAAACTTTGGAATTAGGGGAGATTTATTTAAGCGCTGGACAAGAAAGCAAAGGAACGTTAAAACCAATAACCCCCTGTTTAAGGAGAATAACTAAGACGACAATGAGAACCAATCCAATCGTTAATCCTAGCATGAAATAATGAAATTCTATACCTGCTAATTGGCCTTTTTTTTCCATTTTTTCTTTTGTTTGAATGTTTTTGACTAATTTTATTTGAGTGGACAGGAGATAAATGGGATATTAAGCCCGATGATTCCCTGCCGCAGTAGAATCATCAAAACTATGCCCAAAATGATGCCTGCAGCTAGACCATAAAAGACAAACTGAATCTCTATCCAAGCTAACTGCCCCTTTTTGTCCATACCTGAAGAAATAGCCTACTCCTATTTAAATCTTTCGAGAGCTTGTTTAGGATAACGAAAGATTTATAAAGACTAAAAACAAGTGGTATTTAAATTTAACCATTGATAAAAATTTATTGACTATTATGCGGAGGGATAAAGATGGCTTTGGAAAAAAGTTCTATGCGAAAAACCGCGATTAAAGACTGTCCGGATTGCGGCAGTACCAATCTCTTCCGCAATATGGAAAAAGGAGAAGTCATCTGCAGGGAATGCGGTTTAGTGATTGAAGATAAATTGATTGATTTCTCTCAAGAATGGCGTGATTTTGATGAAGACGGAGAAAAACGAGGCAGCCGGGGAGCTGGAGCACCGTCGTCATATACTCAATTTGATAGGGGATTAGGAACAGAAGTTGGCCAAGCAGTAGATGTCTATCGCTTGGGAAGCTCTAAAGAAAGAGATAAGTTCCAGCGCTTGAGAAAGTGGCAGAGTAGAATCAGCACGGCCATCGAAAGAAACTTAAAGATTGCTTTAGCGGAATTGAAAAGAATCAGCTCTTTTTTGAAGCTGCCTAAATCTGTGGAAGAAGAAGCAGCACGAATTTATACCCTTGCTGTGCAGAAAGGTTTAGTACGGGGCCGCTCCATGGAAAGTGTAGTAGCAGGAGCATTATATGCGGCTTGCAGACGTCATGAAGTGCCGAGAACTTTGGACGAGATGGCTGAATCCTCAGGTATCGAGAAAAAAGAAATCGGCCGAACGTATCGTTTTGTGGCTAGAGAATTGGGTATCAGCGTACTGCCCAGCAATCCGGCAGATTATATCGCCAGATTTGCTTCTGCTTTAGAGTTAAGTTCTGAATCTCAGACCAAAGCAGTGAAAATATTAGAACAAGCAAGGGATATTGAATTGACTTCTGGTAGAGGACCTACAGGCATTGCTGCAGCTGCTCTATATGTGGCTTCTTTGACTTTAGGAGAAAAAAGAACACAACGAGAAGTGGCTGATGTGGCTGGAGTGACAGAAGTAACTATCAGAAATCGATATAAAGAATTGATCAAACGTTTGAAACTGGAAAAAATCGTAGAGAAAAAACAGAAGAAGCTAGCAGCAAAGAAAAAGAAATAAGGTGAAACAATGGTTGCGAAAAAAAACGAAGCAGTGAAAACCAATCAGATTAATGAGAAAATGCCGTTAGGAGAAATCCTTCAAAAATGCCCAGAATCCGCAGAAGTGATGCTGAATCGAGGACTGCATTGTTTAGGCTGCCATGCTTCTGGTTTTGAAACATTAGAACAGGGAGCGATGATGCATGGGATGGAAGAAAAAGACATAAAACAGATGGTCAAAGAGATAAATGAATTAATGAAAAAAAGCAAAGGAGCTTCTACTTCTTCTTGTTCTTGCTGCCACTGAAAATATTTTTTATTTTTCCAAATATATCTTCTTTGAATACTAGCAGATACGCTGAGAGGGATATAGCAATTGCACCTACTGCATCTAAAATTATATGCTGCCGCACCATAACTGTAGAAAGAAGAATAAGCAAAAAGACAGGCACGGCAAAGACCAGCCATTTTTTTCTTATGCGATAATAGGCTAATGCAGCGGCCAGAGAGAAGCCGACATGAAGACTGGGATACGTGTTAAGGGGAAGGTCTTTGTGATAGATTAAAAGAAGGATTTCATAGAAAACTGTCTTGATGCCGCTGGCTGCAGGCAGCTCCGGCCGAGGAATCTGTATGGGAAAAACTAGGTAAAAAATAAAACTGATCAGAGCGATAAGGATGTACACTTGAAGAAATTTGTAGATTGTTGTTTTATTCTTGCGAAAAAAGAAGAAAGGAGAAGCAATGAATAAATAATATGAAATATAGAAAATAACGAAAAACGTAGCTAGAGGAATATATTCAAAAGTAATCGCTTTGATAAGCACTGCGCGGGAAAGATTGAATTGTTGAATAAGAGTATAAATAATACTAAAAACGATGTAGAACACTAAATAGTATATTAATGGCTTCCACGCGGAAAAGTATTTTTTAAGCTTACCTCTTTTTGGCATAATACAAAGTAATCTTTTTCTCTTTTTAAATCTTCTATTCTTAAATCTGTAACAAAATTTAATAAAAGAGGTGCTCTTTCAGATGATTACGAGCCTGTAGCGCAGCTTGGATAGCGCGAGTGCCTCCTATCCGATGAAGAATTAACAGTCAATGCTTTCCATAGCAAAAAGAGAGTTAACTGAGGGCGAAAGAGCACTAGGCCGGGAGTTCAAAAAACTAGCAAACTGATGTTGCTGTGTGAAAGTCTCCCCAGGCTCGGTTATTTCATAATTTGTTTGTGGTCTATTTTTCTCTTATTTTCTTCCATAACTCTCTTAAAACCAGCAATCTAGGTGAGTAAACTCAAGTGGGGTATTCCTACGGAAGCCCCATGACCGTATATAATGCTTTGTTAAAATGTTAGATTCTTTTTCCAAGCGTGGTTATTATGACAAATACTCGTTCTCCAAATTTTTTCCATAACTCTTTTAAATAAGGGCCGTTAAAAAGTATTAATTTAACGTCAAAGAGAAAAGATAGATTTTTGGAGGTAGATTTAACATGGCAGATTCGAATATGCAACCTATTTTTATCTTCCCGGAAGATATGAAGAAAACATCCGGCAAAGATGCTCAGAGGATGAACATCATGGCCGCCAAAGCGGTAGCTCAGGCAGTAAGAAGCACTCTTGGTCCTAAAGGAATGGACAAGATGATTGTTGATTCTATGGGTGATGTGACTATCACTAATGACGGAGTAACTATACTAGAAGAGATGCATATCGAGCACCCGGCAGCTAAGATGGTAGTAGAAGTAGCTAAATCTCAAGAGAGCGCTGTTGGCGATGGCACTACTACCGCAGTTATTCTGGCTGGGGAGCTGTTAAAGAAAGCAGAGGATTTACTTGACCAAAACATACATCCTACACTTGTAGCTAAAGGATACCGCTTGGCAGAAGCAGAAGCCCAACGTCTTGTCAGAGAGATGGCAGAGAATGTTTCTTTAAATGATACTTCTATTTTGAAAAGTATTGCCATAACTGCCATGACCGGCAAAGGAGCGGAAAATTCAAAAGAGAAATTAGCCGAGCTGATAGTTAAAGCTATCAAGAATATTGCAGAAGAAGAAAACGGCCAGATTAAAGTGGATATCAGCAATATCAAAGTGGAAAAACGAGTAGGCGAGCCGGCAGAAAAAAGTGAACTGGTTGATGGAATTTTAATTGACAAAGAAATTGTCCATCCGGCTATGCCCAGAACAATAAAGAATGCTAAAATTGCATTGCTTGACTGTGCTTTAGAGATTAAGAATACGGAGATTGAAACTAAAATTCAAATCAATGATCCCAACCAATTTGAAGCATTTTTAGAGAAGGAAGAGAAAATGCTGCGCAAGATGGTGGAAAAGATTTCTGCAGCAGGAGCGACTGTAATCTTCTGCCAGAAGGGAATTGATGATATGGTTCAGCATCTTCTGGCTAAAGCAGGAATTGCTGCGGCTAGGCGATTAAAACAGTCTGATATGGAAGCGTTGGCCAGGGCTACTGGAGCACGCATTGTCAGCAATCTTAATGATTTAATGGCTGAGGATCTTGGTTCTGCTGGTTTAGTACGGGAAGACAAGATTGGAGAAGAGGAGATGGTTTTTGTGGAAAAATGCCTGAATCCTAAATCTGTAACTCTACTTGTTAGAGGAGGAACTGAACATGTTGCGGATGAAATTAAACGAGCAGTGACTGATGCAATTGGAGATATTGCCGCCACTGTGAAAAACGGCAAAGCAGTTGGAGGAGCTGGCGCTCCGGAGATTGAATTGGCTAGACGGCTGAAACAGTTTGCCCAAGGATTCAAAGGCCGAGAGCAGCTGGCAGTCAATGCTTTTGCAGATGCTATTGAGATAGTGCCTAGAACTTTGGCTGAAAATGCAGGATTGGATCCAATTGATACTTTGGCTAGGCTGCGGTCAGCCCATGATGAAGGAAAGAAATGGGCAGGGATTGATGTCTTTACAGGAGAAGTTGTTGACGCATGGAAAATCGGAGTGATTGAACCATTGAAGATTAAAACGCAGGCCATCGGCTCTGCTTCAGAAGTTGCGGAGATGATACTGCGGATTGATGATGTTGTGATGGGCGGCAAGAAAGAAGGAGGAATGCCGCGGATGCCGCCCGGCGGAATGGGCGGTATGGGCGGAGAAGGGATGTATTAAGATGAACGAAGATAAAAATTCGGGGGTTAAATAAAATGGATATTGAGGATAAACTTTTTAGCATCATCGGTGCAAGTGCTGTTGGAACAATGGTTTTTTTTACATCATATCCTAGTCTAGACGGGAGAATTGATTATTATCTCAATAAACGAGCAATAGAAGAACACGTAGCACAATCAGAACGAAGAGAACCGCAATCTGAAACAATATGGGACCATCTTCAGGGCAAGGGAGATATTGCACTTGCTGGATTGATCGGGGTTGGAGCCGCAGTTTTATATTATAAACTGGGCGAATGGCAAGATAAAAAGGAAAGAGAGAAACGAATGAAAGAAATGAAAGCGCAATCTCCTGATCTGTATCAAATTGTTCAAATGGGGTTAGGAGATAATCCAAAAGAAGAAAATGAAGATTTGATTAAAAGATGTAGATAAAAAATATTAGAATGGAAATTCCTAAAAAGTATCGTGGGGAAACGTATGTTAAGATTGCAACTGATTTTACAATACCTATTGACAGTGGATATGCAACTGCCTTGGGTAACAAACCACGCTATATATACCGCGTGTTTTTTGATTTAGAAGATTTAAAAAAAAATGCCATGGAATGGATAGAGGGAACAAGACATCTCGGCGGGTCGAGTGAATCTATCGTTTCTTTTAATGAAGTAAATGATGATTTTTTAAACTTGATACACCAAACCGTAACAGAATTAAATCGCGGGAATCTGGATATAAGCCAATTAGAGGATATTCTGAAACAGTAGACGTATTAATGTTTATACGAGAATTTCTCAAAGTTTCTTTCCAAGGCCGCCAGACCCAGCAGCTTTGTATAAATACACCGAAAGGTATATAAACTTTAGTGTATACATGTAAACTAAAATGGATATATATAAACTAAAGTTAACTAAGCTTCAAGCGGAAATTTTTTCGTTGTTATGCATCAAAGCGGGAGAGAGATTAAGCCAAAGAGAAATAGCCAAAATATTGAAGGTTTCCCCCACCGCGGTCACTAATTCTGTACCCCAACTAAAAAAAGATAATCTGATTAAAGTAGAGGAAACAAAAACAATCAATTTTGTATCTTTTAACAGAGATGAACCCAAAGCGATTGAACTTAAAAGAGTAGAAAATCTTAAAAATATTTATCTTTCTGGATTATCAAATTATTTAGAAAAAGAACTAGCGGGGGGGACAGTAATTCTTTTTGGAAGCTATTCCCGAGGCGAAGATACAAACACTTCAGATGTAGATATCGCGGTGATTGGAAGAAAAGACAAACTATTACAGTTGGAAGAATATGAAAAACTGTTGCATAGAGAGATTAACCTAAATTTTTATAATTCGTTTAAAGACATTCATGAACATTTAAAAAATAATATTTTAAATGGGATTCTATTACACGGAAGTGTTGAATTGTGATAAGAACAAAATCTTTTGAAGAGTTTGTACAAAGAGGAATTGCCAAACGGGTAAACATAGATAAAGAAAGGGCGAAAAGTCTATTCGCTGAATCCAGGAGGAAAGCACTATTTTTGAAAGAAGTGTTGGAAAAAGTAGGCGTTAAAAACGAGAATGCGAATGATTATGTAGAATGGTGCTATGATACTTTGATGTATTTAATAAGAGCAAGATTATATTTAGACGGCTATTCTACAAACGGATTGGGAGCGCGCGAAGCAGAAATTTCATACCTGCTAGAGTTAAAGGTTAATGAAAGAGAAGTTCAGTTTATAAATCATATTAGGTATTTTAGGAAATGATTCTTTATTACGGAAAAAGTTTTGATGCGGAATATGCCAAAAAAGTGATAGAGTTTACAAAACGTATGTCTCCCCGACTGGAACAGATGGTTAAACAAGGAATATAAAGAATTAAGGTTTATTTTTTACGCGAAAATCTCTCAAAGTTTCTTTCTAAGGCCGCTAAACCAGGCAATCTCTTTCCGGATAAGAATTCTAAGGCCGCACCTCCGCCAGTAGAAACGTGGGTGAATTTTTCTAAGAGGCCGAACTTGGCCAATGCTTCGGCCGTCTCTCCTCCGCCGGCATAAGATGCCATTCCAGAACTGGCAATGAATCTGGCCAGCTCCTTGGTGCCATGAGAAAACTTTTCCCATTCAAAAACTCCCATCGGGCCGTTCCAGATGACTGTTCTGGCGGATTTTAACTCTTCTTGGAAATGCTTAATAGTCTCCGGACCGATGTCTAAACCGACTGCATTAGGGGGAATATTTCTAACAAGAACATGTTTAGCTGTGGCTTTTTCAGAAAATTTATCCGCCACAATTATATCTATCGGAAGAACAATCTTTTTTTCTGCTTTTTTCAGCAAAACTTCAGCTTCTTTAACTGAAGAGACATCCATCTTAGACATGCCTACGTCTAATTTTTTTGCTTTGAGAAAAGAAAAAGCCATAGCTCCGCCGATGAGAATCTTTTCAGCTTTAGGCAGATAATGCTCAATCAAAGGCACTTTATCTGAAACTTTAGATCCGCCGAGGAGAAGAACTAACGGCTGCTGGGGATGTAGAGCAGCAGAAAGCTTATGAATTTCCTTCTCTAAAAGGAAACCTGCAGCCGAAGGAATAAATTCTGTGATAGCTTCCACAGAAGCATGCGCCCGATGACTGACACTGAATGCATCATTGATATAATAATCTCCTAAAGATGCCAGTTCTCTGGCAAAATTACGGTCGTTTTTTTCTTCTTCCACATGAAAACGAAGATTCTCTAATAGAATAACCTCTTTCGGCCGCATATTGACTACAGCCTGATGAACTGTAGGGCCGATGCAGTCTGAGATTTTTCTTACATCATGCTTGAGCAGACGGCTTAATTCTTTGGCTACCTTGTCCAACCGCCATTTTTCTACTATTTCTCCTTCTGGACGGCCGAGATGGGAAAGAAGGATCATTTTTGCATTTTCCGCCAAAAGATAGCGAATAGTAGGGAGGGATTCTTTAATACGGCGGTTGTCTGTGATATTACCTACCTCATTTAAAGGAACATTGAAGTCTACTCTTAAGAGAACTGTTTTATCTGCCAGGGGTGAGTTGCGCAGGGTAAAGTAATGCATAGAAGGAAGGATATTTTTGGGGTTTATAAGAATTATCCCCCTCTTGTTCTACGGATAGTACTCCCGGTTCGGTAAGTTTACGGCTGTTTATAGAGAAAATTCTTAAATCACCACCGATTGTAACTAAAGATGGCCAAGTCCAGCAAGGCTCATTCTATCTTTGAAAGGATTTCTCTCTGGAAAAAGTCTTCATTTCTTCTTTCTCCAGAAAGTTTGCTCGGGGAAAGGTTCGGCCAGGAAGAAAAAGATATCTTTGCTAAGGTTTACCGATACACGGAAAAGATTTATTCTTCTTTTCCTCCGCGAAGAAACGGGGAAACCCCGTTCATTCACCCAGTCAATGCGGCTAAATACGTGATAGATGCAGATGGACCATTGATTGCTGCCTGTGCTGCATTAGTACACGATATCGTGGAAGAACAAGTCGATTTAGGAAACGAAGAGAATAAAGACAAATTAGAAGAAGAATTTTACCAAAAGTTAGAAAAAGAAATTTTGGAACTAGTTCCAAGTGTTGGAAAAAAAGTCTTGGCTGTTGCCCGGCTGATGACTCGGCATAAACGCCACATCTATTATCGTTCTATTTCAGAAATTTTTAACTATCCAGATAAAGAGATTAAAGAAGCAACCATCATTGTCAAATTGGCAGATCGTCTGCATAATACCTTAACGATGGATAACTACACCAGCGAAAGCAAGATTTATGCTTCTTTCAAAAATATTTTTATTTTAAACAATGCCAAAAAATATATTCTCAATGAAAAAGATAACGAGCCTTTAAACCGTTTATTTAAGAAATGCGGCAAAGCTACCTATGATTCTTTGTTTAATCTATCTCAAGATCTTTTCGCTAAGGGAATCAAAGAAGCAGTATATTTCCATCTAGCTTTAAAGAAATTTATTCATAGTACTGGGGGATTATGGCGGGTGACTGCCCCAGAACTAGCTGATCATCCCAGTACTCTGTATAATGGGATTGTGAATAAATATAATAGCAAACTGCATCACGAAAAAGAAGCGTTTTTACGAAGGGTGGAGGCAGAAAGAAAGTTTTGCCGAGAAGTTTTTGGAGATTTGAATTTAAGCGAAGAAGAGATTGAAAGAAGCATTGATTACAAAGATTCTCTAGCTTTGATGGAAGTAATTGCCCGGCTACTGTACAAAAAGCATTATGTGGTTTCTGGTTTTGAATGCTCCTCTCTCTGCATGTGGAACCGAAAGTGTTTTAGAGACGAATGAAACAAATATTGCAGTACAATAATTAATTTAAATAACGGAAGAAAAATGTAAATTATGGCTCTGACCGACCGAGTAATAAATCTGATTAATACGATACCTTTGTTTAGAGGGTTTGATGATACTGAAGTAGAAGCATTCTTGGGGTTTACTACTTCGGCAAGCTATTCTTCTAAAAGTATTATTCTCAAAGAGGGAGAAAAAGGAAAACGCCTGTATATCATCGAGAGGGGGGTGGCAGGAGTAATTACTCCAATCCATGTACGAGAGGATTTGAAAAAGCCACTCGAACAAAAATATAAAATTTTAGCCCAGTTGTGTGAAGGGGATTTTTTTGGAGAAATCGGTCTTTTCACATCTAATCCGCGCTCTGCTTCTATACTAGCAAAAAGTGTAGTAGAAGTAATCTGTCTAGGAGAAAATGAACGAGATGATTTAGAGAACCGCCAACCCGGGATATGCTGCAAATTTTATCATAATCTGATTGGAGAGATGGCCAAACGCCTGCTTTCTAGCAATGAAATTATCCGAGAGTATTATCGTGCAGTCAACCCCGGCCTTAAAGTGGTACGGTAACTTCCTCATAACATTTATAAATAAGAGCCGGAAAAAGCATAAATATGGCAGAACAGGAATTGTTATTACCATCTACAGAATATCTTAAATCGGGAATTCATATCGGAACTAAGTTTAGAACCAAGTATATGGCTCGGTTTATCTACAAGACTCGACCAGATGGATTATCGGTAATGAATCTTCAACAAATTGACGAACGGATTAAGATTGCCGCTAACTTTCTTTCTCAGTATGAACCGCAAGAGATTTTAGTGATTGGTAGACGAGAGAACGCTTGGAAACCATTAAAGGCCTTGGGAAAAGCTACCGGCATACAAGTAATTCCGGGAAGATACGCTCCAGGCATGCTTACTAATCCTCAATTAGAGATTTATGTAGAACCGAAAATTATTGTGGTGGTTGATGCTATTCCTGACAAGAATGCAGTTTATGATGCTAACAGAGTAGGCATTCCCGTAATCGGTGTCTGCGATACTAATAATCAGACGAATAATCTTGATTTAGTCTTGCCGGCCAACAACAAAGGAAAGAAATCGTTGGGATTACTGTTTTATCTTTTGGCTACCGGCTTCTTGAGAAAGAAAGGCACTCTTGGACCGAATGAGCAGCTGAAAGAGACTATTGAAGAGTTTACAGAACAGTAAGATTTTATTTGTTTTCTTTAATTCCTTCATTGACTATCTGGAAATCTGTTAATTTTCCTTCTGCGATAGAGCGATGTTTTCTTAGATGAAGTTCTCGATGAGAATTGTTTCGTTTTAACTCTATAAGACATTTACTGCTGTATTTCAGAAGATCTCCGCCGACCATACTTACTTTATCTTTTTCATTAAAATCAGCGTAGACTTGGTTAGTGATCAAAACTGGGATATGAAAATTGCTAGCCAATCCCATGAGCAAAGCTACCTGTTCTCCCAACGAAGCGTTAATGCGCTGGATATCTTCTCTCTTGCCTAATTCCAAACGATAAAGCATGGAGATGGAATCAACCACAATTAAACCAATACTCTCATTGATAAAAGATTTCAGCTTATGAAAAAGCTGCTCCTGCTCTTCGAAAGAAGTAGGACGAAAGAAGATTGAGCTATGAAGAACTTCTTGGTAATGGGTGGTGATTTGTTTGATACGCTCTACAGCAAAACCTCCTTCTGTGTCGATAAAGATAATCTTTTTTCCTTTGCCGGCCATGCGGATCATGGGCAGCAGGCAGAGGGTGGTCTTGCCTGCTCCAGAAGGGCCGTAGATGGTGGTGAGAATATCATTCTCATAGCCGCCGTTTAAGAGTTGGTCTAAGAAATCGGCTCCGGTGGAAAGATGTTCGGTTTCGTTGATCATAATGGTTTAATAATTAAATTTTTGTTCATATTCTTTATGGTCCATCCATTCTAAAACAATACTGAGAACCACTACTTCATCTCGTTTGATAGTGTAAATCAATCTCCACGCATTTGGTAGATTATATTTCCAAAGGTTTGTCAGTGGACCATATTTATCCTGGTAATCTTTAGGAATTAATCGTTTTGGTATCTGTATTCCAGAAAAGGCATTTTTCTTTAAGTCTTGAACTGCTCGATCTAACCACTCTTTAAGTTGTTTATCTTCAAACTTGCCTTCATCCAGTTCGTGGTAGGCTTTCCTAAGATTTTCATCACCAAATTTTACTTCCGAATTTAGTTCCATGATAAATCTTTCCTTGCGGAGTATCTCTTTACTCCTTCAGAATCCCAAACCCAAGCTATTTTACCTTCTTTATCCACAGCAATCTTTCCGGACTGCATTAAGTAATCAATAATCACACAGAATGTTTGGTACATCATCTGTTTTGGTAAATGCTCCCAAAGAGACTTTTTCTTGAATTCTCCACTATTGTCATAGACAAATTTTTCTACCATCAGTACGGTATCTAACCGGGGATATCTTAAGATACTTTCTTGATGCATTAAAACAGTTTCTGCCATGGTATATCAACTGATATAACAACTTATATTTAAACTTTTTGTTTCCCCAGTATACACTTTTCAACATCTTCACTACTTTTAAATACTATAGGCAGAAAGCTTTATAAATAAATGCTACTTTTAAGTGAAATATCTATCACCTCTTTTTCCCCAGCGGGGCTTTCGCAAGAAAGCTCCGCCAGGGGTTTGAATAAAACAATGAAACCTTATTTGATCCTTATCGGCTGTGCAAGACAATACTGGCAGATTACACCGGACAATTGTTTAGACCCCGTGAACGATTGCCGAGATGAAACCGGAACCACATTTAAAGATAGCCTCCTTATTTATGCCTGTGATAACCCCGAAGAGGCTAAAAAAGAGATTGATAAGTTAACGGGAAAAATAAATATTCCGCCATGCCCTAAGGTTGGCTGCAAGAGGTTTTTGACTTCTACCGTAATTCCTACTCTCAATCCGAAAGGGTATCACTATTACACTTTAGAAGAACTCGCAGATGGCTGATTAATCCTTTCTTTTTTTATTTCTGCCTTTCTTTGATTTTCTTCTCGATAAAAACCCGATGACTAAACAAAGCGCTATTCCGCTTGCTAAACCAAAAAGATAATTTAGGATAGGAGTAAAAAAGATAAATTTGCTGTCGTTTACTCCGTTTCCATTGCCCATGACGGCCTTTTCGAAGTAGATATTAAGGTTGCTTAGCTCCAAAGCGTATTCAGCATATAGCATGGCCGCCTGAGGATTACTCTCCCTTAGTGTTTTAGCATATTGATAATATGAATATCCGGAAAGAGGAAATGCTTCTTTGTCGACGGCCTCTGAAATGACTCTTCCTGCAGATCTTAGTTTATTGTCAATTGTTACATTGAGAGCTGTTTCTTCTACTCCTAAAATACTGATTAAAGCATCTGCTCTAGCTTTGGACTGACTGGCCATTTCTAAGCATAAAGGGAAATCATTCTGCCCCAAAGCTGTTTCTGCTTCATCGATATCTTCTTTAATCGTTTCTACTAAAACCGGAGGGAGAAAAAGGGTGACATATTGGAAACGTTCTCTACTTTCGGAGAGTTTTTCCATGCAGACTTTACTCAATTTTTCAGAAGTAAGATCTAAATCTTTTCCCGGCATGACAAAAAACTGAGACCAAGAAAGAGCAGAATAGAAACGCTCTTCAGCGTATGCTAGAGAGTTTATCTGCTCTAAAGTTTGGTTTGTATTGTTCACTTCACGAATCTCTTGAATAACCCGTTTCACCTCGTTTATTCTTTCGCTGACAATCGCATGGGTCTGCAAATCGGAAATAGTTTTAATTTTTTGATTCTTAGTAAGCTCTTTGAACTTCTGAGCATTGCTTTCCAATTGAGAAATCCGGGGGTTTATTTCTGCCAGAGTGAGATTCTGTTTCTTAAGAAGCAGCTGTTTTAATTCAACATTGGCTCCGAAACAAAAAGAAGCAGCAGAGTAAAAATCTTCTTTAGCCGATGATTCTATTGATCGGTTCCATTTTTCTTCTACTCCTTTCATCTCCTCAGAGTTCAAACTATACTTCAAGGATTCTTTTTCAATCTCTTTTCCTCTCTGACAAAGATCTTGATTAAGAGAAGCCATAATCTTTTGATAATCTTGGTTCTTTTCCAAAGGTTTAGCCTCTTCTTTTACTGTTTTGCCAGTGAAATAAAATATCGCTTCACCTAAATCTCCTGCTTCCAAAATTTTAACGCTGAACTCTTTTTTAGCGTATTCCTGCAAATCCAAAGTATCGTTATTTGGCAGTTTGGTAATTTTTGTGCCGGCAGGAATGATCACGGTTTTTAATCCTCCCCTGGCTGCGGCATCAATCTTTTCTTTTAATCCGCCTACTGGACCGATGGTGGCTCCAGAGTTAATAGTGCCAGTGATGCTAATTTTTTCATCTAAATCTAATCCAGTAAGAGCGCTGGCAGTTAAGGTGGCTATGGCTGCGCTGGCCGATGGCCCGCCTACAATGGGCGAAGATGCTTTTATTGTGTAAATGAAATCATACTGGCTGCAATCGAAATTTAAGTATGAACAAACCATTTCTTTGGCAAATCTGGTGGAAATCTGGGTGTCTATCTTTGTAGCGGGAAATGTTTCCAGAAAGACTCGACCTTTGCCGGGCTGGATTTCTAAGTATAAATCGGCTGTGCTGCCATAAAAAGTGTTGTTTGCTGATTCTTGAACCGCAAGAAGGACCATATGGTGAGTTTCTTGAGCGTGGAACGAGGGAAGACCGATTAGAAGGAATATCAAACTGAACAGAAAAACTAACCTCTTTTGCTGCATAAGATGTTAAAAAGGCTGATTTTTTAAAAATGTAACGAAAACAAGTTGATTATCCTAAAATTTTTTCAACTGTTGCTTCAACAAATATTTTCATTGTATCAAATATCTTCAAAGTTGGATGTTTGGGAATCAATAATTGGAGATCTGTGCAGGCAAGTACCACGCAATCCACTCCTTTCTTTTCAAAGTCATTAATAATCTTGATAAGTTCTTCTCTATCTCGATTATTCTGCTGCCCAGTGACGAGATTAAGAATAATTTTCCCCATTTTTGCTTGCTGAAACTCATCGGGAGTTTCATAGCTTAGTTTATTCTTTTCAAATGCAGTTTCGTATAATTTATTCTTAATGGTGGCAGAAGTAGAAACTATGCCGACTTTATGCAGATTATTTTTTTTGAGGAATGTTACTGTCTCTTCAACAATACTTAAAACAGGAATTTTAACTGCGTTCCTAATTTCTTTGATAAAAATATGAAGCGAGTTGCAAGGCATAACGATAAAATCGGCGCCTGCTTTTTCTAACCGTCTTGCTTCACTTATCAAGAAAGGCAAGAATCTTTCAATACCGATATTTTTGGAAATAGCATCTTCTTCTATTGCATAAGGTAAGGGAACACTGGCGATTAGTATGGATGGCCGATGAGTTCTCTCTTTTGTCTGGCAGGAAAAGATTAGATCTAAGTAAAACTCAGAAGTTGTTTCCGGTCCAAGGCCTCCGATAATTCCTACAGTTTTCATGTTTAAATGACTAATAACTATAATTTAAATATTTTTAGCTAAAATTCTTTATGTTACTGATTATATTTATATCCCCACCAAAGGAGATATAAGCAATGTTTTTAAACCCCAAGTGTTTCCTTCCTTCTATGAAATTTTTTAATACGGCCTATCTGCAGAAGCATTTAGACGATAAGATGCGGGATATTACTGCTTTGGGAAGCGTTGCCTTTTATCTGCTAGTCTTTGTTTTGTTTTTAGCTGTTGCTCCATCTACGGCTTGGCTGCTTTTAATTGGATTAATGATTATTCACGCAGTAGCAATGGGTATCCGAGCGTACTATTTCAAGAATCGGCCGGAGGCAGAAAAGCATCCTACTTGGCTGGATAAGATTGATGCTGCATCGTTTCCCAGTATTCATGCGGCAAGAACGATTTTTCTGATGTTTACTCTCAACCGATATCTAATGAATTACTGGCTGATGGCAGTGATGGTGGCGGTATTGATGCTGATTTGCTTCTCGCGTATCTATCTAAGAAAGCATGATGTTCTGGATTTAGGCGGCGGCTTAGTCTTAGGAACGTTGGTGTATTTCTTATTAGATTTCTTGTGAGCATGATTATAATCCCTTAAAAACAAAAAACAATATAAATAACCAGATTTACCTTCCCTAAATGAAGCCGGAAGAACAGTTGATGCAGGAAAGACTGAAGAAGCTGCAGGAACTGCGTAATTCTGGAGTCAATCCCTATCCCTACAAGTTCAATAAGACTGATTTCTGCAATGATGTAAAAGAGAAATACGCAGAAATTAAAGTGGGAGAAGAAGTAAATGATAAGGTTTCTCTGGCCGGCCGCCTGATGATTGTCCGGGATATGGGCAAGATTGCCTTTATGGAACTGCAGGATTTCACCGGCCGAGTGCAGGCCTGTGTGAAACGTGATGATCTACCCGAAGATGTTTATGCCACTTTCAAGAAAGTGGATGCTGGTGACTGGGTAGGATTAACTGGCACTATCTTTAAAACAAAAACCGGAGAAGTGACAGTCAAGGTCAAAGAGCTAAGTTTATTGTCTAAATCTATCCGCCCTCTGCCGGAAAAATGGCACGGTTTGAAAGATGTAGAGATTCGTTATAGACATAGGAGCTTGGATTTGATGATGAATGAACAGTCCCGCAAGACCTTTTTACAAAGAAGCCAGATTATTGCTGCGGTACGGGAATTCTTTAACAGTAAGGGATTTTTAGAAGTAGAAACTCCGGTCTTACAGCCAGTTTACGGAGGAGCAGAGGCACGACCGTTCCTTACTCATCACAATGCGTTAGACATGGATCTGTATATGAGAATCTCTCCAGAGATTTATCTTAAAAGATTATTGGTGGGGGGATTTGAAAAGATTTATGATATCAACAAAAATTTCCGCAATGAAGGAGTAGATACTTCTCACAATCCGGAATTCACTATGATTGAATTTTATCAGGCTTACGCTGATTTTTATGATATGATGGATGTGGTAGAAGAACTTTATAATTATACTGCTAAAAAGATTTTTGGCACTACTAAGTTTATCTGGGGCAGCCATCAGATTGATTTCAAGCGGCCGTGGGAGAGGCTGAGTGTTGTTGAAGCTTTGAAAAAGCACACTAAACTGGATACAGAGAAGATGTCTGAAGCTGAGCTGATAAAATTAGTCAAACAGCACCATATTCAAATCGAAGGCAAGCCGACAAAGGCAAAGATGATTACTGCCCTATTTGAAGAACTTGTAGAAGAGAAACTTATTCAGCCTACTTTTATCACTCATCATTTCAAGGAACTATCTCCGCTTACTAAAGAAGACAGAAAGAATCCGCTCTTTGTTGAGCGATTTGAGCCATTTGTCTGCGGGATGGAAATCGGCAATGCTTATTCTGAACTGAATGATCCCGTTGAGCAACGGAAAAGGTTTGAAGAGCAGGCCAAAGAGACTGGCAATCCAGTAGATGAAGATTTCCTTTTTGCATTGGAGCATGGCATGCCTCCGACCGGGGGGGTAGGTTTAGGAATCGATAGAATGGTAATGTTACTGACCGGAGCGACTTCGATTCGGGATGTGATTCTGTTCCCTACAATGAAAATTAAGAAGTAGGCAAAATAAATTTCAGAATTCTTTCAAAAACAAACCTTTAAATACTTCCCGCAACTTCTCTTCTTTCAGCGATAGGAGATACTAAAAAAAGAAAATGCTGAAATACGCGCTTTATCATCAAGGCAAACCGGCTATCGGTGAAGGTTTGGGTTATACTCTGCCTACCAACGGCGATTTTCTCTGGCTATTTCTGTTCAAACCTTCTGAAGACGAACTGAAAAAGATTGTGACTGATTTTTCTTTGGACTTAAAGATTCTTAGAGGATTTTCCCGAGCTACTCATTCTACGCGATATTCTACCACTCCGTTTCAATTTGTCTTTGTCGATTATTTTTTAGAAAAAGAAAAAATTAAATCTAGCCGCCTTCTTTTTATTCTCGATAAGAATCTACTGATTATTGTCTCTCCCCATCATTTCGATTATTACCACCAGCTTTTTAACAACATTGTCCAAGAATTAGCTTTCTGCAAAAATAGCAAGAACATCGCTCACCTGCTGTATCACTTTTTGGAAGAAGACACTGAAGAGAATTATGACGTTTTGGAAAAGACAGAAGGCCATATTATCAAGATAGAACAAGAAGTGGTAAGGGGAGAAAAAGAGACTAATGTAGAAGAGATTGTTAATTTGAAAAGAGAACTTTTTCACATGACCCGAAGATTTTGGGCTTCGGCCAAGATTATTTTCGCTATCAAAAAAGGATTGACTCCGTTGGTGCTTGACAAAGATAGCGCCAACCGACTGGATGATATATACCATACGTTTCAGCACCAACTGGATATTGCTACATCTCAGAAAGAGATGCTTTCGGATGTGTTGGATGTTTACTCTGCAGGAATTTCTAATCGCATGGCTTTCATTTCCAACAGCTTAAACAAAACTATGAAGTTCTTGACTGCTTTGACATTGATTATTATGATACCTACTCTGCTGGCCAGCATTTATGGGATGAATTTTAAGTTTATTCCTTTGGCTGACGGACAGTACGGCTTTTATATCATATTGGGATTGATGGCTATCTCTTTGCTGGCTACTCTCAGCTATTTCTGGAGAAAGAAGTGGCTGTGAGTTAGATTATTATCCCTTTTTCTGCTGCTTCTTTAGCAATAGTGACCATCTTGCTTAGCTTAGCAAATTCTTGGGGGGTATAACAAAGAAAATCAACAGGATATCTCACATTCCACAGCCGATAAAGCTCGACCGCCCTCTCAAAAGATTTTTTATGTTTAAATGTGTTACTAATCACAATTAAATCGATATCACTATCTTGGTGCGGTTTGCCCCATGCTTGTGAGCCAAAAAGGATAAGTCTACTGTCTGGCATATCCTTTTTTAGATTACGCTTAAAATTTTTTAATTGGGAGATAATTCTTTTTCTAGCCATGTTAGGATAACACTCGCATATTTGATACTCTTTTTTGCATCTTCTTCAGAAAATCTTTTGGCAGGAACTTTTCCGCTGCCATCTGGATATCTAGTCTCTGCATAGACCGGGCTCAGTCTAAAACATACTTCTAAAATTTCATCCGGCGCTTTTAGTTCTTTGGCAAAAAAACTCAAATCGTGAATTTTTTTAAAAGTGTTAAACTCTTGAATATAAAGTGCTTTTAATCCTTTTTCTGCTGCCTGCTGTGCCTGAAAACAAGCCCAATCAAAATTTCTTGACTTTACGCTATTCATAGCGGCGTTTAAATCATTTTTAGCCTGTTCCCACCAAATCGACACTTCTTTTTTCATCATCTAAAGAAAGAGGTTGCGTTTTATAAAGATTACTGGGAGATTTGAGTCTCGAACTGATTAGTACATTGTATCGTTTAGAGTATAGAATTCTTTAAATATTTAGATATTCTTCTCTTTGCCATGACGGTGAAAGCAACTGAAGATGATTTGGAATTTTTGGTTGATTTAAACAGAAGATGTTGTAAGATAGAAACGTGGTCTGGTTATGCTTACACTAAATCCGGGAAACTTAAAGTTGATTCTTATGACATTGAGGTCAGATTAACCGAAGATGAGATAGAACGCATCTTTAAGATAGTCAAAAAAAACCAGGATTTATTGGCTTATCCGACATGCAGCATGTTCGGGTTTGATACTACAATCAAGGTTTATGATTTAGAAAAAAAGAAAGAACTACTTTCTTTTGCTCATACACAATTACCTGAAGGATATGACCAAAAAAGGCTCATCCCTTATCTACAGAAACCTGCAAACAAGTGCAAAGCAGAACGAATAGGATTGAATATGGACAAACTAATTGAAGACCATGTCCCGTGGAGTTATTAAAAATCTATTTCTTGTCGATTACTTCTTTCAAAATTTCTTTGATAAACGCATCTGCCTTCTGCATGCCTTTGACTTGGTTATCTCTGGTCCGTACGTTGACTGTCTGCTCGGCCAGCTCTTTGTCGCCTACCACTAAGATATAGTTGACCTGCTTAAGCTGGGCTTCTCTGATTTTATAGTTCATGGTTTGGTTGCGTTCGTCAATCTCTGCTCTGATACCTTGACTTTTCATCTTTTCGGCCAAAGATTTAGCATATTCGATGTGCCGATCAGCAATAGTTAAAATGCGCACTTGTTCTGGACTGAGCCAAAGAGGGAACTTCCCGGCATAATGTTCAGTGATGATGCCAAAAAATCTTTCCAATGAACCTAGAATAGCTCGATGAATCATCACGCATGTTTGTTTATCACCATCAGTGTCGATATATTGCGTGTTGAATCTTTCCGGCAGATTAAAATCTAATTGGCAAGTAGGGCACTGCCATTTTCTTCCCAAGGCATCTTCTATATCGATGTCTATCTTTGGTCCGTAAAATGCTCCATCTCCTGCTTTAATGAGGTAAGATATTCCTGCCCGCTTAAGAGCATGCGCAAGGATTCCTTCTGCTTTGTCCCACAGCTCTTTTGTTCCCAGAGCTTTTTCTGGTCTAGTAGAAAGGTAATACTGTAGTTTAAAATTAAAAACATCATTCCACACATATTTAATAAAATTAAGCACTCCTAAGACTTCCTCTTCGATTTGGTCAAAGCGGCAGAAGATATGACCATCATCCTGGGCAAATTTTCTTACTCGTACTAAACCCGTAAGGGTGCCGGAAAATTCATTGCGATGAAGAGCACAAAAATCAGCAATCCTGAGGGGAAGATCTTTATAGCTTTTCATATCTCGATTGTAAATCAGGCAGTGGCTAGGACAGTTCATTGGTTTTAACGAATGCTCTTGGCCTTCGATTTTCACAATGAACATATTTTCTTTGTAATGCTCCCAATGGCCGGAGATTTCCCAAAGCTTCTTGTTGTAAAGCTGAGGAGTGATGACTTCTTGGTATCCTCGCTGTTGATATTCCTTTCTTAAGAAATCGATTAGAGTGTTATAAATAATGGTGCCTTTAGTGAGGAAAAAAGGAGCGCCTGGAGCGTACTCATGGAAATAAGCTAAATCTAAATCATGAATGATTTTTCGATGGTTGCGTTTTTCTGCTTCTTCGATTCGTTTAAGATATTCTTCCAGCTGCTTTTTCTCTTGGAAAGCTACTCCGTAGATTCTTTGCAGCTGCTCTCTTTGCTGATCTCCTCGCCAGTAAGCGGCACTAAATTTAGTCAGTTTGAAAGCTTTTATTTTTCCTGTCGAAGGAAGATGCGGTCCTCGGCAAAGGTCAAAAAAATCTCCTTGGTGATATAAAGAAACAGTTTTTTCTCCCTGCTTGGCTAATTCATCCAAGAGCTCTAATTTGTATTTATTCTTTGGAAAAAGTTTTTTTGCTTGGGCCAGCGGAAGTTCTTCTCTGGTTATAATATAATCTTTTTTTACTACTTCGGCCATAGCCTCCTCTATTTTCTGTACGTCTTCAGGAACAAGGGGGCGACCGAAATCAATGTCGTAATAAAATCCGTCTTCGGTTACCGGGCCGATGGTCAGTTTGGCTTGCGGGTAGAGTTTGGTGACTGCTTGAGCAAGAACGTGGGCTCCAGAATGCCAGAATACTTCTTTTCCTTCTGCGGAATCAAAAGTTAAAAGAGAAAATTTACCGGAATTCGGTAAAGAAAGATTAAGGTCGAGGAGCTGGGTATCGAGTTTGACGGCTAAACTGGCTTCGGCTAATCGTCGGCCGATTGATTCGGCTACGGCCTTACCGGTGGTTCCGGCAGGAAATTCTTTTTTAGTGCCGTCTGGAAAAGTTAAAGTGAGTATCTCTTTTTTTCCTTCTTTTTTTACCGTTTCTTTTGGCATAGGGAGAGGTTATAGCGTGGTATTTAAAAAAGTTTGGCGTAAAAAAAATGCGCACTATCTTTAATGTTCGCATTTTTAGTCCTTCAAAGTCACTCTACGCAGCAGAGCTTTAAACTCTGTGACTTTGAAGCAAAACACTTTTTTGCGAGAATTTACAAAAATCTTTTAAACTGTTCAGTGGTTAACAAAAAAATGAAGATTAATATTGCTCGGTTGATAGAAGAATCAGACTTAGTACTAGTGGATAATTCTTTTCTTAATGGAGCTGAAGGAAATCTGTCAGAAAAAATATACCAATTACGCCATCCTTCTCTTCTTGCACATTACTTCAATGATTTGGCAAAAAACAACCAACATTTACAGTGGATGCGAGATGAAATAATCAGTAAACCTCATGTGTTCTCCGTACCGGCAATAATAAATGAAATTAAAAATTTTAAACGATATCTAGACTCAGTATGGGAATGGGGAATCGATTCTAATCACTGGGTTACGGTAGTCCAAAAAAATGAAACCCGAAAAAAATCTCTTGAATTGATGATTGAAGAAGAAACTACCCCTATTCGTAGAAGAAAAGTGGCTCACGGTTTAAATCCTCTTTGGCAGTATCGACATTTAATCCAAAAAATTGCCCGCCAGCTTAATGTATACGAAGGGGAAACTTTTAATTTTCCAAGACACCGTCCAGAAATTGCCGATGCAGATTACCAATTGTTTGGAGCAGGCATTCAAATTTTACTTGAAGACCAGGATCCTGGGAAAAAAGTTAGTTTACTTACCCGAGACCATCATCATCTGCAGATTATCGAAGAATGTTACCGATGTAAGATTCCCATTGAAGGAAAACTTGCAGTTTACAACTTTTGTGAATGGCAAGGAGAAGAAGGGTACATCCCATTGAAAAGTCACGCGGTTTATCAAAGGGCTAATGAAAACGTTCGACTTAGGAGTAATCTTTAAAAAGAGAGAAGAAAATGCTTCCTTATGCAGGAAAAAACTAAGCAGATTTTGGTGCTGATTTTGGTAGTTTCTATTGTTGTTGGATTTGTGGTGCCGGGAATGGTCTTGGATGGCAGCGATGATGAATTCAAAACACCGGTGAAAGAAGAAAAGCTCTGCCAGTCTGAGCAGGACTGCTGGCTGGTCTGCGGAGAGAAGCCAAAAGCTGTGCCTTGTGTCAAGAATCTATGTGAAATTACTAAATGTGAAGAAGTTTCTGTACTTGGAGAAGTCGGAGAAGTTCAGAATACGGCAAAATTGAAAGTAGTGATTAATGACAAAGAGAGGGAACTGCCGATAAATACAACCAAAAAAAGCAGTTTTGTCAGCTTTGAAGAGAAAGGAGTAATCATTACTCATGCCAAGAATGTGCATCTTGGCTATGTCTTTGAGATGCTGGGAATGCAATTTAACAAAGACTGCTTAGTGACAGAAACAAAAGAAAGCTTTTGTAATGACGGAAGCAAAGAATTGCGGTTATTGATTAACGGAACTCAGAACTATTATTACGAAGGGCATGTGGTGGAGAATGGAGAAGAGATATTGATTGAGTATGATGATTAAAACAGAGAAATATTAACGAAGTATTCTATGTTCATCTTTCATTTGTAAATTTCTATAATGAAAAATTACCTCCCGTTTACTCATAAGATAAAACTTATACGCTCCCCCTAACGAATGATATTTCTTTATAACCGAATCAATATCTCCTTCCAAACACAATAAAACAATTTCTCCAACTCTCTCTGCTTCTGTTCTCCACTGCTCTTCGTCAACGTCGAAATAGAACTCTCGTTGATTATTCCAGTCCAAATATCTTTTCTTAAAAGTTTCAGGTATCGTCTTTATTCGCAGTTTACATGTTTCTAATAATTTATCTTCGGAATATAATCTAGACTTAACGATTGCCATTTTATCTCTATAAGAATCGGAAGTAAACTCTTCGTGGGGGATCAGAATTATATGTTCACCAGTAATCATTTGATACATCATGCATCCCAAAGAGAAGAGATCATCTGCAGGAGCTTCTTTGGGAGGACCATTCCGCCGGTTATTCTTTGCATTCGGTTTCTTTTCATCTGTAGCTATTCCGAAGTCTAATATTTTTAGTTCTTCTCCCCATTCGGATAGCTTGATATTATCCGGATTAAGGTCTCGATGGGTAATACCGTGTTTTCTCAAGCTGATTATCCCATTTAATATCTGAGCGCTATATCGTAATACTTCATCGGGAGTAATGAACCGCGGAATAAGTTCGCTTAGTGAATAACCATTAACGTACTCCATAACAATTGCGTAAACCCCCTTACCCTCGACAGTTGCTATATGATTTCCTGCATCATGGATTTGAACAATATTTTCTAAATCATGTCCTTTCAACTTGGCCATCAGTTCTGCTTCTTGGGGATTAAACTCTCCATTAATTATTTTTAAGGCACGATGTGCTTTTAACTCACTTGAATAAACTAAGTAAGTAGAACCTGCCACTCCACTTCCCAATCTATTAATCACTTCATATTTAGTGTTTATTGAACCACAGTCAACTAATTCATCTAAATCTTTTACTTTGTTACAAGATAATATCTTCCTCAACCGTGTATAATCTTGATTAGGATTCTGAGCTAACTTGCTTAATCTCTCCATTATTCCTCTGATATCTACTCCCTCATATGAATCATAGTTCAACCATTCCACGATATAGTCTGAATCTAAAAGTTCAGAGAAGAAATTTTGAGAAGGATTACCTCTCAGAGGGTAAAAATCTTGATTTAATAACTCCACAAATTTAGCTATTCCTCGAGCAGTATCTTTTCGTACTAAAAAATCAGAGTTAGTTATTCCATCCTTGTGTATACAAATAAACTCATCAATATCAATCAAAGCAATTAAAGGTAAGAACGGGACTACTTCTAATGCGTATGATTGGGCGCGGAATAGTTCAAACTGAGGGGGAACATACTGCTTACCGATTCTCTCATTGCAGATTCTTAAAAATTCTGTTAGGTGAGATTCGTTCAAACAAAAAACAGGAGATTCCTTTTCCGCAGAATGTTGTTCCGGTTTAGGTTTTTGAATGCTCAACAGTTTAGTAAAGTATTCTACACCAGAAGGAACTAATTCGATTAATTCTTTAGCTAAAGTTGTCGTAATGGTTGCATCAAAAACTTTCGCTTCTAAGTTTGATGCATATGCTCGCTTGACGGGTGGCCCATCAAAATCAGATGGGCCAAACGATTTTTCTTTTTGACAAATCCTGGCATAAACATCAAAACCGGTTAAATGGCTTCGCACCATAGGATCCGGATCACTCTTTCCTCGTTCGTACAGCTGAACAAAAAGATGAGGATTTATGGTTGCTAACTCCTCTAGCACACAGGATGTACCTACTCTTGTTTCATCATCTTGAGCAACCATTCCCTCCTGGTATAAAGAACAGATTAATGCTATTCTTCGTTCTTGTTCTAGTTTGGATAGAATCCAATTTTTATCTTCTTCATCAAGTTTCATCTTTAGGAGGATATGGGTTTTAGTTTATTCCTCTTTATGAAATCCCATCTTCCCACAGGGCTTCGTAGGAAAAACTTTTTGTTTTGTTTTTTTTATTTCTTCCAGCCAATCCTGAGTAGAAACTAGATATAATTTTCCACCGTTTTTATCAGTTAATTCTTTAGCTTTGTGTAAAAGCGTCAAAAAGATGCCTTGTTTTTCTCCAACCAGATCTCTACCGGACAATCCTTCGCTTTCTTTTGCAATAACCCCATAATCAATTTCTCCGAAAGGATTTATCTGAACAGTAGTGCTATGTTTTTTCACTCTTTTTCTTACCAATTCTGCTCTTGAAGCCGAATCAGGAAGAGGCACTTCGATAGGATATAATCTTTGCAGTATAGCATCGTCTATTACATCTTTACGATTAGTGGTACCCATCAGATATACATTATCTTGCTTATCAAAACCATCTAAAAAGCTTAGTAGCATATTTACTAATCTCCCCTCCGTACCATGTGAACTTCCATCGCTTAGTTCTCTTTTTCTTGCTAATGCATCGAATTCATCCATCAACAGAATGCATCGTTCATGTTTTCTAGCTTCGTCTAACAATTTTCCGAGATTGGCTTCTGAATCCCCGCTCCATTTTGACATGATTTCCTGAGTTTTATATAACATGAAATGCGCGTCTGCTTCGTTAGCAAGCCCTCTGGCGAGTAATGTTTTTCCCGTTCCTGGCGGACCGTACAATAAGGCTCCTGCTTTTTGACTGATACCCCATTTTTTGTATTCTTCTGGATTTTTAAAATAATCGCATACTCTTATCAATTCTTTCTTAGCTTCAACAGCTCCAACAATATCGTCAAAAGAAATGGTCCCTTCTTTTTCACCGTTTTGAATACTTGCTTTGCTCTCAATAGGTACCGGTCTAGGGGCAGGCTTAGGTATTAATCCTGGTTTATGTTTATCTATGGTTCTTGTTCCAGTGTCTTCTCCCTTTGCGGGTTCATCTTTAGATTGTCTAACTTTAATATCTCCCTTATTTAACTCTATATAATGAACATACACCCTAGTTCCGTTTCTGTCAAAAATGCTGTAAGATTTTGCTAAATTTTCATCTCCTCCATGACTAGCAAATAATATCTGGGGTGGGTTGTTGGGATAAACATATGCTAATTGTACCTCCCCTACAGGTTCAAAATTTCTTCTGGTATAAGTATATAACGAATTCACCCCAGTTTCTACAGCTTGACAAACTTTGACCAGGGCATCCAATACCGCATCAAATGCTTTATCTTCGGGTAAGGGGATGAGGGTGGAAACTTGTGTTGGAACTTCCATCATTCGTTTTCTTCCAAAAAACCCCGTCTTTTCTTGCTTTTTGATTGTCGGTTCTTCTGTCTGCAAATTTCCTTCAGCATCTGTATTTATTCCTATCTTTAATTGTAACCATCCTTCATCATGTTTCTCCTTTTGATAAATAATCTTGGATTTTCTCCAAGAATCTGGTGGTCTTGCATAGACGGTAGTTAATTTTAAATTCTTTAGGTCGACACCCACTAGAGGGAATCCTTCAGGTACTTTATCCTTATCCGTGGGAGTCAAAAAAAATTCCGATTCTATATAACCCCCCACAGCATATCCATACCCATTTCCTGCTAATTTGATGTTTAGACCTCTCAGGATAGGATTATTCAATCGAATGTCTTCGTTTATACTTTTATTAAAAAAAGCGAATTTTCCACTTGAAAGGTAATTGGTGGTATAACCCTCTTCAACCCGCCTTACTAAATCTAATTCGACAGGGTGTATTTTAGGTCTCTTATGTAGTACTGGCTGTATAAAACTCGATGGATCTTGAATTGCCAAAGATAAGTATAAATGTTTTCGTTCAGACATATTGGCTTAGATTAGAGGGTAATATTTAAATCTTTCTATATTTAACTACTGCAAAGTTAAAATGAATAAACCAAGGTTAAGTTCAAATTTTCTTAAATCTCAGATATTACAAATCCTTCTCTTTTGACTTCATCAATGACATAGTGTATCTGCTTGTCTTCGACTTTGAATTTTTCGTTGAGATGGTCGAGGAATAAATCGAGTTCCTTGATGTTTCTGTGGGCAGTTTCTATGATGAAGTCCCAACCATTGTTGATCTTGTAAAGCGTATTGACGTTCTGATGGAAGAACAGATGCTGTTTGAGCTTGTCTTTGTCTTCTTTGGCCACCTTGAGGAAAACCTGAGCTCGTGTATGATAACCAAGTTCGGGGAAATTTAAAAGGATAGTGTTTTTAGCAATGGCTTTTCCTTGAAGCTCTTGTAAAAGATCGAAGAGAGTGGAGATTGGTATCTTAGTCTTCTTGCTGATTTCGGTCAGCTTTTCCCGAGAGTTCTCTCTCAGCTGCTGAAGGAAAAGTATAGTTTTTTTGTCCATCTTGGAAAGTTTATGTTTTTTGTGAATATATTTCGTAGTTAGAGCAAGGTTAGATATATACCTTCGCCAATTATAATTATTATCAGTAATTATATAATTACTGGGGAAGATTTTTAAATTGTAGTAGTTTTTACAGTTTGAAGGGGTGTTAGAGATTACTATGAAACGGAAGATAAACTTAGTAGGAAATAGTACCTTAACGGTCAGCCTGCCCAGCCAATGGGCCAAAGAACGAGGGCTGAAGAAAGGAGATGAAATAGATGTCTGTTTAGGAGATTCTTCATTGATTTTATCCTTGGCGGGGCAGAAACAGAAAGAGAAAGAGATTTCCTTGGATATCAGCAATTTTAGCAAGCATATGCTCTGCCGTCATCTAGAAGTTCTTTATATGATTGGCTATGGAAAGATTATCCTTACGTATACAGTTCAAGAGATTCTTGCTGATAAAGAGAAGAAGAAAGTTAATATTAAGAATTTGATCAAGCATCTAAGCAACCGTTTTATCGGGATGGAAATAGTTTCTCAGGGAAAGAACATGACTGAACTGCGCTGCTTTCTGCTGGATGAAGAAAAAGACCTGCAGAAGATAGAAAAACGTATCTTTTTCCTGCTTAAAGATACTTTCGATGAGTTTTTGGACTGCTTAGATGGCAGGCATCATGAATTTAATCCGAATGTCCATGATTACCATGAAAATGTAAGCAAGTTTATTACGTATTATCTGCGAGTTTTAGACCAGTCTAATACAAGCGAAAACGAGAAGAAACAGCTTCATACTTTACATCTGATCATAGACAAGCTGATGGATAAGTTCCGCCATATCAATGAGATGATCCATCGCCATGGCTGCACAGAAAGAGTAAGGAAGCATCTGAAAAATATTTTTGAGCTGGTATACGAGCAGTTTTCTGCTCTGCATAGCGGGGAGATCAAAAAGGAATTGGTTTCCAAACGATACGATTTGGTGCGACAGGTAGAGGGAGCGGATTACACTTTGGAAGAACTGCGAGTGATGGGGGAGGCCAAGATATTTCTAGACACGATTAACGACTTTAGCAGGGCGGTGATTGTGAGGAAATTATCTTAAACGGGGATTATTCACTTTTTTCTTTTTAGAACGTATGCACTAAGAGAGGCAGAGAATCCCCCATTCCATAAAATATCTATTAATTCATCACGACTGCACAGATAAAAAAAGAATGGCTCTGGGTAAAGGTGTTTTATTTGATCTACCTCTTCTTTTTCGAAGCAGGAAAAAAGTATCTTTCTGATTTCTGGAGTTATACATACTATAGTTTCAGAGCCGGTAAGGGATCTGTAAGGAATTTCACCCACCGCCGCTATTTTTTCCCGGTACTCTCTTTTAATAGTTCCATCCTCCGAATAAATTTCACTTTTTAATCGTGCAATATTTTTAATGTATGTTTCTTCTCCCACCTCTGCTGTTTTTGTATAGACCAAATGCTCGTTCGTGACCATCTTGTACAGCAATAATCCAAAAGAAAATAGGTCATCTGCATTATTTCCTTCGGAGGCACCATATCTGCGGTTATCTTTTGCTTTTGGGCTTTGTTCGTCTGTAGCGATCCCAAAATCTAAAATTTTAATCTTTCCCAAGCTATTCACTTTTATATTTCTAGGATTAAGATCCCTATGTGTAATACCCCATCTTCTTAAGCTTTGAATGCCGTTTAAGATTTGAGCGCTGTAGTCCAAGACTTCATGAGTGGTGAGCTTTCGTTCGCTCAGGATTTCTTCGAGGGTTTGACCGTCGACGTATTCCATGTTAATCGTATACGCTGTTTTCCACCGCTCAGTTACCATATTTCCGGCAGTATATATCTGAACAATGTTCTCTAAATCTTTTCCAGACAGTTTAGCCATCAATTGAGCTTCAATAGAAAGAGTTTCCTCCTCTTCAAAATTATCTTTTTCAACAAATACTTTTAATGCGCGAAATGCGTTTAATTCGCGGGAATAAACCTTGTATACCACCCCCGAAGATCCCTTGCCAAGAATACTAGTCACGACATGTGATTTGTAGTCTACAGAAGCACATTCAAACAATTCTTGAAGGGTGGTTATTTCTCCAAAGTTTAGTATTCTGCATAATTGTAAATAAGTTTCTTTTTTGCCATTTTTAAGAGAGTTAGAGCTTTTTTGTCTTTTCCAGTTATACAAACAGCTTAAATCCTCGATAATCTCCGAAGTTTCTTTTCGCTTAAGACCATGAAAGATGCATTGGGAGGATATGTATTTCACTGCTAATTTAGCTTGAAAAACCTGATCCTCGAAACAAAGCAACGAACCGGGGATAAAGGGGTAAGTACTTCTCTGTTTTTGCGAATCTACACTTTTAGTAACAACTCCTTCGATTCCGTAGTCATAATCCATGGGAGTTAACTTATCTATGATTTCGGCCGCGCTATACTTTTTCCGTTTTGATGAAACGACAGTTTCAATGGCAACTACCGCGTATCCTCCCTCTGGATCGTCCCATAAATGTGTTGAATCTTCATGAAAAAATGAGTTGGTCTCTGGAACCAAAATAAACGGTTTCCTTTTATCTAATAACTGTTGATATGGAAAAGAGATTTTCTTAAAATACGGTTCATTCCAATTCGAACATTCTTCCCGAATACGAGAAGAGAATGTGGGATCATCGAGATACCCCCGAGTGTTATGTAGATAATGCAAAAGTCTAATTTTTTGAATAAATGCTTCCAATGGATAATCCGTAGGGCAATCTACAGAAATGATCGCCGTGTCTAGCTGATCAACTTTTGCGAGAATTATTTTGGACATTGCGGCATTTAATATTTGTTCTTTTTCCTCTTCCGTCAATTTTTTGCCAAGCGCCATTTTTTTCAACTAGGTTTAACTTTACAGTGTAAGACATAATTATCGAATGCCAGTTCTTCACCATCTTTCATGCTGAGAAATAATAACTGTCTTAATTCTTTAGCATCCATAATCTTAAACGTGTAGGGAGTAGGATACTTTCCCTTTAGTATTTTAAGATCTTTTTCCCATAAAGCAGAACGTATAATGTCTCCAAGTAACGATTTGATGTTATGTTCTTCGTGAGTGCAATTTGTGTAATCATCATGCAAAGGATCATAATCATCGGAGGAAATTCTCCAAATCTTTTTATCATACTCTTCTGTGATTTTGCCATTTCGGTATAAAGACTGTTTGATCCGATCTATTTCATCAGCGTAAGTGCCCGAACCCATCGTTTCTTTTCCTGGTACATCGATAAGGTTTTTTCCTGTAGCCATCTTATAAACCAATAACCCAAAAGAGATTAAATCGTCTGCTTCCATATTCGTTGGAGCTCCAAATTCTTGGTTATTCCTGGCTTCCGGATGGGACTCGTCAGTGGCAATGCCAAAGTCTAATATCTTTACTTCTCCTTGAGTATTGACTTTGATATTCTTCGGTTTTAAATCCCGATGAGTGATGCCATATTTTCTTAGGCTTTTAATGCCGTTTAAGATTTGAGCGCTGTAATCCAAGACCTCGTGGGGGGTGAGCTTTCGTTCACTCAGGATTTCTTCGAGAGTTTGACCGTCGACGTATTCCATAAGAATTGCGTATCCTTTTTCTCGTCCTACTGTAATTAGACTATTGCCTGCATCATAGATTTGAACTATATTTTCTAAATCTTGCCCAGATAACTTGGCCATTAAAGATGCTTCCGGAGAGTTTGGTTGTCTGCGGTGGAGTATTTTTATTGCGCGATACTGCTGAAGATTCTTGGAATACACTTTGTACGTTGTGCCTCCTTTGCCTTGTCCGATTCTCTTTACAAAGACTGTATCCGGGCAATGGAAAGAACTGCATTCGAATAAATCTTCGATAGAAAGAGATTCGCCTGATTCTACCGCGTTGATTATGGAGATATAGTCCGAAGAAGCGTATACGAATTGGAATAACTGTTTCAATTTTGAGGCTACCGATGATGGTTCTTCTTCGATTAACAACGTTCCACCGGAGGAAGATAAATATTGTTTAAGAAAAGAAAATTTTATCATTTCTTCGTTAATTGTTAAAGCATTAAATCCATATCCTGAAAATCCTGCCTGTTCCATAACTGACTTTTGGCTTAGACTGCCAGGACACTCTCTTTCTAAAAGTTCTTCGAACTCTTGCTCTCCCCATAGATTAAATTTATCTTTTAACCATACAAGTATACTCTGCCTCATGTTCCTGTCCGTTCCGGTAATGTCATCTCCACGCCATTGCGATAACTTTTGTTCTATCATTTGGGGAAGAATTTCATCTAGGATTTGCTTTTTCTTTTCTTCGGTGAGTTTAATTTCGAGGGTCATTTACAGTGCCCCAATGAATTTTCTTAATTCTTTGGCATCCATTATTTTATAAATATAGGGAGATTGATATTTATATTTGATTTCATCCAAACTCTGGTCTTCTAACGCGCAGAGAATAATCTTCACTAAATCGCCTCTATCATCTTGTTCTCTTAGTGCACCATCTCTGAGCATAGAACCGATTATCTCGGGATCAACTCTTGCGGCAATAGCTTCTGAATATTTCTTGATGGGAGGATGGCCTTCCAAAACATCAACAACTTTTTTACGATACTCTTCTGTCAGTTTACCGTCTCGATACAAAAAAAGTTTCATTCTATCAATTTCATTAGCATAAGCATCATGCCCCATCGTTTCTTTTCCCGGTACATCGATAAGGTTTTTTCCTGTAGCCATCTTATAAACCAATAACCCAAAAGAGATTAAATCGTCTGCTTCCATATTCGTTGGAGCTCCAAATTCTTGGTTATTCCTGGCTTCCGGATGGGACTCGTCAGTGGCAATGCCAAAGTCTAATATCTTTACTTCTCCTTGAGTATTGACTTTGATATTCTTCGGTTTTAAATCCCGATGAGTGATGCCATATTTTCTTAGGCTTTTGATGCCGTTTAAGATTTGAGCGCTGTAATCCAAGACCTCGTGGGGGGTGAGCTTTCGTTCACTCAGGATTTCTTCGAGAGTTTGACCGTCGATGTATTCCATTAGAATTGCATATTTTCCTTCGATGTGCTCGCCCTCAGGGGTGGTCCAATTTTCTCCAGTAAGATGTGTGCCTCCATCCAGAATCCCCACGATATTCTCTAAATCCCGTCTTTCCAACCTAGCCATTAATTTTAATTCTTTTTTATTAATTTTTTCTTGGTCTATTAATTTAAATGCATAGAACTGTTCTAAATCATTGCGATAAACTTTGTAAACAGAACCTCCTTTACCCGTACCAAGTTTACAAACAGCAAAACCATTGAAAACGGGCACAGTATAACATTCTAATATTTCTGCTAAATCTTTTGTTTCATGGAAAGACATTATTTTCTCCACTGTTATCAATCCATTAACATGCATAAAAGCTATTACAGAATAATTAGTCGTATGATAACGACCTAGTTCACCAATTTTCAAAGATAATGATCTTCCTATTTCAGTTTCTATTTCCCCTAAACTTTTTAATTTTCCGTCTCTCGTTTTAATATATTCAGACGTTAAATACATAAATAACAGACGAGTAAGAACATCCTGTTTATCTTTGATTTTGGGGGGAATTCCTCTGATTATAGAATCAAATGTCTCTGTTGGATCTTCCGGAACAGCAGAGTTAGCTCCAAAGTTCGGATTAGTACAATCATCTAATGCCTTTTCTGTGTATACGTCAGTTATGATATTTACTATTTCCTTTTCCGTCAACTTCTCTTCAAGCGCCATATTCATTAAACCTCGCTTCTAAAACTTTGTAATCTTCATCTAGGCCTTCGGAAGTTAGACAAAAGTTAACAATCTCGCACAGGTCTCTGTCTTTAACCGTTTCTTCCACTTTTCTTAAGTAAGGCTGAAGTCTTTCTTCCGGCCGCTCGTAGATCCAATCTCTCTGGTCTCTGAGCTTATCTGCGTAAGTCGTTCTTTCCATGGATTTTGATTCGGCGAAGATGTGTTCGCCCGTGGCCATCTTGTAGACTACTTGGCCAAGAGAAGTCAGATCATTGGCTCGTCTGCCGGAAGGAGAGCCGAATCTTCTGTTGTCTTCGGCCAAAGCATCCTTGTTTGTAGTAGCAAGACCTAAATCAATAATCACCGCCCGGTCTTTCTCTTCGTCAATCATGATGTTGGCCGGACGGATGTCCCGGTGATGCCAGATGCCGGCCTGACGGAGTTCGAGAAGGCCGTTGAGGATGCCAACGGAATATCGTATGGTTCTTTCTTTGGGAAAAGGTTTTACTCTTTCAATAATCTTATGAAGAGAATCTCCCCTGATGTATTCCAATTCAAACACAAATATATTCTTCGAGAAAGTACTTTGATTTGTATCTACCACGCTTATTAGATTTATGACGTGACTGTTTACGCGGCCATCGGCTGCAAGGGATAATACTTGTGATTCATCTTCGCCGTTAGCAGTTATTTTGTATGCCCGATGTGTGTGATTATTGAATAAGACTATCCCCGTATACCCCGCATCAACAAAACTATACACTCTTGGATTAAAAGAAAAGGCAGTTTCCCTATATGAAAATAACTCAAGTATATCAGAATCTTGATTCTGTGTAATCGTATTTGATTCCCCGTTTAATAAATTGGACGAAACATAATCTGTATTCTGTACAATAGCTTTTAATACTTCTATTAAATTTTTCTTTTGTTGTTCGTTAGAAAATGAATCTGGAAGAATACCAACTTGTTTAAGCGAAGGAAGATTACAAGATGTAAAAATCTCTGAAGGATAACCTCTCGCTTCTTCCGGGAGCATGTTTTCTCGGATTAAAGAAAACACTTCAAAACCGGGAAACTCAGGAAGATAAGAATTTGCAGTTTCGGGGGAAATATTTTTACCAAAAAAGGTGAACACTACCTCTGGGTCTTTATGAAGATATTGTTTTATTTGGTGAGGAGTAATCTTTCGTGCTACGTATTCAGCGATGATCGACCCATGGCTGAGAGGAACTACTTCGCCATAAGACTTCGCAGTTTCATAAGACACTCCACCGAGATATAATGGCGCGATATCCCAACCTTCAGCTTCTTTTGGATCAAACTGATTTGCGTATTTTGGAGGGACTGCAGCATCAACTAATTTCTTTACTCCAAACGCATCAAATTTTGGATTATACAGTACTGCTTTTTCAAGCGAAACTTTAAATTTATTAAGTTCTTCTAACCGATGAGTATCAACTACCTCTGAATCAATGGTTGGTTTTAGCATATTTAACTACTTGCGTATAACAACTATAAAAACCTTCCGCTAAAATTAGAAGAATTCCGGAAAAGCCGAGAAAAGTAAGATTTGCTTTATAATCCGCGGACCGAACCACTAGAACTAAACGAAACTAACAGAACTTCTCTTTTTCCAGCTCTTCGATGATCTGGTACTCGTGGAGCTCCTTCAGATTAAAGCTTTCTTTAAGACCGTCCCTGAAGTCTGTGTATTCCTTGATGTCTTTGCTTATCACTTCGGCCAGGAAATCAAAGCCTCCGTTGATTTCATGCAAAGAATTGACTGAATGATGGTTCTGCAGGAACTGCTGCAAAGCTGGTTTCTGCTCCCGGCTCACTTTTAAAGCAAGATGGATGTGATGATGATACCCCAGCTTGGCAAAGTCCAAGAGAAGAGCTTGTTTTCTGATTACTCCTTCTTTCTGCAAGCGGGTGAGCTTATCATAAACAGTAGATAAAGGAACATTAAGAGCCTGAGAAACTGCTCCCAAGCTCAGCCGGGCATCTTTTCTTAGATGAGAAATGATTAAACGCTCTTTTTCATCCATCTCGTTTCAATATTTTGTTTAATATTCACTGTACCTTTCATCTACCGCTTCAAAGAAATCAACTGTATTTCTGAGAGAAGTAGAGTTTCCGTTAGTGGTCAGGCCGATCATCATTGTTTTTTTTCCGTATTCTTTCACTCTATTGACCACAGGCACGTAATCGCTGTCTCGAGAAGCTATAGCAATCAGATTTATCTGGGGATATCTCGGTGAGCAAGCCACTTCCATGATCCTGGCCGTCAACGCTGTATCCACATCTTCGGGAGCTTCGATTACCGGCCGAAAGCCGTTATTAAGAGCGGATTCAATCAACGCTGGTGAAGAGTGCTTATCCAGATAAACTTCCCGCAGTTCCACTCGGCCATAGCCTTTTGCTTTTTCATAAATTTCTTTAAAATCTGCCCGAAACATGTTGGGGCCATCCATCAACAGCGCGATTACATAATCAAGATTTTCATCCATTTTTTGCCTCCAAAAGATGTATGCACCTATCTAATGCTACTCTCTTTTGTAAAAAATCTATACTGCTTCCTTAAAAAGCATTTTTCCAGATATTTCGAAAAGTTTCCGGCCGAGATTTCTTTCTTTATAAACGGATGAAAAATTTCCGAAAGGCTTGCGGAAATTACGGGGAAAGGGTGATTAAAAACCCCGCTTAAGAATTCTTGGTGATTCAAATGGAAAACTTTGAAATATTACTCGGTGAATATAGAAACTATTTTTTAGATCCTTCCGGGTCTAATCTGAAAGAGTTTTTACATTATTCCAATAAAATGCTTACTAAAGTTCTCCAGATGTATACTAAACGGGATGTCAAAGTAAAAATATCTTATGTTGGAGAAAGAACTGCAGAGATAAGCATCCATGATAAGACCGACAGTTCTACTATAAAGAAAAAAATCTTTGATGCCGCATTTGAAATGCCAGAGAACGGTCATTCTTTAGATGAACTTGTTGATACGTTAGGGGATCTGCTTCAAAGTGAAGTCTGCTTTAACACAAAATTTTTAGGTCAGATGCACCCTCATGACAGTATTCCTAGTTTCGTAGCAGGTATCACGGCTAAATTTTTGAATGGAAATACTGTAGCTGAGGAGGTTTCTCGAGTAACTACCTATCTAGAAAAACAAGCTGTTGGTTGGTTGGCTGAAGCGTGTGGTTATAACCCGGATTTAACTTGGTTGGAAGATATCAAATTAGAAGGTAAAATCAAAGAAGTGTTAGATAAAATGATTGAACTTCCCTCTTCTTCGGGGAATATCACTTGCGGAGGAACTACTGCAAATTTTGCTGCGTTGTTAGTAGCAAGAAATAAGGCGTTTATGGAAGATATTTACTGGCGAAAAGAGGGTGTAGCAGAAGCAGGACTAACAAAAAAAGAAGACTGCGTAGTATTTGGATCTGAATATTCCCATTACTCTATAGAAAAACTCTGTGGATATGCTGGTATCGGCTCAAAAAAATTCATTAAAGTTAATACTACTGATAAAAAAGTAGATGCTCGGGATACTCGCCCCGGTTCATTAAAGCAGATGATGTGGCAGGCGGCCAAGGAGGGAAAAAAAGTAGTGGGAGTTGTTGCAGTTGCTGGAACTACAGAAACCGGGAATATTGATGATTTAGAGGGGATTGCTAACTTATTAGATGAATTTGAAAACGAATTTGAGTATCGACCTCATTTTCATGTTGATGCGGCACATGGGGGGGGATTTGTATTTCATGACTTGTACAGCCCAAAGAAGAATGGATTATTAAAAGGTATAAATCGAGCAGATTCTATAACTGTTGATCCTCACAAAATGCTGTATACTCATTACAACGCAGGATGCATTCTTTTTAAAAATAAGCAGGATCATTATTTGTTGAAGCAAACTGCAGATTATTTGTTCAAAAATGATGGAAGTTGTAACTTAGGGCAATTTAGAGTGGAAGGGTCGATGGGTTTAGAAGGAGCTATACAAACGTGGGCCAGCTTATTCTGTTTAGGTAAAAAAGGATATCAGACTATTCTCCAACACGTATTAGATCTCACCGAGTACTTAGAAGGAAAAATAAAAGCTACAACCTGCTTTGAGGTTTTGCACAAGAGAGAGATGAATATACTTTGTTTTAGATATTATAACCCAGAATTCAGCGAAGAAGTAAACAATGAGATAAACAAGGAAGCTCAGAAACGCATGTACGATACAGGCAAGGCTTACATATCTAATGAAAATCAACTGCATACTATCGCAGGAGAAAAAAAGAAAATTGAAGTTTTTAGAGCTATACCCATGCATCCATGGACAAAAAGAGAGGACATTGATTTTGCGTTTGAAGAAGTTAATAACGCAATTTGTAGTACCTTATCTGATAGAGAGAAATACTTTCAAAGATCGATTGCTAGTATAAAAAACGGAGGGGCTTGAAAATGGTCTTATCATACAATGAGATAGAACGTCGGATTAAATACCTGGGCCGAGGAGCATTTCAAATAATTGAACGGGATGAGTTAGCTTGGAAGATAGAAAAAGCGGACAGGGAAGGTCGATCGTTAATAGTTAAACTGGGAGTTGATCCTACTGCTCCAGATTTACATCTTGGCCATACTGTACCGTTAATGAAGCTGAAGCACTTCCAAGATTTGGGATATTCAGTAGACTTCTTGATTGGAGATTTTACTGCTTGCATTGGCGATCCAAGCGGCCGATCTTCTGCTAGAAAACCTATGACCGAAGAAGAAGTATTGAGCAATGCCGAGCAATACAAACGGCAAATTTTTAAAATCCTCAATCCGGAATTGACTAACATTGTTTACAACAGCCATTGGCTTGGCCAAATGAAAGTTGATGATTTTATTCGTGTTTTGGGCAAAGGAACAGTCAATGAGATGAGCAAACGAAGCGGAGTGGCGGACCGCTTAGAAAAAAAGAATCCGGTTTCAGTAGCGGAATTTGTTTATCCTTTTTTACAAGCATACGACTCGGTGGAGATGAAAGCTGATGTAGAGATTGGTGGAGAAGATCAGTATTTCAACTTTGTCTTTACACGGGAGATGCAACGGCTTTATGGTCAAGAGCCCCAGGTTTGCATGACTCTTCCCCTGCTAATCGGTACAGACGGCATTGAAAAGATGAGCAAGAGCTTGAATAATCACATTGGAATTGAAGAAAGCCCTTCAGAAATGTATCGCAAGGTTATGTCTATTGATGATAATCTTATTATTAAATATTTTGATCTTTTGACCCGAGTACCTTTTGAAGAAGTTTCTGATATGGAATCTGGTTTGCTTAAAGGAGAAAAACATCCTCGTGATTTAAAGGCAAGGTTGTCAGAAGAGATCGTTACTCAGTATCACAGTCGAGAAGAGGCGATTAAAGTAGCAGGAGAATTTGATGCAGTCTACAAACATCACCAATTACCTGAAGAGATGGAAGAAATATGTGTTAAATATGAAGACGGCATTGATCTTCGACAGCTCCTTTTGGATATAGGAATGACAAAATCGCGCAGCAATGCTAAGCATCTAATCCTGCAGGGAGGAGTAAGAATTGACGGAGAGGAAATTCGCGATCCTCTTTACAAAGTGAATACCACTGATGGAATGATAGTTAATGTAGGAAAAATAAAATACAAAAGATTACGATGTTAGCAACCAAAGATGCGAATAACAACAAGAGAGACCAATAAGAATCTTTTTTTTGTTACATTTGTAAAAGACCAGTTTAAACTAGAACGATACGACCAGGTTTATGACCTTTGCTGCGGATTAGGCTTAAGTGGAATTTATTTTTATAAACTTGGTAAAAAAGTGATTGCCTTGGATAATCAAGAGAATACCCGTCGGACAATATTATTAAACGCTGTCGGTGAAGATTATCGGTTTAGTAATCAAGATATTTGGAAGTTGGATAACCTTTATTCGAATTCGTTGATTTTATCGATTCATGCTTGTGGAAATTTAACTGACCGGGTCATTGAATTAAGCATGGCTTCAAAAAATGATTTTGCAGTGATGAGTTGTTGCCACGGAGACAAAATATACTTCACACCTCAAGAATTACCTTCAAACAAGATAGTCGAAGAACGAGGGAGAGATTATTATCAAGATATGTTAAGATTACAGTTTATTAGAGAACGGGATTACATTGCGGGGATTTATGAAATTCCTGCAGAAATAACCCCCAAAAATAGAATTATCTGGGGGGTTAATAACTCTTCTTGAGAAGATAGCGCAATACTGTCGATAGTACAAAGTGCATCTTCTAATTAATAACAAGACTTATTGCTGTTTCCACCGCTTCTTCGGGAGTGTTTACTGCCACACATTTTAATCGTTTCCGTTCATCAATAAATTCGCCCGCAAGTTTTTCACTCCAGCCTCCGAATCCAGTTATGCACACTATGGGTATATTTGCTTGATAAGCCATGGCCATTTCCGTCAACGTTCCAGAACCTCCACTGATTGCAATAATAACATCGCAACTATTTACAAGTACAAATTCTCTTCCTCCGCCTCGCTCAAGTCCGGTTCTTATGATTACATCTGTTGTTTCAGGATTAAAAATGTCCCTGCTTCTACCATAAGTAACACCGATGGTCATTCCTTCATATTTCTTTGCACCTCGAGCTGCTGCAGTAGATAACGAATCGTAATCTTTCTCTGCACCATAAACAAGTATATGGCCGTTCTTTGCAATTAATTCACCGATTTTTTCCGCTACTTTTTCCATCTCCTGAGAATATTCTAAATCTGCTGCAGAGCCCATGACTCCTATTTGAAGTGTTTTCATTTTTTTCCCTCTAAAAAATCTGAAGTGTAATCCAAAGCAAATCTCATTGACTCAGTTACATCTTTAGTCTTATTAAATGTTACTAAAAAAGATGCGAAAAAAGTATCTCCCGCTCCAACAGTGTTGGTGATAATAGTTTTTCTTGGAGTGAACTTGAAGATTTTATTTTCGCTGATAATCGCAGCCCCTTTTCCTCCCAGAGTTATTATAACAATTTTTGGACCTATCTCCACAAACCTTTTCAATTTTTCCTCTACACTTAAACCGGGAAATATTATATCTGATTCAACTTCATTAAGTTTTAGTATGTCAATATGTTTTAACAATCCGTCTAAATTTTCTGGTTTCTTCTTCCAACTTTCTTTTAAGAATTTCTTGTTTTTGTCACGCATAAATCCCTGCAGGTCTAATGCAAGAACTGATTTTTTTTCAAACATTGAAGGCTGGACCTCATCAAAGAGAGGTGACAAGAATAAAATATCTGGAGCTAATAACTCTTTAGGTACTAAGGTTATATCCAATTCTGTATTTCGACTAATTATTGCGCAGCTTATATCTTCCTCTTCTTTGATGTGCAAAGTAGTTGTCTCGTCACATATTTGCAATCCTCTACAGTCAAACAGTTCTTTGTTTTCTTTAAGCTCAATCGTTCCTATCTTTGAAACTATCCCATAATTCAGATTTAGATTTTTACAGACTTTACTGAAGAAAAACGGAGCTCCACCGAGTTTTATTTCTTTCTTGCCTCCAAGTTCCAGTATATCTCTAGTTATTGTTCCAAAACAAGTTATCATTTCAGTACCTCAACTAATTTATTGATATCTGTTATTTGATATCTTGCTTTAGTCGGTTTATTATATGGATTTACCAGCACGGTTGTGATTCCCAACTCCAGAGGTACTTGTATATCAAGTTTCTCGTCATCGCCTATCATCAAAGTTTCTTTAGGCAATACTCCAAATTTGTTTATTATCTGTAGATAGCTCTCTCGCGTTGGTTTTCTTATCGCGGTTTCTCCAGTCCACACATTTCCACAAAAATATTTCTCGATGCCTATCTCTCTAAGCACATTTAATACCCAAGGTTGGGGAGCATTTGTTAGCACGGCTAGATTGGGAGCTATTTTTGTTAAAACCTGATCTAACGTTTTTGCGTGGATTGCCCCCCGTTGAATATAATCTCGGGGGTGGATCTTACCCCATGTATGAGAAAAATATTCATCCATTGAAACACCCAACCTCTCATTGAAAGCCCGACTTATTTCTCCTCCATAATCAATAAAAAAATTATGGAAAATGTTCTTTGCTTCATCCTTCGCATATTTTTTGGTTTCTGCAATTAGGTCTATCGATTTTTCTATAACCTCCTGCCAGAAGGGAGAGTCTAAAAAAGGGCCATCTGGCTGCTGATACAACGTTCCATCACAATCAAAGATGATTAGTTTATTCATTTTTGTCCAACCAACTCCTCCAAAATCGTTCTTTTTACTGCATCCCTGCTTTCTCTTAGTTTCTGATATGTTTCTTCATCTACAGGTGCTAATCCATCCATCTTTGCTCCAGGATCATCTATTTTAATTCTGATGACCTTTTTTGAATCTTTGAGATAGTCCGGGAGATATTCATGTTTACATAGAACAGCTATGATAGAAGACCGATCAACTAATTCTGGGGTTACAAGCCTCATTGTTTGAGGTGATATGTCCACTCCGATTTCTGCCATGACTCGTACAACGTCTGGATGTGGACAATTATTGTATTTCTCTCGGTAATCTGCAATTCCCGCGCTTAAAGCTTTACCCCAACCCAAAGAGTTGTAAAATCCTTCGGCCATTTGACTTCGAGCTACATTTGCATAACAAACAAACAACACATCAATCTCATTCGATTCAGTATTCTTCATTTCGCATCCCTCCCTATCTGCGCCATGTAAGCATCAATTTTAGTTTTTATTTGATTATATCCCGGACATAGTTGGTCTAACTCTATCAGAGTACTACAGATTTCATCTTGGTTACGCATTACCTTTTCTCTGTCAATCTGTTCCGCAAAATATTTAGATGCCCAAAGGAAAGGGTTTTTTGCGTGGTAAGAGTTCTCCGGTGGATTACCTCCGGAAAGTATAAACCTCTCCTCCGCCACCAACCTCATTATTTCTTCTACGTTAAATACTTCAGGAAATAGTAAATTTAAGGTATCTAAATTTTTAAGCTCGTTCCTTACCTCTGATGAAGTATCCCCATTGTATCCCATAATTTTCTGCAGTTCTACTGATTTTTGAAAAGCTTCTTTTAATCGGGGATGATGATGTAAATCTTTTAAATGCCATCCGTCATCGTTAGGGGATTTTATTTGATATCCCGCAAAAACGTTTCTACCTTTCAATACATCTGCGGCTCCATCCTTGGAACCTAGTCTCCCTATGTTTAAGATTAAATATGCATGATCTGGGTTTGCAATTCCAAACTTTTTTTCAACATACAGTCCAGTGCCTCCGCTAAAGCTTACATCATCTAAAATAAGCACTTTTTTTCCTTTAACCACTTGTGCTATTTCTTGGATTCTCTGTTCTGAACATTTTTGCCGATATCCTGTCGTAGTCAGCAACGGGGTATCAACTTGTCTCACTCGACTTAAACCAAAGTCTGTTATTAGATTTGTTTTTTGAAAAAGTTCTGTTACTAATCCTCCAAGCCATCCCGTCAAATCAAAGACTACTTCATAATCATTTTCTTTAATCTGCGAGGTGATTTTTTTGATGCATGGTATCGGATCTAAAATAACTTGTTCTAAATCTCTTCGACTACAAAGCTCAATAAGGTTCGAATATAATCTGTCTATCCTTTCCCAATCTGATGGAAGAGATTCTGCTCTTGATTCATCCATCATCCAAACTACTCGTTCTAACTTATCGCCGGTGATACCGACAACCACCCTTGTTTTCCAGTTCCATTTTATTTTTCCCCCGATTAATTTAAATCCCCCCTCCCGGATTCGAACCGGGGATTTCGAGTAGTGGACGATTAGGTCCAACTATCCCTCGGTGACTATTGGCTGACTGAGTTTCATTCAGAGCATTTGTGCTTCGTCCCTCAGCGCATAAAGCTACAGCCGAGTGTTCTAGCCACTAAACTAAGGAGGGAGGGGACTATGATTTCTACTTTAATTGTGATAAGAACCTCTAAAAAAGGAAGTTCTTCTATCAGTAATAATAGTAGAAATTATAGTTGACACTAAACCTAATTGCCGAATTTGGTAATGATTGTTTAATGTTCATAAAATTTTATGAGTATATGTTGTTTATATATTTTTCTTTTCTTGCTCCGGAAAGTTTCCGGATTTTTTGGAGGAATTGTTAAAAGAAAGTTAATCAGCTTGAGTGTATGGACGATAACCGATTAGTAGAATTGACTAAACAGTTGATAGAATATCCCTCATATCATTTTCAAAGTAGTATACGGGTTGTAAACTTTTTAGATAGTTATCTCCTTGACGAGACTGATAGAGACGCAGAAATTGACTTGATTAATAATCTAGATGGTAGCGGACAAAACATCCCTTGTTTATACGCTAAAAATAAAGAAGAGATGCCAGAAAAACCAACTGTCCTTCTTCTTGGTCATCTTGATGTTGTCCCTGCAGATACACCTCAATTTACTCCCTGTATAAATGGAAGTAGATTATACGGGCGCGGAGCAGGAGATATGAAAGCAGGGGTAGCCGTTGCTACTCAACTATTTATTGAACATTATAAAGAATTAAATCTTCAACTTTTAATGACTACTGATGAAGAAACCGGAGGGAAATATGGGACAAAGATAGTTTCGAAAATGCTTAATCCTGATTTTGTGATTACCCTCGAGCCAAGCGATTTAAAGATTTGTACTAAACAAAAGGGGGCATTGGCTATTGAGATTGAAGCGCACGGTCCTGGTGGCCACGCTTCTCGCCCGTGGAAGAGTACCAATGCAGTAGATATATTGATTGATATGTACAATCGATTACGAGAATTTTTTCCTGATCTAGATACAGAATTATGGACAAACACTATGAATGTCGGAGCAATTGTAGGAGGAACTGTTAAAGCAGAAAAAGATAGAATATTATTTGGGGGGGCAAATATTATTGCTGCGAAAGCATCAATGAAATTGGATCTACGATTAACTGATAATATGTCTCATACAGAAGCGATAAACATTATTAAAAAAAACGCTGCAGATATTGGATACAAACTTAAAGGCAGAAGTGATTCCCTCGGTTTAATAGATAATTGTTATAAAATACTAGTTAATGAACCTAGTGTAATCGCAGACCATCTTATCACTTCAGAGAAGGATACCTTTGTCAGACAGTTGATGGAATCCTACCGATTCTGTTTGGGAGAAGAAGCCGAGTTATATTCCGGCCCATCTGCTAGTGATGCACGTTTTTTTAGCAAACGAGGAATACCCACTGTAGTTTTTGGTCCGATTTCTGTGAATCAACATGGAGAAAATGAATATGTGGAAATACCTTCAATTATAGATACTTACCGAGTATTAGATACCTTTCTTAGTACAGTAAAAAGAGACTAACTCCTCCATCACCACAATCCTTATTAAACCGTTTTTGATTGTTGGTCTTATGCTCAAGGGCCAAATACTTTCCGGTGAATTTAAGAGCTTAGTGCTGCGGCAGAAGCAGGGCTGCTCTCTGGAATTAGGAGAACTGCTGGTGGCCGACCAGGGAGCAGAAAAGATTCTTCTGCAGGTTTATGATCTGTTTTATGGCAGCCAAGTGTCTGATCAGAATCTGGAGTTGATCTCCGGCCTGCAAATGGAAGGGGAAGGAGAAGAATTTCTTGATAAAGAACTGAGGCATTATCAATTAGCCAGACTTAAACCTTTGCTGGAGATGAAAGGGAAAGAAGCAAACCTTTGCAAAGCCTTGCCCCCATTTTTTGCTAAGGTGAGAGAAATAGAGAAAGAAGATTTACCATTTCTTACCAAACCAACTAATCCTTTACTCTTAGGAAGACTGCGCTCTGGCCGCAGAAAGATTGATTTAGATGTTTTTCTGCCCGGAGAATTATCTTTGTCACATCACATTTTGATCGCTGCCAGCACAGGAAGAGGAAAAAGCAATCTTTGTTCAGTGATGCTCTGGGGAGCATTAGATAATAATTTTGCCGGAATTCTCGTGATTGATCCTCATGATGAGTATTATGGAAGGACTGGACGAGGCCTAAAAGATCATCCTCATCGAGAAAATCTTTCGTATTATACTCCTCTTAATCCTCCGGCTGGAGCGAAAACATTAAAGTTTCATCTTAGTTTGCTCAAACCAGAACATTTCTCCGGAGTGCATCATTTTTCTGATCCACAGAAGCAGGTGCTCTTTGCCTATCATCGCAAATACAAAGAGAGCTGGGTTGAAGCCTTGCTTAAAGAGAGTTATGATTTACTTTTAGAAAAGTATTTTCATGAAGAGAGCATTTTAGTGGTAAGAAGAAATCTTCTGCGGATTCTTGATGTTACTGTGGAAAATAATCAGCTTTTCTTCCAAGGAATCTTTGACGGAACCGCTGGAAGAAATACTACTGCAGAGATCTGCAAAGAATTGGAATCGGGGAAAATAGTGGTGATAGATACTTCTTATCTGCCGGGAGAAGTAGAAATTCTTACTGCGTCTATACTGACTAATGAAATTTTTAATCGTTACCGCAGGTATAAGACCGAAGGCCAGCTAGATCTTAAGCCTGTGGTCTCTGTGATTTTAGAAGAAGCGGCTCGAGTGTTAGGCAAAGAAAGTCTGGAAAGAGGGCCGAATATCTTTTCTACTTTGGCTCGTGAGGGAAGAAAGTTTAAGGTCGGTCTGGTAGCCATCACCCAAATGCCTAGCTTGATTCCTAAAGAGATTTTAGCTAACATCAATACCAAGATTATATTGGGGCTGGAAATGGCTTCAGAAAGACAGGCGATAATTGATGCGGCTCCCCATGATCTCTCTGACGATTCCCGCACTATCGCTTCTTTGGACAAAGGAGAGGCTATTGTCAGCAGCATTTTTACCAGATTTCCTCTGCCTTTGGCCATTCCCCTTTTTAAGGAGATGATTGAGACTAGACGGGAGAGAAAAGAGGGAATAGAGTTTAGCGGAGTGGGAGAATGAAAGGAGAACGAAGCTTATCTGAGGTTTTCCGCGAGTTTCTTACCAAGGATGCGGAGTTTAGTCTAGCAAAAAAGATCGTTTTGCAGAATTCTGCTGGCAGAAACTGGTTGATAGGGGGTCATCTTTATCGCAGTCTAGCTTATCTTTTATATGGCACGTTAAGACCGTCTGTAGATTTTGATTTTGTTGTAGAAGAACCGCGAGAAAAAATAGTCTTACCAATGAGTTTTGAATTAAAAGAAAATCGTTATGACAATCCCAAGTTCGTAGGAAAAACATTTTCTATTGATTTCGTGCCTTTAGCCACGATTCATTCTATTAACCGGAGAAGATTAAAACCCACTATAGAAAATTACCTTACCGGTACTCCCTTAACGGTTCAATCTATTGCATACGAAATTGGAACTAGTAGGTTGATTGGAGATGTCGGCATTCGCGCTTTATTGTGTAAAGAAGTTGGCGTTAACAATCTTTCTCAAGCAAAGATTTATGCTGAGAAAAAAGGCCAATCCATAGAAGAAATTATTAGAAAAAAAGCAGACAGTTTAGGATTTAAGCCCGTTATTCTACAGTAAAATAAATTCTTCGATTATCTTTTCCCTTGTTTTCGGCTGATAAGAAGATAATTTTTCCGATTTCTCTTAAGCAATGGACGTGTGTTCCGCCATCGGCCTGCTGGTCAATGCCTTTTATCTCTACGATTCTAAGAACAGCGATTTCTGGAGGCAGGGCTCCGGCCAGTTTGACCATACCCGGCAGTTTAAGAGCTTCTTCTCTTGGCAAGGAAGAGATTTTTATCTCAGCATCTGTTTGGATAAGTTCGTTGGCCTTGTTTACCAAAGATTTAATCTTTTCTTGGTCAAACTGCTCTAAACTGAAATCAATACGAGATTTGTCAGTGTCAAGCTGGTTGCCAGTGATTAAAGCACCGTCTTTGTGAAAAAGAGCGCTAAGAAGATGGGCGGCAGTATGCATACGCATCAGCTTGTAACGTCTGTCCCAATCAATCACTCCTATCACTTCTTCGTTTATCTTTAAGCCGTGCTTATTGACAACATGGATAATCTTACCGGTAGTTTTATCTTTACTGACCGAAGTGACTTGATAATCTTCACCACCAACCGTCAAAATTCCCGTATCATTGGGCTGGCCGCCGGAGGAAGGATAAAAAAGTGTTTGGTCTAAGATAATCTTGGTGCTTTCTTCTACGGAAATGATTCTGGCTTCAAACTCTTTCCGGTAAGAATCGTTGAGGTAAAGGAGCTCGGCCATAGACTAAGAAAACGTGGGTGGTTTATATGGTTTGTGTTGAATGATTCTAATAAATAAGAATAAGAATAAGAAAGTTATTATTCATTTATCCCCACGACTTTAATCTTAAATATCAAAGTCTTGCCGGCCAAAGGGTGGTTCAAATCAATAGTGACCTCTCCAAGATTAACTTCAGTCACTACGGCCGGAATCTGCTGCTCACCTTGTCGGCCCACTAAGATACGCATGCCTACTTTCAGCTTTTCTCCGTTAGGGATGGCCTTGAGAGGAATCTTTTTAATAAGCTGGGGATTGACAATGCCATACGCATTTTCCGGTGTGATAGTTACTTCTCGTTCTTCTCCTACGTTCAAACCTAAAGCTCCGTGTTCAAAACCAGGAATGACTTCCCCCGCTCCTACTTCAAACTCCAACGTCTGATCATGCGCTTGAGAACTATCAAAAACTGTGCCGTCTTCTAAGCGGCCTTCGTATTCTACTTTTACCTTATCTCCGTGTTTTACTGCCATGTTATCAACTCCGTCATTCTAATTGGTTTATCGTAAACTAATTTTATCCAAAATAAAGCAATTAGTTATTAAATCTCTGTTAAAAAGTATGTTAAGTACTATATTTTCCAAAAACGGTATACTTATAAAGACAGAGTAAATCATTTTTCTTAACATGTCGGAAATATACCTTTAGTCTGTGACTGATAGAATATTTCCGAGCATGCTCAAAAACACCGGTCTGGGTTTTTGACAAAAAGGGGACTTTAGTTAGAATTGAAAAAAAGGGGTGATGGATTTATGTCTAAAACGACTAAAGAAAAACCGAAGAAAATTTCTTATCAAGCCACTATCGGCTGCAAGTCCCTGGATTGTTATGGGTGCTGTGAAGAGAAAAAAGAAGAAGTAGCTACTAATGCCCTTCCTTAACTAATTCCTTAAGCATTTCTGAAATGATTTTGCCTGAAGCTATGGATATTCTTTTTATGCAAACCCTACAGTTTGCGAATCTCTACAAATTCTTCACTCAGAATACAAAGAGAATTTTTAATTCTTTGGCTTAGCGAAGATTTAAGGAAAGACAAAAACCGGGAGGTTACTCCCTGCGGCTGCTGATTTTTAAATCTAAGAATAACTATGCCTATCTTTGGCGGATGCAATTGAACAAAGTGCAAAAAGTCTTTATCATAGGTCAAGACAATCAAATTTTCTTTCCGCGCTAATCCTATGACTTCTTTATCGCTTATTCCAGTGAGGCTCTCTTCCTTCAAATCTTTGACTTTGTGTCCATCATTTCTTAAAGCTTTAGTTAAAGAAGAAGGGATGTTTTCATCAGCAAGAAAATTCATTTTACGCTGCAATCACGGCTTTGATTTGGTGTATTTCTTCGTGCTTTAATGATTTAGCAGCAAAAGTTATAGCCTCAAAGACATTTTCTCTGGTTAAATGGGGATATTCTTGTAGGATGCTATCCACTTCCATCCCCGAAGATAATAACTCGAGCACTAATTCTACTGAAATACGCGTTCCCCTAATAATCGGCTTGCCGTTTAATATCTTAGGATTAAGTTCGATTGCCATTTCTCCGTTTAATAGGTCATTGTTTATTAATTTTTCTCGAAAATGCGCGCTAATGCCCTTCCTTGATTAGCTCCTTAAGCATTTCTGAAATGATTTTGCCTGAGGCTTTGCCTTGCAGCTTTTTCATGGCCGCTCCCATCAACGCAGAGATATTAGCTCCAGCGTTTTCTTTGATGATTTGCTGCAGTTCTTTATGCAGCTCTTCGGTACTAAAATAAGCGTAACGTTGGATGTTAAACTGGTTTTTCGCAAAGTCTATAAGCACAGGGATCATGATATCTTTGTGTACTTTTCCTTCAGCAAAATGATGGAAAATCTCTTTAAAATGTTCGTCAGCAATCTTTTCTGTATCTAACTGGTAAGTTCTTCGCAGTTCGGCTAAGGTGGCAGTGAGAGTCTCTGCGATATAGGCAGGTTTGATAGAATGATGTCTCTTGACTAATTCTTCAAACAAGAAAGCTTTTGGTGAATACGCAATATTTTCAGCAAGGTCTTTAGCTAAGCCTAAGTCTTTGATAAAACGGGAAACTTTCTCTTCGATTAATTCCGGCAGAACAATACCTTCCAGATGGGGGTATATCAAGGGAACATCTGTTTCCGGGTACATTCTTGCTGAGCCGGGCATCGGCCGCTGATAAGACGTGGTGCCGTCTTCATTGGCTTTGCGCACTTCTTTAGGCACTCCGTCAAAAGTTTCTCTAACCCGCTCTAAAACAGCCTGCAGGGCTTTTTCTGCCCGTGATTTTTCTGCGCAGACTAAAACAAAGGCGTCTTTCTCTTTCAGCTTTAACAGCTCTCTTATTTTTTTCACTTCTTCTACGGTGATGCCATAATTTGGTAATTCGTCAGAATGAAAAATTCCCCCCACCCCAGCTTTGACTTTAGCTCTTTCTGAGAATTCTGTGCCTAATCTGCGGTTAGGCTGGACTTCTTTACCGATTAAACCGGCAAAGCCAGGCAGGGCAAGAGCAAGAATTATTCCATTATTTTTTAATGTTGTCTGAATAATTTTGCTGGGAGACTGAGCAAAAAGAGAAGAAAGAGAGTGAAAAGACTCTTTTAAATCTATCTTCTTTAGAGCTCTTCTTTTTAATTCCTCTCTTATCCCCAATAACGTAATCTGCCGCAGACATTCATATTCTACCCATTTAGTGATAGAAGAAAGATCCTGAGCTCCTTTGATTTCGATTCTTGCTCCTCCCTTAATCGAGATGTTAATATCCTGACGGATAGTGCCTAAGCCGCGCTTTGCCTGACCAGTGGATCGTAAGATCATTCCTAATTTTTCTGCTGCTTCCCGGCATTGCTCTGGAGAAAAAATATCTGGGGCTGTACCAATCTCTATCAAAGGGATGCCTAAACGATCAAGCCGGAAGATATGATAATCTTTCTCTTCCTTGACTGTCCGGCAGGCATCTTCCTCCAAAGAAATATTTTCTATTTTTATCTTTCCATCTTTGGTTTCTAAAATTCCTGCTCTGGCGATTAAAGCGGTGCGCTGGAAGCCGGAAGTATTGCTACCATCAACCACTGTCTTTCTCATCACTTGGATTACAGACGGAATGTCTGCGTTTAGAAGCTTGGCTACCTGTAGAGAAACATCCATCGCCTTGGTATTTATTTGATGGGGCGGCTCTTCATCCAGTTCTACTTCACAGACTAAATTGGTGTGGCCTTCGTACAAAAAATATTTTCCTTTCTCCTGCTCTTGTTTGGCAGCGATATCTACTTCTCCGCCTTCTCCAGCTACGGCCCGCAGTTCTCTCCGCACAATAAAATCCGGCTTTTCTTCTGTTAGCTGGGAAGGACAGGAGCAAAAAAGCTTGCCAGTGTCTAACTGCTGATGAATTTCAAGGCCGCATCGAAGGCCGAGTGATTTGTAATCGAGTGGCATTTTATCTCTTCTTCCTCCACATCTGCTCCAATTCCTTGGCCGTTGTGGCCTGCTCGGCCTTCTTGTCTTCGCGGTATTTCATAAAGCGGGGGAATCTTAAAGCAAGACCTTTTTCTCCATCAAAAGCAGCAGTATGAATGGGGCTTTGAGTGATCTCTGCAGCCAGAACTTCTACTACCAGTCTTGGTTCAAACCAAACATCTGGTTTCATTTCCTTTCGAGCATTGACTCTTGCGGATTTATGATTTAACTTATACTTGTTAAGCATTTTCGGCAGCTCTTCTAATTGTTCGTCAGTGAAACCTGTCCCTAGTTTGCTGACAGTTTCAAAAGAATCATCCTTTTCATTGTATACTGCGCAGAGCAGTGCACCATAACCGCCTGAGCGCTTGCCCTGGCCGGCAAAGGCTCCGACCACTACTAAATCTACTGTGTCTTTCATCTCTGAAGAATAATCTCTCTTCCACTTTATCCAAAGCCAGCCTCTTGTGCCAGCTTGATAAACTGAATCTTCCGCAGTAGATTTGGCGATAATTCCCTCGCAGCCTTCTTCCAGAGCATGGTTGAAAAAATCTTCCACTTCTTCGATATCATCAGTGATTACTCTTTTAGCTTGAACTAGATGCTTGGAAGGCTTGATGATTTTTTCTAAAACTTTAATGCGTTTTAGATAACTCTCTTCTAAGTAAGATTCTCCGTTCAGATAAAGCACATCAAATAGATGCAGACGGACAGGAATATCGATGACGTATTTCTCTATGTCATATTTTCTCCTTCTTTGCATCAAAGTCTGGAAGGGCAGGAATTCTCCTTTCTTGCCGATGGCCACTGCTTCTCCTTCAATGACAAACTCCTTAGCTGAAATGTTCTGATTCAATTCTGTGATGATGTCAGGAAACTGATGGGTGATGTTTTCCATCCGGCGGGAAAACAAAATAATCTTATCTTTGCTCTTGTGGGCTTGTATTCTCTCCCCGTCATATTTTTCTTCCACCGCAATCTTTCCTTCGATATGCTCTTTTATATCTTCGATATTTTCTACCCGCTGGCAGAGCATCATCTTGATGGGGCGGCCGACCCGGATGCCGATCTTATTGATGCCCTTAAGGCCGGAGCTGGCTATGGTCCCGGCAATGATTCCCACATCTGGGCAGATGTTGTAAGCGTTTTCCAGAAATTCTTTGTTCTTTTTTTCTCCGGTAAAAGCAATGGCTAAGGAATCAAGAACGGTCATCTCTCCTACGCCCATCCTTAACGTGCTGAGGACAATGCGGCAGAGATATTTTGCTCCTTGAGGAGAAGATTTTTGGAGAAGAGAAGCGAGAATACTTATTTTGGCATCCTGGCTGCCGCTGCCTTCGGCTCCGGCTAACTTATGCAGTTTTTCAAAAACTTCTTTGACAGTAAGAGTGCCTATCGGAACAAGAGTTCTTCCTTTAGTTTTTATTATCTCTTCTGCGGCCAAGCCGAGATCGCCTTTTTCCTTGCTGAGCTTCTTGACTTTGGTTTCATCTCTTCCTCCGGCTACAGCAATGGCTTTGAGAACCATCTGATCAGCCATGCCCAGATTGATATCATCAAATTCCGAAGAGATGCGGCCGAGAGTGAGATAAGCGATGACGTTAATTTCTTCTGCTGAGACTTTCTTGAAGAACTCGGAGAGGATTTCTCTCATCTGGTTGCCAGAGGCGGTCTTTTCTAATTCTCCATAGACGGCCACTAGCTTATCGAAGTCCATTTTATTGCAGTACTTTTTCCATTTCAAAGATAAATCTTTTTGCTCTGTCCAACGAGGTTTGCGCTCTTGAACGCACTGAGGTTTCAGTCATGCTGTATTGAAAGCGAGAACGTTTGATTCTCTCAAAATCAAAATATTCAATCAACTCATCAGCTTTTATTCCTGACAGTTCCAACGCTTCCTGCTGTGCATCTTCATATTCTTCAATCAGCGTATCTTTCAGTTTACTTCTTACAAAAATAATTAAAGAATCGGCAGCAATCTTATGGGGTATTTTATGTTCTATTTTGTAGCCTAATTCGTATAAAACTGCGGAAGTTATGTAAAACATAGCGTAGTATGAACTGACAATCACCCATAGACTAGAGATGTTCATACTAAACAACGTATCTGCTACCTTCAAGCTTTCTCTGCTATTATTAATCAATATTTTTTTAACTTCTCCTTCTTTCAAAGTTACTTTGCGTAATAGTCCTTCCTCTAAGTAATTCTTGACATTATTTCTTGCTTCTTTAATCCGCGGCTCGTCCAGCATTTTTCAACAAACGATAATACTCTTCTATCCCCATTAAAATGATGTTCTTTTTAAGCGCTTCGGAAACCACACTAAATTCCCTACTTTTGGCCATTTGAATAAATTCTTGATACGTTATGGCAGTTAGATGCAAATTGGAAGGAAGCAGTTTTATCTCTTGTTCTATTTCGGAGAGATTATTTGTTATTAATAATAAATCTATATCAGAATACTTATTCTGCTTTTTTTTAGCATATGAGCCAAAAAGCAGGGCGATAAAAGGAAAGTTTAATGCCTTCAAACGAGAGTATACCACCCCCAGGCTCTTGTTTTTTAGCAAACTTTTTCTACGTTCATCCTCTGCTGAGAAGACAAGAGAATCAAAATTGTTGCTGACAGAGCAGTTCAAAGTATTGCCATAACGGTCCATGCTAATGATTCCTCTGGACTTAAGAAGAAGAACGGCTTGATAGGCAGATTTGTAGTTTATTTTTCTTAGTAGAGCAATTTTCCTGATGCTAAACGAAGCTTCTCGATTCTCGAGAAGTAATTTCAGTATTTCGCTTTTCTCATTGCCAGTTTTAACCATAATACTATGGTTTTTTACCATATATTTAAATCTTTTGGTAAGACTGATTAGGTCAGTAGTTCTTAGAGAAGCTTATCCAAAAGAAAGCCGCAGATAAACATCTCTCAATACTTCCGGAAGTTTTGTGATATCTTCCACTGGTTTGTAATGAGAATGAAAGATACGCATTAATCTTTCATCTGATTGGTCCAATAAAGAATTTTGCATCTGCTGCCTAAGGCTTTTCAGGACATCGAGGTTAAGGCGGGGGCCGATCTTTTGGGCATTCTTTTGTTGCTCCACCTTTTTCTTGATACAAATTCCTACTGGAATGATGCCCAAAGATTTAGCATAATTAAATGCATGCTGGACATCTTCAACTGCTGCTCTTCCTTCATAAGGATAAACTTGTATGCCGGAAGAGACTACTGCAGGACGGTCAGAGGGCTGCATATCTCCTAAATGGAAAAGGAATCTGGTTTTAGCCGGCTCTTTTGCCAAGAGCTGGGCAGCATAACGGATGGCTGCTCCGTCCCGATTGTTCAGCTCCGGCCGCAGCAGCTCCATCCGCTCCTGCAGTCTGGACAGGCCGTCGGGAAAGTTTTTCAGCAGATATATCCTTGTGTCTGAGAATCCTGTGCCGTTATACGCCAGAATAGCAGCTTTGTCTTCCAAACATTCTGCTCCTAAAGCGAAATAATAAGCGGCTTCTTTAGCATAATCTAAAACACTCTTAGTTTCGTCCACCAATCTATCAGTAGAATGGCTGGCATCGATTAGTAGGACAGAAGCTACTTCCCGCCTCCGTTTCTGCCATTGGTAATAAAAATTAGGGTAAGGGTCATTTCCTGCTTGCAGCTCCAGCCAATACTCAAAAAATCTTTTTTCGTCTAATTCTCCTTCAAAGCAGTTTCTGCGGATAGTTCTTGCCTGCGGTTTTATACGCTCCATCTCCCGTTCTATTCTTCTTACTCTGATGGAATCTACTTCTAAATCTCTGCTTGAAAGAGATTGATGCAGAATGTCTGAACGTTTCAATTCTTTTTTAAGATGAGCAATCTTTCTTTCGGCTGCATTTCTTCGTTTCATAGCATCTTGAAGATCATAAACATAATTAATATCAGAGCGGATTTGCCCATTGTATATATCATATTCTTTTGCCCATACTTCAATCTCTTTTTCTAAAGTGCGTTTTCTTTCTTCCTGCTCTTCAGTAGGGGGCTGGTTCCTGGTTAAATCATAGGTCATGATTCTAACTGCCCGAGGGACTAATCCTCCGTCTCTCAGTTCAGGCAGATATTGGGATTTGCCTCCGGCTTCTTGAAGATTGGCCGGAATTTCCAAAGCCGTCAACTGAGAAGAGGGAACTTCTTGGAAAACCATCTGTTGAGAATCGTCTAGCCCCTTTTTTAAAGGAATATCCGCGGTAGAAAAGTTTTCAGAAAAAATATCGCGATATTTTTTACCCCCCCGTTCTAAAGTTTGCAGTCTAAATTTTAATTGGCGAAAGGATCCTATTCCGGAAGGAGGAAATTCTTGGAGGCTTGAGTTTGTTAATGTCTGTTTTAGTTCCGCTTCTATCTTTTGCAACCAGCGGTCAGAAACTTCGTTATTGTCTTTCTCTTGCTTGATTGACCAAGAATCTTTTGCTCTAGTCTCGATACCATGATATACATCCGAAAGGCTCGACACCTCGAACGGATTTTTACCTTCAATCTCTCTGAAATAATTTCCAACTAACATTCTCCATTTTTCTGTTCTTTTCCAGCTTTCTTCCCAATTGCTTTGCAAGGACTGGTCGAATTTGATTAAACTGTCTAGTTCTTCCCAAATTCCTTGGTAAGGAAGCTTCATTTGTTTAAGCATAGATTCTTTCAATTTTTCTTCCCTAGGAGAAATAATCTGTTCTCGAACTTTCATCTCAAAAAAAGAAGAAATAAAGCGCTTAAGCTCTTCTTCCCCGACCCCCAAACTTTTCCAATAACTATGCACCAGAGCCAAATCGATAAGATGGTATACCTGTCTTCCCGTGCGGTCTACACCTTTTGCCGATTCACAAATATCAGCAATACTAAAAAGACTACTGAAACCAATAGTCATTTCTTCTCCTAGAACAGGATAATCTTCTGAAAGGCATTGCATCCTGCGAGATACTTCAAATACATGATAGATACCCTTAGTTATACCGGTAGAATCCCTATCGAGAAGATGTTCTAACGACTCAGTTTTGTAAGACTGCAGCTGCTCCTTTGTTGGCAGTCCCCGGTATAACAATGCAGAGGACTGCAAAGCCACTAATCCTTTATAGACGGCCAGTGCCAACTCTTCTTTGTTTTCTCCGCGAGGATTTACTTGATAAGGAAGATAAATTTTAAGGGCATCGGCCACTTGGGCTTCTAAGGTTTCTGCTGCGGCAGTATTACCTGGAGATTGGACAATTATTCGAACAGGCAATCCGGTAAAACTCTCTGCGAAGAAAGTGAGCCTGTCCAGAAACTGGCTGGCGTGGACCATTTTCAGCCCCACTTGAATAGTTTACTGGCGATATCTTTTAAGGCCTTCTGCTGTTCTGATTCGTAAGTCAAAGGATTAATCATCCCTACTTCAATGGCAGTAGCAGGTGAAAGCCCATAAGCAATAAGCTTAGCTGTGCGGGCAACTAAACGAGTACCTGGTCCTTCCCGGATTCCCATTGAATCAGCACTATGCGCCATTCTGCGGTAATCATTGGCTAATTTTACCAACTCCTTTATCGGCACTTGGGGATTAGAAGTGTATCTTCTGGTTCCTGCTCGAATTGCTTCTGCATCGGCTGTCTGTTCTTTATTAGAATAAACAAAATTAGAAACAATCATTTTTTCTAAATCTTCCGAGGGATGAGGAACATCGATAGTGATAAATCTCTGAGCAGTAGAAGGTTTTACTCTGTTCTGTAATTGATAGAGGGGGTTATAAGAAGCGACTAATATCCATTGGTCATTTGCCTGCAAAGTTTCATTATGGGCGCGCACAGGCAAGACCCGGCGGTCATCTGTAAGAGAATGCACTACGACAATAACATCCTGGCGGGCTTCTCCTAATTCATCAAGATAATAAACTGCACCATGGGGATAACGAAGAGAAGCAGTAGCACTGCCATCAGCCCAACCATCCGGCCGATTTCGTCCAATCAAATCCGCAGCTAAGGTGTCTTCATTGCAGGGCTCTTCAACCAAAGGCTTATTCAAAAGCTGAGCAAGAGTAGAAACAAGAGTAGTCTTACCGACACCAGTAGGGCCTCGAAGCATCAAAGGAAACTGCAAATCAAAACAAGCCAATGCGATATCCAACTCTTCTCCCTGCGGTTTATACATTATACCGCTGCTCTTCGGACTGGCTGGTAGATTCTCCATTTTAATTTGAATTAATTTGAACTTTCTGCTGCTAGGACTATAATAATAACCACCTGGGTTTATTCTTGAACCTGAGTAATCTGAGCGGTGATATTCTCGTATAAATCGTCTCTATATTTCTTGGTGGAAGCATCTTTAGCTAAAGATTCCACAATAACTCGCTCAACTTCAGAGGCACTTCGAACAGCTGAAGGACTAGTGACAATAGTCTGTTCCATGTCAACTTCTAAACCCTGAAGAGTATAGTTGAAAGTAACATTGGTTCCTCGAGGCAGTCCTCTGAAAATTTCTTCAGAAACCGGCTCTTTGTAAAGAGTTGCGCCTTCGTACATCACTACCAGCTTGCTTCTCTCGAATTTCTCTACAGGTTTAGCTTCGATAATGTTAACCAAAGAAGATGCATAACCAGGATCAGACTCTACCTCTAAAGTAGTTCCCATAGGATTTCCTTGAAGCATATCGCGATCACGTTGAAGTCTTCGTTCAGAGATTATTTCAACAGTTTCAGGAGTATGAATATGCTTCACTCGAGCGACAAAATCTGCATATTGCTTTAGTTCAGGAGGAAGTTTTCCGTCGGAATAGAAAAAGTTTAGCCAGTAGTCCATTCGTCCTACTTCTTCCAAATCTTGTTTGGTTAAATTTGCAAGAGATGCTGTTTCCATATCTTCACCGGCAGATAATGCATGGCATTGCCCATCTAATTTAAGACATTGAGAAAGGAGATATAATCTTTCTCGAAGAGCATGCTTCCGTTCCGGAGTCATCTCTATGGCTCCTCTTTGAGATAAATAACCATTTAATTTTTGAACTAAACTTTCTGTGCCTTTTTCATTCATTTTTTCCTCCTAAATTTATTGTTTATAATTATACGTTTAAACTACACCAAAGACGAAACTGGTGTTTATATCCTAAGAATCCTTGTTATTTATAAAGTTTTCTAAAATACTTACTACTTTCAGATAACTAAAGATTTTTAAAGAATGATTATTTTGAAAGAAAAATGGAACTAGTAGACATTGATGGGAAATCATTGCGGAAGATAACCGGAGATGAATTCATTCAAAAAATAATCTCTGGAGAACGATATTTAGAACGTATTCTCTTAGAGGATGTAAATCTTAACCAGCATCCTCGCTTTGCAGAATTTAATCAATATTTAAAAGAAAATACATTGGGGGGTAATTCTTTAGTACTTTCGCAGGCTTATCTTAAAGGGGTACAAGCAAAGGGCATTTATCTTCCGTATTTAAACGGAAGGTATATCACCTTAGAAGATGTTGATTTAGAAGGTGCGTATCTGGAGGGGGCGGACTTAGAAGAAGCACAGCTCTCGGGGATAATCTTACGAGGAGCTAATCTTCGAGAAGCTTGCCTTCAACAGGTTTTCCTTAATGAAGCGGATTTTTCTTGGGCCGTGCTAGAAAGAGCTGATTTGACTGGCGCGAGTACAAGAACTAGTTATTCCCATACTACACTTAAAGAACGTATTGACGAGATGGAAAGTTCTGAGTTAGATAAAACCAACTTCTCTTTAAAAGAAAGATTAAGCATCAATGCAATGCGCATACATCTTAGAAAACAAGGATACCTGGATCCGTCAGTAGACGACTATAAGAGGTTTCTTCTAAAGAAACGAGCACATGATGAAGAAGTGGTTGAGTCTACACTTTTTGAAGGAGAGAATGTTTCCTTTGCTCGAGCAAATCTTAATAGAGCCACGCTGATAGGCGCTTATCTAAAGGGAGTGGATTTTCGAGGAGCAAGCTTGATTGACGCAATGATTCACGATGACTCTGCTAATATCCACCGTATAGACACCGACGAAGAATCACCACCCATGATGTTAGAAGACGCAGATTTTAGAGAATCTGATCTTACTAGCGCGATCATGAAAGGAGCGAATGCTGCGAAGGCAAAGTTTAGTGGTGCGAATCTTACTAATACAAATATATCGGGAGTATACGCTGCAGGAGCAGATTTTAGCAACGCTGAGTTTAATCAGACTGATTTAACCTTTGCAGATCTTAGAAATAGTGATTTCATGAACGCAAGAATTGTTAAAAATGCATGGTTTGGTAACGCAGACTTAAGAGGAGCAAAAAATCTTGATAAATGTAGCGGATTAATCAGGAACGGCCGATTCAGCTACACGATGGTCACACAAAAAGAAAAATGGCTTTTGGAAGAAATGCTGCGTAAAGAAGGAAAACGGCTGATGACAACTCGCTGGGATGTTCAGAAATAAAAGATAAGAACTAAAAAAATCACTGCATGAACTTTCTCAGAGCCGGGAACATGTCTTCCATGTGCTGTTTGGCAATGTCTTCGTATAGACGATAGACAATCATTACTGTCAATAAGATACCAGTACCTCGGCTTAAGGCGCCGGTCAAATCAGCAAAGGAAGCGAGGACACCAATGGCCGCACCACCGATAATGGTCAACGGCCAGATGTATCGTTCCAGCACTTTTTCCATCACTCTTTCATCTCTTCTAAAGCCCGGCATCTGCAAGCCAGAAGCTAGGATCTGCTTAGCTTGTGATTTAGCATCCATGCCTGCGGTCTGCACCCAAAAGACAGAGAAGAGAACCGCTCCCACGACCATCAGTAAGATATAATCCAACGCTTGGATGACATTCTGCCAGACAAAGCTTCCTCTAATCAAATTTTCAATCATGGGGGGAGCATGAATCCAATACACAAATCCACTCACCGGCGAACCGCCAGAGAACGTACCTAACCAAGGATGGCCGATGCGTTCTAACATGGTAGCTGCTAGTTGGATGTTGGCCATCAAGGCCGCAGTCAGGATAACTGGGATGTTTGAAGTATAAAAAAAGTTTAATGCCCATCTGATGCCATAACCCCGTACTCTGCCGAAGCTAAGCGGGATATCTACCTTCATCGCTTGACCATACACTGATACAGCAAATACGGCAATGGTAGCTGCAATCTCTGCCAGATTAAGAGCGACAGTTTGTGTTTCTCCTGCAGCTAAAGCTTGGAACAATTCTGGAATCTTTCCTGAAGCAAAACCAGAAGGATTGTTTGGAGCAGGCAGGAAATTGAAAGCTTGAATGAAAATCTGCTGAGCTACTCCTGCGGCAATGAACAGAGAGATACCTGAACCAAAACCCCATTTGGAACAAACTTCATCCATCAGCATGACCATCAGACCGCCTAGACAAAGCTGGAAAACAAGAATCAACTGAAATTGCAAGTATGCAGACGTTCCCACCAAACTTTGATCCGGAGCCAAACCGCCCATAAACACATAGATCGCTGCTTCAAAAATAATGAAAAAGATAGAAGCTACTTTCTGCAAAGCTTGATACTGTTTCCTTCCCTCTGGAGTATGAACATCCATCTTGAGGATGCCTGTCCCTTTAAGCAATTGAAGGACAATTGATGCTGTGACCAAGGGGCCGATACCCAAGGACATGATACTGCCAAAACTGGCTCCTAAGATGATAGATAAAAATTCAAACTGCTGTAAAGAGTTCTGGCCTAATCCATAAAGAGGAATTAAAGATAAAACGAAGAATAAAACTAAAACAATCAAAGTCCATTTCAGCTTCTCCTTAAAGGAAAGCCGTTTCTGCAACGGGCCTTTGACTTCAGGCAGAAATTTAGCGATGTTTTCAAGAAGCTGCATTTTGTTTCTATCACCGGGAAATTGTTTCTGCTTTTATATCTTACTACTAAACCACCTTACTCTTCTTTCTTTTCTTTCTTTTCGGCCTTTGTTACTGAAACCTTGCCGCCGACTGCAGATAACTTTTCAGCTGCTCCGGTACTGCAATGTTTAACTTTAATCTCCATCTTAGCTTTAGGCTGGCCGCTGCCTAACAGTTTATTGAAGCCTAAAGCTTCTAAGTCAATATGATAAACATCTCCTTTCTTGTCTGCTTTCTTACTAGTTACCCAATGTTCTAAGCAGGCATTGATAGTGTCAAAGTTGATGGGGGAAATCTCTTCGTGATAACCTTTAAATCGGAAGCCGCACTTTCCTAATGTGATTCCTAATTTTCTCATCAAAGGCTGAATGCTGTTAGCACGTTTACCAGTACCAGACATTCCTCGGCCACCCCTATTACCTGATCCTCTATGCTTTTTCTTGCTCCCCCAACCATGAGTGTGATGACCTCGCATCTTCATGGATTTTCTTCGGCGATTGGTAACCATTTAAATCATCCTCTGGATTAGATTATTAATCTTTTCTTTTCTGTCTCCTAAAGCTCCGCTGTTAGTAAAACTAGTTTTGACTCCTTTGCGGCCGTAGCCTTTTGTAGGCGGATTCAATTTAAAGACAGGCAGATATTTTTTCCCGTTGAATTCAAAACAAGTGTATTTATACTTTTTCTTGCTGTCTGTTTCTCTTCCTTCCCAGAGCACGCCTCTCTTTTCTACTAATAGTTTAAGAGTAGCTTCATCCAAATCGCCCCAGGTGGTATAATCCTTAACTCTGTTGACCATGCCCAGCAAAGCAGGATTCTTTTCAAAGATAACACAATGATTACTGTGCTTCAATTTAAGCAAATCCAAAGTATGCAAAACATCCGGATGAGCTCTGATGGCACTTCGGATACGAATGACAGCAATTTTTGACATTTTATTCCTCACCTTGCTCGATAGGAGCAACGTCTAATGATTCAGCATGTTTATTGCGGCCAGTAATCATACCTACTGCAGGAATATCCTGCGGCCGGATTTTCATTTTATTAAGATTAGACAAGGCATCCATTAGAGCGAGAATCATATTTTCTTTAGTGACTGTTTTTCCCTTACTTTTGCTCCAGATATCTTTCACTCCAGCTAAACCTAAAACCTTTCGGCATTCTTTTTCTACTACTAACCCTTTTCCTTTAGGAGCAGGAAGCAAAGTTATTTCACAGGAGCCGTGCTTGCCAGAGACTTCAAAAGGCAATGAATGCGGCTGGCGGCAATTACACTGCCAAGAACCGCAGCCCCGGCGGATTCGAATGAGGGCCAACTTAGCATTACGCAGAGATTTTTCCTTAGCAGGAACAGTTTCTTTGCTTTTTCCAAAATCAACACCTACATAACCATCGCGGTTGCCTACTACTGAACAAGTTTTAAAGTGAAGCTTATTTCCTTCTTTTGTTTTCTTTTGAGTCTGGCTGAAAGCTCTACGCTGACCGCCTCCGAATTTACCTTTTCCTTGACCAATCAATAATAAGTCAGCTTCTAGATTAGGAAGCAAAGCATCAACAATCTCTGCTTCTTTAATCGGTTTTCCTTCATCAATGATCTGATCAATATCAGTAATCTTTCTTTCTTTTACTTTTCTACCGACTTCAGTAAGGGGATGCCATCCAGAAAGAACTTCGGGGACGGGTTTTTCGATGATAGCGGTTTCTTCCACTATCTCTAAAACTTCTGACTCTTCAGGAACATTGCTCTCTAAGCGAGATCCTTCTGATTCTGGTATTCTTTTGTCAGCCATTTTTTACAGTTTAGCGATTTTTTCTTTGATTTCTTTAAAATGTTTGCTAAAATGAGCGGGATCCAAGCCACCTTTGATATACAATGCAAAAACCTTTTCGAATTTCTGCGCATCTTCAGTTTTAAGCTTGTTAGCATACTCCTCAATATGTTTGCCGCTTAAACGGTCTTCAGGAGGAAGAATCTCTATGCTGTGAGGAACATTCAGACCTGCATCAAGGACTCCTTTCAAACAGGCATAAATCCTGTTCCCTTTAGTCAAAGAGAATATTCCAGTATCCAAAATTGCTTCGGGAACTTTCTTGACAATCTTTTTTCCTAACAGGTATCCTAAAAGGTAAGCGGCGGAAACATTTCCCCCATTACCTTTCCAGCCAAGTTTTTTTAAAGCAGAGACATCTATTCCGTAGATAACTTTATCTCCTCCGGACTGGAAGCTTATCAGCTGGATAGTCAATCCTTTGAGAGAGGGCCGCACCACTAATCTTATTTTTCTGCCGGAAAGAGTTTTCAACTTCTTATGATAGTTTGTTTTTCCTTCCCGCTTTCGGCGGAAAGCTACGGTTTTCTTTTTGTAAGATTTCATTTCTCTTTCCTCTCAATAAGCTTGTACTCTTCAAGATGCAGTTTTAAATGGCGAAGATTTCTAAAAAATCCCCCCTTGATCTTGGAATATAATGCAGCATAATTGGCAATATTAAGTAATTCTTTATCTTTCAAATGACGAATGAATCTTCTCTGTAATCTGACCTTTTTTATCCATTCAGTTTTTGACGGCAGGCGGGCATTGGCTGTTCCTTTACGGCTACCATGACCGACTTGGCGGCCTTTTTTCTTTTGGCGAGCAATTTTTCTAGCCGGACCGCGGGACTGGCTGTTCTCGGCTGCATAATTAATCGCTTTCTGATTGATTAAACGAAGGATATCATTACGAGTGATAGCTTTCTTGATGTCTTCTAGCCGTGATTGGTCAAACCGGATTTTATTGGTTGAACATTTCAGCAAAGATGCGGCTAATCGTTTTTGAGTTTTCATTTTGTACTTTATTTTTTTGTGAGTTTGCTTGTTTTGTGTTTATTTTTTATTGCGGTGCGGTTAGTATCTCTTCTTTTAATTTCTTCTCTTCTTCGAGTTTTTCCTCAATACTTTTTTCGTCTTTCTTTTCTTCGGTTTTCTCTTTGTGCTTCTTCTCGTCTTTAGCTTTTTCTGTTTTCTTTGCCAAGCGAGATTTTCTGTTTTCTTTTCTTTCCTGCAAATCTTTTTCGATAACCGTCAAGTTTTCTTGAGGAGATTTATGATTGAAAATTCGGATATGATGAGCAACTGCTTCCCGCAGTATCTCTGCTTTCTTTCTGTTTCCGACTTTGCCGGAAAGGATTGCTCCTTCAGTTTTAGGATTGATGGCCAGCAACTGTGCGATGGTTTCAACAAAAACCATCTTTAATCCAGAATGATGCATACCAGATACTGCTCGAGGAGAACCCCAACCCGGAGTAGGCATAATGGGCTTGCCTTTGAAATGGCGCCTCATCTTAGAGTGGATACCACGCGGCTTTCTCCAGCGAAGGACATTGCCTAAGCGGGGTTTTTTATTAGTGTCCTGCCTAAGGAAAGTCGGCTTCTTGCTTTTGATAGTTTTTCTATGAGCCAACAGATGTGCGTGTTCGGTCATTTTTTGTTTGTTTTTATTTATTGATTTTTATTTTTTATTTAATTTTAGTTTAGTATCGTTTGTTTCTTATGCTATCGGTATTCCATCTTTCTCTACGATGTAAATGCCGTCTTGGAAGACGCGCAGATCACGATTAGTGATGCGGCAAAGTTTTTCAAAGGAAGCGGCAGTCTGGCTTACTAAGTCCAAATCCACCCCATACACAGTAATCTCTGTTCCGTTAATCTTCACTTCTACTCCTTCTTTCAGAGTAAGAGTGCGGGGATACGATTCTCCAAGGAAATTCTTAACGGAAAATTCTTTTCCTTTGACTGTAACAGTGATGGGGAAGTGGCCGGAGCAGATTTTTAATTTGTAAATAAATCCTTCGGTTACTCCTTTGACGCAATTTTTTAAGTGACTAGTAAATGTGCCGATAATCTTCTTTTCATTTTTTGTAGATTTTTTTGAAGAAAGAAAAACCTTTCCATCCTGAACTTCCACTTTCATCAGGGGATTGTCTATCTTTCTGTGCACTTCTCCCTTGGGACCTTTGAAAGTGATAATTCCTCCAGTAATACTGGCCTGAGTGCTGCCTAAAGAGACTTCTCTCTCGTAAGACTCTCCTTTCTTCTTTCCGGATTTGTCAAGAACCGCCCGACTAAAGCCATGAGCGTGTTCTTGAGCATGCTCAGAAATCGTCGATTTACTGTGAGCTGAAGCTCTTGGTGTGTATCCCACGATTTCTGACATGTCGGTTTTTTTGGTTTCCATTTTTTATTTTTTTAATGATTTTAAGGATCTTAATAATCAATAACAATAGGCGATTAAATTTCCTCCTTCATTCTTTTTCTTAGCTTCTTCCAAAAGCATCAGGCCTTTGTTAGTGGAAATAAGAATGATACCAAATCCCTGCGCAGGGAGGAATCTCTTTTCCCATTTTTCTGATTCTTTTATGGAAATACTGAAACGAGGCTTGATGGCTCCGCATTGGTTGATTCTTCCCAAAAGGTTTATTTTAAGCACTCCGCCTTTGCCGTCTTCGATATCTTCATAAGAGCCTATATACCCGTGAGCATTCATCAAATCTAAAACCTGCTTGTTCATATTGGAGCGCTTGACTGAGCATTCTTTCAGGCTTTTTCTCTCTGCATTGAGGATCTTTGACAAAGCAGCGGCAAGGGTATCGTTGAGCATTTTTTTCTTTTACCTCCTTATGAATATTTTTTGAAGCCTAATTCTACAGCTATCTCCCGGAAACAAAGCCGGCAGAGATGGATACCATACTTAGAGATATGGCCTCCGGATCTTAAGCAGCGGCTGCACTTGTGCTTGGATAAGCCGCAGCTGCGCTCCTTAGGCTTGTTATGCTTAAGGAACTTGTTCATCTTAGCTGGTTTAGCGCGTAATTGTGTAAAGGCTTTGCGATAATCACTGGCTGTCATTTTTTTCCTAAACTAGGTTCACCCCGAATTCTTTTTTCATGAACTCTTTAGCTTCCGCAGGAGTGATAAGATGAGCTTTGCCAATCTTTCGAGGCTGGACTTTGCGTTTCTTTACTTTGTAGCCAGGACGTTCTAAAGTAACTGCCACTTCTAGCCCTAAAACTTTTAGTTCGGGGTCGTAATCCACTCCGGGAATATCAATGTACTCGGGAATACCAAAGGAAAAATTGCCTTGTTTGTCAAATTTTTTCTCGGGAAGATTATTATCCTTTGATTTAAGCAGTAATCTTAACAGCTCTTCTGCTTTCTTCTTGCGCAGGGTTAATTTGCAGCCGATCTGCAGGCCCGGGCGCAATTCCCATGCAGGAATTCTTTTCTTGGTTACGGTTTTTATCGGCTCGATGCCAGTTATTTTTTTTAACAGCTTTAATCCTCTCTTCATGGTCTCTTCGTCCTTGCCTACACCGACGTTAAGAGTGATTTTTTCTATCCTAATTTTTCTGAGAGGATTTTCTTCGGCCATCTTATTTCAGTTTAATCTCCGGTTTGTTTTCTCCGATGACAAAAACATAATTTTTACTGGTCTGGACTTTTTTTCCGTTGATAAGAAAAACTGCCTGCTCGTCCTGCAGTTCCACTAATTCTCCAGTCTCTCCCTGGTGGCTGCCGTCGATAAGGAAAATAGCTGCTCCCTTATGGGCTTTCCAATGTTTGTTGATTTTCAGCTCAGGTAAAGAGATTAGAAGAGTGTCTCCGGTCTTGATATCTTTTTCTTCTGAGAGGATATTCTTTCCGTCATAAAGATTGAGTTGAGTCTTTCCTCCATTGATGATTCTCTTTCCGATAACTTTACATGGTTCGACCTTACTTTCTTTCTCGTCAATTTTAATAGGGGCGAGACGGCCTTTTTCATCCATCAGGATGCGGTAATGCTCTTTTGTTTCTGGAATAGAAAGAACATCAAATAGTCCTAACGCAGATTTACTTTCTTTCACTTTTCTACCGTCGACCAAAATCTCTTTGCTGAGAAGGATTTTTTTTACTTCTCGACTGGTCTTGGCCAGACCCAAAAAGTCTCTTAAAACTACAACTAAAGATAGGGAATCTTGAAGAGCGTGCTTTCCGGACATCGGCCGAGAGATATACTTGTTCTCTTTACGCTTAATCATCCAGCTTCCGGGAGCAGCAATGCGTTTGACGTGGCTCATTTTTTCTCCATTTTTGTTTCTAGTTTTTCCTTGCGTTTTTTATCTTCTAAGTTTAATTCAAGAATCAAAAGATTTGAGGGATGAAAGGGGAGAAGAGATTTTGTTCCGTCTTTTCTGGTCTTTTCCATGCCTTCTATAAAGACTCTGGTATGACGAAGATTTACTCTGGCGATTTTGCCTTCTTTCTTAGTGAACTGACCGCGCATGATTTTCACTTTGTCTCCTTTTTTTAGAGGAAGACTGCGCTTTTTGTATTTTTTAATCAATTCTTTAGAAAGATGGGCAGAAACAAATTTATGCTTTATATGAAGAGGAGCGGTGAATCTATATTTTCTTTGCTTTTTGGGATTCTTGCTGCTTTTCCAATGTGTACTGAATTCTTTCATTTTAATTACGGCCGGGATTACTAAACCTGGCTGGTTTTCTTTAAAGAATGAGGATTATTTATAAAGGTATTTAGAAGAAATGTTTAGTAAAGATAAGTTTTGATAAATTCCCGGAAATAATCAAAATCTAAATCGACTACGATTGTATGTTTGTCTCCTTCTGTAAAAATAGTTCTTCCCACATCATCCACCTCTAAAGAGATTTTTTCAGTGATCAGATGCTCTGGATGAAGATAACAATAGGGAGCATAAAGATCGGCAATGGAAAGGGAATCGGGAATAAGCTTTTGAAGCTCTATGCTGATTAGATTGCCGAACCTAAATCTGTTATCCGGATCCTTGAGAAGAGTTATTATATCGGCATATTCCGAAAAATATGCGTTCCCATTAAAGGCTGCCGATTCTACGTCTCGAATAGCATTAAGCAGTATATTCTTTTGCCGGTCTAACCGCAGACATTTTTTCGCGCCATAATTCTGGATAGAAATATCTGGATGAGCCATCTCCCGGATAATCTTCTCTAACGATTCATCGTGTAAACTGCGACAGATAAAATTTTGGGCAGTATGGACAGCAAGAAAAGATTCTGCCATACGCTTAACATACCTGCCGACAGGACTATTTAACTGCTTCAGCTGTTCTGCCGGCAAGCGATACCGACTGCATAAATCTCCGGGAATAAAAGTGGTGGGAATATCTGAAGCAAGGACTGTCTGCGCAGCTTTGATATCGTAACGAAAATTATGCTCTACATCTCCAGATAATCGACTGCCCATCACATAAAGGTGAGCAATGCCTTGGACCGCAGAAGGATATTCTTGGATTAGTTTAGCTAAATTAGTCAAAGGAGCTATGCTAAAAACAATACTTTTTTTCGCAGTCAGCTGTTCTGCTAAATGCTCAACTCCTCGGAGGATAATACCTACCTCGTTTAAAGTTTTGAGAACATCTTTTTTAGCTTTTTTTGATTGTTCGTCATCAAAGAAACTCTCGTCTACAAGCCAATTCTCAAAAAAGGAATATGGCGAACTATGGCTGAAAAGAGGCTGAGCTTCCCCCCGGGCCACAGCAATTTCTTTTCCTGAAAGATTTATCATCTGCTTAGCGATACAGGAACGGGAATCAACATCTCCGTTGACAGTATAGACGCCGGTGAGATTCATTTCAGGATGGTTAAGCATCATCAACAAAGCCAGAGCATCATCTACATCCGAACCGATGTCAGTAGAAAGAATGATAGGCAATCTTCTCATTCTGTTCCCTCTTGGCGAAGGTGATACTGAGAATTGTATTTCTCAAAAAGATAGTCTATCGCCTCTTCAGAATCGGGAAAGCTGTTTAGATAAAAAACTTTATTAAATCGCGAGGGAATGTTATCTGACAAAGTTAACGTCTGTGCAGCTTCAGCATGTGACTTTAGATAAGTCTGTATATAATTCTTTTCTTTAGTTAAAAATGAATGTAACAAAGAATACATAAAAAATTGATGATGATACGTTTTGCGGTCATTCCGCCACAATTCTACGACTTCATCAATCTTTTTGCGAATCTCTTCTGTGATTTTTATCAAATCGTCGGGGGTTTTAACAAAAGCTAAATTAGAACTTATCTCGGGAGTTAAATCTCCATTTCCAAATCCCCCTTTGGCGGTTTCTACTCTTCGCAAATAATAATCCAGAAGATTGCCCCCTTGCTGCTCAGCATCCGAGCAAGGAGGGATCATCAGTAACAAATCTAAAGAAGCAGGCTGATGTGCAGTCATCTCTTCGCAAAACTGGTGTAAAGTGCCTCCGCTTCGTACATCATCTTCAAAAACTAAGACTTTTTTATTACGGATTTTTTCCGGATTTACGCAAATCTCTCGATAAACTTTAGTTTTACGGCCGTGATGACTGCAATGTACTACTCCTACGGGAAAATCAAAGAGACTGGCATAAAAACCAAGAGATAAAGCTCCTCGAGCGATAGCAATGCCATAATCATAATCTTTTAAGAGGCTCCTTAAATCTCGATAACTGAAAGCAGCACTTCTAAACATCAAATTAGGAGATTTCTTAAAACCGAGAGTCTGGTGATATTTTTTAAATTCCTTTGCTGCCAGATGGGAAACTAAAGAAGTTTCTATTCTGCATTCTTGCTGTTGGATTAAAGAATTAGAGATTCCACGAGACATCATCTCAGCCCAAGCGAAGTTCTCTAAGCGAGGAGGAAGTTTTACATCGATCTGGGGGGGAGCGATACCGGCTTCTTTAATAAAATTGGGGACAATCTTTTTTTCGGCAATTCTATACGCCAAATAATCGGCGCAGTGGATAACCCATGATTGCAGGCAATGGTCGTCTGGCCATACTTCGTCAGCCTTTAAAAATTTAAGATTATCATACGCGCCACATGATTGACCACCGTCCTTAATCGGTACTTGGTCTATCCAAGAATCTAAAGTTTCGAGAGTGATCATTTCTTAAAGGAATCTTAAGTTTATTATAAATGTTACTATCAAATAATAAGAAATGATAAGACTGTTCAACGGACAATATATAATTCGCTTTGTTTTAAGAAAAATTATCTGCAACCTGTCTCTGCGATTTAGCGGCCGAGATGAACAAAATGGATGTTAAACCGAAACTCTTTTATATAATCACGTATTTTTACGTAAAATGGTAACCACAAAGATAAAACTGATCGGCCGCATCAGCAAGGGAAGCCGGATGGACCAGGTCTATCTGCCTAAGAATCGGCTGGGGCTGGCCGTAGGAGAATATGTGACTGTGCAGCCGCTGGAGAAGGAACCGCAAAAAAAAAGCCAAACAAAGAAGTATTTCTATGGAATAAATTATCTTGAACTGGTTAAATTAGAAATAGCTGAAAAAGTTTTTTCTTGGCTGGAAAACAGAATAGGCAGGTATGAAAATATCCTTATTACCGGCTCATTTTTGGAAAGAGGATTCTCGTTCAATGATTTAGATGTCGTGTTGATAAGCGAGGAAAAAATTAACCTTCTACAGTTGAGGGGGGGGTTAGAAAAGCTTAGCGGGATAAAAACTCATTTAATTCATCTGAGCCATGCAGATTTAACTAGAGGATTGGCAAGGGATCCCCTATATCAGTTAATGCTCGGCCGGTGTCTGGCCAGAAAGAGGATGGTTTACAAGATAAATTCGAATATAAATTATAAACTATTGGATTTGCAGCTGCTGCAAAGCAAGCTTTTGCCGGAGAATTTTGATTTATTGAATGGAAAAGAAAAGTATTATCTTACCCGCAACCTAGCAGCTATCCGGGCATATCTTTCGGGTGGCAGAGTAAGAATTGAAGAAGTAGAGAAATTGATTAAAAAACAATTTCTTCTTTCAGATATCTCTTTAATCAAAGAGAACAGAATTTCTAAAAAAGGTTTCCTTGCGGGATACAAAAAGCTGTACGACCAAACATTCAAGCTGATTTTAGGAGGAATAAAAAATGCCGCAGAATAAGAATAAACTGATAGAATTGATGGTGGGTAATTTAGCTAATGCGGTGCTACATAAAATTCTGGAACGGGCGATTGATAATATAGATATCTCCAGCAAATATCTCAAAGAGATAGACAACAGCTGGGAGGTAGCTAAAAGATACAGAGAGAAAATAAATCCTCTGGATCGGCCGTTGCCAGAAAAAGAACGAGGAGAGATCAAAGAGAAAATCATCCGTAAAGTGAAGGCAGAACTACAGATACGGATGGCCCATGGTTATGGCAATCTTGATTTAGAAGGCGTAGAAAGAATAACTGAAGAAATCTTAAAAAAAATAAGAATAGAAGGATAAAACTATTGCAGTTCCTTCTTCATCTCGGTGTATTGCTTCTTGGTAATCTCTCCATTGGCAAACCGCTTCTTAAGGATTTCCAACGGGCTGCCGTTTTCTTGCCGGCTTTTTCCTGCTGAGTTTACTAAGGTGACTACCAGCCAGATGATTGCGCCCCAGAATAATAGCATGGGAAGGAACATAAAGCCTAAGCCCATCATTCCATAGCCCCAATTGCCGCCCATCATTCCGTAACTTCCCATGCCCCATCCGCCGAGAAGAAGGACAATGGCTGCAGTGCCAATCACCCAAAACAAAATATTCTTGTTTTCCATTTCGTTTGCCTCTTATTTTTTACTATTTTTTATTTTTTTCTTAGAACGGAATACCATAAGTGTATAATGCCAAAGCGGCATGTAGAAGCACCGAAGCAAAAAATATTTTCCAGTACCAGCAATGATAAGAATAAAACTTTTGGTAAAAGGGACTGGCCCAGAGTTTCTTGCTGAAATGATGGTTAAGCATGCAGCGGCAGGAAAGGCTGACTAATACTAGAGAAATAAGATTGGTTATACCTAAGATAAAGACCAATTTAGGTAGGAGTAACGCAACCATTGACTGAGTTTATTCATGTATATTATAGTATATAGTATATTCTACTCTTCTATTTAAGAGCGGCTTGAAACTCTTCTTTTTTTATCTGCACGTATTGATATACCTGTCCGCAGGTAGGGCAGACTTCTGGAGCATTACTTCCATAATGCAGATCATGACAGACTTTACACACCCAATATTTCTTAGCTTGTTTGACCGAGGACATTAATTTCACCCCTGTTTATTCTACGATTATCTTCGCTTCCATATTCGGATGGGGAGAACAGTGATAACTATAAACTCCGGCTTCTGTAAAAGTATGGCTGAAGGATTGACCTTTCTTAAGCAAAGGAGATTCGAAAACTGCATCCTCATCAGAAGTGACTGTATGGCTAATCTCGTCCAAATTAGTCCAAGTGACTGTTTCTCCTTTCTTGATGGTTAACTCACTTTGAGAAAAAGCAAAACCTTGGATTTCTATGTCATGCTCATTGACTGAAGATGCGGTTGTCTCTTCCACAACCACAGAAGACTCTTGAACAATTTCGGGGTTTGCAACAAGCGGTCCCTTGGGCACAGAACAAGCTGCGATAAACAATACACTAACCAAAATCATAACTAAAGACAGATGTTTCATATTTTCACCTCGAAAAGAAGAAAGAAGCAGAGTTATATATAGTTTCCGATGATTTTTTGGGAAACTTTAGTGAAATAAGAATTAACCAGCAGAAACTATAGTTTGCAGTATTGAAGCGTTTGAGCAAAAAGGTTTATAAATTAGACAGTGTTTTTACTATAAAATAGTATATAACATGATTAACCACGAACAAATTGTCTTTAAGGAGGGTAAAATGGATTTGAAGAAGATTTTCGGCGCTTTTGGAGCAGTAGTACTATTGTTAGCTACTTTAGCTAGTGTTTTTGCTGCGGTTCCATATGTCAAGACAGTAGAAGACTTTCAGTCTGATATTGAAGACTTGACTATTGAGCACAGCCAGTTGAAAGCAGATTTTGAAGAAGCTAAAGCAGATTTTAACAAGAAAGGAGATACTACTGACTTGAAGAAAACTATCGGCTTTTTGAAAAGCTTGTACGCAAGCGTAGAAAATCTTAAGAATCAAATCAAGACTATAGGCGGCAATAAATCTCATTATGTACAGACTGCTATGCCCAGCTTATTGGCCCAGACTAAAGCATTAAAGGATAAAATTCAAGCTTTGATAGATGAAGGAGAATCTTTGATGGGAGTTGTTCATAATACTGCTCCGGTTTTAGCTAACCCCGGCAATAAAGAAATAGAAGAAGGCAAGGTGCTAGAATTTACTCTTGCTGCTGTTGATGCAGATGGAGATGTCTTAGGCTATAGCGCAGAGAATCTTCCTATTGGAGCTACCTTTAATAGTGCAGCTAAGAAGTTCAGCTGGACTCCGGCTGCAGGTCAAGCAGGCACTTATACTGTCACTTTCAAGGCTACGGACAGCAAAGAAACCACTTTAGAAACTATTACTATTACAGTTAAAGCAGTTGCTGGAAGCGTACCTCCTGTAGATAATGGCACTGGAACTACTCCTGCTCCTACTACAGAAACTGATGAAGATAAGTACAATGTCCTTAAGAACAAGTTTGAAGATTTTGAGGACGACTTTGATGACTTGGCTGATGATTGGAAGAAAGCCAATACTGACAAGAAAAAGAAAAACGTAGAAGATGACTTTGATAATCTTGATGAAGATCTGAAAGATCTGAAGAAAGATGTCAGCTCCCTAAAGTCTGAAGTGACTGATGACGATGTCGAAGATGATTTAGATGATTTGAAAGACGACATTGCCAAATTACGAGAGGACATCACTAGTCTGATTAACGGCGTAGAAGAAGATACTTCCAGCACTGTTGATGAAGAAGAAGCAGTAGTCAAAGAAACAAAGAAGACTGCATATACTGCTTCTGAAGAGGAAGAGCCGGAAGTAGTGTTCAATCAATTACCGGCAAGCATTGTTCCTTCCACTGCCATTGAGCCTGTAGAACTTAAAAATGATATGAATATGATTTATGTCTTAGGCGGAGTGACCGGTGCCATTTTCTTACTGATATTGGTGTTCATCATTGTGGCCTTAGTTAGGTAAGGGAGAAAATAAAATGGTAGAAATAACATACAGAACCGCAAGGGAAAGCTGCAGAGAATGTTATGCTGTCGGGTGCGGTTCTAATTCTCCCCTCTCGCCAAATGAAACAGAAGAACGAAGGAGAGGACAAATCAGAACTCAAGCAAATTTAGAAGTTCTTACTAATGGGGGGAATCATACTACAATGGATATGTTGAAAGATTTGTGTACAGCTTGCAAGTTTAGCAGACCCAGAGTTATGGATATGCTCAGCTCAGGAGTATTAACCACACTTGAAGCAGCTGACAAAAAACAGGAATAATCGTAAAGAAAGATTAGAGAAGATTGATTAGGCAATAAATAAGATGAAACTAGTAAGATTTATTTATCGATCTGTCCAAAATGCTTTGGGATTAGCTCCGAAGGAACTGTATGAAACTTCTCAAGAAACTGAAGAGAGAAGACAGACGGAATTAGATGCTTTCTTGGAAGAAGCTAAAAATGCAGGAAGACAAGAAATATCCTTCAGTGTGGAATATCTTCCTGCTGAAAAGAATATTGCACATGACATTTACTATCGTACAGCACAGGTTTATCTTAGTTTTGGAGAACGTATATTGTTAATACGAAAATTGACTGATACCGTAGCTCTTCCCGATAAAGAACCGAAACGATTAGAAAGATTAGTTTCTGAAGAAGAAGCAAGAATATCCGCTCTTGCCGAAGAGAACGGACTTAAACTTTATGGGGGGAAATAAAATGAGCAATAAAAAAATGAGAGTTATTGGCGGACTAACTGCTTTGGTTAGTACATTCATGCTTAGTTGTGAAAGAACCACTGCTCAAGATGCTATTCATGCTGCCCAAGCTAATGGTTGGGACCAGGTACATATTCTTGAGGAATATTCCGACTTTTTTCTTGGGGGATACCGTTCCTGTGATGGACAAGAAAATTCAGCGTACGTCATCGCTGGAGAAAACCCCCGCGGTGATTTAAGCCGAGCAGTAGTCTGTTGCGGCTATTTCAAAAATTTTGGTAAAGGATGCACTATCCGTTATGATACTAGATGAAAAAAGGTTAAGTGTTTTTTCTTAGAAAGATTTATATGCATAACGTTATGTACCATAATACCTAATGAAGTGTAAGTTTTATTTTGGTTTGTTGGTGTTACTGGTATTTTCTCTTTCCTGCACTCTCTCCGGCAAGCCGACCATCATCGACAGCTATATCAACGACATAGGCGCTCTTGAAGTTTATTTCTGCCCGCAGGAAGACTGCGAAGGCCGCTTAGTCGGTTTCATTGATTCCGCTCAAATCTCAATCCACTGCGCCTTATTTGAAATAGGCCTGCCTTCGGTCCAAAGCAAACTTTTAGAAAAGGCAGAATTGATAGAAGTAGAAATTATCACAGATGAACAATATCTGAAAAAATTTAATCATTCTTTTGTCAAGCCGGACAGCTGGGGCTTGATGCATAATAAATTCTGCATCATCGACGGAAAAAAAGTTTCCTCCGGCTCGATGAATCCGACGATAAATGATGCACATAAGAACAACAACAATCTTCTGCTGGTAAAATCACCTGTTTTGGCAGGCAACTATGAAAGAGAATTCCAAGAGATGTGGGGAGGAGTGTTCAAAAAAGGAGAGGCAGTACTCCATCCAAAAATTATTCTAAACGATATGCCGATGGAAAATTATTTCTGTCCTGATGACCATTGCATTAATCAAGTAGTTGAAGCAATCAGTCAGGCCAAGCAGTCTGTCTACTTTATGACATTCAGCTTTACCAGCCGAGAGATTGCTAATGCTTTGCTATTAGCCAAAGAACGAGGAGTAATACTTAAAGGAGTGATGGAAGCCAGCCAGATCAGCCAATACTCAATGTACGAACTACTGAAATTTCAAGGAACGGATGTACTAAAAGACAAAAACAAAAAGAATATGCACCACAAGGTGTTTATCATTGATAATGAAACTGTTGTTACGGGCTCTTTCAATCCCACGGAAGGGGGAAATAAACGAAATGATGAAAACGTTTTGATTATTAATGATAAAGCTGTGGCCGAGAAATTCCTTGATGAGTTCTCTGCTGTGTATGGATAAGCTAAAACCTGGTTTACACTTTTCTTGATTATAAAACTTGCCACAATGTTTCAAATATAGAGCTATATGTTTGCGCTATCTCCGAATCTTCAACAGACAATATTTTTAAAGGTTCTTCTCGAATAATAATAGCTACTTTGTTTCCATAAACCATTGTTGAGACTGGAAATTTTCTCTCTGGGGGCAGAGTTTTATACTTGTTATACGGCCATAAATTTGAAATGTCCTTATTTATTAAAATTCTCCCGTAGACCTTCTTTTGTTCTCTTTCTTTACCCCAGTGAATTGTATAAATTGGTAGATAATCTTTAAATCTAATCTCTCCCCCCATAACTAGGAATTCTTTTACTTTTAGTAGCTCCTGCATCAGCACTTTCAATCCTTCTTTTCCGGAAAGAATCTGTACAGAAGAAGAGGGACGATTTAGCTTGATTTTATTCAATTCAGCAACAATCTTTCTTGTTAAGTCTTCTTTGTCTGCCAGTGCCTTTTTTTCTTCTTCGATTAGATCGATAAATTTTTCAGGGTGGCTTGCTTCATAATACCTTTTTCCGTCTTTAATGATCGAGCTGACAACTCCTTTCTCAGCCAATCGTTCAAGCACATCATAAACCGTTGCCCGATGAAGCTGCAATCGCCTGATTATTTTAGATGCGGGGCTTAGCCCTTCATTTAATAAAGCAGTATAAACTAGACTTTCTGTTTCTGTCAGGCCGAGCGTACTCAACTCCATAGATGACTTAATTGTTCGCTGTTTATAAATGTTGTCATGTTATATGACTACAAGTATTAATATAGTTCGTCAATTACTACCTACTTATGACAAATGAAAAGGATTATAACACCGACTATGCTAGTGAGGGAGAGCTAGAAGAGAGTGCCTGCTTGAAATCTCTACCTGAGTACGGGGGCGAGCAGATGGGGGCTATTGCTCGAATAAAAAATAAACGGAGAAAATAGAATGCACAGAATACACAAAAACCCGGAACAAAGGATAGAAGTTATTGGATTTGATTTAGACGGAACGCTGATATACACAAACAGAGACTTTCAATATGTTGCTTTTGCAACTACAATGAAAGAGTTCGGCATAATTCCTACTGATGAGAAATTTGATCAGTTTAGTTTCGAGGACCGCAGGGCTTGGGTAAATGTTAATATTCCGGGTGTTTCTTCAAGACAAGTAATTGATTCTTATTGGAAGAAAATGAGTCCAGAGGAGACAGCAGCAAATACTCATGTTTACCCGGATGCCGTGGAATGCTTGAAGTATTTAACATCTAACGATAAACAAATAGCTCTTGTGACCGCCAATAAAAAAGAAAATGCTATAGTTACACTAACAAAAACTGGCTTGATTTCTTATTTTGCAGACAAGCTAATAATCGGAGGCAGGGACATAATAGGCAACGTGATTCCAAAATATTTGGGCATTAAAAAACTTGTCGAGTCTATTGAGGTAAATCCAGCAAGTGTTGCATACATAGGCGACTTGCCCATTGATGTTGAAGCTGCGAGAAACGCAGGCGTCTATGATACCCTGCTGTTTAGGGGAGACGGAATAAACACAATACCCAAAGACCTGAATCCTTCGTTGGTTTTATCATCTTTGGAAGAAATTGTGAAAGAGAATATATTTGTAGATTACACCCTTTAAAAAAGATTATTCAAACACATGAACCCAGCAATCGTGAATTACGTTGAAAGAGAAAAATGGTTTTTAGGCATTCGCAGAGAAGAAGACCTGTTCAAATATTCTCTCAGAGCAAAGAGCCAAAAAGATTTGATGGATTCAATTTATGGAGTGAGCTTTGTAGAAACTCTTCTCTGTCGAATAAATTCGGGAGAATATGTACGTGCGTTCAATCTTGCGCACGCAAAACAGTTCCATTCCTTTTCTAACTCTAAGATTTTAGCAAACCCGACTTTACTAACGGAGCAGATAACGCAGGATGGAGAATTATGGGAAAAAATCTTTGAAGAAGCTGAACGATTAAGCCAAGCAATATCCCAAGATGATTATCCAATGGCCGTCTCCCTATTTAGAAAGATTATGGGGGAGTTATACCCGCTATTTGCAGTAGATTCTTTTGTGATATTCTCCTTAGGAAGAGAACTAACCAGCAGTTTACCCTGCCCAACTCCCCGGGATGTTAAGGAAATACTAACAATTCATGATACGTGGCGTAATTCCATCGCATTCAAAGAAGAAAAGTTAGATCAAATACTTGATAAATTTTTAACCCTGGTAAAACGTAAAGAAGGGATAGAATCTAGCGTTAAAGATATTAAAAAATATCTTGTCTATCAAGAGTTCATTAGTCTACTGGAGAAAAAAAGCAGCTGCGAAACCATACAAAAGATTATCGAAAAGAGAATGAACTCTGGTTATGTGTTCCATGCATTTCGAGATGAATCCGGGATAGGTGTTTCAGAAGAAAGAGAAGATATTGAAAAAGTAACTCTGTTTTTAAGCTCTTTAAAAAAAATAAATCAAAACCAAGATTTAATTACCGGCTCGTCTTGTTTTCAAACAGATAAACGAATAACTGGAGAAGTAATAATCATAAAAGATAAAACAGAGTTGGAAACAAAGGCGAGCCGATTCAAAGACAAAGTTTTAGTGGCTATACAGACCACCCCCCACTTTATCCCCTTTTTATCAAAGATAAAGGGCATAATTACTGATGAAGGGGGAATTACTTGCCATGCGGCCATTGTCAGCAGAGAGATGGGAATCCCTGCTATTGTAGGCACAGGAAATGCAACAGAACTGCTAAAAGATGGAGAGGTGGTGGAAATGGATCTGAATAAAGGAACTATACGGAAAATCTAAAGATAAGATATAACCTCAGTTTACTTCTCTTGTGAGATAATCCAGATAGGAGCATTTTTAAAGGCCGAAATATTACTTTTGCTTAAGGTATAACAATACAACAACTAATGAGGTGATATACATGTTTGGTGGATATAGTGATGTGGCCGGTTTAGGTGGTATGGTGGGACTTTTTGCAGGGTTTGCTTTTTTGTTCTTTGCTGTGATACTGGCAGTATATATCTGGTCGGCTTTGGCGTTGATGGCTATTGCTAACAAGACAAAAACAAAGAATGCCTGGCTGGCATGGATTCCCATAGGCAATATATTCTTAGTGACTCAAATAAACAAGCTGCCAGGATGGTACACTTTAGGAGTGCTGGTAAGTTTTATTCCATTTTTAGGATGGATCCTGGCTATTGCCTTTTACGGCTTCTTATTCTGGAAGCTGGCCGAGAGAATGAAGTATCCTGGATGGTGGGGGATACTTTGCCTGATTCCCTTTGTAAACCTGATAGTTTTCAGCATCTGGGCCTGGGGAAAGAAGTAAATTCTTTTCTTTTTTATTTTAATTTTTTTATTTATTTCACTTCTCGCCCATAACTTTAAAAACAATTTCAGTTTTATTCTTCAAAATGGAGCCGAGCCCTTGGCTGATGGGGATAATGCTGATTACCGGCCTGCTTGCTCTGTACTGGGTCCTGTTCGGCCAAAGAAAGGCGCAGCAGGAATCAGAAGGAAGAAAAGAAGAGGAGAGATGAGATGGTAGAAAAAAAATTAGTTATTGATCAACTGAAGCTTTCTTACGAAGGGCTCTTTGATTTTTCTGAATTATACCGCTTGATTGACGGCTTCTTTTTTGAAAGAGGATATGACAAAGTGGAAGTGGTAAATCAGGAGCAGGTCACTTCCGGGGGAAAACAAATTCGGATTATCATGGAGCCGGAAAAAGGAATCACTGACTATTTCAAGCTAATTGTCAAGATCAGATTACACGCAATAGACTTAAAAGAGATAGAAGTGGAAAAAGATAAGGCCAAGCTTCGCCTTAATCAAGGCCAGTTAAAAATTACTTTTGACGGATATGTCATCAGTGACAGAAGCGGTACATGGGAAAAATCTCCCTTCTTCTGGCTGATCAGAGTTTTTAGCGATAAATTTATTTTTCGTGACCATTATAACAAAGCAGAAAAATGGCTGGTAAGCGATATAGAAGATTTACAACAGAAGATTAAATCTTTCCTCAATCTACACCGCTATCGCGGTCTGGAAAGCAGCCGTAAAGTGTATGAAATTTAAAACCAATGGTAGAAAAAAACTTAGTGGTGGACCAGAAAATTTTAGAGTACAGAGGACTGTTCGAGTTTGATGAAATGATAAGAACACTTGATTCTCTTGTCAAAAGCAAAGGCTATGAACTGCAGGAGAAAAAAGCAGAAGAAAAAGTTTCTGAAGAAGAGAAAGAAATTCACTTAGAGCTGCGGCCGCTGAAGCGAGTCACTAATTACCAAACACTGATGATTAAAGTGACGATTAATGCTAAAAATCTGACGGAAGAGATACACGCAGTTGGTGGGAAAAAAAGACATTTCCATAAAGGAAATCTTAGTCTAGTCTTTGACGGCTGGTCTCTGACTGATTTTGAAAGAAAAACCCAAGAGAGAATGCTGAACTATTTTATCCGAGGAGTTATCAGCAAATATCTTTACCGCTCTCCCACAGAAGGAAAAATAATCGGGGGGTTAAAATCAGATGTAGATTTTGTTTTTAATCAGCTGAAAAGTTTTCTTAATCTGTACAAATATCAAATAAAGGAGTAAAAACAATAAAAAAGAGGAACAGAATGCCTGAACTGCCTGAAGTAGAAACTATCAAACGACAGCTGGAGAAAAAGCTGCCGGGTAAGAAGATAGAAAAAGTACAAATTATTGACTGCCCTAATGCAGATAAGCGGATTAGGGCATTGAGTGGAATAAAGATTCTAAAAGTACGGAGGCGAGCCAAAACACTGATTGTTGATTTGAACAATGATAAAAGTCTGTTGATTCATCTCAAGCTGACTGGGCAGCTGATTTTCAGAAAGAATGCTGGAAAAGAAAGGTTTACCCGCGTACTCTTTTATCTTTCTTCCGGGGGGTTGCTATTTAACGACATGCGCAAGTTTGGCTTCATTAAGCTTGTGCCAACAGAGAACGTAGAAAAAGAAATTCATGAGAAATATGGGCCGGAGCCGTTTGATAAAGATTTCACTCTGAAAATATTTGAAGAGATTCTGGTTCGGAAGAAAAAATCTAAGATTAAACCTTTGCTTATGGACCAGAAGGTTATCTCTGGTTTAGGCAACATCTATGCTCAGGAAGCTTGTTTTATTGCCGGGATTAAACCAGGAAGAACTGCCGGTTCGCTGGATAAGAAAGAACAAACGAGATTATATTCGGCTATCAAAAAAGTGTTGTTATCAGCTATCAAATTTCATGGCACTTCGTTTGACAGCATCTATGTCGATGCCTATGGCCAACCAGGAGGATTCGGCCAGCGGCTTTACGTCTACCAGCAGGAGAAGTGTAAACGATGCGGCCAGACGTTGAAGAGTTTAAGATTGGGCGGCCGGGGAACTTGGTATTGCGGGAGATGTCAGAACTAAGTTTAATTTATCCAATCTTATGGCTGGGATATGCTCCCATAACGTGGAAGTGCTTGATCTCTTCGTAGGGATTGGCCCGGACGAAATTGAACCATTGCTTGATAATGTTTTGCAGGATGTAAGCTTCCCGATACAATTCCAGCTTATGCTGTTCAATCTCTTTCTTATAAACTTTGTCTTTGACTAATCCTCGAATAAAGCTCAGGAATTTCCCTTCAGTAAAATGTTTGTGGGGATCGATCTCAATAGTAGCGGTCACTTTCATTTCCAAATCCGCTTTCATAGTAGAGATTTTCTTACCTTCTTTTACTAATTCTACTGGCTTCATGGCAAGATAACGAAAATCAAGATCAAGATGGAACTTGAAATAAGAACTGGCGTGAGGAATCTTGCTTAATCGCCATCTTTGGTGCACTTCTTTTACTCCTTTATCATCTATCTTTTCAAAGTAAATAATCTCAAAAGTCTCTTTGAAGTCGTCATCGGTTTCTCCTTCGGCTGTCCAGCCATATTCCATCAGCCAGCCTTGAATAGTGGCTAGAAGAGTGCCAGGATCGAAGTTATCTTTGTATTTTAGCTTGAAAGTAGCTACTTCAGTAACCCTGTTTGAATCTATCTTATACGTTGGCATAAAAGAGAGAAAATTTTGAGGTATAAAAAGATTTAGGTTGATTATGACAAAAACAAAGCAAAACCTTTTTATTTGAACCGCGGTTACTTGCTTCAAAAGAGGAATATCCTGAACATTTGAGATGATAGACTTAGACCGATTAAAAGAGGAACAGCTGCATTTAAGCCAGAAAGTGATTCTTAAAGACGGCTTTGAAAGAATAAGCACTATATCGGGAGTGGAGTCTGCTTATCTCGACAAAGAGATTATCTCGTGTATTGTTGTTTGTGCCTATCCTTCAATGGAATTGCTGGAGAAAAAGATTGCAGTAGTTAAATCTGGTTTGCCTTATATCCCTGGTTTTCAAGCGTATAGAGAATTGCCGGCCATCACTGAAGCATTTTACAAACTGAGTCAAGTGCCGGATGTACTTTTGATTAAAGGCAATGGTATTCTGCATCCCCGCAAATTTGATGTGGCTTCTCACGTAGGACTGATGCTCAATGTACCTGCGATTGGTGTTTCAAAAACGTTAGGCGCAGGGCGGATTGAAAACGGCAAGATTTTTATCGGCGTAGACTTATGCGGATTTGAAGTAAAGACTCGAGACTTTGCTAATCCGTTATTTATCTCTCCCGGTCATTTAGTCTCTCTCGGTTCGGTATTAAACATTGTTTCTAAGTGTATTAAACCGCCCCATAAACTGCCGGAGCCGCTCCACTTGGCTCATAAGTACGCTGAGAAAGAAAGAGAACGAATTGTATCTTCTTCTACAGCGAAAATGATTTAAAGTATACTGGTTTTTTAATAGAATGGGACTTGAAAAGGTCATTGGAAAGTTGACCCCCCTTCTCTTGGCTGGTTCAATATCTTTTTCTAACTGCGGCAAAGGAGAAGAAAATAGCAATGGTTCTTGTCAAGATGATTGGGACTGCCCAGGAGAAGAATACTGCGTTAATGGCTATTGCCAAGGTGATGATTCCAATGGTTCTGGAGGTAATGGAAACAGTAATCCTGACGACACACCATCGTCTTCTGGTTATCCGCAAACTCCCCAAGCCCTTTTTGATGATTTTCTTGACACGTTAGGGGAGGATGTAGATGGAGCAGTGACTACCTATATTGATGCCGCGGTACAAAAAAAATATCTTAATCTTTTCACTCAAAAAAGCAACGGCGATTTGCAGTATATGATTAATCAGATGAAAGACGCCACTCTGATACCTGACGAAGAAGGAACGCAGTTCAGGGAGTATCATGTTCTTCTTTCTGACGGCGTTGAATATCCGGTGCAGATGCTGCTAGTAAAGGAGAGCGGGAAAAAAGTCTGGAAAATTCGAGGCATCTAAAATGGGCTTAAAACAAAAGCTGATTACTCTGTCCCTGCTGACTGGATTGGTGGGAATTCCTAAATCAGCAGAAGGTTACTCAACGAAGACTATCCATCCTGGATTAGTGCCTAAACTGATAGAATTTTATAAGCAAACTCATGAAACCGCACTGAACTTTGATACAGAAGAAATTAAGAAAGGAACCATCAATGAAGACTCTCCCGACTATGCTTATATCCGCGCATTTAATCATTTTCAGCATTGGCAGAACGGGGAAGGGATACTCAACTTTTCACCGATTGGAGATTGGGCTCAGAACTCTGAGGCGCAGTCAACATTAATCTCTTTTGCAAAACTACCGTCAAAAATACGCAGCCTTTTGGGGTGTGATTCCTCTCTTTCTCCGTCCGAATGCAAAATAGGATATCCTTTCGGAGACCATTCCTGGGAAACTGTTAAATCAGAATTTGTCAACGGCAAGATAGAAAGAAGTTTTGGGCATGTATTTCATTTAATCGCTGACACTACTGTACCTGCTCATGTTAGGAATGATCCTCATTGGGGGGACGCACCGTTTTTAGAAAAAATTTTAGCAAGGTATTATTCTGAAGGGGCGGCTCTATGGCCGAGCGATGTTTACGAAGTTTGGACTAACGAGCATTCAGCCGAGCTTTTATCCCAGATAAATCCTCAAGAAATACCCGCAGTGGACAATCTCTCTGATTTATTTGATGAATTGTCTTATTTCACCGGCTCTAATTTTTACAGCGATGGGGCGGTTGACGGAACTGTGGGTGGACTATCTGAGATACAAGAAGGAAATAAGAAATATTTGGTTAAAACCGTTGAAGGAAAGCAGGTTCATGTGTTAAGAAAAGGGTTTTTCATCGATTTTCCCGATGTTGCCTGCCTTCAAGATGCATGGACTGTGCTTGGGACTAAATCAGTGGAATACGGAGCGGCGGCAGTGGAAATTTTAATTAATGAAACTGCTTCTGGCTGTGTTGATAAGTGCGATTATGTCGGACAGAAAGAATGCGCCGGCGAGACCGAATGGAAAGAATGCGGGGATTATAATAATGATGGCTGTTTAGAGCTGAGCGGGGAATTTTTCTGCAATCTTGACGGCACTTCAAACAAATATTGCAGTCAAGGAGAATGCGTTACTACAAGTTGTACCTTAGAGGAATGGCAGTGTACAGACGGAGCATGTATTCCGATCGCATGGCATTGCGATGGAGGGAATGACTGCAACGGAGGAGATGATGAAAGTGGTTGTGGCTGTGTGGGAACCAATGAATGTGTTTATGACGGAGCAAAGGCCTGCACTAGTGACTTCAAAGGCCGAAAAGAGTGCGGAGATTTTAATTCTGACGGCTGTTTAGAGTGGGGAAAATACCATACCTGCGAGGCAGATGAAGAATGCTCGTGGGGGAAATGTGTAAGTTTATGCGACTTGACAGATTATTGGCAGTGCGATAATGGAATTTGCATACCCGATTCCTTACTATGTGACAAAGAAAAGGATTGTAGCGGGGGAGAAGATGAAGACGGCTGTTGCAAGCAGGATACTGATTATTGTGGGGAATATTCCTGCATTAACGGCAAATGTACAGATTGTTATGTTGATGCTCCTAACGAGTGTATTAATGAAGGAAATTACTGGGCGATTTATTCTGTTGACAGTTGTGGAAATCAACTTAGTAAATTTCCAATAGAATCATGCACCCTACAATCATATTGTTCTAATGGGGAATGCATTTCTAAAACGGTAAACTGCAGTTCTGATGCTGATTGCGATTTGGATGACATATGCAAAGAATCTGTGGGAAAATGTTTTCCTGCACCTGCTCCGCTCTGCACTGGGGGAAGTTGTATCCCGGTGGGAATTTATGTCTATGACAACGGCAGTGAAACGGATGATAGTTTCGGACTGGAAATAAAAGATGCGTTTTATGGCGAGACTCCATCTGGCGGAGGAAACGAATGGACTATTCCCATGGTGGACGGCCAGACTTATGAAATGCTTTTATATGGCGTTGGTGTGCCTGACGGCATTGGCACCTATGCCATTGAATTAACAAATGCGGTTAAAGTGGACGGGCCATCATTGAGCGGGAGCGATCTTGATGATGGAATTAGTTTTACATGGCACATAAAAGCTAAAAAGTGAGGGTTTCTTTTAGTTTAAGGCGCGTTAGTATTATTATTTTTAACTATCTTCTAATACTCACTATACTAATGCCTAAACCAGTATACAAAACAGTAACATTTATATATTAGTCTATCTTTTCTTACTGAAATCATAATTGAAATGGGGCTCCCCGCTCTGTTTCTGATACTGAAGACTCACACCCCTTCTAGTTCACCCCGCGGGGACCCTTTTCTATCTTTCTTGTCTTCTCAAGAAGATATATTGTTAAAAAGACTAGCTGGGAGAGAGATTTATGCAAAAAGCTATTGATAGACTTAATCAACTTTTAGAAAAGAAAAACCAATTTAGTGCAGATAGCGTGCTCATCAACGGCAAAGCTGTTTTAATTGATAAAGAGAAGTTTATGCCGATTAGTTCTCTAACTGCAGATGCTCCAAATAAGATTGTATCATTTGTAGACGGAGGCAATGCTGAGCTCTTTAATTCAGGGGATATCTGCCTACAGTTTGTGCGTGCAACGGCAGTATTTTTTCAAAATAATAAACGGCTGAATAACGAGAAAAAAATTTCTTTTTTTCTTCTCAGCCAAATAAACGAAGAAAATCCTGAAGAATATCTTTCTCAGTTTTTTTGGGAAGAGGGAAGTTTACCTTTGAAAGAGTTTTCTTTAAATGCGTTGGATTTTTCTCTGCGAGAAGGGGTGGAAAGAGGCAATATAATCAAAGCAGGAGAATTGGCCAGAAGAAAGGCAGAATTACTGCTGGCCAAAGAAGTTTCTTCTGAAGCTGATTGGGCGGTGCTGGATGGGACCCTAGAAGAGAAAATGCCGGGAGAAAAAGAGATTATTGGAAGTTTACCTTCAAATGTTTGTGCTTTGGCCAAAAGCTGTTCTTTAATTACATCTAAAGGGAGAAGTGCAACAGACTATGTAAGTTTAGTTGGGCCGAAGAACAGCAGCTGGTCATATTTCTTAGACCAAGAAAGAAAAAGAAAAACTTTTTTTGTCAGATTGAATGAAAAGAATAATCATGTTTTTCGTTTTGAAACATTTTCCAAGAATAATGAGGTTTTTGGAGCATTGGCGACCAACAGCACGGATCCGGTGTTTGTCGGCTATCCCTACGGCTTGATCTATGTTGACCAAAGAGCAAGAGTGAGCAATCAAGAAGCAGGATTGATGAAGACTAAACTGTTTTCGCTGATGAAAAAAGGAAACCGGGGATTAAACTTAGAGAAATTGAATAATGCGGCACATGAAATGCTAGATCACCTGAGGTTTTGAAAAAATATCATGCCATGATTAAATATAAGAAGATAGAATTATAAAATCTTTTTTATTTTATCTAAATCAAAGACTTCTTTGATATCAATAACCAACACATGATGAGGTATTGGAGGACATTTTCTGCTTCTTTCAACAGCAATTTCGAAATATTTTCCTGATGAAAAAATTTCCGTTTTTCCCGTAATCATATAGTATTCCTTGTGTTTTATTGCGACAAGAGAAACTGCCGGGTTTTCTTTTAAATTTTCAAAAGATTTTTTCATTTGACAGATTCCTATCAATAACTTATCCTTAGAAAATCCTAACGAACTTACGACGATTGCTCGAGGAACTCCTGTTTTGGAAGCCGTGGTCAAAACTATCTCGTTTCCTTCTTTGAAGGCATCTTTCCAAATCATAACAAAAGATTTTTTCTTGATTATATAAATCTTACTCCTAAAGTTTATGTTATTTAGGGAGTATTATTCTCCGCGTAAAAAATCGTTGAAATCTTCTTCCTTATCATCTTCACTCGCTTTGTAGACTTCCATTTCTAAAATTCCAGCTCTTCCTTGTAAAGAATCTTCTATCTGCTTAGCAGTCGCTTCATCTCCCACTTTAATCTTAACATAATGCTGCCGTTCTCTCTGCAGAACATAACCAATCAACTCTTTTAAATCTCGTCTACCCCTGTTTCTAATGGTACAATCAATCAACCCTTGCCGACTGACATCAAAATAAACACCTACTTTTGTACCTAAATCATCTTCAAATATTACGGGAATTCTGGTAGTAAAAGAATCTGAATCATTTGTAACTGATATTCTAGAAGAAAACAGTGCTTTTTCTTCAGGAGAAAGTTCTCTCTTTGTAGAAGACTTATAATCTGGAAGGTTGTCGACAAGATATTTTTCTAAGCGGCATTTAGCTTTGGTGTGTCTTTCTTCTTCATGTTTTCTAATCGTCTCGGCGAACTCGCCCAAAGTAGCCATACTTGTTATAGAGACTAAAGCGTATTTAAAGCTTGTGGTTGGTTAGAAAGAATTTATTATCTGCTTGTGACTATTTTTCCCAGAATTTTTTGAGATAAGTTTGATAGTCTTTGGTGACAATAAGATTTTCTTTAGGGAAACACTTGAAGTAGCCGGGCAGAATAAATCTTTCATCCAGAAAGATAACTGTACCTTTATCGGTTTCACTCCTGATGCAGCGACCAGCGCTCTGCAAACACTTATTGAAAGCTGGATAGACATATGCATATTCTCGGCCGTGGGAAAATTTCTGGTTGTAATACTTGATCAGTTCTTCTGTCTTCAGGTCCGGCCGTCCCAGCGGCAAGCCGACGACAATCACTCCGTTGAGCTGATTGCCGGGCAGGTCTATCCCTTCAGCAAAATTAGCTCCAGCTACAGCAAAGAGTACTGCACCCGGTTCTTTATTCCTCTTGAATTCTCTCAGCATAGCCAGCTTGTCCTTCTTAGTGAATTCTCTTTTCTCAAATAGCATTTTTTTCTCTTTTGTCTGGATATGGCGGGAAACAGAACTTAAGAGACCATAACTTGGAAAGAAAATAAGGATATTGCCGGGAATTAAAGAAACCATTTCAGTGCAGATCTGGCCCATCCGCTTAAACATCTCCTCCCCCCGCACTTCGTAACGAGTGGTAGTCAGGGGAACGATCATGGCCAGCTTGTTTTCCGGCGGAAAAGGCGAAGAAAAAATCTTTTCTACTGAACGTTCGATGCCAAGCAGATCACGATACATTTTTGGGGGAGTTAATGTACCG
>Ga0208375_1000116_pt1 | contig 127114 bp, 105 predicted proteins | sample RifOxyD1_FD_184038 | JGI IMG/M metagenome (GOLD analysis project Ga0208375, IMG submission 184038) | Soil microbial communities from Rifle, Colorado - Rifle Oxygen_injection D1 (SPAdes) | ecosystem: Environmental > Terrestrial > Deep subsurface > Rock core/Sediment | place: Rifle, Colorado... | reverse complement strand
GGTTCCGTACCTTCGATGAAAGCCTCGCGAATGGCGTTCGATGCATTGGCGGGGGCCAGCTTCCCGGTAACCGGGTCAATGCTCGCGAAAACAACTCCTGAAGGAATGGTAAAATCCGTGTCGGGGTAATTTTTGACAGCGTCTCTCATATAACTGAGCCAAATCGGAAGAGCCGCGCGCGCGCCGGTTTCGCTGTGACCGACCGCCCTCTGGTTGTCAAATCCGACCCACACTCCCGATACGATCTGCGGGGTGAATCCCATATACCAGGCGTCTATATAATCGTTCGTCGTTCCGGTTTTTCCCGCCGAGGCGCGGCCGAGATTTTTTGCCTCGTGCCCCGTTCCGTAATTGACGACTTCTTTCATCAGATGCGTCATAACGTAGGCAATCCGCGGATCCATCACCTGATCGGGGTCGCCCGGGACGGGATAGGCGTCGATCCCCGCAAGAGCAAGGGAAATCGGACTGGCCGAAACCGCGGGCTCCGGCATCATGATGGGCGATGCGGTTGCCGCGGGTGTCGGGACCACGGGTGATCCGACCAGGAGGCCGGGCTTCTGCTCTTCAAGCAATTTGCCGTCCCTGTCGAGAACTTTGGTCAAGAAGATCGGAGTCACGCGCCTGCCGAGACGCGGAAAAAGCGCGTATGCCTTTGTCAGCTCGAGAAGTGACGTCGAGGCGCTTCCGAGAGAGATCGACAAATCGGCGTTGAATTGCGCATTCATTCCAAGGCGCCTCGCGTATTCGATCATTTTTGAAACTTGAATCGCCTGGACGAGCTTGATCGTCGGGACGTTGCGCGACTTGATGAGCGCCTGCCGAAAGGTCGTATCACCGTAAAACTTTTCCTCGAAGTTCGTGGGTTTCCATTTTCCTGATTCGCTGTCTTCGTAAACGATCGGGGAATCCACGATAATCGACGCCGGCGTGAACCCCCGCTCAAGCGCCGCTGAATAAATAATGGGCTTGAACGAAGACCCGGGTTGCCTGATCGCCTGGATCGCGCGGTTGAATTCGGATTGTCCGAAATCGTAACCGCCTTCCATCGCAAGCACGTATCCCGTTTGCGCCTCCATCGAAAACAAGGCCCCTTGAACCTGCGGCTCCTGATCAAGCGCCACGATGATGTTCTTCTCGCCAATCTCGACCACCCTGACGAGAATGAGATCTCCTTTGGCGAGAACTCGCGACGGAAGGGTCGGCTCTCCTCTCGCGGCAGTCGGATTTTTCTCGTCCTTGACCGGCTTTGCCCAGAGCATCTTCTCGAGCGGAAGCTCCGCCGGCACCGCGCCGATCATGACGGAGCTATATTTCTTTTTGTCGTTCACCGCGGTTACGACGGCCTGATAAACGGAATTTAACGTGAGGAGTTCCCGGTCAGACTTGATCCCGGCGATATTCATGGCTTCGAGCGGGTCCATCCTCCCATCAGGAAGCAGAACCTTGAACTTCACCCGATTGTCGATCACGCTCAAACGAATCTCCCGGAGCTTTTCCTCGATCTGCTCCGGCGATTTAAGTTGCTGTATCGGCCCGCGGTACCCCATCCGTTTGTCAACCAACTCAAGGCCCTCTTTGACGCTTTTGCTGGCGGCGATCGCGAGCTCGGGAGAAGCGGGGATATGAATGGTGAGCGCCTCTTCGTAAAGAGCCTTTTCGCCGTACTTTTCCGCTAAGTATCGGCGCAGATGCTCGACGAGGTACGCGGCATATTTTTTATTTACATCTTCATCCCGGTAAATCTTGATCGGCTGCGCGGCAGCCTCGGTCATCTGCCCCTGCGAAATGTACTTGTTTTCGAACATGCGTCGAAGCACGTAAAGCTGTCGTTCTTTCGCTCGTTTCGGGTTCAAAAGCGGGCTGTATTTCCCGGGTGCCTGTGGCAAGCCCGCAAGAAGTGCCGCTTCGCCCACTGACAGCGCGGAAACATCTTTTCTGAAGTAGGTCTGCGCGGCCGCCTGAACGCCATAAGCGCCGTGCCCGAGATAGATCTGGTTAAGATACAGATAAAGGATTTGTTGTTTTGTCAGATTTTTTTCGAGCCGTGAAGCGACAATCACTTCCTTAATCTTGCGAATGAACGTCCGTTCCGAGGTGAGCAGAAGCGATTTGACAACCTGTTGGGTGATCGTGCTTCCGCCCTGCGCGACATGTCCAGCCTTGAAATTGGCGATGGCGGCCCGGAGCATGCTGGCCACGTTGATTCCGGAATGCGCGAAGAACTGATCGTCTTCCGCGGAAGTAAAGGCCCGGATCACGACCTCGGGCATTTTTTCATATGGAATGACGTATCGGCGCTCCTTATAAAACTCGCCCATGAGGGCGTCTTCCCGCCCGTAATTTCCATAAATCCTGGTTACCCCGAGCGGCCTATAATCCGCCACGGTGATGATCTTGGGCAGGTCACGCGAAAAATACCAGGTAACCCCGGCGACCGCACCCATTACAAGAAAAGTTCCCGAAATCGCCAGAATGAAAAGTGTCCGAAAAACCCAGCCAGCGGTTCTTGTCACGGAGTCGGCCCCCCCGCGGATTGCTTGCGATCGGGCACGCCTGTCAGCCGCCGAATTTCACCAAGTCTTTCCAGGACCGCGCTCTTTCCACGAAATGCGATTTCCGTTCGCTTGTTGAAATCCATCTTGTCTATGCCTTTCATGTTCGGCCGGAGAACCAGCTGCACCTGATCGGGAGGTGCGACGTACCCTGTTCCAGCCGGATCGACGACGTCCACAAGAATAACCGGCCCGATGTTCGCCGCGGTCGCTTCCGTGATCAAAAACGGCCCGCTCGACCCAAGCGAAAGCGCGGGGACGCCCTCCCAACTCGTCTCGTGGAGAAATCCGGGCGATGCCAGGGCCGCGCGAACGGCGAGTGCGGCCTGTCCTTTGTCAATTAAAAGCGACGTATTGGAATCTTTCAGAAGTACCCCGAGACGGACGGGAATCTGCGCGTCGCTCAAATCTTTACCCGCAAATACCCGATCGAGTTCATGATCGATCTTCGCCTTTTCCCGATTTCGGTCAAAAACTCCCAAAAAACTCTTCTTTTGAATAAAGACTTCTTTCTTGAAACGCATCAGCGCCCATTCGAAACGGTTGAGATTTGGATCCATCGCATAAAGACCGCCGATAAGGGCGCCCATTTCAGTTCCAAAAACCGCACCAATCGGAATGTTCGATTCCACCAAGGCCCGAATAACACCGATGTAAGCAAAACCGCGGGCCAACCCCGGCCCTAGCACGAGCACAACCGATTTGATCGGAACCGGTTCCGGTCCATAGGTTGGCGGCACTGGCGGCGAAGGCGGACCATAGGGCTCAGGCGGTCCCATCGGCTCCGCCTGGGGTGCGCCATCGGCTCCCACAATCGGCTCGGACGATCCGCCTTTTCTGGCGGATGCACAACCCGCCCCGACTGCGAGGGCGAGCAAAAAGGCCAGGCCTGCGCTACCGGCCCCGCTCATGACGCGGGAGATGATGGACCGATTCACCTTTGTTTCCAATGGGCGAGAAACTCCTTATTACCCTGTGTACCCGTAATAGGAGATTCTATCAGCCCCACTCGGATCAATCCAAGGGTTTTGCCAAAATCCGTCAGGCGCTCGACCGCCTTTTGGCGCTCTTCTTCAGAGTTTACAATCCCGCCTTTCCCGACCTTTTGTTTCCCTACCTCGAACTGCGGCTTAATCAGTGTGATCCAGTCGGTCTCTGGAGTAGAAAACTGGAGCGCTGCGGGAAAGATTTTATCAAGAGAGATAAACGAAACGTCAGCCACGATGATGCCCACCTTTTGCCCGATCAGCCCAAACTCAAGATGACGTGCGTTGACATTCTCAAAAACCGCGACTCGCGGGTCCTGTCGAATTTTCCAGTCCATTTGGTTGTGGCCAACGTCAACGGCATAAACCCGGGTCGCACCGCGCAGCAACAGAACTTCGGTAAAACCGCCCGTCGAAGCACCAATGTCCAGTGCCGTGCGGCCAGTCACCGATACCGCAAACGAGTCCAGGGCTGCGGCGAGTTTTACGCCGCCCCGGGAAACGTAAGGATGTACCTCGCCCCTGATACGGATCGCAGCATCCTCCGGAACCGGTTGTCCGGCTTTTGTAACTGGGACATCGTCGATCAAAACGTTTCCGGCAAGAACGAGCGCCTGCGCCCGCGAACGGGTAGCGGCCAGGCCGCGTTCCACGATTAAAACGTCGAGCCTTTTTTTCATAATAACGGTCGAAGTCTCGTCGCCAGGGCTTCTGCCGAAAGTCCCTCGGCAGCCTCGAGCGCGGCCGGGGCACCATGAGTGATGAAATGATCGCCAAATCCAACCACAGAAACGGCGGTTTCGCGCGGTCCTGCCGCCGCCACCAACGCCTGTCCGAAACCGCCTCGAACCGCTCCCATTTCGGTGGTGACAAGCGCCGCGGCGGGGTGTGCGCGAACATATTCGATCACTTCTGCCGAAATCGGCTTTGCTTCTGTCGTCGAAAGAACCGTAACCGCGTTCCCGGCTGACTTAAGGAGTTCAACCGCGGCTATGGCAACACTCGAAGTGGTCCCGAGTGCGACAACAATAACCTTTGGCGCCTTAACCTGGCGATGCCACCGAATCCCGTTTTTGGCTTGCTCTTGAAACGGCGCCGGTCCGGTGCCGCGAGGATATCGAATCGCCCACGGAACTCCTGATTCAACCGCTTTACTGAGTAATCGCGGCAAATCGGCGGGACACGCCGGACTCGAAATCCTGAGGTTCGGAATCATGCCCATGAAAGAAAGATCAAATGCACCGTGATGGGTGGCGCCGTCCCCACCCACAATTCCTGCCCGGTCCAACGCGAACGTGACCCCAAGTCGCTGGAGGGCGACGTCATGAATAACGCCATCCAGGGCTCGCTGCAGGAAGGTGCTGTAGATGGCGACAACCGGCCGCAGCCCCTGAGTCGCCAGGCCGGCCGCAAAGGTAACCGCATGCGGCTCAGCGATTCCTACATCAAAAAACCGGTCCGGAAACCTTCGGGCGAATTGACCGAGCCCCGTTCCTTCCGGCATCGCGGCCGTAATTGCCACGATTTTTGGATCGGCTTCGGCGAGCGCACAAAGACATTCCCCGAACACATCACTGTAATTCTCAGCTTTCCGCGGAAGAGAAACCCTTTGTTCCGGAATCTTGTCTTCAACAATCTTGTGATTCGGAAAAATCGGATTCACCCCGTGAAACGCCGTCGGATGTTCTTCGGCCGGAATATAGCCGCGCCCTTTTTGAGTCCGTGCATGAACCACGACGGGCCTGCCCGCGTAATGCTCTTTGATTCCCTGAAACGTGGCAATGAGGGCCGCGAGATCGTGTCCGTCCACAGGCCCGATATAATCAAAACCAAAGAGTTCGAAAAAATCCTTCGCGCCGGGGCCGCTCAGAATCGTCGACATCGCTCCAACGCTTTGCGAGATGGACATTTGGTTGTCATTCAGCAGGAGGAGAAAGGGGCCAAGCTCGCGCCCTCTGAAATTATTGAGCGCCTCGAAAGAAAGCCCGGCGGTCAAGCCGCCGTCACCGACGATCGTCGCGGTCCATTGAGTGGAATTCTTCCTGGCCCATGCCATCGCAAGACCGGCCGAAAGGGCCGTGCTGCTATGGCCGGTTCCAAAGACATCGTGCTCGTTTTCTTCCCGCGAAGGAAAGCCCGACACCCCCCCCTCGATTCGCAATCCGGCAAATTGCTTCCAGCGGCCCGTGAGCAGCTTGTGCGCATACGCCTGATGTCCGACATCCCAGATCAGCGGCTCCCCGGGTGACTCAAAACAATAATGGAGTGAAATCGCCAATTCGACCGCCCCCAAGCTTGCCCCGAGATGTCCGCCGTTGCGGAGACAGGTCGATAGAATTTCCTGCCGAATATCTTCCGAGAGCTGTTTGAGCTCCAAGAGCGACATCTGGCGCAGATCACTCGGGCGATGGACCGGGGGAAACATCTGGTCGGCCATAAAATGCGGGTGGTACCCTTACTCTTTCGCTCGATTTTGAGGAAACGGTTGAAGCGTCGGAGCGCCTCCAGCGGCAGCTTCCGTCGCCGCGCCCTTCATCAGAATGTCGACGCGTTGCTCGGCAACCGAAAGGTGATTCTGACAGATTCGAGTGAGACGAACGCCGTCTTCAAAACAGCGCAGGGCCTGCTCAAGATTCAACTCTCCGCTTTCGAGCAGTTTAACGGACGCCTGAAGCTGCTCAAGCGCGCTCTCAAAGGTGGTTTTTTCGTCCGGGGTCTGATTCTCGTTGGTCATGGTTTTGTTTATGTATCACCCTTGGCGGATCAAGACCACACGATTGCTTTCGCCGGCGGGGCGGTCGCCAGCTGTCCAATAGTTAGACACTCAAACGAGCTGGAGCGCGGCTGATTTCCGTTATATTCCGAAAAATTAGGCATCTATGCGCCCGGCAGGCTACTTGCTTTGTTAGGGTCCGATGCGGTTCCTGGAGAACAATCATCGCTTGGCCCGTTTGTTTGCGGTTTTGCTCGTTCCGCTCGTGCTTCTTTCGCTTAAACCCGGGTCGCCCGCTCAGGCCGCCTATAACCATCCGGCCACCTGGGCCAGCGTAGCTTCGCATGATTTCGAAAGAGCGACACTGGGCCCATCCGTTTCGCGGGCAACGCTTCTTGAGCCTTCGTTTTCGGACGCTACGTTTTCCGCGATCCTGAGCGATGCGGACAAACGCGTGACGCCAGCTTTTCAGATTCCCGCCGAAATTCGTAACAGCGTCGGCTTTTGGCTGAGGATTTACAGCCAGTTCACCACTCATCACATCGTGCTCTTCGACGAGTCTCATCCCGAGATTATTTATGAAGCACTTGATTTCCGAGGCGTGGCCGAGAGCGCTCGAAGCCGGCTGGTGTACGAGGTCATCGTCAAAAATCGAGTGGCGGCGACACTTGCCGCTTATCGGCAGGCCTTCGCGAGACTGGCCAGGCACCCGCGGCCGAAAAACCCGACTCGCGAAGAAGCGCTGATCCTGGGCGCCACGAACAGGCACCCTCACAGACATTCCTTCCGCGATCTGGCAAAAACCCTGAGAACCCAGACCGGGCAGCGTGACAACATAGTGAAGGGTCTCGCCTCCGCCGAGGGGTACTTTTCAAAAATGGAGGCGATTTTTTCGAAAATGGGCCTTCCGCCGGCCCTTGTTCGTCTCAGTCTTGTCGAAAGTTCATTCAACGTGAACGCGATTTCCAGTGCCGGCGCCTCGGGGGTTTGGCAGTTCCTACCGCGCTCCGGAAAAGAATACCTCGTGATCGATGCACAATTGGCTGTTGACGAAAGGCTGTCTCCCCTGAAAGCCACGGTCGCGGCCGGAAAACTTCTGAAGCGGAATTTTCGAACGCTGAACAGCTGGGCTCTCGCGATCACCGCTTATAATCATGGCGCGCAGAATTTGCGGCGCTTTTCGGCCAAAGCCGCTGATTTCTCGAAGATCAGCCACATTTTCAAATCCTGCAGCAAGCGCCGCCACCAGGTGGGTTGGGCAAGCCGCAATTACTATTCGGAGTTTCTGGCCGTTCTTCACGCCGAAGCGTATCGGGACTTGCTGTATGGCGACTTTTCAGAACCACCACAGCATTCGGTCGCGTTTCACAAACTGAATCGCGCGCAAAGCGCCGTTTCCTTCGCGCTCGAGCGTGGTATTTCACTGGCGCGGTTTCGCCGTCTTAATCCAGACATCATGAATCTTCACAAAAGACTCCCGCGCGGCTTTCTGGTCGCCGTCCCCGGTGAAACCGACGACTTGGGGCAGTTGACGAATGCCGGGCGCGGACGAAACAAGCTGAGGAAGAGTTGATCAGTAAGGTCCGACTAGATTGATGACCCCAGGCGAAGCAATGATCAGCTCAGACCAAACCTGGTTCTTATTCTTGTCTCGAATTTCGGCAACAACGGGCCCTTCGGGTACCTGAAGCGAAATGAACCTCGTCGCTGTCGCCGTCAGGGGAAGGTCTTCTCGCATTTGTCCCGAGGCCATGACCGTGTATGTTTCCGGGGTAAGACTCTGCCGATCAACGAGAGTCATGAGCGCGGGAACAAGCCGGTCTTGCGGACGCGATGCCACGATCTGTGGCACGGCCGCGACCACCAATCCCCCGTCAGCGCTGATACCGCCCTCCAGCTGCCCGAGCCATTCGTCAACTTGCTGCGGACTCAGTCGGAAAAGACTTACTTGATCAAGATGTCCAGGCATCAGCCGGTAGCGATGGGTATATCCGGTGCGAACTTCGGTTTCCACGAAGACCGGGTATTGCCCAATCACAATGATGTTCTCAATTTCGAAAGCGCCGTTCGGGCGCGTGACGGCTTCCTTGGTTTGTCCGACGATCCGAACTCGTGCTCCAAATACGCCTCTCGGAATCCCGGAAGACGCGTCGAACACTTGTCCGGAAATTTTCTTTTTCTGCGGAGCCGATAGATCAACGTACGTGGCGACGCCCCGAAGCACGGGAACGCCCAAGGCCCCAGTCTCGCTCACCCGGTCACGCGCGGCAAATATCAGGTGAGCGCCCGGATTGACGTTCAGAAACACGAAATATCGATCTTCGGATGATTTTTCGCCCGAGAGCAGCTTGTTTTGACCATTCAGAAACACTGGTTGTTCCGCGCGACCCGACAGTTCGACCTTCCATCCGGCCGGAACCTTCCCAAACACGATTCCGGTCTCACGTAATATCGTTGCCTGCGAAATCTTACTGAGGAGAAAAGCCGCCGCACTCGAAATCAGCGGCACCGGCGCGGTATCCTGGCCGGTCGTCCAAGACAGGGTGGACCAGTGTTCAGCGGCCTTCGCCAGCTGCCATCCGGCCTTCGGCGTTCCAGGACTGAGAAACTCGCGCGTGAGCTTTTCGATCGTGGTGCCAGGAACGGACGTTTGCCAATCAAAGGCTTCAATCGCCGCACTTGGATGAACCGGAACCGCTGGACCCGAGGATTGAAGAACTGTGTTTTCACTCGGGCGGCGATTCATCAAACTGATCGATTTGGTCTTCGCGTCCGGCACACCCTCCTGCGTTGCTTCCTGTTCGATATTCGCTGACGCCTGGGCGAGGGCCTCAGGCTTTCTTTTCGGGCTCTGGTCCGTTTGGGGCGCTTTTTTGTCGCTATCAGGTCTTCCCGGCGAGGGCGGCGAAATCGGAGCGGGTCCCGCCAAAACGGTCGGGCGCGTGGGCGCACTTCTCGTATAAAGGATGCTGTCCTGAAGCGTGGGGCCGGCAATCACCGCTGGATAGCCATTCCGTGGATAATCATCCGAATTCTGCTCACTTGTTTTTTCAGGAATAACCAAGTTCGCGTCCGATTGAGTATTCACCGGCTTGAGCGCCTGTTCGGCCATTTGAATACTCACCACAGGAGATTCCACGCGCGCGGTTTCAATCGTTCTTGTCACTCCCGTGGGTACTTCCGGCAGTGCTTCTGGTGGTGCCCTCACCGGCGCCTCAGGTTTCGCTTCATTCATTTTGGCTATCCTGGCCGCCTCCGCCCTTACAGGCTCAGCTTCTTCAGGGGCCTTCGTGGATACTCGTTTCGCGATGATCGTGGGTTGAAAATCAGGAAAAGCCTTGCCTTTTGCCTTTTTCGTTACGTTTTTCGTGTTCTTCGCGTCACCCGGCTTCTCGATAATGAGTTTTGAATTCAGTTCCTGCGGAACAAGGGCTGCCTTCGCAAGCCTCACCTGCTTCGTTGCTTCAGCGTGAGTAGTCACTGGGGCCGGCGCAACATCCTTCTGACTAACCAGACGCGCCGGCACTTTTCGAGCTACTTTGGCCTGGGCTATTTTCGAAACCGCTGGTGCCACCTTCGCAATCACGGGCGGGGTTCTACCGTACTCATTCAGAGCCGAAACGAATCGCATGCGCCAAAGGCTGTGGAGCGTTCGAAACGTCTCGTACTCCGCCGCGCTGGGGGTTGCCGCCGATTTCGTAATGACAGGAACCGCTCGGGCCGCAGAGACCGTAATTTGATCGGCGGCTTTCTTTGCCCGCGCAACTTTCGCGGCAGACAACTCCTTGAGAACCCGAACGCGTTTTTCGGGCATCCGGATGGCGGGGGTCGGCGGAAGAGCCGGGAGTTCGACCTCGTTAAGGCCGATTCGAACAGCGCCCATCCATTTCCAGGAATTCACATCGATCGAAATTTTCGCGCTTGGCTCGAGCCACTTCGTGGCGGTCGTGGCGGCGAAGAATAAAGACACTCCCGCAAACAGCGAAAAAACGCCTGAATATAGGCTCATTCGTGATGCGGTACTCGTCCCAACGCCAACTTGCACGAAGCTTTGAATCCTTTCAGCGCTTCTTTTTTATCGGGTCGCCTTTGGCTTTCCTATAGGTCTACCGTGCGAACGCGATCATCCTGATGCGTACTCTTATAGCGTAAACAGAAATCCAGAAATCCGCAAGCCGTCCCGAAGGAGCTTGGGGCTATCCGCCAAGCTGTTGACGAATCAAAGCCCGCTGAAGCTTCAACTGATATTTTCGAAACCGCTGCTCATCGAGATCCGCGTCCCCCAACGCCTCTTCGGCCGCTTTTTGAGCGCGCTTGGCGCGTTCCACGTCGATCTCTCCCTGCAATTCCAGCGTTTCGGCCATGACCACGACGACATCATCCCTGACTTCGAAGAAACCACTCGAAATCATGCCTTTAGCCTCCCGCCCTTCCGAAGCGCGGTAGCTGAAAATTCCGGTTTCAAGGGTCCCAATCATCGCCGCGTGACCCGGCAGAATTTCAATTTGGCCCTCGCTGCCGACCAAAGTGATCTCGTCAACAGGCAACGACTCGAGCAATTTGCGCTCGGGTGAAAGGATCGTCAGCTTCAGACTCATTGGTTCCCCCAGAATGCGCTCGGGCTATTTGAGCGTTTTAGCCTTTTCAATCGCGTCTTCGATGGTGCCAACCATGTAAAAGGCCTGTTCGGGAAGCATGTCGTGCTTACCTTCAAGGATCTCCTTAAAGCCCCTCACGGTGTCCTCGATCTTGACGAACTTGCCCTTGAAGTTCGTGAACTGTTCGGCGACGAAGAACGGCTGCGACAGGAACCGCTGGATCTTTCTGGCTCTCGCCACGACTCGTTTGTCGTCTTCTGAAAGCTCATCCATTCCAAGGATCGCGATAATGTCCTGGAGATCCTTGTATCGCTGAAGCACCTGCTGGACCGCTCGCGCCACGGCATAATGTTCATCTCCCACGATTCTCGGATCCAGCACGCGGGAAGTCGAAGCGAGCGGATCCACCGCCGGATAGATTCCAAGCTCCGAAATCTGCCGCGAAAGGTTCGTCGTCGCGTCAAGGTGCGCGAATGTGGTGGCCGGGGCCGGGTCTGTGTAGTCGTCGGCAGGAACATAGATCGCCTGGATCGAGGTGATCGAGCCCTTGCTTGTGGACGTGATGCGCTCCTGAAGCTCGCCCATCTCGGTCGCGAGGTTCGGTTGATATCCGACCGCTGAAGGAATGCGGCCGAGCAAGGCCGAAACTTCGGAGCCCGCCTGCGTGAAACGGAAAATGTTATCAATGAACAGAAGCACGTCCTGATTCTCTTCATCGCGAAAATATTCGGCGACGGTGAGCGCGGAAAGTGCGACGCGCGCCCGGGCCCCCGGCGGCTCATTCATCTGGCCATACACAAGCGCGGTTTTGTTGATGACTCCCGATTCTTTCATTTCGACCCAGAGATCGTTGCCTTCTCGGGTGCGTTCTCCAACTCCGCCAAAAACCGAAAACCCGCCGTGTTGGGTCGCGATGTTGTTGATCAGCTCCATGATGAGAACCGTTTTGCCGACCCCCGCACCGCCGAACAGACCGATCTTTCCGCCTCGCGCGTAAGGCGCGAGAAGATCGACCACTTTGATTCCGGTAAAAAACGGCTGGACCGTGACGGATTGATCCCGAAACGTCGGCGCGGGCCGGTGAATCGGATAGGTTTTCTTCGTCTTCACCGGGCCCATTTCATCCACCGGCTCGCCGATGACATTCATAATCCGGCCCAAGGTCTCCCTGCCAACCGGCATCTGGATCTGTTCGCCGGTATCCTTCGCCGGCTGACCCCGAACCAGGCCCTCGGTGCTGTCCATTGAAACGCAGCGAACGGTATTTTCGCCAAGGTGCTGCGCAACCTCAAGAACAAGGTTCCATTCGATATTGTTGATCGAGGGGTTGCTGACCCGGATCGCGTTGTAAATCGCCGGGAGATTGGCGGACTCGAACTCAACGTCAACGATAGGTCCGATGACCTGCTTGATTCTTCCCGATTTTCCCGTCTGTGCTGATGCTGACATATCTCTCCCTTACGCTGTGCTTTTCTGTGACTCGCTACCGGCTATGATTTCGAGCAATTCTTTCGTGATTCCGGCCTGCCGCTGTTTGTTAAACTGAAGCGTCAATCTCCGAATCATTTCTCCCGCGTTCTTTGTCGCGTTCTCCATGGCCGACATTCGGGCGCCGTGTTCTCCCGCTTGGGATTCCAGAAGTATCCTGAAGCCCTGAATGGCAAAGTGTTTCCCAAGCAGCTGGTCCAGAACCTCCCTGAGGCTCGGCCGAACCAGAAACAGTGCCGTGGATTCCTGAACACCCTCTGTCGTCGCGACGGACCCTTCACCGGCCTGTCCGGGATCTCCGGCATCCTGAATCGGCAGAAAGCCTTCGACGACAACCCGCTGGCTCATGACATTCTTGAACTCGTTGTAAATGAATTTGACCTCGTCCACCCGCCCGGAAAGATATGCCTCCACCGCGGCATCCGCGAGCGTCTTCGCTTTTTGGAACGTGACTTTGCCCCCGAGTTCCTGAAAATAACGGCCAAGATTCACGTTCTTCGTCCTGAAAAAATCGTACCCTTTGCGTCCTACGAACCCGAGTTCCACGCGTTCGTAAAGCGACTCGTTTTCCGAAATCCACCTCGTCGCGGCTTTGATGACATTCGCGTTAAAGGGGCCGCAAAGACCCCTGTCCGACGTAACCAGAATGAGAAGTACTTTCTTCTTCGCGGAACCCTCGCCCGTCGGCTCTCGCCTGACAAGGGGCGATTCGGCTCCGCCCTCCACCAGCGCGGATACCTGCCGAATCAGGGCTCCAATCCGTTTGGCGTAGGGCCGGTGATTCTGAATCGCGTCCTGCGCCCGCCGAAGCTTGGCCGCCGAAACCATCTTCATGGCTTTCGTGGTCTGCTGCGTATTTTTGGTCGAAGCAATTCGCTTTTTGAGATCCTTGATTGTCGCCATGGCTTAGCCCGTGAAGACTTCCTCGAACTCGGTGAAAGCGGCCTGCATTTTGGCTTTCAGGCTATCCTCAATTTTCCCCTTCTCCTTAAGCTCGGCCACGATCTCCGGGTGTTTCTTTTCCATGAAGTCGAACATCTGCGTCTCGTAGGCTTGCAGCCGATCCAAGGGGTATTTATCGAGATAGCCGTTTGTTCCGGCGAAAATGATCAAAACCTGTCTCATCACCGGCATGGGGACGTACTGACCTTGTTTCAGGATTTCGGTCAACCGCTGACCGCGCGCGAGCTGCTTTTGAGTCGCCGGATCGAGGTCACTTCCGAACTGCGCGAAGGCGGCCTTCTCCCGGTACTGCGCGAGATCGAGGCGCAGAGACCCCGAAATCTGCCTCATCGCCTTGACCTGGGCGTTGCCGCCCACGCGGGAAACCGAAAGTCCCACGTTCACGGCCGGACGAACGCCCGAGTAGAAAAGATCCGTCTCGAGATAAATCTGTCCATCGGTGATGGAGATCACATTCGTCGGAATGTATGCCGAAACGTCCCCGGCCTGCGTCTCGATGATCGGAAGAGCCGTGAGCGATCCGCCACCCAACTTGTCCGAGAGCTTTGCCGCGCGCTCAAGAAGACGTGAGTGGAGATAAAACACGTCGCCCGGGTACGCTTCGCGCCCCGGCGGACGCCGCAAGAGAAGGGACAATTGGCGGTAGGCCTGCGCCTGCTTCGTCAAATCATCGTAAATAATCAGCGCGTGCTTGCCGTTGTCCCTGAACCATTCGCCCATAGTTACGCCGGCATAAGCCGCGAGAAATTGCATCGGGGCCTGCTCGGAGGCGGTTGCCGCCACCACCGTCGTGTACTCCATGGCGCCAAAGGAACGGAGCTTATCCACGACCTGTGCCACCGTCGATTGTTTTTGCCCGATGGCGACATAAATGCAGTAAACGTCCAGTCCCTTCTGGTTAATGATCGTATCGATTGCGACGGCGGTTTTTCCGGTCTGGCGGTCTCCGATGATCAGCTCGCGCTGCCCGCGGCCGATGGGAATCATGGAATCAATTGCCTTAATGCCTGTCTGCAAGGGTTCCTTGACCGATTGCCGCGCAACGATTCCAGGCGCCTTGATTTCAACCTTTCGGGTTTCCTTCGCCTGAATCGGCCCTTTTCCGTCCACCGGAAGACCGAGCGCGTTCACAACCCGTCCAAGCATGGCCTCACCTACCGGAACCTGCACGATCTTATTCGTGCGCTTCACGGTCGAACCTTCCTTGATCAGGGTATCGTCGCCAAGAACGGCAATACCGACGGTTTCTTCCTCCAGGTTGAGAACCATCCCCGAGACTCCGTTACCGAAGTCAACCAATTCGCCGGCCATTGCTTTTTCAAGACCGTACACTTTGGCCACGCTGTCACCCACCGAGACGACCGTCCCGGTTTCAGAGACATCGAGCTTCTTCTCAAAGCCGGCGAGTTGTGTTTTCAAAATCTGCGTGATTTCTTCCGGACGTATCTGCATAGGTTCCTCTGTCTATCTCTCACTGATTGTTACGCGTGGCCTGCCTGCCCGTCATGATTTTTGCGCGTCACTTCATCACGAAGTCGCTCAAGCTGCGCGCGAAGGGTTCCGTCGTAAGTCACCCCGTTCACGGTAACCTTCACTCCCGCGACCAATGCCGGATCCACGAATGTTCGGAACGTGATCGGCTTTCCGAGTTTCCTCGAAAACGCTTTTACAAGTGTTTCGAGCTCCGCCGGGTCCAAGGCTTCTGCCGAGACAAGTCGCCCGGACACACCGCCTTGCGCCTCGATCCGAATCGACGAGAACTCTTCCCTGATGCGGTTTAAAACGCCGAGCCGGTTCTTCCTGGCGAGAAGCATAAGAAAATCAGCGGTCAACTTTGAGCATTCTGCCTTTTTAACAATGGCCGACACGAGCTCAACTTTCTCTTTCGCCGGGACAAGCGGACCATAAAGAGCGATTTTCGCTTCCTTCCGGAGCTCAACCGCCGCCACGAATTCCTGCAGCTCCTTTTCCGTCTCATCAAGCTCCGCGGCCATTGACTTCGTCGCCTGGAACAACGCATTTGCGTAAGCGCGGGCGATACTCATGGCGCGCCCCCAATCTCTTTCGAAAACTCCTGATGAATTCGGACGCGGTCTTCTCGAGTCAATCTCGCGACGATGAGCTTCTCGGCGCGTGAAATCACGCCGGCCATCAATTCGGCATGTAGTTGCCCGCGGAGTTCGGTCACCAAACCCTCGGCCGTGGCACGTGCCTCGGTAACCACGGCGGCCGAGACACGTTTTGCATCCGCGGAAATTCGCGCGCGCGCCTGCGTGGCTTCCTGGCGCGTTTGGTCCCGGAAAGCGCTGATTTCAGCTCCGATCGCCTTGAGCTTCGCCGAAAACTCCTCGTACTGCTCCTGTGCGCGATGGAGCTGATCCTGTGCTTCTTTCAGCTCGGAAAGAATCGTATGGTGGCGGCTCTGCACGAAACTCTTGAGTGGCTTCCGGGTATAGTAAACCAGAATACCAATGAGAACGCCGAGGTTGATGAATGGTAGGATTAGCCCCGACATACCATTCCCCCTATAACTTTCTCGAAAGCAGCTTTTCGGAAATCATGCGCGCCAGATCATCTGTATCTTTCTCGAGCTGTGCCTTGATTTCTTCCCGTTGCTTTGAAATGGCTTCGGCCGTCGCCTGCGTGATCTTTTTTGCTTCCTCGCGGGCCTGACTCATCAGGGCCGCTTCGTCGGCTTTCGCTCTGGCGATAATTGTCTCGTATTCTGTTCGCGCGGCGGACCGTTCGGTCGCAAGTTGCTGTTTATAGTCCTCGAGTTTGGCCAGGGCTTGGGACATCAGTTTTGCCGCCGCTTCTTTGTCGTGAACCGTTCGGTCATACCGCTTCTGAAAAAGTTTAAGAAACGGCTGGAAGAAAATGCGGCTTAATACGAAAAACAGGGCCGCAAAAATCGCCATTTGCACAAAAAAGGTTTGGTCCAGGTCCAGTTGTTTTAAAATCTCACCCAAGTCAAACTCCGAAAATTATTAGAAAAATCGGTTTAGACCAATTTGGCTAACATGCCCTTGCAAACACGGTCAAGCCTAGGATTTCCCTGACGCCAGAAAAGAACGTGCGGGTACCGCCGGCGTATGCGCCATTTTGCTGTTTCCCTCGAAGATAACGCCTTCATCCACGCTCAAGCTGGGTGTGAGAATGTCTCCACGAAAAATTGCGGGCCGATGTATTTCAACCCGGTGTTTCGCGCGGATGCTTCCGACAACCTCTCCGCTGATAATGACTGTGCCTGCGTCGATCTGCGCCTGTACTCGAGCTCCCTCGCCAATCACCAAGACGTCTGGTGTGTAGATCTCGCCACGAAAAATGCCGGCAATTCGCACCGTGCCGCGAAAACAGAGCTTTCCCTCAAACTCGCAACCGGAATCAATGACTCCAGTCACGCCGGATTCGACAACAGGAACGGTCAGCTCTGGCGGGCGATTCATACCTTATGATTCTGCATGGCCTCAAGCAGTCGATCAAGGTCTTCCCGCGAGCTGTAGTGAAATACAATTTTGCCGCGGCGCTCCGAGCCCTTCAATTCCACTTTTCTCGACCAGTGGCGGGTCAGTTCCTGTGCGATCGTCTGCAGCCTGGATAGAACCGGCGACTGTGGGGTGGAGACCGCAGGAGTGGCTATCGCGACGGCAGCTTCGGCCTCTCGTTTCAGCTTTTCAACGAGCGCTTCCGTCTCTCGAACGCTCAGCTTAAATTCAACAACCTGCGCGCGCGCACGAAGCCTGGCATCGTTGTCCTCAAGACCCAGCAGAGCCTTGCCATGGCCAAAGGTGAGTATCTGGCGTTTTAAATCATCAATAATGGCCTCAGGAAGCCTCAAAAGCCGCAGATGATTCGCGACCGTTGCGCGATCTTTCCCAAGGCGGGCCGCAGCCTCCTCCTGAGTCAGCGAGAAATCCTGAATCAGCTGAAAATATGCGAGTGCTTCGTCAATGCAGTTCAGGTCTTGCCTTTGAATGTTTTCAATCAGCGCCATTTCGAGGGCTTCACGATCGGTCGAGCGGCGAATGACCACCGGAACCTGCTTCAAACCGGCCAGCTTTGCGGCGCGAAGGCGCCGCTCTCCGGCGATCAGTTCATAGGAACCGAGCGCTGTTTTCCTGACTACCAACGGCTGAATAATCCCATTTGAACGAATCGACTGCGCGAGATCATCCAATGCTCTATCGTCAAAATCGCGCCGAGGCTGATACTGATTCACCTGTATGTCTTCAACAGATGCGAGACTGATTCCGGGGATTCTTGATCCAACTTCCGGTTGCGACAGCACCGTAGTCGCCGGACCAGCCACCGTTGCTCCTGCTGGCGGAGGCCCTTGAGGAATTGTCGCGGGAACGCCCATTGGGACGACGCCCGGAAATAAAGAAGCCAACCCTTTACCTAGAACCTGTTTCTGAGCCACATCTTCCCCCGAAAATTAACCCTGAAGAGCCACGCCTGGGGCCACTTCCGGCGGCGCCACGCGAGGCGTGATCATCTTTGGCTGATTCCTTGCCAATAATTCTTTCGCCAAATTGAGATAAGCCAAACACCCCTTCGAATCGATATCGTAGAGCAGGATCGGCTTGCCGAAGCTTGAACACTCGCTCAAGCGCACATTGCGCGGAACGACTGTTTCGAAAACTTTTTCGGGAAAATGCGCGCGGACTTCCTTCACGACTTCGTTGGCGAGGTTGTTGCGTCCATCAAACATCGTGAGAACAATTCCCTCGTCGCTCAGCCCTGGATTGAGACTCTGGCGAACGAGAGAGACTGTGTGTAGCAGTTGCGAAAGGCCTTCGAGCGCGAAATATTCCGTTTGAAGCGGAACCAGAAAACTGTCCGCCGCGGTAAGAGCATTGACCGTAAGCAACCCAAGCGATGGCGGGCAATCCAACAGAATGTAGTCGTACTGATCCTTAATTTCCGCCAGGGCTGCCTTCAGCTTATTTTCTCGTGCGAACGCGCTGACAAGCTCGATTTCCGCGCCCGATAGATCAGTCGTGGCCGGAAGGACATAAAGACAATCCATCTCTGTCGCGCGAATGGCCTCGGATGCACGAACGGCCCCGATTAACGCGTGGTACACGGTTTTTTCGCCAACAAGAGCTGCGCGATCCACCCCGAGGGCCGAGGTGGCGTTTCCCTGTGGGTCAAAGTCGACAAGGAGAACGCGCCGTTCAGCAATTGCAAGCGACGCCGCCAAATTTACAGTCGTTGTTGTTTTACCAACGCCGCCTTTTTGATTTGCTACCGCGATAATTTTTCCCATCCGCCCCTCTGTCTAACCATTTTGGAGGGCGCCCTCATCAGCGCCCCCCGATTTTTGGTTGTGGTTGGTGTGGATAATCGAATTTTGGTTAAAAAGTTTTTGCCTATGCAGCTATAGAAAAAGGCTAGCCGTGATTACCCAAACGGGCAAGCGAATTTTTGATTCTCTTTTAAAAAAATTTTTCGCCGCCTAACCGACTACCCAACTCTCATCACCGTTGTGAGTTGTGTGTTCCACGTGGAACACGATTCAGGCGAACAATAATGCGGGACTTTCGATCTGGCCCAAGTTCGTAAGCAAAGCTCTTCACGATCTGCAGCTCCCGCCGAAACTTTCCCTTCTGAAAATCCTTCCACTCCTGCTCCCACGCCGGGCCTTTCAGCAGAACAAGGTTGTTCCACGTGGAACAACTCCGAATCCAACCATAAATTCTCTCGATCGGGCCCACCGCTCGAGCAACAATCGATCGTACGGACGCGTTTTTGAGATAAAACTCGGCACGATCAGGAACAACCCCCACTCGGTCTGCCAGTCCCAACTGTTTTGCCGCCCGATTCAGAAAATCGGCCTTCTTTTTCTCGCTTTCGCACAAAATCCAGGCGCCCTCGCGAACAAGCGCCGCAAGCAATCCCGGTACACCCACGCCAGACCCCAAATCAAGGGCCGGCCATTCGAGAAAGTTCTGCGCCAACAGCACGCGAACATCTCGAACATGCCCCTCCAAAAACTCCTCTGGAGACAAAAGTCGCGTTAAGTTCTGTGTCTGACTCTCTTTGAGAACCAGCTCTCTGAACTCGACAATCTTCTCGCGAATATCCAACGACCAATCCGGGCACTCTATCTCGAGTAACCGCCTAAACTGCTGGTTATCCATATCAACGCGCTCAATGACCATCACACATCCGCCCCCGCCCGAGCTCGACCTTCCATTTTTAAGTAGATCAGCAGATTTGCTATGGCTGCGGGCGTAATCCCCGGCATGCGCGACGCCTGTCCGATCGTCTCCGGCCGCGCTTCCCGAAGACGACCCTTCACTTCGTTTGAGAGTCCAGGAATGTCATCGTACCGGAGCTCCGCGGGAATCCGAACCCGTTCGCTTTTTCGAACTCCCTCTAAAAGTTCCAACTCGCGCCTGATGTATCCTTCGTACTTCGTTTGAATCTCGACCTGCTCCGAAACTTCTTCCTGGCAATCGAGACCCGGAAAGCCAAGCTCACAGAGCACCCGCCAGCTCACCTCGGGCCGCCTCAAAAAAATCTCGGCCGAAACACGATCCTTGAGAGCCCCGAAGCCCCGCGCCTCAGCCCAAACTCCCGCCGGCCCTCCCGGGACAAAAAAGTACTCAGCGAGTTCGCGCTTTCGCCGCGCGATGCTCTCGCGCCGTTCACAAAAAGAAGAATATGCCTCGTTACCAAGCAGCCCAATCTTCCAGCCACGATCACTCAACCGAAGGTCGGCGTTGTCCTCTCTCAACAACAGCCGAAACTCCGCCCGAGAAGTAAACATCCGATACGGTTCATCTGCTCCCTTGGTCACGAGGTCATCAATCAAGACTCCGATGTACGCTTCATCTCGAGAAAGTGTGAATGGTTCTTGTTCGCGAACTTTTAGGGCTGCATTGACCCCGGCGACTAAACCCTGCGCTGCGGCCTCCTCATAACCAGATGTCCCATTTACCTGCCCCGCAAAAAACAGTCCCGGAATATCCTTCGACTCAAGGGTTCCGCGCAACTGCCGTGGATCGACGCAGTCATACTCGACCGCGTAACCATAGCGAAGAAATTCCGCCCTCTCCAAACCCGGGATCGTACGAACAAACTGCTCTTGAACGTCTTGCGGGAGACTCGTTGAGATCCCGTTTGCGTAAATTTCGTCTGAATCGAGGCCCTCTGGCTCAAGAAAAACCTGATGCCGCTCGCGGTCCCTAAATCTTTTCACTTTATCTTCGATGGACGGGCAATATCGCGGGCCGACCCCACGGATCATCCCAGCAAACATCGGCGACCTTGCGAAATTTTCTTCAATGATTGCATGGGTTTTCGCGTTCGTGTAGGTAATGTGGCAATTCACCTGGGGTAAAATCGGAAAACGCTCTGGCTTTGCGTAAAAGGAGAACGGCCGCGGATTGCTATCTCCCGGCTGTGGTTCTAGGCCGTTGAAATTAATGGTTTTTCTATCAAGCCGCGGTGGTGTTCCAGTTTTCAGCCGCCGGAGCTGAAAACCCATTTCCTCTAGGTTCGCGCTCAGCGATTGGGCGGCTCGTTCATCGATTCTTCCTCCCTCGCGCTTCACGAACCCAGTATAAAGGAGGCCGCGAAGAAACGTCCCCGTCGTTAAAACAACGGAACGACAAGAAATTTCATCGCCGCGCTCCAAACGAACCGAAACGGGCTTGCCACCGCTCAGCCCAATCCCAGCCACTTCTCCTGAAATGATTGATAAATTCTCAATCCCGGCCAGCTCGCGCTGCAGAGTTTCTGCATACAGGCGCTTATCACACTGCGCTCTCGACGATCGAACCGCTGGCCCCTTGCTCGCGTTCAAGCGGCGGTACTGAATGGCCGTACGATCTGTATTGATGCCCATCAGCCCACCTAAGGCGTCAATTTCCTTTACCAATTGGCCCTTAGCTAATCCGCCGATTGCGGGATTACAGGACATCACCCCAATCCGACTCGCGTCCAATGTAATGAGCGCGGTCCGACACCCAAGCCGCGCGGAGGCGCACCCGGCCTCCGCCCCCGCATGTCCGCCGCCGATAATCACCACATCAAATTCCATCGCTCGCCTCGCCCAAGGTAACCCCCTTGACTCTTATATTGCGCCGCGCCACGGGGCAAGAACATTCTGTTCCTGCCCGCATCCACAAAAACTGTTGAAATCCGCCCGCAACGCCGAAAAGAAATCATGAAAGCCCGACCGTGGCCCATTATCGTTCTGACGATCCTCTATCTTCTCGGACCTGTCTTCAGCATCCTTGTCGCCTCATATCTGATGCACATGTCTCCTTTAAAATACTTTTCTCTATGGCTTCCACGCGCATCTTACTGGAGCACGCTCTCCACCTTCTGCCTTTACCCAATTGCGGGAATTGCCATCTATCTGATGAAACCGTGGAGCTACGCTCTCTTTATCGCAATTACCGCACTCACGACTTACCAGGACTATACTGCGTGGCGAGCTCACCCGGCCGTGATGGGTTTCCCTGTATTGTTTGGTCTCACCCTTATCAATGTTGCGATTGTTGCCTACTTCGCGCTGCCTTCCGTCCGCACTCCGTTTTTCAATCGCCGCCTTCGCTGGTGGGAGTCAAAACCCCGTTACAAGATGGAAATTCCCGCGGCACTCGAAAGCGCCCTGGGCCAAACAAAATGTACACTTATGAATCTATCCCTGGGCGGTGCCTTTGTTAAATCGGCAAAAACGCTCGACATAAACGCAAAAACAAACTTGCGCTTCGCCGTTTTTAATCAAACCATTCTCGTCGAAGCGCGCCCCGTCCATAGACGGTCGCGTGGCACTCGGGGTTACGGGTTGGAATTCGTACACACGCCGGAAAGCAAACAAGCCATCGGCCGCATCGTGCAGGGTCTCGCGCTCGCCGGTGTAAAGCAAATTGAACAACAAACTATTTGGGCCAGCTTCAAAGATTGGATTACCGCTCTTTTTAAAACAGGACGCGGCCTAGTCCCGGAAATGCCGATTTATCCGGTCCAAAACACGAAAAAAAACGCTCCGCCAAAATCCGTTGAAAAATGAGATTGATTTGGAGCGGGTGAAGGGGCTCGAACCCTCGACCTCAAGCTTGGGAAGCTCGCGCTCTAGCCAACTGAGCTACACCCGCAACAGCCTCGACGTTAGCCCAAACCATGTCATTTAACAAGATGAACACACGCCAACATCGTCAGGGGCGCTTTCAAGAACCTGCTCCGTCCTGCTTCTGTCGCGGTAGACCGTCACCCCCTTGCAGCCAAGCTCATACGCCAGTCGATAAGCTCGGAGAACTTCTTCCGGTCCGCTCGACTCTGGCAAATTGATGGTTTTTGAAACCGCAGCATCACAATGCCGCTGAAAAGCCGCCTGCATTTTCACGTGGTCTTCGACGCTGACTCGCCGCGCCGGCGTCCAGGCGGTTCCCAACGCCCGCCCCAACTCTTCATCAACCGCCCTCGCCGTAAGCGGCCTCCCGCGATCATCGACACGCGCCACAGGACGGGTCCCCAGCGCGCGCGCAACGGCCGGATGAACCTCCAAAAGGCGCGCCCCCGACAAAATGTTTCGATAATACGCCGCCGCGAAAATCGGCTCAATTCCGCTCGAAACCCCCGCTATAATGCTGATCGTGCCCGCAGGCGCGACCGTGCTCACCGTGGCGTTTCGAAGCGGCGGCAGGCCTCTGCGCCGCCAGAGGGAGTCATGCCAATTCGGAAACGCCCCCCTTTCCCGAGCCAACACGGCGGAATATTCCTTCGCCTCAGTATTCAAAACACGCATGAGTTTCTCTCCAAAAGCCCTCGCGTCTTCCGAGCCATATGGAAGTCCCATCATGAGCAGAAGGTCGGCAAAGCCCATTACCCCAAGGCCTATTTTGCGGTTTTTCAGCGTAATCGTGCGACACGCCTCGACTGGATAAAAATTCACATCAATGACGTTGTCCAAAAACCGCACCGCCAGCCGGATATCCTCGCGATAGCGATCCCAATCAAAACCTGCCTCGCTAAAATATTCGAGAACATTTAATGAGCCCAGATTGCAGGACTCATACGGTAAAAGCGGCTGTTCTCCACACGGATTTGTGCTTTCGATTGGTCCCTCGTTCGGCGTGGGATTAAACTCGTTTATCCTATCCAAAAAAACCAAGCCGGGGTCACCGCAGTCCCAGGCGGCGCGCACGATCCGATCAAAAAGCTCCGCCGCGCGAACTTCCTGCACCTTCTCGCCCGATCTCGGATCACGCAAAAAAAACCGCGCCTGCGGGGCTCCTCCGGTCGCCGTTGCCGAATTCATAAACTCGTCCGTCACCCCCACAGAGATATTGAAATTTCCCACAGATCTCTTGTCCCGCTTAGAATCAATGAACTCCAGTATGTCGGGATGATCCACCCTCAGTACGGCCATGTTGGCGCCCCGGCGGGCACCGCCCTGTTTAATTGCTTCGGTCGCCGCATCGAATACACGTATGTACGAAACCGGCCCTGAAGCGATGCCCTGCGCTCTCCCGACTGGAGACCCCTTGGGGCGGAGTTTCGAAAAAGAGAACCCCGTTCCCCCTCCCGACTGATGGATCAAGGCCGCAAACTTCAGTGAATCAAAAATCGACCCAAGGGAGTCTTCTATAGGAAGAACAAAGCACGCGGACAGCTGGCCACCCCTCGCTCCGGCGCCACCTGCGTTCATCAGGGTGGGCGTATTGGGAAGAAAACGCAGGGAGGCCATAACGGAGTAAAAACGGTCGGCCCAGTGGGCACGATCATGCATTTCGGGTGCGGCCACCGCTTGCGCTACCCGCGCGAAAAGCTCTGCCGGGGTTTCCGAAAGAGCGCCCTTCTCGTCTCGCCATAGATAACGCCGCTCTAGAACCGTTCGCGCATTTTCCGTCAACCTCGGGGGCGCGTCAAACCGCTGGTCGGGCCGCGTCATTTTAATCATTCGCACCACCCGCTTTCTGCACAATCAACCGCTTGCTCCCGCCCCACCTCTCAATTACTCTAGTGTGGATGTCGTCCAAAATGATCTGCAAAAATCCAGCTACGGGCGAGATTCTACGCGAACTCGATCCAACACCGGTCGAGCTCATTCCAGAACTTTTTGTGCGCTCCCGCAAAGCACAGATTCTATGGGCCGCGCTTCCGCCGAAAAAACGCGCCGAGCGCTTGAAACAAATTCGCGAAACCCTGCTCAACCACACCGACGAGCTCATTGAGTTAATTACCCAGGAGAACGGCAAACCGCGTCTTGAAGCCCTGTCCTCAGAGCTCTTGCCGAGTTTGGAGCTGCTCACCTATTTCGCGAAAAAGGGACCCGGAATTCTTCGCGACACCCCGCTACCGCTTCGGCTCATGAAGCATAGAAAAAGCTATCTGAACCACTTCCCCTACGGGGTAGTCGCGATCCTGTCCCCTTGGAATTACCCCTTTTTGCTTCCGTTTTCGGACATCATGCTGGCGCTCCTCGCCGGAAACTCAGTCATTTTCAAGCCAAGCGAGCGCGCTCCGCTGGTCGGTTTGCGAATTCAGGAGCTTTGTGACGAGTCCGGGCTGCCACAAAATCTGCTCCAAACGGTGATCGGAGACGATTCAGTCGGCGCTGCTGTCATTACCGCCGGCGCCAGCGGGGCCAGCGGGCCCGACAAAATCTTTTTTACGGGCAATATCGAAAACGGCAAAAAAATTCTGCGCGCGGCCGCCGAAACGGTGACCCCGGTCTCACTTGAGTTGGGTGGAAAAAACGCCATCATCGTCCTGCCGGATGCCGATATAGAATATGCCACCAGCGCAATCGTCTGGGGTGCCTTCACCAACTCCGGCCAAGTCTGCGCGGCGACATCCCGCGCCTTCGTTCATGAAAAAATAATCGATGCTGTTGCTGCCCGAGTTGCCGAAAAACTTTCCTCGCTTCGACAGGCGCCCTCTTCCCAATATGACAATGATCTCGGCCCGATCACCCTCGAAAGCCAAAAGGCGATCTACTCGAAACAACTCGACGAGGCGCGGAATCGCGGAGCGACCATCGTCTGCGGCGGTAATTTTTCTCAAGACAGAGTCTTCTTGGAACCCACCGTGCTTCGAACTCAGGACACCGCGGGTCTGTCGGTTTTTACCGATGAAACGTTCGGACCCATTCTCGCCATATCAGCATTCAAATCGCCCGCAGACGCGGTCGAGCAGGCAAACCGCGGTCATTACGGCCTTACCGCCTCGATCATTACGAAAAATCTTTCGCTCGGAGAAGAAATCGCGAAGCAGCTCCACGTTGGAACCGTGATGCTAAACGAGGTGGTCTATACTGCCGGCCTGCCCGAAGTTCCCTGGGGCGGTGTGAAACGAAGCGGGATGGGGCGCGCCCATTCCGAATGTGGCCTTCTCGAATTCGTGAACCTCCGCCATATTCACAAACCTCGTTCGCGCCTCTTCATTTTCAAATCTCTTTGGTGGTTTCCTTACACGCCCCACCAGTTCATGGCATTTCGCAAATTCGCGGACCTGTACCGCAACCACTGGACAGACAAGATTCGGGCCTTCCCGCATTTTCTAATTCATCTTGTACATTTTCTGAAACGCGAGAAAAGACTTTAGAAGGGCGCCTCGATAACGGCTAAAGTAAATTCTGGATTTTTTCGACGGCCTCTCGGATCGTCTGGTCCGTTTCAAGTTCTCTCTCGATTTTATTGCAGCCATGCAGAATCGTGGTGTGATCTTTCCCGAAGTAATGCCCGATTTCCTTATAGCCCATTCCGGTGTACTTCCTCATCAGATACATGGCGATCTGTCGCGGGAGCGCAACTGTCCGCGCGCGCGTTACCGACTTGAGATCCTGGACCTTGAGATGAAAGTGCTTGGCAACCGCGTTTTGGATGGACTCCACCGTAAAGACCGCGCTTTCCTCGGGAATCGCGGTCTTCAGCTGATGCTTCGCCATTTCGAGCGAGATCTCTGCCCCGGTCAAAGACGCTTGTGCCTGGAGGCTGATTAAAACGCCCTCAAGTTCGCGAACATTCGATTTTATATAGGACGCAAGAAATGTTGAGACGTCATCAGGAAGGTAGATGTCGTCCCTTTCTGCTTTGGCTTTAAGAATCGCGATTCGGGTCTCGATTTCCGGCGGACTGATATCGGCGATCAAGCCCCACTCGAAACGAGTGCGCACGCGCTCTTCCAAACCCTCAATTTCTTTGGGCGGGCGATCGCTGCTGACAACGATTTGCCGTTTTGAGGCGTGAAGGGCGTTAAAGGTGTGAAAAAACTCTTCTTCGCTCGACTTCTTTCCCGCGATGAATTGAATGTCATCAATCAGGATCACGTCATAGCTGTCCCTGTATCGATTTCGGAACTGTGGCATTCTTTTGTGCTGGAGCGAGTCGATGAGATCGTTCACAAAATTTTCCGCCGAAAGATAGCACACCCTTGCGTTCGGCATTTTTGCAATCACGTGGTTCGCGATGGCGTGAAGCAGGTGCGTTTTTCCCAAACCCGGCGGGCTGTACAGAAAAAGCGGATTGTATTGCTTGCCCGGCTGTTCCGAAACCGCCACGGCCGACGCGTGGGCAAACTGATTGCTTGCGCCGACAACGAAGTTTTCGAACGTGTAGCGTGAATCAATGTGCCCCTCGTACGACGACGGGGCCGGCCTGGAAGAGTGGACCACTCCGGGGCGCGTGCCACCCTGGGACAAATTGCTACTATCTCCCGAATGCCCGCCCCCCGCGACTTCAACCGGCGGTTCATAGGAATTCCCGCCTGGCTCATCGGCTGCCGCTGAAACTGCCGAATCCTGCTCCTTCACGGAAATTTGAACCTCACAGGAAGAGCCCGTCACTTGGGAAAAGGCGCCCTCCAGGATCTTTTTATAGTTGTCGCGAATCCACTGTGCTGAAAATTCATTGGGTGCGGCGAGGTTAATCTTCAGCCCCCCGCTAAGCCCCCCCGCGGGCTCCGTGCTGACAAGCTCCAACGGCTGAATCCATGTCTGCAGTTTGCTCGGAACAACCTCTTGTTCAAGCTGCTTGTATGCCGCCTGCCAGAGCTCGGGCCATTGCCTCGTGTCGATGTTTAAAGAGGTTCTCATGCGAGCCTTTTCGCATAGCATGGGGGCTTCTCCTTGACAACGGATGCGGTGTTGGATAACTCCATTGGTCTCACAGTGCCAGGCGAGTATCCAAGGGACCGGCCAACGGGGTGCTTTAAGAACCCCTAGGGACCCAAAAGACCAGACTCTCCGAAGAACTCAGCAGGAGTATTTATGAAGAGGACCTATCAACCCAGCCGAACAAAGCGCCGCCGCCGGCATGGCTTTCGTGCACGCATGAAAACGCCGACCGGGAAGAAAGTATTGAAAAGACGTCGTGCCAAGGGCCGTAAACGTCTCTCCGCCACTATTGCTGGCAAGTAGTTTCGATTACGGGAACAGCCCCTCGCACCCAATCACTGAACACCGACCGCAGGCTCCACTATCCAAGGGAGTATCGGCGGTTTTTTGACCGAAGTACGGTCTTCCGCTTTTCGGAGTGTACGGTTTTTAGAATTCCGAACGACCTCGGTCACTTCCGCCTCGGAATTACCCTTAAAGCTCGTGGCGCGTCGATTGAAAGAAACCGCGCAAAACGACAGATTCGTGAGGTCTTTCGTATGCATGCGCAGCACCTCGGGAGTTTCGACTACAATGTTGTTGTGCCGGGGACAAAAAAGCTCGCCTTTCCATTCCATAGGAAACTTGGCGCATGCTTGAGAAAGGAGATTCAGAGTGTCTTCGCCCGGTAAAGCAATTACCCTGATCCCCGGACTCCTGCTTCGTGGCATCTTTTCACTCTATCGTTGGTTCCTGTCGCCCTTGATTCACCTTCTGGCCGGGCCGGGCTTCGGGTGTCGCTTTCAACCGACTTGCGGCGAGTACGCACATGAGGCGCTTCGACTGCACGGTCTGTTTCGGGGCGGACTTCTCGCCATCGGACGGCTCAGCCGGTGTCATCCGCTTTCCTCGCCGGGATACGACCCCGTGCCCTCTTGCCCCCGTGCGTTCGCGAAAGACCTGTGATATCGAACCAGTAACTTTAGAGGTACAGAATGGATCGTAGAACCCTCCTCGCGATTACCTTGTGTTTCGCAATTTTCGTGTCTTGGCAGAAATTCTATTTGGAGCCGCGCATTCCCGCCCAACAGCGCATGCCGCACGTCACTGAAACGACAGAGATCCCGCAGGCTACGCCGACTACTCCCGCAGCTCCAAGTACCTCAAAACCCTCTTCTAAAGCCTTGTCCCAAGCCCCGCGCGCCCAAACGCCCCTGGAGCAACGCGCGCCAGAATTCAAAAAGCTTTCCTCTGCAACCGGCGAGGTCACCGTCACGGACGGACCGTATCTGATTTCGAATTGGAATTTGAAAAACTATCGGACCAGGCTTGCGCAGACAACAGCGACAATCGATCTCGCGTCCGTGACTCATCAGCCTGGCGAGCTGACGCTCGCTTTTGATGACCCCGCGTACGCTTATCTCAGCCACGTACAAGGCGAGTTCAAAACCAGCCCCCAGGGAACTCTGGTTTGGAGCTACGAAGACGCGAACGTAAAGCTCACGAGAGAGGTCACCAGCTCTCCCGATCAACCTTATCTTAGCGCCAGAATCAGTGCTGAATTTAAAGACAAGCGTCCGGCCTATGCTTTCCTGAGCATCGCCTCGCAGGGCGCCCCCGAAGACCCCGAAGAACAGGACCGGCAGGTTCTCTATTATTCGAATCAATCGCTCGAACGGCTTTTGGTGAGCGACGCGATTGAAACGAAGGAAATTTCCACCCCGGTGAAGTATATTGGCGCCGCAAATAGGTACTTTCTTCTCGCTCTCCTCCCAGAGGCGGGGCTTGAACCAAAGGGCCTGATTCAGCCAGGCGCGCAGGGCGGGGGCAAGCTCAGCCTGGTCTATCCCATTACCGGGAACTCCATCACGATTCCGCTGAAAGTCTACTTTGGCCCGAAAGATTTGGAGATCCTTCGGTCCGTTGATCCCCTTCTTGATCACACGGTTGACTTCGGCTGGTTTACGGCGTTCGCGTACCCGCTTCTGAAACTTCTGCGCTGGTTTTATAAATACGTCGGCAACTACGGCATTGCGATCATCCTTCTGACGCTTCTTCTGAAAATCGTCACCTATCCCCTGACGTACAAAAGCGTAAAGAGCATGAAGGAGATGGCCAAAATCCAGCCACAGCTCCAGAAGCTTAGAGAGAAGTACAAGAACGACAAGGAGGCGCTCAATCGCGAGATGCTCACGATGATGCGAAGCCACGGCTATAACCCGATGGCCGGCTGTCTGCCGATTCTGGTTCAGATGCCGATCTTCTTCGCCCTTTATCGTGTTCTTTACGGTTCAATCGAACTTTATCACGCACCGTTTGCGCTCTGGATCCAGGATCTTTCGAGCAAAGACCCTCTCTATGTAACGCCGGTCCTGCTCTCAATCACGATGTACATCCAGCAAAAGCTGACCCCGACCACCGGGATGGACCCCGCGCAAGCAAAGATGATGCAATTCATGCCTCTCATTTTCGGGGCATTCATGTTGACGCTGCCGTCGGGTTTGACAATCTACATGCTGGTGAACGCTATAGCCAGCATTGCACAGCAAATTGTGCTGAATAAGAAGTTTGATACTGGTCATGTCACCGTTCTCGCCAAATCCCGGTAGTTATCTTTCTGAAGATACTATCGCGGCGCTTGCTTCCGCTCCCGGAGGGGCCATCACGATCCTTCGGATCAGCGGCCCGCAGGCGTTTTCGGCTTTGCGTTCGCTTCTTGGAACTTCGCGGGGCACAGCCGCACAGGTTGCGGAACGGGTGCTTTTCCGGGCGGGCTTACGCGATTCGAAGGGCCTGCCGCTGGATGAGGCGCTTGCGGTCCGGTTTCAAGCCCCGCGAAGCTTTACTGGAGAGGATATCGTCGAGCTTTATCTTCACGGGAGTACCTTCATTGCTTCTCGCGTGATGGAGGTTCTCGCGGATTTTGGAATCCGGCAGGCGCTCCCGGGAGAATTCAGCTTTCGGGCCGTTCGGAATGGGAAGCTCACGTTGGGGCAAGCGCAATCCGTGGCCGACCTCATTTCTGCGACAAACGACAGTGCCGTCCGGCTGGCGTTAGAAAAACTCTCTGGATCCCAAAACCGCCTCCTTAAAATAATTGCCGACGATTTGAGAAATGTTGCCGTCTTGGCCGAGACGGCAATCGACTTTTCTGATCAAGAGGACTGCAGTTCCTCTTTAATGGGCCTCAGCCTCGAATCATTGAAGAAAAAGGTCCTCCCGGTATTAGAAACCCTTGAAAAGCTCCAATCGAGTTACGCGCGCGGGCTCCGCATTCAAGAAGGCGTGCGGGCAGCCTTCATTGGTTTGCCTAATGCCGGAAAATCGAGCTTTTTCAATGCCCTGCTTGGTGAAGATCGTTCGATTGTTTCCGAGCTCGCGGGAACCACCCGCGACGTCGTACACGAACAGATGTGCCTCCGCGGCCATCGCGGGACGGTCACGCTGCGTTTGGAGGACACCGCGGGCCTACGAAGCTCTGAGCACCCGGTTGAAAGAATGGGCATTGAGCGTACGCTGCGTAGCGCGAGGGATGCCGACCTTATTTTTCTTATCGTAGACGGGCGGGCCTGCCTGACCCATGGTATTGACTCAGTTCAAGATCAGTGGCGTGCCATCGGAAGCCCCAAAGAGAAAACCCTGGGTATTCTTTCGAAAATCGACCGGTTGAGTTCCGCAGAACGGGACCTCGCCCGCGAAACCTGTAATTCTCTCGAAATTTCCACCTGGATTCCCGTATCATCGGTCACCGGAGAAGGCGTCTCCATCGCGATCGAGAAGATTACCCTGTTTTGTGATCGGTGGTTCACTCACGATACCGGCGAGGTCATCCTGACTCGTCTCGATCAAGAACGCGCGGTGACGCTCTCAATCGAACATTTACGCCGAGCGAAAACCGCAGATCATGCGGACCTTTTCGCGGCGGACATCCATCAGTCGTTGCGCGCCCTGGCGCCGATGATAGGAGACACTCTTCCGGACGACATTCTGAACGAGATTTTTTCGACCTTTTGCATCGGCAAATAACTACAATTTCAACGCATCTTCAGATAAAGGGGAGGAAATGGGGACTTCGGTCTCCCGGGCTGTGCGCCCGACACACACCTAATGCCTTTTCAGGGGGATATTATGAGCATGCCTATTCAAACAATCGGGGTTCTGGGTTCCGGACAAATGGGAATCGGAATCGCTCAAACCGCGGCACAAGTCGGTCTCGAGGTACTGTTGGCGGATATTTCTCTGGAGCTCGCCGAAAAAGGAAAAGCAAAGATCGCGGGGCAACTTAAGCGGTTTGTCGAAAAAGGCAAAATGACGGAGGAAGATTCACAAAAACTTCTTGTCCTTATCCGCCCTCTCCGCGGAATCCCGGATCTAAAACCCGCGCAGCTCGTGATCGAAGCGGCGAGTGAAAAGCCCGAGCTGAAATACGAGCTGTTCAAACAACTCGACGCTCATTGCGCACCTTCAACCATTCTGGCAACAAATACGTCTTCCATCAGCATTACCGCGATCGCGGCACAAACCAACCGGCCTGAACTTGTCGTCGGGATGCACTTCATGAACCCGGTGCCCGTCATGAAGCTTGTCGAAGGTATCCGGGGGCTGCAAACATCCGATCAAACCTTCGCGCTCGTTCGTGGCATCGCGGAAAAAATGGGTAAAACATTTATCGAAGCCAAGGACATGCCGGGTTTCGCCGTGAACCGAATATTGATACCGATGATTAACGAAGCCGTTACAGCCCTTCACGAAGGGGTTGCATCGGTCGAAGACATTGATGCGGCAATGAAGCTCGGCACGAACCAACCCATGGGTCCGCTTACTTTAGCTGATTTTATCGGTCTTGATACTTGTCTTGCGATCATGAACGTGCTGCATGATGGAATCGGCGACCCCAAATATCGCCCAAGCCCGTTATTGAAACAATACGTCGCCGCCGGCTGGCTCGGCAAAAAAACTGGCCGGGGATTTTACAAATATGAATAACGTCATTGTTGAAAAAACCGATCCGGGAATTGTCATCCTGCGGGTCTCTCGACCTAAAGCCTTGAATGCGCTGAACTCGGCAACCCTTATTGAACTGAAAGACACGCTGACAGCGCTCTCGCGGGACCCGTCCGTCCGCGTTGTTTTACTTGCCGGAGACGGCGAGAAGGCGTTCATCGCAGGCGCTGATATCTCCGAAATGCAAAAAATGTCCTCGCATGAAGCGGTTCAGTTTTCGCAGCTCGGACATGATGTTGCGCTACTTCTTGAGCTGATGCCCAAACCGACGATTGCCGTCGTCCAGGGTTTCGCGTTGGGTGGAGGCACCGAAATGGCCCTTGCCTGCGACTTTATCGTCGCAAGTGAAAAAGCCGTTTTCGGGCAACCCGAGGTCGGCTTAGGCGTCATTCCCGGGTTTGGCGGCACAATTCGGCTCGCAAAATACATCGGCTACCCACGAGCCAAAGAACTCATTTTCTCCGGTAGAAAAATCAAGGCCGACGAGGCGCTGGCCTGGGGACTCATCAATCACGTTTTTTCGACCGAAGACCTCATGCCCAAAGCGCTCGAGATCGCCAAAACGATCGCGCTTCAATCGTCGACTGCCGTGAATCAGGCAAAACGTCTATTGAATGAGTTCTCCGAATCCGTCGGTCTCCATCGCAAAAGCGATGCTGAGGCTCAAGCGTTCGGCCAGCTGGCGGGAACACACGACCAACAGGAGGGCATGGCCGCTTTTATTGAAAAACGGAAACCTCTCTTTGACGGTCTCTGAGCATTCACGTTCGGCTCCCTTTTTCGTCAACTATCTGGTTTCGGTGGAAAAGTGCGGGGAAAGTCTGTGGAAAACTGAGGGATAGCTTTTTTCGTCCACTCCTTTATCCAACTCTTTTCCAGGCGAACAGCCAGAATTCTCAGGATTTTCGTCCGTCTATTCCGCCGCTTAGAAAGTTATACACTTATTCACAACGTACCGGCGCGCGGCAAAAATTTTTTTCAAACCAAAGTAATCGGGTTTTGTGAATAAACCCTTATTCTGGTTCTCAAGAAGAACCTTTACAGCCGAGTACTCGAGTTTTTTCGACGCTTACCGGCTCCCTAAATAAGTTATTAAACACTTCGTGGGGAAAAACTCTGTGGAAAACGAGTGGATATCATTTTCACCCTGGTTATCCCCAAATCTTCGCTCTTATCCCCGCCTTTATCCCCACTCTCATGACAGTCTATTGCTGAGCAATTCTCCGGGCCTGTCTCACTTATCCACTTTTCCCCGTCCCCTACTACTACTGCTATCTTTTTATATATATTCTTTCTTTTGTGGTAAGCACATTTCATAGCAAGAAAGGGTATGTATGAAATTCACAATCGATCGTGAACCCCTTTTGGACGCTCTTCAAAAGGTCCAATCAGTTGTTGAAAAAAGGAACACCGTACAAATTCTGGGTAACATCCTTTGCTCAGTCAAGGGTCAGGAGCTTTCGCTTTGCGCGACAGATCTTGAAGTCGGAATTAAAATTACGCTTCCTGTTCAAACTCAACAGGAAGGAAAAATAACCCTTTCCGCGAAACATTTTGTCGATATTGTGAAAGAGCTTCCGAATAAGCCTCTCTTCATCACCCGAAAAGACAATCATTGGGTTGAACTTCTTTGTGGAAAATCCAAGTTTAACATTGTCAGCCTTGCTGCCGATGATTACCCGAGTCTTCCGGCGTTCGAGGAAAAAAAGTATATCGAGGCACGTTCAAATACCTTGATGGATATGATCGATCGGACCCAGTTCGCGGTTTCAACTGATGCAACCCGCTATCATCTGAACGGTGTTTTCTTCGAGCATCTTGAAAAAAATATCATGCGAATGACGGCAACAGACGGCCATCGCCTCTCATTTGTCGATCAGGAAGTCCTGCTGACCGTTCCCGAACTCAAACGAGGGATCATCATCCCGAAAAAGGGGCTGGTAGAATTGCGTAAGCTCCTGGCAGATGCGGACGCAACAATTGGTTTAGCTTTTGAACGCGGCTATGTCTTTGCTCAACTTCAGAATACCTATCTTTTCATCCGGCTTATTGACGGCGAGTATCCGGATTATCGCCTTGTGATCCCGAAGGCCACCGATCGCCTCGTAAAACTCAACCACGACACGTTTAGCGCGGCATTGAAGGTCGTCAGCCTCATGGCTAACGAAAAAAGCAAGGGCGTCAAGCTGGCGGTCCAGAACGGCGTATTAACGATATCCTCGAGCAATCCAGATATGGGCGAAGGTACCGATGAAATCGAGGTCGAGTACAACGGAGAGCCCATCGAAATCGGTTTCAATTCGAAATACCTTCTTGAGTACTTGAGCGTTGTTAGATCAGAAAAATTGGAATTACACCTGAAGGACCGACTCAGCCCGGGCATTCTCTCCGGCGCCGGAGAGCGCAACCACACTTACGTGATCATGCCAATGCGCATCTGAGCTTTCTAAAACGTGAAAGTCGAGCGACTGACTCTTCGTAATTTCAGAAATGTCATTGAGTCATCGTTCTCGCCGGGTGAGCATCTCAATTTTTTGATCGGAGCGAACGGACAAGGCAAGACCTCTTTCCTGGAGGCGCTCGGATATCTTGCGATGTTAAGATCGTTTCGCGGAGCCAATACCGCAGATGTGCTCCGATGGGGTGCGGACAGGGGCGAAGTCGCGTGCCTTCTTTCATCTCAAGACGACACGGGACAGAAATGGAAAACGGAGCTTCAAATCAGATTCGAGCGAACGCGTTTTGCGCTCACGAAAGAACCTGAAAAGCAGAAGGTCGGGAAACTAGCCTTCATCAACGGAAAAGCCTTTCGCAGCTCGACACAATACCTCAGCCAGCGGTTTGGTTCTTATGAACTCGGCTTTCACACCGTGGTTTTCAATCCTGCGGACCACGATCTTGTCAGGGGAGAGCCGGCTATCCGGCGAATGTATTTGGATCGAGTCATTTCCGCGTTTGATGTCGATTACCTGAAGACACTTCAAAAGTATCACCAGGTCATCGAACAGCGAAACGCGCTTCTCAAGGCGGCCGCAAAGCCGGCGCCCGAATACCTTCGTGGATTTACCGAGCAACTTGCAAAATATGCCGCTATCCTGACGCGGAAGCGACTGGAATGCGTCCAGAGCCTGGCCGAAAAAGCTAATTATATAGTGCGTCAAATTACCGTCCCGCGGGCCCCGCTCCGCTTGTACTATAGCTCCACGTGGGTGCCGGAAATCGATGGAATTTCAATAACTAAGAGCGATATTCAGCCCGTATATTTCACTGGACAGGGGCCCTTGCCTTCATTAGAACTTCTAGAACGGGCATTTTGGAAAAGGCAGTCGAAACTTGAAGCGGCTGAATGGAAAGCCGGCCACTCATTGGTGGGGCCGCATCGGGATGATTGGACTTTTTTTCTTGGGGACCATGGCCAGACACTGAGAAGCCATGGCTCGCAAGGAGAGGTCAGATCGACGCTACTCAGTCTCAAATTATCAGAGATCGAGTTGTTTCGAACCAAAACAGGGCATCGCCCCCTTTTTCTGCTCGATGACTTCTCATCGGAATTGGATCAAGAGAGGCGCTTATTCTTGTTGCGTTTCTTGTCCGAAACCGATCTTCAGGTGTTCGTCACGACGACCGAAGAAGTCGCGTTTGACGGGAAGCGATTTTCAGTCGCGAACGGGAGCATAAGTAGCTGACCATGAGCATGCAAGACGATTCGATAAAAGACGGAAATGAATATTCGGCCGACAAAATCAAAATCCTTGAGGGTCTTGAGGCGGTTCGCAAACGCCCCGGGATGTACATCGGCGATACCGCCGTTCGTGGCTTGCATCATTGCGTTTACGAAATCGTCGACAACTCGATTGACGAAGCCTTGGCTGGCTACGCAAAAACGATCAATGTAACCATCCATGTTGATAATAGTGTTACTGTCGAGGATGACGGTCGAGGCATTCCGGTGGGTATTCACAGCTCGGGTGTTTCAGCCGTCGAAGTCGTCATGACTAAGCTGCACGCCGGCGGTAAGTTCAACGAGGAAGGGAGCGCCTACAAAGTTTCAGGAGGGTTGCACGGGGTCGGCGCGGCCGTTGTAAATGCGCTTTCGGAGTCACTTCATGTCGAGGTTCGACAGAATGGAAAAGTTTTTCGACAGAGCTATAAGCGAGGAACGCCCGTGGCGCCGCTCAAGGAAGTCGGTATTACGGCGAAACGCGGAACGCTGACGACCTTCAAGCCAGATCCAGAGATCTTTGAGACAGTCGAGTTCAGCATAGACACGTTGGCCACGCGGCTTCGAGAACTTGCATTTCTGAATAGCGGGATTTGTGTTTCGTTGACGGACGAGCGCCAGGAGCCGCCAAAAAAGCAGGATTTTCATTACGAAGGGGGGCTTGTTCAGTTCGTTGAGTACATTAATAAATCGAAGCAGAAGCTCCATGAAAAGGTAATATATTTTTCTGCAACCAAGGATGTTCTGAGTGTCGATATTGCGATGCAATGGAATGATTCCTATGCGGAAACGATTTCTTCGTACGTAAATAACATCAATACGATCGAAGGCGGAACGCATGTTTCCGGTTTTCGAACGGCATTGACCCGCGTGGTGAATAAATACGCCCAGGATTCGGGCATGACGAAAAACCTTAAGGAGCCGCTGACCGGTGATGATATCCGGGAAGGTCTCGCCTGTGTAATCAGCGCCAAGGTACCGGAGCCCCAGTTCGAAGGCCAAACGAAAACCAAGCTTGGCAATAGCGAGGTCGAGGGTTTTGTTAATGGGACGCTTTACGAAAAGCTGACTTCTTATTTTGAGCAGAATCCGGCCGTCGCAAAAAAAGTAATTCAGAAGGTCGTTGACTCCGCGCTAGCCCGAATTGCCGCGCGAAAAGCCCGCGATCTTACTCGGCGCAAAACTGCGCTCGATTGGAGCGGCCTCCCTGGAAAAATGGCTGACTGCCAAGAAAAGGATCCTTCGCTCTGTGAGCTCTTCCTAGTAGAGGGAGATAGCGCCGGCGGCTCCGCAAAACAGGGACGCGCACGAAAGAACCAGGCGATTTTGCCCCTCAAGGGCAAAATTCTGAACGTCGAAAAAGCCCGGTTCGATAAAATGCTTTCTTCGGAGGAGATAAAAGTCCTGATCACGGCACTCGGTGCCGGCATCGGGAAGGAAGATTTTGATATCAGCAAGATTCGCTATCACAAGATCGTCATTATGACCGATGCTGACGTCGATGGCTCGCACATTCGCACGTTGCTGCTCACGTTCTTCTACCGTCAAATGGCCGCGGTGATCGAGAAAGGATATTTGTATATAGCGCAGCCGCCCCTTTATAAAATCAAGAAGGGCCAGAAAGAGCGTTACCTCAAGAATGAGCAGGAACTCGCGGAGCATCTCCTTTCCAGCGGTCTCGAAGGAATTCAGATCAAGACCGATGGAAACACGTTGGCTTCAAGTCAGGTGATAGCGGCGCTCAAAGCGGCAACGCGCTTTACTCGGGCCATTGAAAAGGTCGCGCGAAAAATTCATCCCGACATTTTACGCGGACTTGTTGCGAATAAGGTTGGCCCAGCCACCCTGGAATCAAAAGAAAGGCTGGAGGAAGTCCTTCGCTTGATCGCTAACGATGTTAAAGATAAGAACATCGGCTTCGAATATTCTCTCGACAAAGACCCGGAACACAACACCTGGTTCGCCACGATCCAGAACATGATTAATGGCTCCAAGCGAATTGCACCGATTAACGTCGCGATGCTCGATTCTCCGGAATACGAAGAGCTGAGTAAGCATTTCGAAATGATGCATGTCATGGGGGCCGGGCCGTTTACGATCATTTCGTCGGATGGAAAATCCGAAGAAACGATCCGGCATGGAGAAGAACTCGCCCTTCGTGTTGTGGAAAGGGCAAAAACTGGTCTGACGATTCAACGATATAAAGGGTTGGGAGAAATGAATCCCGAACAACTTTGGGAAACGACCATGGACCCGGCGCGTAGGACATTTCTGAAGGTATCAGTTGACGACGCCGTCGAGGCAGACGGGATTTTTTCGGTGTTGATGGGCGATCAGGTTGAGCCCCGCCGGCAGTTCATAGAGGAAAACGCGCTCCGGGTGAGGAATTTGGATATATGAAATACTCTCGGATCATCGGCACAGGCTCCTATCTTCCGCCCCGTGTCTGGACGAATGATGATCTGCGGGCCATCATGGATACTTCGGACGAGTGGATTCAACAGCGTACCGGAATCAAGGAACGCCGGTGGGTGGATCAGGATTCGACGACCTCGACCTCCGATCTTGCGCTGCAGGCTGCGCGGGCGGCGCTCACCTCGGCTTCTTTGAGCCGGGACGATTTGGACATGATTATCGTGGCTACGTTGAGCCCCGATCATGAGTTTCCCGGTGCGGCGTGTTTTCTTCAGGCGAAGCTCGATGTTCCCGGCATCGCCGCGCTCGATGTTCGACAGCAGTGCACGGGTTTCATTTATTCGCTTTCAATTGCTGACCAGTTCATAAAAACGGGAATGTATAAGAACATTCTTGTGGTTGGTGCGGAAGTCCATTCCAAGGGGCTCGACAAAACGACGGCGGGTCGCGATGTAGCCGTCCTTTTTGGTGACGGAGCCGGTGCCGTCGTGATGACAGGCAGCGATGACGCATCAAAAAAGGCACCACGGATTATCAGCACGCATCTCCATGCTGATGGAAGGTTCGCAAAGGAACTTTGGATAAAAGCGCCCGGCTCGGGCGACGCGGCTGCGTGGCTGACGCATGAAAAGCTCGATGCCGGAGAGCAGTTCCCGAAAATGAATGGGAAAGCGGTCTTCGTAAATGCCGTAAAACGCATGCCGGAAGTCATTTCTGAAGCGCTGGCTGCGAATGGATTGACGGTGGCGGATGTGGACCTGTTTGTCTTTCATCAGGCAAATCTCAGGATTAACGAGATGGTCGCAAAGCAGCTCGGCGCGCCCGACGACAAGGTGTTCAGTACGATCGAAAGATTTGGCAATACGACTGCCGCAACGATACCGATCGGGCTCGACGAGGCGGTCAAGGCGGGCAAGCTGAAGCCCGGAATGTTGGTGGCCTCAGCGGCCTTTGGGAGCGGATTCACTTGGGGGTCAGCCCTAATCCGGTGGTGAAAAGATTCTTATGACTGAAGAACTAAATACGGAAAAAATCGATAAGAGCTCGGTTGTTGTAACCATCGAAGACGAAATGCGGGGGGCCTATCTCGATTACGCAATGAGCGTGATCGTGGGACGCGCGTTGCCCGATGTTCGCGATGGTCTTAAGCCGGTTCATCGTCGCGCGTTGTACGCGATGTACGATCTTGGCAATACGCATAACAAAGCGTACAAAAAATCCGCCCGCGTCGTCGGCGACGTCATCGGTAAATACCATCCGCACGGTGACAGCGCGGTTTACGATACGATCGTGCGCATGGCGCAGGATTTTTCACTCCGCTATCCCCTCGTTGACGGTCAGGGAAACTTCGGGTCCATTGACGGCGATTCCGCGGCAGCGATGCGCTATACCGAAATCCGGATGGCCAGGATCACAGACGAACTCCTGGCCGATCTTGACAAGGAGACCGTCGACTTCGGTCCGAACTATGACGAGAGCCTTCAAGAGCCCCTCGTCCTTCCGTCAAAAATCCCGAACCTTCTCATTAATGGCTCGACTGGCATCGCCGTAGGCATGGCCACCAATATTCCTCCACACAATTTGTGTGAGATTGTTGATGCGACCTGCGCGTTAATCGACAAGCCATCGCTCGACAGCAACGCCATGCTCGAGTACGTGAAAGGCCCGGATTTTCCGACCGGGGCATACGTTTTTGGAGGCGCTGGAATTCGCGACGCTTACCGCACCGGTCGCGGCGCAATCACTCTGCGAGCCAAAGCGGAAATCGAGACTTACAAAGGCGACCGGGAACGGATTATCGTCACCGAGCTTCCATATCAGGTGAACAAGGCAAAGTTGATCGAGAAGATAGCTGACCTTGTGCGTGAGAAAAGGATCGAAGGAATTTCTGATCTGAGGGACGAGTCTGACCGAAGCGGTATGAGGGTCGTGATCGAAATTCGGCGCGGCGAAAACTCGAACGTCATTCTGAATCAGCTCTACAAAATGACCCAGCTTCAAGAGAGCTACGGCATTAACCTGCTCGCGATTCATCAAGGTCAGCCCAAGACATTCAATTTGCGGGACATGCTTTGGGCCTTTGTGGAGCATCGCAAGGATGTCGTGATTCGCCGGACGATTTACGACTTGAAGAAGGCCGAAGCGCGAGCGCATATCTTGGAAGGATTAAAGCGCGCCGTCGAAAACATCGATGCGGTGATAGCCCTGATCAAGGCGGCGAAGAACCCGGACGAAGCCAAAGCCGGTCTGACGTCAAAATTTCAGTTTAGTGAAATTCAGGCCCAAGCGATTCTCGAGATGCGGCTCCAGCGGCTGACCGGCCTCGAGCGCGACAAAATCATCGAGGAGTACAAACAAGTCTTATCGCTGATCGAGGAATTGAAACATATTCTGAGTAGTGAGTCGCTTGTTTACGACATCATCAAGAAAGAACTGCTCGATATTCGGAAGACATATGGCGACGAACGAAGAACCGAAATCGTCGTCGGTGCGACAACCGAATTCGAAGTCGAGGACCTGATCGCCGACGAAGACGCGCTTGTCTCGATTACCCGCTCCGGGTACGTCAAACGAACCGATCCAAGTCAATTCAGAAGCCAGCATCGTGGCGGGCGCGGGATACGTGGCGTGACGACCGGAGACGAGGACTTTGTAACCGCGATCTATCGTACGAATACCCTCAGTTATCTGCTCTGCTTTACGGACAAAGGACGGCTTTACTGGCTGAAGGTTTACAAAGTTCCCGAGGCGGCTCGCGCCGGTAAAGGAAAAGCGATCGTCAATCTCATTGCGCTTGCGCCCGGAGAGGCGATCAAAGCGATTTTGCCAGTTCGGGAATTCAAGGAAAACGAATACGTCGTAATGGTAACCCGCCGCGGCGTAATCAAGAAAACCGCCTTGAGCGAGTTCAGTAACGTGAGAAACGCCGGGATCGTGGCGATTTCAACCGACGAAGGCGATGAGCTCGTCAGCGCGAAGCTGACACAGGGGAACAACGATGTTTTTGTTTGTTCCAAAGACGGCATGAGTATCCGGTTCAACGAAGAAGACGTTCGCCCAATGGGCAGGACGGCTCGCGGAGTGATCGGCATCAGCCTGGATGAAGGTGATCGAGTCGTTGCCATGGAAGTTTTGGACACCAGGGCGGGCTTTGAAGTGCTGACCATTACCGAGAGCGGCTACGGAAAGCGAACGCCCGTTGCCGACTATAGAGCGCAGTCTCGCGGCGGCAAGGGTATCATCACGATGAAAACAAACGACAGGAACGGCGCCGTGATGGGTTCTCGGCAGGTTCTTCCGAAAGACGACGTGATGCTTGTCTCGAACAAGGGGCAAATGATTCGCATTCATGTAGGAGAAATTTCGGAGCAGGGCCGCAATACCCAGGGAGTTCGCCTGATGACGATGTCGCCCGGAGAAAAGGTCGTTTCCTTCGAATACATGGCCGAGACTGCGGTAGAAAACGGCGATATCGAAGAAGTTGGCGTCGCGAGCTCTCCGGGAGACGCGCGGCTCTCAGTGCCCGCCGATCTCCAGCCCGTGGCGGGGGAACCGTCGGGGGAAGGGAATGCCGCAAATTAGGACCTTCCGCGCCCTTCTTTTGAGCGTTCGTGACGGGGTCATTGTCGCCGCGTTGTTGGTGCTGGTGTCAATCACTGTTTTTGGCTCCGGCTGCAGCGTAAATAACGCGAAGAAAAGCTATGTTCTCGCAGAAAAGCTCTGGAATGACGGGAAATACGCGGCTTCGGTCGCGGAATTTGAAAAGATTTTTTCCAAGGATCCGAACGGCCCGCTTGGACAGCAGGCCCTCTTCCGGGCGGCCACCACGCAGGCTTTTTTTCTTTCTCAGCACGGCGAAGCCGTTCGCAAGCTTAAGATTTACGTTGAGCAAAACCGGGATAAGCCAACCGCGTGGAGCGTTCAGCAGCTCATCGGCGAGCTGCTTTTTTCAAAGCTGGAACAGTATGATCTTGCTTCATTGCATTACCAACAGCTTGTCAAAGAGAATCCAAAAGCGGCAGAGGTCCCGGAATTTCTTTTTCGAATAGGAAAAAGCGAATTCTACGCCGCACAATTTGATGAGGCGATAAAATCCTATCGAGCCTTGATCAAGGCGCATCCGAGTTCACCATGGGCCGAAAAAGCAGCCTATGAGGTCGGCGTTACCTACTTTACCCGTGGCGAACAGCACCCGGGGGGAAGCGGCCCCGGAATGGAGGCCTACCAGGAGGCGATTGACTCGTATCAGGGCTTCTTGAAGAAGTTTCCAAAAAGTGAGCTTGTCCCACAAGCGCAATTCGGTATTGCCTCCTGCCTTGAAGAACTTGATCAACTCGACGCCGCCTATCACTCGTATGAAGCTCTCAAGTCGACCTACCCGTCGCCCAAGGTGATTGAAATTAAGCTTGCTCGGATCCGCGAGAGAAAAACCCAGAGAAGCCGTTGATAGCAAAAGCGTTTTATACTAGAGGACAGGCGTCAGATGCCTAGAAAGAAGCCTGATCCCGCCATTAAGAACTTTGGTTTGTTCTCGATCATCATAACTGATGTGCTCGGCTATACCGGAGCGGGCATTGCGATCGGGTATTTCGTCTCAAGAAAGTGGGGGGCACCGCTTTGGGTGCTTGCGATCACAACAATCGCAGGGTTCACTCTTGGAATGTTCCGCGTTTATCAAATCTCAAAAAAGGACGGTTCGAATTGAAGGACCCTCTCGCGCTCCCCATTTTTGGCAGCGTGGCGCTCGGATGGCTCGTTCTGTCGCTTTTGGTTGTCCTCGCGGTCCACGGCACGGGAAACCTCTGCGCGGCGAGCGTTTCCGCAAAATGGATTTTTGGCCTTTGGCTTCTCTCCGTTCTAGATTTGCTCGCGATCGCTAAACTTCTCGTGACGACCATTCGAGTTTTGGATTTGTCCGGCGAAAAACGAGTCGCGGCGATAATTCGAGCTTCCTATTGGGGCATTGTTAAGTTAGCCTGTTTAGTGCTCTTTGTTGTTCTGTTTTTGAATGCTGGTCAGAGTTCCGGCCAGACCATTGGAGCGCAGACGGGAGCGATTCCCCACGAGGCGATTTTTTTGGGCATGGGGAGCCTAGTGATGATTCCGCTTTTGGGTGGATTGATATGGAGCCAGAGGATTTTGCGTCATGCATGAAACGCACGCTGCTTTCAATTGGTTAGCTCTGATTCCGGGTTTGGACCATTTTCCAAATCACGTCGTAATGTCGCTTATCGTTGCACTGCTGCTTGTCGTGACGACGCTCATCGCGCGAGCACAGCTAATGCGGGCGGCGCACTCGTCCGATGGCGGCCTCGTTCCGGAGTCGAAGCTGACTTTCAGGAATTTTTTCGAAATCGTCGCAGAGAATCTCTATAAGCTGACCGAGTCAGTCATTGGATCACACGATGCGCCGATTTACTTCCCGGTGATCGGAAGTCTCTTCTTGTTCATACTGACCGCGAACATCATTGGCTTGATTCCCGGCTTGCTCCCCCCGACCGATAATTTGAATACCACGCTTGCGCTTGGAACTTTTGTATTCATTTACTACAACTACGCTGGGCTGAGGGCACATGGTGTTGCGTATCTGAAGCATTTTCTCGGGCCGGTGCTGTGGCTTGCGCCATTGATGCTGGTGATCGAACTCGCTTCTCACGTTTTTCGTCCGCTTTCGCTTGCATTTCGCCTGCGCGGAAACATCATGGGCGATCACATTGTTCTGGGGGTTTTCAGCGATTTGGTTCCTTACCTTCTGCCTGTAATTTTTTATGGGTTGGGGGCGTTTGTGGCTTTTGTTCAGGCCTTCGTCTTTTGTCTTATGACGATGGTTTATATTTCCTTGTCTACATCACACGACCATTGAGAAAGGATGGGATTTGAGATGACTTTTGGTAAAGCCTTGTTTCTGTTGACCACGCTTTTGTTGACCGTGGGTGCTTCTGTTGCGATGGCCGAGACCGGCGCCCCCGCGGCCGGAGGCGATCAGTACGCTTCGCTTGGCGCAGCTTTGGCAATCGGGCTTGCCGCGTTCGGCGGAGCCCTGGGTCAAGGCAAGACCGCAGTGGCGGCGCTCGAAGGCATCGCTCGCAATCCCGCCGCCCGGGACAAGATTTTCATTCCGATGATTATCGGTCTCGCCCTCATTGAGTCGCTTGTTCTGTATGCGTTCATCATCGCGCTGATCAAGATCAAGACCTAAGGCTAAACGTTCAGACAAGCGAAAAAATGGGCCCGGGCCAGTGTTGGTCCGGGCCTTCTATTTCTGGCTCGGCAGATAGCTCCGCAGAAAAGTCCCGGTATCGCTGGCAGGGATCGCGGATACTTCCTCGGGAGTTCCCGTTCCCACGATTCGGCCTCCGCCGGCTCCGCCCTCGGGCCCCATGTCGATGATATGATCGGCAACCTTGATAATATCGAGATTATGTTCAATAACGATCACGGTGTTTCCCTGGTCAACAAGGGCCTGCAGAATGCCGACGAGCTTGTTGACGTCATCGAAGTGGAGTCCGGTTGACGGTTCATCCAGGATGTATACGGTTCTGCCGGTGCTTCGACGGGAGAGCTCTTTAGAAAGCTTGATTCTTTGCGCTTCTCCGCCCGAAAGCGTAGTCGCATTCTGGCCCAGTTGAAGATAACCGAGGCCGACGTCATTAAGAACCTTGAGTTTCGCCTTGATCGAGGGGATCGGGTCAAAAAAGGAATACGCCTCGGCGCCGGTCATCTCGAGGACCTCCGCGATATTTTTCCCTTTATAACGAATTTCGAGAGTCTCGCGATTGTATCGCTTTCCCTTGCAAACGTCGCATTGCACGAAAACATCTGGTAAAAAATGCATTTCAATTTTCGTAACACCGTCGCCCTCGCAGGCCTCACAGCGGCCGCCCTTTACGTTGAACGAGTATCGTCCAGGACCGTAGCCGCGAACCTGTGATTCGGGAAGACTCGCGAAGAGATCACGGATCAGGCTAAAAAGCCCGGTATAAGTGGCAGGATTTGAACGAGGCGTTTTGCCGATAGGGCTTTGATCGATATCGATCACCTTGTCCACGTGTTCGAGACCCGCGAGCGACTGGATTCTAATATTCCCAGTGTCCACTTTGTAAAGATGGTTGAGGAGTGCGCGATAAAGCGTATCGATCACGAGAGTGCTTTTGCCGCTTCCGGAGGTGCCTGTGACGCAGGTAAACACGCCTAACGGAAATTCCGCAACGAGGTTCTTCAGATTGTTCTGTTGAGCCCCCGTAATTCGAAGAATCTGATCTTTGGACCAGGGTCGACGAACAGGCGGTACAGGAATTTGGAGCTCGCCACGAAGATATTTACCGGTGACGCTCTTCTTTGAGGTCGCTATTTCACTGGGTCGTCCGGCCGCGACCAGATGACCGCCTTCTGTTCCCGCGCCCGGACCGAGATCGAGCACCCAGTCGGCGCTTTCAATCGTCTCACGATCATGCTCGACCACGATCACGGTATTGCCGAGATCACGCAGCTGAGCGAGGGTGGCGAGAAGACGCTTATTGTCTTTTTGATGCAACCCGATACTGGGTTCGTCAAGAACGTAAATAACCCCCACAAGCGAACTTCCGATCTGCGTAGCCAGACGAATGCGTTGAGCTTCGCCGCCCGAAAGGGTTTGCGCCGAGCGGCTCATGCTGAGATAGCCCACGCCGACCTCTGAAAGAAACCGTGACCGGTCCTGAATCTCCTTTAAGATACGATCGGCAATCAGGTGTTCCCGATCGCTCAACCGCAGGGACGAGAAGAAGCTTGAAAGTTCGCTGATTGAAAGAGAGCTGATTTCCGCGATATTTCTCTCGGCAATCCTGAAATGAAGACTTTCCTTCTTCAGGCGGGCGCCGCCGCAGGCAGGGCACGGCGCGCTTTCGAAAGCCATGGGGCTCTCGGGAGAGTCCTCTTCGGGTTCGCGCTCTTCGGCTTCCTCGTCGGGTTGAGTCCCTAAACCGTCGCACTCCGGGCACGCGCCCATGGGGCTGTTGAACGAGAAGGTGCGCGGCTCTGGAGAGGGATAGCTGATTTGGCATTGTGGACAGGCGAAGCGCTCGGAAAGGAGCGTTTCCTGACGAGTGGCTCCGTCAAACGTTTCGAGGATCAATAGGCCCTCGCCCAGCTTCAATCCAAGCTCGACGGACTCGCTGACTCGCGCGGCCAACGCGCCCGGATCACCCTTGATGATCAGGCGGTCGATATAGACGGAAATGTCGTGTTTTTTGTTTTTATCAAGAATTATTTCATCCGAGAGGTCGCGAACCTCGCCGTCCACCCAGATGCGAACGAAACCGCGTTGACGTAATTGGTGAAGTTCTTTCTGGTACTCGCCTTTTCGCCCCCTGACGATTGGGGCGAGGATCGATAACTTAACGGCCTCGGCTCCCGAGGGACCACCGCGGCCCGAGGCAAGAATGAGATCGACGATTTGCTGTGGCGACTGCGAGCGGATCGGTTGGCCGCAATTCCAACAAAACGGCTTCGCGATTCTCGCGAACAACAGTCGCAGGTAATCGTAAACCTCTGTCACCGTTCCGACCGTGGAGCGCGGGTTATAGGAGGTCGTTCGTTGCTCGATCGAAATCGTCGGACTGAGACCCTCGATTGAATCCAGGTCCGGTTTGCTGAGTTGTTCAAGAAACTGGCGCGCGTAAGCCGAAAGGCTTTCGACATAGCGGCGCTGACCTTCGGCATAAATCATGTCGAAAGCAAGCGAGGACTTTCCGGAACCGGACGGGCCTGTAATGACGACGAACTTGTCCCTCGGGATTTCCACGTCGATGTTCTTAAGATTATGTACCCGCCCGCCGCGGATTACGATCGACTCATCGGGGGTCGTCAAATTCCTTGAACTCCCTTGTTCTTAATGTCCGGGACCGCCGGAAAACTCGATCGGCCCGTGCCCGATCGCCCGAGCGGCGTCTTTCAGCGCGGATTCGACGATCGCTCGGATCGCATTCATGCGGGTCTCGGTAGGCGCCTCGAACCGTAGCACGAGAACGGGCTGCGTATTGGAAGCCCGAACAAGACCCCAGCCGTCCCCAAAATCCACGCGAACCCCATCGATATCTGTGATTTTGTTTTTGGAAGCAAGGCGTTTTTTTGTTTCTTCGACCAGGCGGAATTTTTTTTCTTCCTCGCAGTCGACTCGAATCTCGGGAGTGGCAATCATTTTTTCCAAATCAGACAGCAGAGAGGAAATCGATGACGAAGACGAACAGGCGATCTCATAAATCCGGAGGGCGGCATAGATCGCGTCGTCGTATCCGAAATAACGATCGGCAAAGAACATGTGTCCGGACATTTCGCCGGCAAGCGCCGCGCCGGTTTCGCGCATTTTGGCTTTGATAAGCGAGTGGCCGGTCTTCCACATGATGCCTGTCCCGCCGTTTTTCGCGATGTCGTTATAGAGGCGGTGACTGCACTTAACCTCCGAAATAATCGTGGCTCCAGGATTTTCCTTCAGGATGTCGCGCGCGAAAATCACCATCAGCTCGTCACCGAAAACAATGCGTCCGGTATCATCCACGAGGCCGATACGATCCGAGTCCCCATCAAACGCCACGCCGAAGTCCGCGCCCTCGCTCCTGACTGTCTCAACGAGGACTTTGAGATTGGCAGGTACGGTGGGATCGGGGTGATGATTCGGAAAGCGACCATCAATTTCACAATAAAGGGGCACTACTTCGGCTCCCAGGCGAGAGAAAAGCGCCGGTGCGACCGTTGACGCGGTTCCGTTTCCGGCATCAATGACGATTTTCTTCCTTTTGAGGTGTCGGGCGCCGGCGACGAGGTGATCAAGATATGGGGGAATGATCGCGTATTCCGAAATTTTTCCGGCACGATGCTGGACCGGCTTTTCACGGAGATGCTCCTCCATGATGATACGAAGATCCTGGATTTGTGAACCGTGAAGCGTTTCTTTCCCGATGGACAGCTTGAAACCGTTGTAGTCAGCGGGATTGTGTGACCCCGTGATCATGATTCCGCCATCCAGGTTCAGATGAAAGACGCTGAAGTAAGTCAGCGGCGTCGGGCAAACGCCAAGCCGGATCACGTCCAGCCCTCCCCGTGCGAGCCCGGCAATCAGGGCGGCGGCGTAGCCGTCGCTCGAAAGTCGGCAATCCCAGCCGACAGAAACGGTGATCGCCGATCGAGCACTTGCGGGGTTCTTGCCGCGAAGCCGCCTGGCAATGTAATGAGCGTAGGCTTCGCCAAGCGCGGCGGCAAACTCGGCGGTCAGGTCCTTGCCCGCTATACCGCGGATATCGTATTCGCGAAAAATGGAAGGTCGAATCTCTAAACTCATCTTAAGCTCCCTTTTAGCGGTCGGATCGTCGTTTTCGAACCAGGCGCTCCGCCAAGGCGACTGCGGCCCGGAAACTGGAATGATCGGCTTGCCCCGAACCCGCGATATCAAAGCCGACACCGTGGTCGACCGATGTTCGTATCATAGGAAGACCCAACGTTATATTGACGGTATTGCCGAAATCAAGGAGCTTTACCGGGATCAAACCCTGGTCGTGGTACATGCAGACGACGGCGTCGAATCGCCCTTTCAGCGGTCCCGAGACATGCTTCGCGAAGAGGGTGTCCGCGGGAAAGGGGCCCTCGGCGGGATAGCCCAATTTTCGTAATTTGCGGATCGCCGGGCAAATGATTTCGACCTCTTCGCGGCCAAAAAGACCTGATTCGCCTGCATGAGGGTTAAGGGCGGCGACGGCCACTCTCGGACGCGCGATCCCCCACCCCGCCTGAAGGCTGTTGAAGGTCTGTTTGGTCGCGGAGATGATCTTTTGCTGAGTCAGGGCCCCGGGGACGTCTCGCAAAGCGAGATGGGTCGTGACCAGAGAGACGCGTAATGTGTCATTTGCCAGCATCATCGTAACGGTTTTTTTTCCACAAAGATGAGCCAGAAACTCGGTGTGTCCGGGAAACGAATAGCCGGCAGCGATCAAACGTTCTTTGCTGATGGGCCCGGTAACCAGAGCGGTCGCAAGGCCGCGCTGAACAAGTCTCGTCGCCTTTTTGATCGACCAGCCAGCTTGAAAGCCGGCCAGAATTGCGGGAGCGGTTCCCAAGCTGGCGGAGGGGACCGCCTCCGGCGCGGGCAACAGCCACACGTGGGGCTCGCGAGAAGCCGGCGGGCGGAGCCGGTGTGACTTGAGAGCCAGTCGCAACTCCTCTTCAGAGGTTTCTATGATTTTTGCGCCAAGCTTCTCGAAGGGTCTCCTCGCTCCGACGCAAAGAAGACGTGCGCCGAGCCCGCGGACCTCCCGAATGGTCTTCCACACCACCTCTGGCCCGATTCCGTCCGGATCACCCGGAGTGACGGCAAGCGGATTCATCTCGTGTTCGTGGAAGAGGGCTGCGTCGAAAGACCAGCGGTAGCAGCATCTCCTGCTTGATGAATGAAGGCTTTTTGTTGCTGCCTTTCGAGCCACAGAGAAATCTGGTGCTGATACTCTCCCGCGGCGAGCTGGTTGCGGATTTCTTCTTTTGCTTTCTCGAACCGGTCATTTTCGCCTGATTTGACGTCGACGAGGCGAATAATGTTGAATGCTCCCGCCGAAGCGCCGCCGAAGACATCGCTGACTTGGCCGATTTTGAGCTTTTTGACTTGCTCGCGAATGAGCGGTGACATCTCGTCCTCGGTGACAACGCCCAAGTCGCCCCCCGAGGAGGCGCTTGCGTGATCGCTCATTTGTTTTGCGACTTCTTCGAACTGTTCCCCTGATTTCAGCGCGCTTACGGCACGTTGAGCAACGTCTCGAGCGGCGCCAAGCGATTTATAATTACGAGTAGCAACGGAAATGATCTGCAGCTTGTAAGAGAGCGGTGTCGATGATGAGCGCGTAAAATGATTGTAGAAATAGTTTTTTACGTCATCGTCGGAAACGGCAACTTTCGTCCGGATATCCCTGTCGATCAGATTGCGTTTGCTGGCGCTCATTCGGATCAATTCAAAATATTCCTCAAAGGCGAACCCCTGCTCAGAAAGAGCTCGCTTCAAAGTTTCGCGGTCGATATGGTTGTTTGCCTGAATTGAATTGATCTCTTGCTCGACTTCGGCGTCACTCACCGGGAACTGTTGAGCAATCAGCCGCTCGTTGATCAGAAACTGGGCAATTTCGCTGTCCGTGGCGCGCTCACCCTTTGTCGCAAGCGCCGTTCCCGAAAAAAGCGGGTCCAATTGTTTGCGCAGCTTTATGGTGTGTCGAAAGCGGTCAAGATCCGAGCGCAGGACAAGTGCCAGATTCACGGACGCTTCAATTCGATCGATCACGACCGGAGCCGCGGCTGGAGGTGTCGCCTTTGTGGCGGGTGCCGCGAGCGCTGACTCGGGGGCTTCCGCATAAGCTAGAGCAACAAGAATCATATAGAACGTGAATCGATATTTCATGAATAGCCCTTCTCAAGATCTGGGCGCACGCGCGCCTCTTTTCCTCTTTTTGGCACGGTCCGGGGGGTTTTCGCAACAAGCGATCGCGAAAACGGGGAACTAGTCTTTAAGGAGCTCTGAGCGGACGGATATCCGGGCTTGTTGACGCAGTCCGTTCATGTAACGCTCGAAAATTTGACTACGCCGCTCGTCAAATACAAGCCGTTTCACCTGTGCGCGGTCGGCGTCTTCCCACGACCGGACAGCGGTGAGTTTTATGATATGGTATCCAAACTGCGTTCTCACAATGCCGCTGACGTTGCCGGGAGTTTTCAGCTTGAGCGCGGTTTCGTAATAAACCGGGTCGAGTTTATCTTTCGTCTGATAATCGATGTCGCCGCCCATCGGTGCCGCGACCCCTTCAGAGAAGCGTTGCGCGATTTCCGCAAAGCCGGCCTTTCCGTCCCGCAGGTTCTCGTCTTGAATCTTCTTTATCTTTTCATAAGCCTTCTTGTTGTCATTGGGCTTCGCATCAGGACGGACCGCGACGAAAATGTGGCTTGTTCGGATCTCCGGATATTTCGCGTAATACTCTCTAGCCTCATCATCAGAGATGTGGATGCCTTCGAACTCCTTGCTGAGTTTTTTGTCGAGAAGCGCATGGTACAGGACAGTGTTCATTCGATCGATCACGTCGGCGTCTTTGTCCAGCCCAAGGCGGCGAGCCTCTTGAATCCCGAGCTCGCGCTTGATCAGGTCTTCGAGAACCCCCTTCTTGGTCGGAGCTTTGAACTGGAAGAACTTCAGACTGTCCGCGTATTTCTTGTTAAAGTTTTCAAGCGAAATCGAGGTGCCATTCACGCGCGCCAGCTCTGTTGCGGCATCGGAGATGCCGACAAAACAAACAGACAATCCCAGTAACGTCACGAGCGAGATTTTCGTTTTCATAATAGTTTAAGGGTAACATGGTTTTGCGTCTTCGCAAATTTCTTAACAGCCCAAGTTACCGGGAGCGCGGCTTCTCTCAAAGTCGTTTAAGAAGCGCCTCCAACCCAAAGAAAAGATCCCTGAGGTGTTCGGTCGGCAGAGCGGCTACGAACCTGGAATCGGGCGTGAGCTGAAAGCTTTTCGGATCGCTTGAGACCAACGCAATGGCGCGCATCGGGTCGAGTTTGCTGTGTGGGCCAGGGACCAGCGATACGCGATGCGGACCTGCGGTGAGGGCATCAATGCCCGATCGCTTGAGGAGCTGTTTGATGCGGATTAGCCAAAGCAGATTCAGCGCCTCGGGCGGCAGGGGACCGTAGCGGTCGACAAGCTCTTCTTCGAAAAGCTCAAGCTCTCGGTCTTGCTCAGAAGCCGAAAAGCGTCGATAAAATGATAGGCGCTGATGAACGTCTGGGATATATTTTTCGCTCAAAAACGCCGGGAAGGGGACCTTAATTTCTGGCTCTCGGCGCGATTCTTCGGGCGAAAGCGGCTTGCCCCGAAGCTCCCGGATCGCCTCCTCCAGAAGTTCGGTGTAAAGATCGAAGCCGACAGCGGCGATATGACCCGATTGTTGTGGACCGAGCAGGTCCCCGCCGCCGCGAATTTCCAAGTCATGATTGGCGATGCTGAAGCCGCTACCGAGTTCCACGAAGCGCTGAATGACTTCCAGGCGTCTCTTGGCGTCCTCAGTGACGGCGCCTTCTGCCGGAACAAGAAGGTACGCATAGGCCCGCTGCTGTCCGCGCCCGACGCGACCCCGAATCTGATACAGCTGTGCAAGGCCGAGGGCATCAGCACGGTTAATGAGAATCGTGTTGGCCGAAGGGAGATCCAAACCCGACTCGATAATGGAGGTACAGACCAGGACGTTCGTGCGCTTTTGGTAAAATGCGACCATCGTTTTTTCAAGCTCTCCCTCGGGCATCTGGCCGTGCGCCACGCCGATTTGAGCGGTATGAACGAGCTCACGAATTTTTGCCGCGATTTCGTGAATCGATTGAACCCGGTTGTGGAGGAAGAAGACCTGTCCTCCCCGGCTTAGCTCTAATTCGATGGCACGTTTGATTAGGGGCTCGTCAAATTTGGAAACGTACGTCCGAATCGGAAGTCGATCGACAGGCGGCGTATTTATGAGGCTGATATCGCGCAGTCCGGAAAGGGCCATGTGCAGGGTTCGTGGAATGGGCGTTGCGGTGAGGGTGAGCACATGCGTGTTCACTCGAATCGTTTTTAGCCGCTCCTTGTGTTCTACTCCGAATCTGTGCTCTTCGTCGACGATTACAAGTCCGAGATCGCGAAACCTCACGTCGCGGGAAAGAAGCCGGTGCGTACCCACGATGATATCGATTTTTCCTGAGGCAAGATTCTCGAGAGTTTTGGATTGCTCCTTTTTCGTCTTAAACCGCGAAAGGGATTCGACAAGAATCGGATAATCCTTCATGCGGGCCTTGAATGATTGCTCGTGCTGGTACGCGAGCACGGTTGTCGGGACGAGGACGGCAACCTGCCTCCCGTCCGAAACAGCTCGAAATGCGGCTCGGATGGCCACCTCGGTTTTTCCATACCCGACATCGCCGCAAACCAGGCGATCCATAACGCGCCCGGACTCCATGTCGCCAAGAATGTCCTCTGTCGACTTGAGCTGGTCTGGCGTTTCATCGAACGGAAACTTTGCCTCGAACTCCCGGAATAGGGAATCCCGTGGTGAAAAACGAATGCCGGGCCGGATCTTCCTTTCCGCGTAGAGCTGAACCAGATCGATCGCGAGTTTTTTTACGGCCGCGCGCACCTTTTCTTTTGCCTTGGCGAACTGTTGGCCGCCGAGCCGATCGAGCGCGATATTCTCGCCTGCGCCGACGTATTTTTGAATCACATTCAGTCGGTAGACGGGCAGATACAGCCGGTCTTTGTTTGCGTACTCGAGCTGCAGGAAGTCACTTGGCGCTCCGGAGAGGTCCAGACGGGTTATCCCGCGGTAACGCCCGATTCCATGGTCAATGTGAACAATAGCATCGTCGACGGCGAGATCGGACAGGGCGCTAAGGCCGGCCCAGTCCTTGGCGGCGGAGCCGCTTTCCGCGACCGACGATTTTCGCGGGGTGCTCGCGCGCTTTGTCCCGAGAATTTCACCTTCATTTACGATGACCAGGCCTTCGGCGGGCCAGCGAAAACCTTCGGATATGCTTCCTGTCCGGAGCGTGACGACCGAGGGCTCCGGATAAGACCCACCCGCTTCCGGGCGTCGACAGGAAAGCCCGCGCTCCTCGAGCAGAAAACGGATTCGTTCAAGCTGGGTCTGCGTCGACGCGAGCGCGACGATTTTGAAACCCTGCCTAATCCAAAGCTTGAACTTCGGCTCGAGATCCCCGAGAGAGTGCCTTGAGCCGGGCGTCAGGTCGGTATTGGGCAGGGTCAGCACTTGGTGATGCGAAGAAATCTCGCCGTGATCGTCGGCAGACGTGGGGGCGGACGCTGGAAGTTGGTCGAGACTAGCGAGCGCGACCTGATCGAGAAAAAGCCGGGCACCGCATTGAATCCTTTTTGCCAGTTCGGCGGTCCAGCGAAACAGCTCCTCCGGAACCGGAGCGATGACCTCGGTATTCGCGGCTTCGTCGGAAAGACGTCGCTGTTCAGCGATGAAAATGTCCCAGTCCTGCATGCAGGAGAGTTCGTCATTCCACGCAAACAGGGTATTCGGGGCGAGATAGTCCATCAGTGTGGCTGGGTTTTCGAAAGCGAAAGGAACCCATGCGTCCGCGTGCTCCGGATAGATTCCACTTTGGACCGAGGCAAGTATAGGATCACGAACGGTCCTGGAAATGCCAAGGTCGTCAGCGCGGGCCTTCAGCCGCTCCCGCACGCGCGGTGTGGTTTGCGAGTTGATCAGGGACTCTCGTGCGGGAAAAATCCGAACGCCGCGCAAAGTCCCTGCGGCTTCAGCAGAGGCACGTTGAGTCGCGGGATCGAATTCTCGAATTCGCTCAACACGGTCCCCAAACAGCTCGATCCGGATCGGGGTTCCGCGATCGGGCGGGAATATGTCCAGAATTTCCCCACGCGCGGCAAACGTTCCCGGATCTTCAACCGGGTCAACGCGAAGGTAACCGGCCTCCAGTAGCCGAGCGATCAGGGCTTCGCGGGAGCCGACGCTCTCCTGCTCGCGAAGGTCGATTGAGAGCTTAAGAAAAAGGTCTTTCGGAACGGTCGCCTGGCACAGCGCGGCCAGGGAAGTAACCAGCACTTCCGGTGAGGCGCGTGGAACGCTGAGACCGTCCGACGTGAGCAAACCGAGTGACCCCGCCCTTGCCAGGCGGGTGCGGATGGAGGGTGCACTCGCGCTATACGGAGACTGATCCCAGGTAGGGAACTGGCAAACTGAAATCGAGCGGCACTCGAGAACCAAGCCGAGTGTTTCGAGATCCGCCGCGAAATCCGCCGCGCTGTCGTCATCACGGCAGAGGACCACGACCGGGCCCCCGCCGGCCTTAACGCGCCGTGCAATTATCCAAGCGCGAGCGGCCGGTGTGGCACCCTGAACATGAATCGGCTCCCCCGCGCTTTCGAGAGACCGGAGGATTGCGGCGATTCGACTCGATCGCATGTAGGCAATCTACTTACCTTGACACAAAATTTCAACTTCAGTAATCTTTTCGCGAGCTTCTAAAACGACTTTTGGAACAGGGAAAATCGGAATAGCCGAGCCCCAGGGGTCCGGCCTATTCAGAGAGAGATCGCGAATGCCAAGTGGCTGGGATGTTTACTACGTAGTTTTTTTGTCCGCGATTCTGGCGCTCGGAATTCCGGCTATTCTTGCGATGATTGCCTTTATTTTTTCGAAAGATGAACGGCTTCGAAGAAAAGGTTCTTCGCACAGCGAGACTGAACGCGAACCCGCGGCGTATTCAAAACAAAACCTTCTCGGACAAAGGATTAACGCGAGATTTTTTCTCGCGGCAAACGCGGCACTTATACTGATTGCACTCGGCCTGATTCTGATCCCCTGCGCCGGAACCTTCCACTCCGCCGTTGAGGGGGGCTCGCGGGAAACTTCGATCTGGGGACTCGCGGCAACGGTGACGATCGCTGGCTTCGCGGCGCTCGGGTTGCTTTATTCCGGAAAAAAAGGCGATCTAAGCTGGCTATATTCCTACCATGAGGCCCGCGATCTTCAAGATGAGGACGGGAAGAGATGAACGGAAAGCTTTATCTCTCCACCGTCGGAAAGGTTCTCGACTGGGCACGAGCGCAGTCTCTCTGGTATATCTCGGCCGGCACGAGCTGTTGTTCCAATGAACTTTTGGCGACCTTGGGTTGTCGTTATGATCTGGAACGTTTCGGCTGTCTTCCCCAGGTCGATCCCCGACAGTCGGATCTACTCATTATCACAGGCGCAATTTCATATAAGGCGGCGCCGTATCTCAAGCAACTTTACGATTCGATGCTGGCCCCCAAACTGGTTTTGGCGGTGGGCTCGTGCGCGAACTGCGGCGGGCCCTTTGCTCCGGATGTGAGTTATTCGGTTGTCCCAGGGGCCGACCGGGTAATCCCCGTGGACGTCTATATTCCGGGCTGCCCTCCCAGGCCCGAAGCAATCATGAACGGGCTGATCGCCCTGCAGGAAAGACTACGTGGAACCGAACGAGCTGCTACAAAAAATAAATAAGCTCGTTCCAGGCGCAATTCTGGAAAAGCAGCGATTTGGCCGCAGCGCCAAGACTTGTCTCTGGGTCGAAAGCGAGAAACTTCGCGAACTTTGTATGGCGCTGAAGAACGACCCCGCGATCGCGCTGGACTGGCTTGAGAATCTCTCGGCCATGCAACTCGAGGACGCGCTCGTATTTACTTACTTCATTCGATCGAGCCGGACGAAAGAGCGGCTGATCCTCAGGAGTTCGGTTGAGCTCACCTCCCCGACTGAACGGACCGATTTTCAATCTCTCGCCGGGGTTTGGGGAATGGCCGAACCGCAGGAACGCGAAATCGCCGAGCTCTTTGGAATACGCTTTCTCGATGAAAACGGCGTCTCCATGAAGCACACCAAGGCGGCGCCAAATCACTGGAAAGGATTCCCGCTTCGCAAGAGTTTCGTATTTGATGGCGACAAGGGAACGAGAGGGGGCCCCTGCCGATGATTGAGTCACTCAAGACAGATCTGACTCAATGGGAGATCGGGCCGTATGATCATTCGCTGCCGGGCCCGATGTTGCTTCGCTTACGATTGGATGGAGAGCTAATTGTTGCCGGAGAGGTTGAAACGGGTTTTCTTCATCGAGGCCTCGAAAAAGCACTTGAGCGGCAGCTTTGGAGGTCGGCCATTCCCTATGCGGATCGCCTTGATCCCGAAGGTGCTCTGTTCGGAGAGCTTGCGCTTTGCCTTGCGGTTGAGGAAATCGCGGCGCTCGCGGTTCCGCCGCGTGCGCAGAGTATCCGGGTCATACTTTCCGAGTTGACTCGAATATCCGCGCACATGGGGTATATCGTTCGGGTCGCGCGAGCGGTCGGCTCGGAAACGATGGTTCATTACGTCTTGCGTGATCGCGAAAAAATTCTCGATCTTTTCGAGCTCGCGACCGGCGCGCGGGTTTCGTTGAACTTTCTTCGTTTCGGGGGTGTGCAGGCGGATGTAACGGAAGGCTTCATTGAGCGGGTTCTCGAAATTTGTGAACTCCTGCGCATCAGGCTCAAAGAGTACAATGATTTGTTCACGTATAATCACGCCTTCATAAAGCGTACTCGCGGTATCGGGACGATCGCCCCGGAATTGGCCAGGGCGTTTGGCGTGACCGGTCCTAACGCGCGGGCCTCGGGCATTTCCTTCGACGTAAGAAAAGAACATCCTTATTCAGGATATGATTTTCTGGATTTTGAAGTTCCGGTTGGAAGGCGCGAATCTCAACACCTGGGGGACGCAAATCACCGGTTTTTGCTGCGGCTTCAGGAAATTTCGACCAGTGTCGAAATTTTGAAACAATCGGCCGAGGCGATTACTTCCGGGCCCTTCGCGCTTCGGAAGCCGGAAGAGAGCTTCGAGGTTCCGCGGGGTGAGGCCTATATTCGAATCGAAAGTTCGCGCGGCTTGCTTGGCTGTCATCTGGTATCGGATGGCGGCGCATATCCGGAACGAATTCAGTTTCGTCCCCCTTCTCTCGCGTTGCTCAGCGTTCTTCCGCAGCTGGTGCGTGGAATCAGAATCGAGGACCTGCCGGTGGTCTTGGCGACCTTGGATATTGGGGTTGCGGAGGCGGATCGATGAACGCGCAGGCGATGTGGCTAAACCCCTGGATTTCGGGCTTCAGTTTTGCTGAGAGCGTGCCCCAGTGGCTCCTGACCGCTTGTGGACTTGTGCTTATCTATTGCCTCGTTATTGTTCCGAGTGGCGCAGTTATGGGCTATCTTGAACGCAAACTGAGCGCGGATTTTCAGGCGCGGGTCGGTCCAAATCGGGCTGGACCCGCGGGCGTTCTGCAACCGGTTGCCGACCTTTTGAAGCTGCTTCAAAAGCAGGCGTCGCGAGACTGGAACTGGCGCGAGGCGATTTGGCTTCTCGTCCACACGATGGCGCTCTATTCCACGGTCGCGGTGATTCCGCTCGGTTCACTGCTTCTTCTGGTCGATACCGACATGAGCGCGTTTCTTCCCTTCTGGTCCGCCCTCGTCTTGGCGTTGGGGACGATGTTTCTTGGGCTTAGCCAGGGCTCCGTTCCGGGCTGGTTTGGCGGGATCCGGGTCGCCGCACAGGCGCTGGCCGGTGCCTTCCCGGCGCTGATAGCACTTCTTTGTGCCGGAATTCGCGCAGGGGGCTTTCGTTGGAGTGAAATAGCCGCGGCACAATCCTCCTCGCCGTTGCTTTGGACGGCGGCGGCAAATCCGTTTCAGTTCATCGCATTTTTTGTATTCGTGATCAGCGGGCTCGTTTTGTTGGGAATACCGCCGATGGATGCGGCGTTTTCAGCGCCGGATATTCATGGAGGCGTCTCCTCTCACCTTTCCGGAAGAAAGCTCACGGTTTTTCGTCTCGGTCGGTTTTATGGCTTTCTGCTTTGGTCCGTAATCGCGGTCGTTCTTTTCTTGGGAGGATGGGAGCTTCCGTTTGGCCTCTCCACCGAACTCCGTAATGCGGATAGCCCGAGACTGTTGCAAATTTTTGAGCTTTGCTGGCTTCTTTCAAAGACGTTTTTACTTGTTCTCGTCGTGACCTGGATAGCAAAGGTGAACCCAAGGAGCCGGGTTGACCAGGTCACGGATTTCGCCTGGCGTGTTTTAAGCCCGTTTTCCCTGGTTGCCCTGATTGGCGCGAGCCTTGTGGCCGGATGGGGGGCGTTGTGACAGGAGGTCCCGCTATGATGAGAGGTTCGGTTTTTTCGACCATTCTCGGTTATCTTCGGGACGTCCTTTGGGGCATTCGTTCGGTATGGGGGTCCTGCCTGACGGCGATACCGTATCTTTTCGGGTCGGGCGAGCTCAGCAAGGAGGTGACCGAACAATATCCGGACCCGATTTCTTCGAAAATTGCTGACGATCTTCCGCCCAGGAGCCGCGGTTTTCTCGTTAACGACATCGAGCGCTGCACGGGATGCAAGGAATGCGAGCGGCAGTGCCCCGTCCAGTGTATCTGCGTTGAGGCGGAGCCGGCGACGGATGATACCAAAATCTGGGTTTCGGTCTTCGACATCGATTTTTCGAAGTGCGTTTTCTGCGGTATCTGCGCGGAGGTTTGCCAGCCCGCCTCTCTGAAACACACCAAAAATTTTGAAGGAGCTGTTTACGAGCTCCCCGAGCTGGTAGCGAGTTTCGGGCGCGGTTGGGTCACCCCCGAGCAGCGGCTAAAATGGGCAAAGCTGCGGCAGCAGATCGAGGATGACAGGGTGATCCTATGATTCACTGGGCATTCGCGTTTGTAACGGTGGCCGGCGGATTGGTGGCGACATTCGCCGGAGGGCTACGTCTGGGGGTTCTTTCGCTTTGGGTGGCGGGGCTCGGCATTGGCGCGATTTATCTGACGCTTGGCGCGGAGCTCCTTGCGGTTATTCAGTGGATCGTCTCGACGATGGTCTCCATCTCTTTCGTTTTCTTTTCCGTCATGTTCGGCGAGTACGGGGCTGGGAGCGGAAATTCCGAAAGTAGGCGCACGGGGCTGATTTTCTGGGCGTCACTCGGTTTGGGTCTGGCTTTTGCGGCGGTGATCTGGCTTGGCGCGGGAACATTGCCGGAAAATATGCTTGTTATTCCGCGAGACGGAAATGATTTGGGCAGCCTGGGGAAGAAGATCTCGGAAGAGCATTTTCTTTCGCTCGAAGTCCTCGCTTTGACGCTGTTCACCGTGCTGGTTGGAGGAGGCGTGATCGCGAGACCGCAAACCGGACAGGACGATGTCGTGGACAAGTCGCGAAAACCCGGCGAGCAGAAAAGGGGGCGCGCATGATCATGGCGGTCGCCGGTGTTATCGGCGCGATGGGCCTTGTCTGCATTATCTCTCGCAGAACTTTCCTTGGGCTCTTGATTGGCGGTCAACTGCTGATCATGGGGGCGACCATGATCTTTGTTCTGGCTGGAATTTCATCTGGAGCAAGGCCAGAGGGACATATATTCGGGCTTTTCATTACATTCGGAGGGATCGCGCAGCTCGTGGGCGGGTACGCGCTTGCTATTCGTCAGTTTTACCTGCGAGGGCAGGGAAAAGTTGATGGATTGCGGATCTTGAAACAATAATGGAACTTCTATACGGAACCCCCATCGTTCTCGCGTCTTACCTTTTCATCCTTTTTCTGGCCGGCCTGGCTGTTCTCGTTTTCGGAAAGCGGCGCCAGAATTACGCTACGTGGATTATCGGGATTTTGCTTGTCGGACTCCTTGCCATGGTTGCGCTTGGCTGGAGCAGTCTTGTTGAAGAAGGACTTCACGAAAAGCGATGGCTGACCGGCTGGATTCTGCCGCGAGACGAGCCGGGCGCCATTACTGTCGGTGTTTTACAAGATCCGCTAGGGCTCACGATGGTGGCTCTTGCAACTATCTTGTCGGGAATCGTGTTGCTTAACCGCGGCCTTCTGGCAAAGGAGCCCTCGCCGGAGCGGTACAAAGCGGCGTTTGCGATCTCAACCGTGGGTGTTTCGATTTCATGGATAGCAATGACGCCATGGCTGTCTTTTGTCGGAATCGGTCTCGCTATTCTTGGAGGGTTCGTCTCGCTCGGATCGCGGTGGGACACGGATGGTGAAGCGAATGTCGCGATGCGGTTCGGTTGGGAAAAGTCGTGGGGCCTCTTCCTGGCGGTTCTCGGAGCATGCATTCTCGCCGGATCACGCCCGCCCCTGGATTGGGCGAATGCGGAGAGTTGGGCCGCGCTCCCCGGTTCCTCAGACGAGATCGGAGCGGGCCTTCTCGCCGCCGGACTTTTTATTCAGCTTCAGTCCTTTCCGCTGACCGGCTGGATTATCACCTCTTCGGGAAGTCCTCCCGTTCTCCGGGTTGTTCTGAATCAGGTTTTTCCGGCGCTTGCGGTTTTTGGCGTCCTCATCCGGCTCGAGCCGCAGCTCAGAAGCGTCGGGATCCTGCCGGTCTTCGGATGGGTGGCATTGGGCTCCGCTCTTTTCACGATCGGCTCCGGGTTCCTTCAGACGCAAGGACGACAGGGGCTGAGTCTTTGGATTTCGGCCGGCTTCTCTGTTGTTTTCTCTACGCTCGCGTTTTCCGGACAGTGGGTGGCAACGGCTGTTCTCATCGGGCTCGTTCTTGGGGCGGCCGCTTTCTCGATCGCCGTTTCCGCGTTCGACGTCAAGGGACCCAAGGGCGCGTCGAATGGAACCAAGTCAGACTGGATAAAGGTGGCCTGTTTCGCGGCCGTGGCCGCCGCCACGGGCGTACTGGGCTTCGTGTCCGCCGGCGGAATCCTGAGGTGGCTTGCGGTATGGGACTCATCCGCCCTTGAGTTCGCGGCTGGATTCGTCTTTTTTCTTTTTGTTCTTCACGGCTGGAAGCTCGCCTGGAATGCATTTCGGGTGAAGAGCATCAGTGATGCATCGTGGTTCACGATCAGCGCGCCATTCGTTCTGATCGTGCTTGCGCTCGGACTTGTTTGGACCGGAACGGCCTCCGGAGAGGCGGTTTTTGAGGCCCCCGACAGGCTCTTTGCATCCTTGTTCGATATTCTTTTCGGGTCCTCGTCGGCGCGAGACCGCGCCGGAGACGGCGAAGCGCTATCGTCGGCGCTCTGGCTTTTGCTGGGAATTCAGGCCGTCGCTTTCGCGACGGCCTATTGGACGAGCGGCAGGAAATTGGATCTGTTTCAGCAGGCGGCGAGGACGTTCCCGCGTTTTTCCGCATTTCTTACGTCCGGATACGGGGTCGATCGTTTTGGTCTTTGGGTTCTCGGGATCATGAGAGCGACCGGGAGCTTTATCGATTGGGCGGTCGGCGAACAATTCGCGGGGCGACTTGGCGGTACGCTGGCGGTTCGGCTGATCCGCAATACCGCCGCGGCGTTCACGGCCGCGGACGATAAATTCTCGGAGCGATTAAACGCGACCGTTTTACGGGTCGTGCAGGTCCCGGGCAAAGTGTTCCAGCTGATCCAGAACGGCGATGTCCAATGGTATCTGCTGTTCGGGATCGGGTCGGGAATGGCCATGTTGTTACATTTCATGAGGGGTTGAGGAAAAGAACGTGAATAATCATTTGATTTCTTCGATGGTACTGCTTCCGCTTGTCGGAGCCCTTTTTCAGGCCTTCTTGCCGGGAATCAAGGGCGTTCGTTCCGACATGGTCGCGAGGTGGATGGCTCTTTCCGCGAGCCTTGGCGCGAGCATCTGTGGTTTCGTTCTGGTTATTTCCATGCAGCGAGGAACGGCGGATCTCCAGGCGATCGAGATTCTTGAATGGGTCGGGTCCTACGCGATCAGCTACGACATGGGCGTCGATGGTCTGAACGCGCTCATTGTTCTGCTTGTCTCAATCATATTTCCCGTTCTGATCGCATCCGAGTGGAATCAGAAGGTCGGTGCGCGGGGGATGTATGGTCTCTTTCTTATTCTCCAGACTGCATTCTTCGGCGTCGCCTGTGCCCAAGACCTTTTTCTTCTTTTCTTTTTTTGGGCGCTGAGCGCGCTTCCGTTCTATTTCTTGATCGGGATCTGGGGTGGCCCCGGCCGCGAGGGCGCGGCCTTTCGCTCGATTGTCGCCGCCTCGATCGGCAACGCGCTTCTGTTTGCGGCGCTGATTCTGGTTTACTACTCCGTTGATCCGCATAGTTTTTCTCTTCGTGAACTCGCCAACGCGAAGCTCACTGGAAAGAGCTTTGAAATTCTTGGTCACGAGTTCTCGCTCTCCGTCGTGGCGTTCGCGTTGATCGGGACCGGCCTGGCATTTCGAGCCGCGATATGGCCGCTGCACAGCTGGTTCACGCACGCGGCGCGCGAAGCGCCACCATCCGTGTTTGTCGCTCTTTCGGCGGTTACCGTTCCGGTCGCGATCTACATTTTCATGCGGCTTTCCTACACCTTGTTTCCCGAGAGCCTTCTCGCGGCAGGAGGCATCATAGTCGCCGTCGGCGCGATTAATCTCTTCGTTGGTGGTGTTTCATCCGTCGCGCAGCGGGATCTTCGCCTACTACTTGCCTTTCTCTGCGTGGGCGAGGTCGGCTTTGTTCTGCTCGGCGTCGGATCTCTGAATTCGGCCGGTGTCGTCGGCGCGGTGTACGAGCAACTCGTCCTCGGGCTTGGGCTAGCCGGCTTCGGGCTTTTTTCGGGGCTGTTGAACGATCGTGCCGGACACTCCGTTTTTATGCGTGAGGATGGCGGCCCGCGGCCGCTTGGAGGAATTGCTACCCGGGCTCCAACGATGGCGGTTATTTCGGGGATTTTCGTCGCTTCGCTGCTTGGGTTTCCTGGCCTGGGCGGCTTCGTGGGACACTCGCTCCTTCTGATCGGCGGTTACCCGGGGCACCCGCTCGCCGTTATTTTGGCCGTTTGTGCAGTCCTGTTGGCGACCTACTACCTGTTTGTCATGTATAGGCTTATCTTCCTCGGCGACAGCAGCGTCGAAATGGGGGTTTTCGGCGATCTCACGCTTCGGGAACAGGCATATCTGTTGCCGCTGGTTTCCGGGCTGCTGTTTTGCGGAATGTACCCGAAGCCGCTTCTTGAGCTAGTCAGGCCCACGGTCCTGACCCTTTTGTCGACGGTGAAGTAGGAGGGGTCTGATGAGAAAAGGAAGAGGGAACGAGTGAAAGACCTTATCTTAATTTTGCCTGAAATCTTGATCGCGCTGACGCTTGGATTCGTGGTGATCGGCGAAATCACGTATCACGGAGAAAGGTACCGGCTCATTTCGATCACCGCCCTCATGGGACTCGCAAGCGCGTTGATCCAAAGTTTTCTCGCCTACAAATATGGACCCAGCCAGGTTTTCAACAATACGCTTTCAATTGACGGCCTTTCATTCTTTTTCAGGCTCTTCTTCATTTCTCTAGCGGTTCTCTCGATCATTGTTGCTGTTCAAACGCGCGAGATCAGTCCGAACAAAAGGGCGGAGTATACGGTCCTGATTCTGGCGGCGACCCTTGGAATGTGCCTGGCGGCGTCCTCGACGGATCTGCTGCTGGCGTTCCTTTCGCTTCAGTTCGTGAATATCATTGGGTACCTTCTTGCTGGCTACGCGAAGCGATCACCCATCTCAAACGAAGCCGCATTCAAACATATGTTGTTCGGCGTCGTTTCGGCGGGATTGTTGGCTTACGGAATGGCCATTCTCTTCTCGGCTACGCATGTTTTGAACATATACGAAATTCACAGATCACTCCTGGCCGTACCACTCTCAAGAGAGGTGTCCCTCGCGGCCTTCACCTTGATATTTCTGGCGCTCAGTTTTCAGCTGGGTGCGTTTCCGATGTATCTTTGGGCTCCGGACGTGCTGGAGGGCTCCCCCACCCCGGTTTCCGCGTTTCTTTCGATCGGTTCGCGGGCGGCGGGATTTGTCATAACGCTTCGATTCCTGCTGGTTCTATTTGCCCAGCCATCTCTGACGCAGGGGCAATGGGAAATTCTCGGACAGCTGGATTGGACTCGTCTCGTTGCTCTAGCCGCAGGGCTCTCGATGGTGATCGGCTCGTTTCTCGCCATGCGCCAAGTGGGAGCCAAACGAATGGTTGCCGCGCTTATTATCGCCGAAACAGGACATCTTTTGATGGGTGTTCTCGTTCTCGACAGCGTCGGGATTGCCGCACTGCTCTACAATCTGATGATCGAATTGTTTTCCATCACCGGAATCTTCTTTATTCTCTCCTTCCTGATGGACGAGCTTCGATCGGATCGGCTCGAGGATCTCAAGGGAATGCTGGCTAGGGCAGTACCCGAGTGTGTTTGTTTGATTCTGTTTCTTATCACGTTGGTTGGCCTGCCTCCGATGCCCGGGTTCATCGGGAAGTTTACGCTTATCGGCGCGGCCCTTCGGCAACACTGGATGGCGCTGGCTGTCGTTGCCATTGTTTCAATGGCGGTTTCAACGGTTTCTGTGGCGCGCCTGTCTTATTGTCTGATTGGAGATTTCAGAAAATCCGCGTTGCACCACGCCGCGGATCGCGCCGCAAATTGCACGACGGGCACCAATCATGCGCGTTACGCCTTTCTGGCTATTCTGATGGTTCCCGTTCTCTTGACGGGAATTTTTGCCGAACAGGCTCTCGCGTGGACCGCAAAATCGATTCAGTATATTTTGTGGTAGCGCCGCCCGCGCAGCTCCGGATATAAGTTTCGATTAGCATGGCCTATATACCGGTACTGCTTCTTATGTTCTTGGGTATGGCGATTGGGATCGGAGCACTTTTAGCCTCCCATTTCCTTGGCCCAAAAATGGCGAATCGAAGAAAGGATTCCCCGTATGAGTGCGGGCAGACCTCAATTCGCGCGCCGAGACACCGCATTTCGGTCCGCTTTTTCCTGGTTGGGATTCTTTTTCTGCTTTTCGATGTCGAAATCATCTTCTTTTTCCCCTGGGCGATCGTATTCAGGAAATACCTGAGCATTAATTCATTCATTCTGTTCGAAATGGGCGTATTCCTCGCGATTCTCCTCGTGGGATACTTCTATGTTCTCAGAAAAGGCGCGCTGGATTGGGAGTGAGGCGATGAGAGACGGATCAACAGGCTTTCTGACGACGCGACTCGAGCAATTCATCAGCTGGGGGAGAAAAAACGCGCTTTGGCCGCTTCCGTTTGGGACAAGTTGCTGCGGGATTGAAATGATGTCAACGCTCGCGGCCGATTATGACATCTCGCGGTTTGGAGCGGAGGTGGTCAGGTTTTCTCCGCGGCAAAGTGATCTTCTGATTGTCGCCGGGATAGTGAATCTTAAAATGGCACCTGTTTTACGCATGATTTACGATCAGATGTCTGATCCTAAATGGGTCATCTCGATGGGTTCCTGTGCCAGCTCTGGAAACGGTCTTTTTGATTCGTATTGTGTGCTCAAGGGTATCGACACTGTCATTCCCGTGGACGTCTATGTTCCGGGGTGTCCGCCGAATCCCGAAAACCTTCTCCACGGTTTGCTGGGGCTTCAGGAGAAAATTTCGCGAGGTGACACACACGCCCAGCGACGGCAGAGGGCCTGATCGTCAGTCTACAGGGGTAAAGATGGAAATCACCGATATCAGAAACTACGTGCCCACCACGTTCGGAGACTGGGTTCCAAAATTCGGGGAGCTCTGGAAAGCCCAGATCAGCACGCTCCGGCATCGGTTTGGAGATGACATCCTGGAAGCGCGAATGCCGCCGGAATATCCCACGGACGTCCCAATCATCTACGTGAAAAAAGAAAGTATTCTGAATGTCCTAAGCTTCATGAAAACGGATTCGGCATTCGAATACAATTTTCTCTCGGATTTGACCGCCACTGACGAATCCGTCGAACCGCGATTTGAGCTCGTTTACAACCTGTTCTCGACTACGAAGCTCGTCAGAATTCGCCTGAAAGTTCGACTCAGGGACGACGAGGAGGCGGCGACGGCCATGGCAGTCTGGCCGGGGGCGAATTGGGCCGAGCGGGAAATATTCGACATGTTCGGCATAAAGTTCGCCGGGCATCCCGACCTTCGTCGGATTTTGATGGATATCCGGTACGTGGGCCATCCGCTTCGAAAGGATTTTCCACTCAAAGCCTATCAAATTTTTACGGAACCCGAGTTGGCCGACCCAGCTCTTCTGGACGGGTAACCCAGGAAGGCGAAGCCGATGAGCGACACGAAATACAAGAGCGTCCTCAACCGAGATCCGGATGACCTCTGGGAGGATTCCCGGGCGATCGTCAATATTGGGCCCATTCACCCCGCGATGCACGGCGCCTTCAGGCTCGTAGCCAAGCTCAATGGCGAAACTATCGAAAATTCCTACGGCGAATTTGGATACACCCATCGCGCAAAAGAGAAAATGGGTGAAAACCGCACGTATCATCAGTACATCGTTTATACGGACCGGATGAACTACGTTTCCGCCATGATCAACAATACGGTTTATGCAATGGCCGTCGAACGACTGATGGGAATTGAAGTTCCCGAACGGACGATCTGGATTCGAATGGTCTGCAGTGAAATGGCTCGTGTGATTGACCATTTGGTTTGCGTCGGGATTAATGCCGTCGACATTGGCGCGTTCTCGTACTTCCTATATGGTTTTCACGAACGTGAAGAAGCCTATACCCTGATTGAAAGGCTTTGCGGCTCGCGCCTGACGACATCATTCACCAGAATCGGCGGGTTAATGGCAGATGCGCCGGAAGGCTGGGAAAAAGACGTCAAAGCCTGGGTCAAGCGCACGCGCAAGACCATTGATGAAATGGACCGGTTGCTCACGATGAACCGGATCTGGCAAAAGCGAACGATCGGAGTGGGTGTCATCACGAAAGAGCAGTGCATCGAATACGGTTTCTCGGGACCGAATGCGCGCGGTTCCGGTCTTGACGTCGATTTGCGCCGGGACCAGCCGTGCATGTTCTACAAGGATGTGGAATTCGATGTGCCTTACGCGAAAGAGGGAGATATCTTCAGCCGCTATCTCGTCCGAATCGAGGAGATCAGGCAGTCCTTGAACATTATTACCCAATGCGCGGACCGCATTAAGCCCGGACCGATCTGGTGTGAGGACAAACGTGTCAGAATTCCAGATAAAGATGTCGTTTACAACACGATGGAAGGCATGATCCATCATTTCAAGTTTTTCATGACTGGGTTCGAGGTCCCCGCGGGCGAAACTTACACTCAGTTTGAAGCCGCGAACGGGGAGTTTGGTTTCTATATCGTCAGTAAAGGATCGAGCAAGGCACACAGGATGAGGGTTCGCGGACCGTCGTTTTGGCACTTCCAGGCGCTCCCCCTGATGGTGAGGGGTCTCAAAGTCGCGGACATGGTGGCCACATTCGGAAGCATCAATGTTATCGCGGGCGAGATTGACAGGTAAGGGGAACCGATATGGCCGATAAAATACTCTCTGATAAATTCTACTCGACGATGAAAAAGCTGGAGCCCCGATATCCGAGCAAGCTGGCGCTGCTTCTGCCGGCGCTTCACGCCGCGCAGGATGAGTTCGGTTGGTTGTCTTCGGGCGTAATGGACGAAGTCGCCGAGTATATCGGAATTCATCCGGCACAGGTTCGTGAGGTCGCGACGTTCTATTCGATGTATAACTTCAAACCGGTCGGGAAGTACCACATCAAAGTCTGTACAAACGTGTCCTGCTCGTTACGGGGTGCCGAACGGCTTCTCGAACATTGCGAGAAGAAACTGGGAATTAAGGTGGCGGAAACCACACCGGATAAAAAGTTCACGGTTGACGAAGAGGAGTGCTTGGGTGCTTGTGGCACCGCGCCGGCGATGATGATTAATGACGACTACCACGAGAACCTCGACGTCCAGAAGCTTGATCGGATTCTCGGCGAATTGGAGTGAGCGATGTCGGAGCAAGAACGACCCCCTGAACAGCCATTCGAAGACAGTCAGCCCGAGACCCTCTTTATTCAGCACTTTTGTGAGGAAGCACGGCCGCTTTCTTATTACCTGAAAAACATGAGTGGCTATTCCGCGCTCAAAAAAGCACTCGGAATGTCGAGCGACGAGGTCATAAACGAAGTCAAAAAGGCACACATCCGCGGACGCGGTGGCGCGGGATTTCCCGCGGGGGTCAAATGGAGTCTGATTCCCAAGGAGTCGGCCAAGGCGAAATATTTTATCTGCAACGCCGATGAGTCCGAGCCCGGAACATTCAAGGACCGCGATCTCATGCGGTATACGCCCCACCTGGTTCTCGAGGGAATGGCGATCGGCGCGTACGCAATCGGCGCACATACGGGATATATCTACATTCGGGGGGAGTACGTCCGCGAAACCGGGATTCTCCAGGCCGCGATTTTGGAGGCTGAAAAAGCGGGCTATCTCGGCAAAAACATCATGGGCACGGGGTTCGATTTCGAGATCACGATTCATCGTGGCGCGGGAGCCTATATATGCGGAGAGGAAACGGCGCTCCTGAATTCGCTTGAGGGCCGGCGCGGCGAGCCGAGAGTCAAGCCGCCATACCCCGCCATCGCGGGGGCTTTCGGCGGGCCCACGGTCGTTAATAACGTCGAAACACTTGCCGGGGTTCCTTTCGTGCTCAACCGGGGAGGAGATTGGTACGCTAAACTTGGCCGCATCACCAATTCCGGCGGCACTCGGATTTACGAAGTATCGGGACACGTAAAAAAACCCGGACTCTACGAGCTCGACTCCGGCAGTGTGACCGTTCGCCAGCTGATCTATGATTATTGTCACGGCATTCTGGATGATAAAAAACTGAAAGCGGTGATTCCCGGCGGTTCATCGGCGCCGGTCCTCCGGGCAGACGAGATCGACGTGGTCGCCGATATCGACCCGATGTTGAAAATAGGTTCGATGCTCGGGTCCGCGGGCATGATCGTCGTGAGTGAGGATTACTGCTTGGTCCGCCTGCTTGCGCGGATCGTCAGGTTCTATGCTCACGAATCCTGTGGCCAGTGCACCCCCTGCCGGGAAGGAACGAAATGGGCTCAGGACATCCTGGATCGGATCGAGGGCGGTCGCGGGCATCAGCAGGATCTCGGCCTGATTCTGCAGGTCGCCGATAACATGAATGCGAAATCCCTCTGCGCGCTGGCGGACGCCGCAGCGGGGCCGATCATTAGCTTCGTCACGAAATTCAGGGCTGATTTTGAGGCTCACATCCGAGGTGGAAAATGCCCACATGCGTGATTGACGGACGAGAGGTGGAGTTCGTTCCGGGTCAAAATCTGATCGAAGTCGCCAAAAAGGTGGGAGTCGAAATTCCGTATTATTGTTATCACCCTGGTCTCTCTGTCGTGGCCCAGTGCCGGATGTGTTCGGTCGAAATCGAGAACGTGCCGAAGTTACAGCCCGCTTGCGCCACCCTGCCGAAGAGCGGAATGGTCGTGAAAACGCGGTCTCCGCGCGCGGTGCAGAACCAAAAGGCGGTTTCGGAGTATCTTTTGATCAATCACCCGCTGGACTGTCCCATCTGCGACAAGTCGGGTGAATGCGATCTCCAGGACTACTCATTCGAATACGGCGACCCGCACACGCGAATGACCGAAGAGCGCCGGACCTATGTGGACCTCGATATGGGTCCCGTGATCGTGAAAAACATGAACCGTTGCATTCATTGCACCCGCTGCATCCGGTTCGGGATCGAGGTCGCCGGAATTCACGAGATGGTCGCCACGGAGCGCGGTAATTGGACCGAGATCAGCACGATCGATGGGCGTCCGCTTGAAACGGATTACGCCGGTAATTATGCGGACATCTGCCCGACCGGGTCTCTCCTGTTAAAGGATTTCAGATTTAAGCGACGCGTCTGGTTCCTCAAGAAGACGCCCACGACCTGTGAAGCCTGCGCGCGGGGCTGCAACATGGAAATTCACCAGGATGGAAACGTGATCTACCGCTGCGTTCCGCGCGAAAACCTGGAGGTAAACAAATATTGGCTCTGTGACGAGGGCCGGTTCAACTTTCATTACATCCACGATAAGGATCGCGTCGTCGCCCCCATGGCGAGGTTAAGCGGTAAACTCGAGGTTACAAATTGGGATCGTGCCATCGAAGCGGCTCGCGAGACGATGAACGCGAAGAAGCCGGCGATTCTTGTCGGCTCGGATCTCACTCAGCAGGAGGCCGTACTGCTCCGTGACGAGTTTCTCCCGAGAAAATTTCCAGGTGCGCCGTTTTTCCATTTTGGAACGCCCGAGATCATCTCGAGCAAGGACGACGGGCCGGCGGATAAGATACTCAAAAGAAAAAGCCGTACCGCCAATCTTCATGGTCTGGAGAAGCTTGGTTACAACGGGTTTGAAAAGCTTCCGGCGGGAACCGATGCCGTTCTTATTGTTAGGGGCGGTCGCGCGGTTCTGCCCGAATTAAAACTGTCGAAAATAGTGGGCATCGGGGTTTTTAAACGGAAGGAAGTGGAGAGCTTCGCGGCGGTATTGCCCGGAGTTACCTTTGCCGAGAAGGACGGAACAGTCGTCAATTTTCAGGGACGCGAGCAGACGTTCCGCCGGGCCGTCGCGCCGCCGGACGGCTGCAAGGGACTTCCGGAAGTTTTGATGACTTGGATCAATCACAAGGAGGGCGCCCGATGAGTGTCGAGTGGGTGGCCGTCCTCGCAAAGACAGGCTTCGTGATCACGATGCTTCTCAGTGTTGCGCCGGTGATGAACTGGGTAGAGCGGCGTGGCGCGGGCTTTATTCAGATTCGCCGGGGGCCGAATCGAGTGGGTCCTTTTGGGCTGCTGCAAACGGTGGCTGATGCGGTCAAATTTCTATTTAAGGAAGACCGGGTTCCCGCTCATGTCTCACCGTTTTACTATTTCATCGCGCCGATCGTTGTGCTTGTTCCGGCATGTATGACCTTCGCCGTGATTCCGTTTGCGGGCCCGATTACGATCGCCGGACAGGTGATCCCGATGCAGGCCGCGGATCTGAACGTCGGTTTTCTCTATATTTTCGCGATCGCCTCGTTGGGGGTTTACGGCTTGATTATGGGAGGCTGGGCCTCAAATAACAGCTTTTCCATTCTCGGGTCCATGCGAAGCTCGTCCCAGATGATCAGTTATGAAATTTCGCTCGCCTTATCGGTGGTCGGGCTGGTTATGATCCATTCGACCGTCGAGCTTGGACAAATGGTAAAACTTCAGAGCGAGGCCCTGCTGTCATTCGGTCCAATTGTCATCCCCAGGTGGGGAATCTTCGTCCAGCCAATTGGTTTCCTGGTGTTCCTGACGGCCGTGTTCGCCGAAACGAACCGGCTACCGTTCGATCTTCCCGAGGGAGAGCCCGAAATCGTCGGATATCACGTTGAGTACGGCGCCATGAAATTCGCGACGTTCATGATGGCCGAATACATGAATATGGCTGTCGCTTCGGGTCTCGCCGTGACTTTGTTCTTTGGCGGATACCAGCTTCTGCCGGGAATGGGGACCGTTCTCGGAGCGCTTCATCTCCAAGGCAGCACTCAAGATTGGATTCGGGTCTTATTCGAGATTATTTCGTTCACCGTGAAAATCGCCTTCTTCATGTGGTTTTTCGTCTGGGTCCGGTGGACGCTGCCCCGCTTTCGCTATGACCAGCTTATGGACCTCGGCTGGCGGGTGATGTTCCCGCTCTCTTTGGCCAATATCTGTGTTACGGCTGCGCTGGTCTATAAAGGATGGGTTTGAGTTATGCTGGTAAAGCGGAAAACAGCCTTCTTTTCACGATTCTATTTGTTCGAGATCATTCTCGGGCTCTGGATCACAATCCGGAAATTCTTTTCTCGGAAGGTCACGATCCAATATCCGGAACAGCGGCGCCGATATTCCGAACGGTTTCGCGGACAGCATTACATTAAGGCAACGAACGGTGTCGAGAACTGCACCGCCTGCATGCTCTGTCCGACCGTCTGCCCCTCCGAATGCATTCACATCGAAGCCGGCGAGCGGCCCGATAAAGAAAAATATCCGGTTAAGTTCGAAATCGACATTCTGCGGTGCTGCTTTTGTGGAATGTGCGAGGAGGCTTGCCCAAAGGACGCGATAAAGCTGAGTACGATCTATGAGATGAGCTCGGCGAGGCGACCGGTTTACGACAAGGCCTTTTTACTTGAGCAGCGGGGAAACAAGTGATGAATATTTCGCCGGGCTTTTTTTATGTATTTGCCGGGACGTCGATTCTGTTTTCGCTCCTTGTGATCCTGAACCGAAGCGCAATCGCGAGCGCGTTCAGTCTTCTGGTGGTGTTCTTTTCCTTCGCGGGAATTTACGCGTTGTTGGACGCGCACCTCGTGGCTGCACTTCAGGTCCTGATCTACGCCGGCGCGATTCTGGTGCTATTCATCTTCGTGATCATGTTGTTGAACGTCGAACAGGCTTCGTTTGATTATAAGCGGGGTCGGATTCTGACCGGAGTCTTCGCGGCCTTCGGCGCATTCGGCATGGTCTTCCTGCTCGGGCGCGTTTTCAGGAGCGGATCGGCGCCGCTTCAGCCGGGGCCGTTTTCTCCGGAAAACATTCAAGCCGCCGGCGGGAACACCCGAGTTCTCTCGGAGCTGCTTTTTTCGGAATACGTACTGCCGTTCGAATTAACGTCCGTTCTTCTCCTTGCGGCGATCATCGGCAGCGTTGTTCTCGCCAAACGCGGCGTCATCGAGAAAAAGTCAAAGGAGGCGAAATGAGTCAGGTTGAGCCATGGGTTGTCCTGTCGTTTTGCTCCATAATCTTTTTTATTGGCTTCACGGGCCTGCTGATTCGGCGGAATATCCTTGTTGTTCTGATGTGCATTGAACTGATGCTAAACGCGGTGAATCTCACGTTCGTAACTTACGCCAAACTGCTTCAGAATCTCGGGGGGCAAGTTGCCGTATTTTTCATCATAACCGTCGCCGCCGCGGAAACGGCAGTGGGTTTGGGGCTCGTGGTTGCGATGTTCAGAACACTGAGAAGCGTCGATACGGACCAAATTCAGCTCTTGAGGGAGTGAGTACATGCTTTTTCTTATTGCATTGTTTCCGCTGCTCGGCTTTCTCGCGAATGGCCTCTGGCACGCGCTGTTTCAGGCTCGTCCGGTCCGGTCCGGCGCGCTCATTCCTGGTCTTGTCGGGTCCGCGGCGATAGGCACCTCGTTTTTCGCGTCGCTTCTCCTTTTCGTCCGACTCAAGGGAATGCCGGTCAGCCAGCGGGAGGTCGAGGACGTTCTTTTTAATTGGGTCACGGCTGGCAATCTTTCGATAGACATCGCGTTTCGACTCGATCCGCTCAGTTCGGTTTTTCTTATGTTCATTACAGGAGTCGCGACCCTGATCCACCTCTATTCAATCGGCTACATGGAGAACGATAAGACACCGGCAAAATTCTTCGCCTATTTGAACCTCTTTTGCTTCTCGATGATTGTCCTCGTGCTCGGCAGCTCGTTGCCGCTTATTTTTCTCGGCTGGGAGGGCGTCGGCCTCTGCAGTTACCTTTTGATCGCCTACTGGTATTCGGATCTGGAAAAGGCAAGCGCCGGCAAGAAGGCCTTCGTTGTGAATCGGATTGGTGATGTGGGCTTCATGATCGGCATGTTCATTATTTTCGCCAAATTCGGCACGCTGGACATCGCCGCGCTTCGCGCGCTCGTGCGACAAGCGCAGGAGGCGGGCGCCGCCGGAGCTGACATTGGCATGATCACGACTGTTTGCATTTGTCTCTTCGTCGGCTGCATCGGAAAATCGGCGCAGCTGCCGCTTTTCGTTTGGCTTCCCGACGCAATGGCGGGGCCCACCCCGGTTTCAGCCCTGATCCATGCGGCAACGATGGTTACGTCCGGCGTGTATCTCGTGGCGCGGATGAACTTCCTCTATGAACTCTCTTCGATGGCCTCGCATGTCGTCGCGATCACCGGTCTTGCAACCGCTCTTTTCGCGGCTAGTATTGCGATCGCTCAGACGGACATCAAAAAGATCCTCGCGTACTCCACCATTTCACAGCTGGGCTACATGTTCTTGGGCTGCGGCGTTGGCGCATATGCGGCTGGTGTCGGGCATGTGGTGACACACGCGTTTTTTAAGGCGCTGTTATTCCTCGGTGCTGGAAATGTCATTCACGGAATGCATCAACAGCAGGACATCACGAAGATGGGGGGACTGAAGACAAAAATGCCAAAAACGTTTCTCGCCTTCGCGGCGGGAGCACTGGCAATTTCAGGTATTCCGCCGTTCTCCGGTTTTTTTACCAAGGACGAAATTCTGTGGAGGGCGTACAGCTCGCCGGAAGGGTCGGTCTGGTTTTGGGCCCTTGCGCTGCTCACGTCGATCCTTACGGCTTTCTACATGACCCGGCTCTTTTCGCTCGTCTTTCTCGGGAAGCCGAGATTTCAGAAGTCCACACAGACACCAGGCGAAAGCTTCAGGGTGCATGAGGCTCCCGGGATCATGGTCATTCCGGTTCAGATCCTGGCGGTTTTGAGTGTCATCGGCGGGTTTATCGCGATTCCTCACCTGAGTTGGCTTGAGCATTGGCTTTCGCCCGTTCTTGGGCAGCCGCATCAATCGGCGGCTGTGGCCGGTGGCTCAGGAATGGAGTGGCTCCTGATGGTGGTCAGTACGGCTGCGGCAGCGCTCGGCATCTTCGTCGGCTTGAAGGTCTATGCGAATCTCCCCAGGGTTGACAGAATCAAGGAGCGCTGGGACTGGGTCACGGGAGTCCTGCGAAACAAGTGGTATGTCGACGAATTGTATGGCGCTGTTTTTGTCAGACCGATTTACCGCCTTTCGCTCGCGCTCTGGCGTGGATTTGACATAGCTGTGATCGATCGGCTGGTTCTTGGCTTCGGAAAGGCCACTGTATGGACGGGCCAGACGGCGCGTTTGATTCAGACCGGGTCGATTCAAGTGTACGCTTTCGTGATCTTGGTCGGCATTCTCGTCACTGCGGGGTATTTGCTTTATGGCGTGGCTTGATTCGCATCTTTTGACGGCGACTGTCTTTCTGCCTTTGGCCTGGGCCTTTGTTGGGCTCGCGATACCGGCGGGAGCCGGCGTGAACAGCTTCGCCCGGGTGCTTGTGAAAACGTGGGCATTTTTCGGGGCGATTCTGACCCTTACCCTTTCGGCGATGATTTACACGCGATACGTCCCCACGGGGTCGGAGTTTCAGCTGGTCGAAAACGTCGCGTGGATTTCCGCGCTCGGGATTTCCTATCACGTCGGGGTTGACGGATTGAGTTTGTGGCTGGTGCTGCTGACGACCTTTCTGATGCCGATCGTGATTTTGAGCAGTTTCAATGCCATCGAGGAGAGAACAAAGGAATACTATTTCCTGCTTCTCGTCCTTGAGTCCGCCATTCTTGGAACTTTTCTCGCTTTGGACATTTTCCTTTTTTACGTTTTTTGGGAAGTCATGCTTGTCCCCATGTATTTCCTGATTGGCATTTGGGGAGGACGGGAAAAGATTTACGCGGCGATGAAGTTTTTCGTGTACACAATGTTCGGCTCGCTGATCATGCTTGTCGGCATCTTTTATCTCGCCTATCAGCACAAGATTCAGTTTGGCGCGTATTCCATGGACTTCGTCAGTCTTTATAAGCTGCAGCTGAACGGGGGGACGTTTTTGGCGACGCAGTCGGTTCTTTTTCTCGCATTCGCGCTCGCGTTCGCGATCAAGGTTCCGCTGTTTCCTTTGCACACATGGCTGCCCGACGCGCACGTGCAGGCGCCAACGGCCGGAAGCGTGATCCTCGCCTCTGTTCTTCTTAAAATGGGGGGCTACGGATTCATGAGAATCGCGTTCCCGATCCTGCCGCTCGGGGTCGCTTACTATCAGGTCACGTTCATGATCCTCGGTTCGGTCGCGATCGTGTATGGCGCCTGGGTGGCCATGGTTCAACCGGATATCAAGAAGCTTGTCGCCTACTCCTCCGTCAGTCACATGGGATACGTGATCCTCGGGCTTTTTTCTTTGAATGCGATCGCCGCAACGGGCGCATATTTTCAGATGCTCAGTCATGGGATTTCAACCGGAGCCCTGTTCCTGCTGGTAGGTATGATTTACGAACGCCGCCATACTCGTGAAATCGGCGACTTCGGCGGTCTTTCGCGTGTCATGCCGTTGTTCGCGATCGCATTTATGATCATCGTGCTCTCATCCATGGCGCTGCCGGGAACGAATGGTTTCATCGGCGAATTCCTGGTCCTTCTCGGTTCCTGGAGAACCAGTCCCGCGCTCGCCGGCGTCGCCGCTCTCGGCGTCATATTCGGGGCGGTCTATATGCTTTGGATGTTCCAACGCGTGATGTACGGCCCGATTACGCGCAAAGAAAACGAGGGTCTCTCAGACCTTTCGGCTCGTGAAGCGCTCGTCCTTGCCCCCCTTCTCGTGGCCGTCTTCGTGATGGGCATATTTCCCAACGTAGTCCTGGATAAGCTCGAGCCGGCGATCGATCGATTCGTGGCCCGAAGCCGGGGAGAGGTTCGGATCGAAACGGCGGAGGTGCTGAATCCCCGGGATATCGCTGAGCTTTCGGCCATATTGAAGGAAAAAGAGGAATAGAATGGAAGCGCTGAAAACGATCCGACCCGAATTACTGACTCTTGCCCCGGACCAGTTGCGCGCGCTTAGCCCCTATCTATTTGTTTTTGCCGGCACTCTGCTGGCGATCCTGTTCAGCGCGGCGCGGGTCGTAAAATCGAGGTGGCCGGCCTTCTTGATTTTCATTGTTAGCAGCATTATCGGAACGGTCGCGGCACTTGTCCTCTTGAGAGAACCGCCAACGCTTCTTTTCAACGGAATGATGAGTTCAGATGCGTACGCGAACTCTTTTTGTGTCATTTTTCTCGTTTCGGCCATCGTGACAGCCGCGTCCTCTCTCAAATACCTGGATAACGAAGAGCTCCAGCAACCCGAATATTACGTTCTGATCCTGTTTTCCGCCCTTGGAATGATGCTGATGGCATCCGCGCTGGATCTCATCGTCATGTTCATTGCGTTCGAGCTGATGTCCCTCGCGGTTTATATGCTCGTCGGTTTTCGCCGTAATGACCGACGCTCGAATGAGGCAGCGATGAAATATTTCATTCTGGGTTCGGCCGCATCGGCGGTTCTGCTCTACGGAGTGGCGTTGCTCTATGGCGCGACAGGATCCACCAGCATTCGCGGGATTTTCGCGTACCTTCAGGCGGCCTCCGGCCAGGGCGTCACGCCAGTCTTCGCGATCGGAGCTTGGTTTGCGGTTCTTGGTTTTTTATTCAAGATCGCGGTGGTTCCCTTTCATATGTGGATGCCGGACGTTTATGAAGGGGCCCCCGTACCCGTGACCGGATTTATGACGACCGGCCTCAAGGCGGCAGCCTTTGCGGCCTTTCTGCGCGTTTTCATCGCCACAGGATATGGGTCGGGTGTTTCGGCCGTCATTCAAAACCATATTCACGACATCCTCTGGGTTTCTGCTGTGCTGACCATGGTGATCGGAAACGTCATTGCATTGACTCAGACTAACCTGAAGAGAATGCTAGCGTATTCCTCGATTGCTCATTCCGGATACATTCTGGTCGGGATGATCGCTGGACCTCTGAGTGAACAGGGCTATGCTCCGGTTTTCATGTACCTGACGGCTTACGCGGTGATGAACTTGGGGGCATTTGTTATTTTGACCAGTCTCGCTGCCCGGAATGATGGCGGGCTGAACTTGCACGACTTTTCGGGGCTCTCGCGACGGCATCCCTGGCTGGCGTTTTCGCTGGCGATATTTATGTTTTCACTCGCGGGTATTCCGCCCACGGCGGGGTTCTCGGCAAAATACGTTCTGTTTTACTCAGCCATTCAGGCCAACGAGATCCCGCTCGTTGTTATCAGCGTGCTCTGCAGCCTGATTTCGGTATACTATTACCTTAGGGTTCTGGTCTATATGTACATGCGCGATACTCCGGATGAAGTGCCGGTCCGGAGGCGCGTGTCCGTATGGTCGGCTGCGGCAATTGCGGCAATGGTCATCTTGACGCTGCAGATTGGCGTGTTGCCGGCGAGAATTGTTGCGGCCGCCAAGAAGGCCGTAACGAGTCTTTGATATCGGAGCCCTCATGGAGGGCCGCTGGTGTCGCGCGGAAAGCGCTATAAAGTTAAGCTCGCTTCAGGCCGGATACTGGGTCCTCTCGACCTTGAGCGAGTGTGTCTTCTTATAGCTAAAAACCAGATCATCGGGAAAGAAATCGCGCGGGAGTACCCGAGCGGGGAATGGAAGGACATCAATCTCATTCCGGAAATCGCGACAGCCCTTGTTAGGCGGGTTCGCGGAAGCGTTCTCGGAGAGAACACCCAGAGCAGCGAGCGCGGCGGCGCCGGTTCGCCGCGAGCGCTTCCGGGCGCGACTAACGTTTTCGCGGGCAGCAGCAGCCTGGCTCCCCTTCCTGAGCTAAAAACGCTCAGTAAGAATAAGAATCCAAATGTCCAAAGCGATCCGGTGCCCGGCCGGCCGGGCGACGTCGCGAAGCCACTGCCCCCTCCTGACTCGAGCGATGAAAAAACAGAAATGATCGGAGCGGCTGACGAAAAGCGGTTCCCGGCAGATCCCTTTCTGGACTTTCCGGCTGTTGAAGACAATCTTCTGCTCGAAAGCCGAAAAATCTCGACTGAAAAAACTGTCGTCTTTCAGCGGTCGATCGCCAAATCCTCCTTACAAAGCATCATCCCTAAGCCGACCGGAAAGCTAAGGGAAGTTTTGAAGGCGACTATGATCGCGATTGTTCTCGGGATGATTGGGTATGAGCTGTTTCTCGCTGAACCGCTCAAGCAGCCCTATAAATTTCATCCGATTCGGCCCAGTTTGCCGGAGTACGTCAAGGAACAGGGAGATCCGGCGAAGAGCGCCAAATTATATCAGGAAGCACTGCGCCCGTATCTGGCAGATACGGTCCTCGGATATCGAAGGGCAGCGGAGAAGCTGCATCGCGCCGTAAGTTACGACATGAAGAACGTGAAAGCTCTCGCGATGCTCGCATCGGCTTATCTGAACCTGATTGACTCCTCCAACAAGGATGAAAACTATTTTTCCGTCATCTCGAAACTGATTGAAATGTCGAGGGCCAAGGCCGTCGATCTTCCGGAAACCGTCATCAGCGACGTCGAATTTTACATCACCATCAATAAGCCGGAGGCCGCCCAGAACCGCATTGTCGAGTACACGAAAACCCATCAGCAATTCGGGATTGAGATGTTCTATTACCTCGCGTTGGCGTTTTATCATCGGGGCGATGCCGCGAGTGCGGCCCGCTATCTCGCGCAGTTCCCGGACCAGAAGGCGTTCAGCGCGAAGCTGTTCCACCTTCGCGGGCTCGTCGCGGAAAAACTGATGGACTATGACGCCGCCCTTCGGGAGTACGAAAAAGCGATTCGTTTCAATCCGAATCACGCGAAGTCACGTCTCAGAATAACGGATCTTCTCAACCGCAGGGGCGAGTTGAAATCCGCCGGCGCGCACCTTCAATTTTTGACCGATAACCCCGCCTTGCTCGCCCCCAAGGATCTCGGGCTTGCGTATTATCTCCACGCGATTTTTCAGGAGCAGAACAAGAAACTCGATATCGCGATGGGTTACATGGAAAGAGCCGTCCGCATCGATCCAGGAAATCACGAATACTTCCTTGAACTCTATACGTTGCGGGCAAAAGCGGGTGACTCGATCAAGTCTTACCGGGGCGACGCGCGAATGTACTATTTTCTTGGCGAAGGAGAGAAGCTTGTCAAGGCCGGCAAGTACCAGGAAGCGCTGATCCAGTTCATGCAAGCCAGGCACGTGAACGACAAATCTCCTCTTCCGCTCGTAAAAATGGGGGATATGTTCGTTCTTCTGCACGATCTCGGAAACGCGAGGACCAACTTTAAACTCGCGGCGGATCGCGCGCCGAGTTCCATTGATGTCTGGTCAAAATACATCAAGGTTCTTATCCAGAGTTACGAATGGGAGGAAGCGAAGAAGGCCATGGATAAGTTCAGGAGCCTTCCCGTTCCTCAAAGCGCGATCGACAAAGCCGCCGCCGACATGTATGCCAAGCAGAATCAGCACGGCGAGGCGCAGATTCACTACCGGAACGCGATGAAACGCGACGTGATCGATCCGGACGTCTATATCGCGTATGCGGATAGCCTTCTTGCGACGAATCGTTACCAAGATGCGCCGTTCTTTTACGCGCTCGCGCTTCGATTTGACCCGCTTAATTTCAACGCCTTGGTGGGAACCGCGAAGTGTATCGCCGCCACCGAGGGTATCGACCGCGCGATAACGATGCTTCAGGATGAGCTTCAGAAAGGCACAGCGGCCCGCGCCCAGCTTTTGTCCGCGATCGCCGAACTTCAGATCCAAAAGGGCGCGTGGGAGCAGGCGCAGCAGAACGTCGAGCAGGCGATGGCGGCAAATCCCGATTACGCCTATCCGTGGAAGCTGCAAGGCCAGATCTACATGAATAAGCGTGGCAGTGAACGCCTGGCAATTGACAAAGCCCTGGAGGCCTATCAGTCCTATTCTGATCGCAACCCTTCGGACCCCTCGGGATATCTAGAGAGGTACGCCATTTTCGCTGAAAAGCTGCAATACGATAAGGCTTCGGAAGAGCTTTCAAAGATCTATATGGTTTATCCGAAGTATCCGAATCTGCATTTCTACAAGGGCCAGCTTTACGCGATCATGGGAAACCACAAGACCGCCATCGAGGAGTTTCGCACGGAGTTGAAGAATAACCCGGCAAGCTATCGAACTATGATTCACCTGGGAAAAGAGCTGGTTGAGGCGGGAGATCTCGTTAACGCGATCACGTTTTACAATAAGGCTATGCAGCTCAAACCCAAAGATCCCGAGCCGAAGCAACTCGCGGCTTATGCGAACTATTTAATCAAGAATTACCAGGGTGCGATCGCCCTTTACCAGGCCGCCCTGGTTTATGATCCTGCAAATCCGATCATTCATAAGCGACTCGGGATGGCTTACCGGGATTCCGGTGACGTGGCGAGCGCGGCAATTTCGTTTCGTAAGTATCTTCAGATGGAGCCGGACGCACCGGATCGAGCTCTTTTCGAGAGATACCAGTAAACGCGCGCGAGCCATGGCTTTATCCCGGCTGATCGCTGTGGTACTTTATTCGAATGTTGGATCCAAAATATTTCCAGGAAAATTCGGGTGAACTCGAAACCGCGCTGAAAAGGCGAAATGCCGATCCGGAGCTTATTGGCCGGATCTCGCAGTTTTCGAAGAGGCGCAAGGAGCTGATTCAGGAAACGGAGCGGCTCAAGGCCCAACGAAATTCCGTGACGCAGGAAATCGCGCAGCTCAAGGCCAAGGCCAAAGGTGACCCTGTTGCGGCCGTCGAGGCCGAGAAGAAAGTTACCGCGATGAGGGCGGTTGGGGATCAGGTGAAGGCGCTGGATGACCAGCTTCGGGGTGTCGAGGAACAGTTCAAGGATCTCGCGTTGCGAATTCCGAATATTCCCCATGCGGATGTTCCGAGCGGAAAAGACAGTTCCTCGAACGTTGAAGTTCGCAAGTGGGGCGAACCCCGCAAGATGACTTTCGAGGCGAAAGAACACGTCGAAATAGGCGAACAGCTCGGCATTCTCGACTTCGAGCGCGCCGGGAAGCTTTCGGGCGCGAGATTCGCCCTCTACTTGGGAGCGGGTGCCGCGCTCGAGCGCGCCCTGATCCAATTCATGCTTGATCTGCATACGCGCGAGCATGGCTATCGGGAGGTGATCCCCCCCTTCATGGTGAATCGTCCGACGATGACGGGCACGGGGCAGCTCCCGAAATTCGAGGAAGATCTTTTCAAAACGGGAGTGGCCGACCGGGAGCTTTTCCTGATTCCCACTGCCGAAGTCCCGTTGACGAATATTTATCGGGAGGAAATCCTGGAGGCCTCCAGGCTGCCGCTTTACCTGACGGCTTATTCACCCTGCTTTCGAAGTGAGGCCGGTTCTTACGGAAAGGACACGCGAGGCCTGATCCGGCAGCACCAATTCCAGAAGGTTGAGCTCGTAAAAATCGTCGAGCCTGAGAAATCCTATGAGGAGCTCGAAGCGATGACGAAAAACGCCGAAAAGGTCCTGCAGCTCTTGGAGATTCCGTATCGCGTCATCGCCCTTTGTGCCGGCGATATGGGGTTCTCCGCGGCGAAAACTTACGACATCGAGGTCTGGCTCCCGGGGCAGAACACCTATCGCGAGATCTCGTCGTGTTCTAATTGCGAGGATTTTCAGGCGCGGCGTGCCGGGATACGCTTCAAGCGTGAAGGACAGGGCAAGACGCAGTTCGCCCATACGCTGAACGGCTCGGGGCTCGCGGTCGGCAGGACGTTTATCGCTATTCTGGAAAATTTCCAGGATGAGGCCGGGAACGTATTGATTCCGCCGGTATTGCACCGTTACGTCGAGGGAGCCCCGGGGTTCACGCGCGAGGGCAAAGAGCTTTGGATTCGGCGTAAATAGCAGCTGCAATCTGCCGAAAGGGCGTTTATAAAGAGAACCTCTGGAGAGGTGGCTGAGCGGTCGAAAGCGCTGGTCTTGAAAACCAGAGTCGGGGTAACCCGACCGTGGGTTCGAATCCCACCCTCTCCGCCAGTTCATCCAATTTTAGCGGCGGTGTCTCTGGTCAGTATCTCCAGGTAAGCCGGATACATGAAGCGCCTATTTCGTTGATTTGTTCCGACCTGTTTCAGGATTCCCTGCTCAATCAGAATTTTGACAGATCTATTCAGCGTCATCGTATTTGAGTTCGGGATAGCCTTGAGCAAATCATTGATGGTCGCCACTGGAAAACGGCAAAATGCGTAAAAAGCTTGCATGACGCTTGCGGTGGCGCGATTCGATCTGATTTTTTCACTGTCTCGTTGATGAAGAGCGTGAATATCAAGGGCTGCCTGGTTGGCCATCTGCGCCGTTTCATTGACTCCGCGGAGAAAGAACTTTACCCAGTTCTCCCAATCGCCTTTGTATCTGATCGCCATGAGGCGTGCATAGTATTCAGTCCTATTCGCTTTAAAAAAATAACTCAGGTACAGGAGTGGTTTTTCCATTATACGCCAACTGCAAAGAACGAATGTTATAAGCAAGCGTCCTAGACGCCCGTTCCCATCGAGGAAGGGGTGGATGGTCTCAAATTGAGCGTGTACCAGGGCTGCTTTGATAAGTGGCGGAAGTGAATCGTCTTCGTGGATATACTTTTCTAGATCAGACATTGCCTCTCTCGCAATACCTGGCGGAGGTGGTACGAATTGCGCGGAGGAAAGAGGTGCGTTTGGCGGGCCAATCCAATTTTGAGAGGTCCTAAATTCGCCAGGCGTCTTCGTATAGCCACGGACTCCTCGCATCAATACGGCATGCATTTCGCGAATCAGTCGCGTAGATATCGGAATGTCCTGTAATCGGGATAGTCCTTCATTCATGGCAGCTACATAGTTCGAGACCTCCTCGATGTCGCCGCCGGTTTTAATGTTTGACTCCGCCTCCACAAGCACATCTTCCAGCGAGCATTGAGTTCCTTCGATTTGCGAACTTAGCAGCGCCTCTTTTCTGACGTAGAGATAAACGAATAGATCTGGATCGGAGATGATGGAGGCCAGTCCATTCAATCGCCCTAAGCTTCGATCTGCTTGCGAAAGAAGAGCTAAACATTCTGCATCCATCTGGAGTGCAGGAGCAGGGGGCAATGAGCAGGGGACAAAAGCGAAATAGCCTTCCACTTGTTTCTGTATGCGACCGGCCCGTGTTGACATGTATTGAGAGTTATCCATGCTTGGGATTAAGGTACACCACTAATAACATAAAATCGATAGTTTGTTATTAATCACCAATCTTTATAACAATTGTGTGAGGTTATGCGATTAGCCCGATCCCTAAATCACAATAGGTGCGCGGATTTGGCACACCGCGCCAGCGCTTTGGCGCAGGGCTTTCTGGGCGTCCGGTTCTATTTAGCTGCCCACAGTCATGAAATTTGCTCGAACTTAAGGAGTGATCAAACGAGTTGCGGCAAAAAAACTTTTTCCATCCGGCTCGAAAAAGCTGGCTACAGCTCGGCTACTTCCGTTGTAAGTTAACGGAATTGTTCACCAGGCACCGAGTCCGCCATTTTCCGATTTTATAGAGCTCGCATGAACTCCGTCAGGTCGCTCTTTTCCTGTTTGCTGAGCTTTGTACCCAGCACCAGATTGAAGAACTCTACGGTATCCTCAAGCGTCATCAAACGATCATCGTGCAGATACGGTGGTGATTCCTTGATCCCGCGCAAGGGAAACGTCTTGATGGGGCCGTCTTGGTTGGCAATTCTGCCGTTGATCTCTTGGGGTTTAAAGAAACGCTCCGCGCGCAAGTTGTGCATGAGATTATCCGTGTAATAGGGAGGAGTGTGGCAAGCGGCACACTGCCCCTTCCCAAAAAACACCCTTTCTCCGCGTAATTCGGACTCAGTTGCTTTCGCTGGATCAAGTCTCCCGAGTACCGTCAGCTTTGGGGCTGGAGGAAAATCCAGAAGTTCTTGAAATTCTGCCATGAAGTGGACCTGACTTCCGCGTTCAAGAGGGTTAATTCCTTTTTTTGTCGCGATGACGGGATCTCCGTCGAAATAGGCGGCCCTTTGCTCGAATTCCGTAAAGTCTTCGACACTTTTGAGTGCGCGTTGCGAGCCGAACAATCTTTGAATATTGACGCCGCGTAGACTCGGTGTCCCGAGTCGGTGTCGGAACGGCTGGGGACGGATATCCCCAACGAGGTGTGTGGCTGCATTCGTATGACCATTCACATGGCAGTCAAAGCACATAACTCCACGATGAACCTTTTCCGCGCGTCGGTCCTCTGTTTGGTTGAATTGCTGCTGGGGAAAGGGCGTCAAAAGTAGACGCAATCCTTCCAGTTGCTTCGGATTGAGAATCCCATTGAACATTTCATAGTAGTTGTTGAGAGTGACGAGGCGACCTTTGGAGATGTCTCCAAGATCGAGACGGGTCGTAAGAAATATGGCGGGTGGAAATTCGGGAAGCAGATGATCGGGCAAATCGAAGTCTAAATCAAAACGCGTCAGATCGCGACCTTCCTGCTTCTTGATTTCTTTGATATGAAACTCCGGGAATAGCATGCCGCCTTCGGCATGATTGGGATGAGGCAAGGGAAGAAACCCTTTTGGCCACAGACCTTTGTTTTTGATTTCATTTGGCGTCATCGAGTTCAGCTGATCCCAGCTGGTGCCCGAGGGCAGCTTCACGCGAACCCCTTGCTGAACGGGTTTGCCGCGAAACATCGTCACGCCTTTTGTCGAACTATCGCTCAAATCATAGCGCTCCTCCAGTAGTGCTCTCTGACGCTCCATGATCGGTTTCTTTTCCGACCGCATCTTTGCCATAGTTTTTTCAAATTCATCTTTGATGGCGACGGGAGCGTAACTGGTGTCTTTGGCTTGTGCCAGCACACCGAAAGCCAAGCTCACAGCTGTCAAAATGAAGCGAAGAAAACGCATGGAGTCCTCCTAATTCGGCTAGCGGCACTGCAGGAGGCGCACCAACGAGTGCCATGGCTCATACGTTGGGGTTGATTTGAACTTCAAAAAGGCACGCGGTTCGAAAGTTGTCACATTCTCTCTGCCATTCAAAATCCGCTTTTTTGGTAATTGTGCTGAGAAGCGGAGGTTTTCCGGTTCTCAGCACTCCGTGGTGGAGGTCGACAAAGTTTTCGCAGGCCCACAGTACGGCTCGCTTGAATCGCTCGGTCGTCCGGCTGCGCTTCTTGATGCTGGGAATGCATTCAGTAAACGGCTGTTGGCAGTTCTTGCACCAAAAGCGCCGTTTCTCGATTTGAGAAAAACGCTTTGATCGCGCACGGGTGCGTCTTTGACCGTGCAGAGCCTTCGATCATAAACCGAGTGCGAAAGCGTGGGGCACGAGCACCTTAGCGATTTGGAACAATCCAAAAATTTGGACTGCCAGACAGCTCTCCGATGCGTGGCTGGGGCGACGTGCTGCATTGTGCGTTCCCCGGCTACTCGGCTAGCAACACCCTTAAAGCATTATTTTAGCAGCTGTAGCAACCCCGTTACACATTTGGTTTTTAGGGTGCGTTGGCGCAGCAGTACACTTGTTGGCGGCTTTCCGTTCGTCAACTCTTTGAGCCTTGGATGATCTCTCCAGAAGGGTTGATTCAGTATGTACTTGTCAATGACGTCGTTATCGAGATGGGTTTGCTGAATAAAGTCAAATAACAAATCTGGGTGAGTGGTCCACGCGGGCTCACTAAAAACTCCCTGGGCAATCGCCCAATGATCTCCCGGTCGTTTCAAGAGCGCTTTAAGCCAATTTGGTCGGTCGTTGGTCTGTCGCAAAACTGAGAATGCCAGTTCAGAATCTGCGGTTCCCTTATCAACCAAATGTTGAACCCACTTTTCCCAGCGCAGATGACTTCGCACATGTGACTCGCCAAGTATTCTGGCAATCGCCGCGTCATGACGACCACTATCAACCAATTGCTGCATCCAGTCCGCCCACCTTGGGTGCTTAACGACTTGTGGCTGGTTCAAGACATGCTCTAGCAAAAGCGATTGGCCGGTAGGGCCTTCTTCCATTAGCCTCCCAACCCATTTTATCCAGATGGGCTGCTCAATCCAAAAAGACTGTGTCAGAAGATGCTCGGTTGCATATCTACGAAGTTTTAGATTACTCACGCATTCCTCGGCAATGGTAACATGCCTGGTGCTTACTTTGAGACGAAACCAATTTTCAAGCAATATGTCTGCATACTTGCTGTTTCCATCCCTGAGCCCTCTCCGCACAGTCGCGACGATCTCGTTCTCATCTTCACCCAAGGATGACAAGGATGGATTGAGTATTCTGTTTCTGAGAAGTTCATATTGGCCACGGTTTTGCCAATAGCCTCTTGGATCACCAACGATCTTTTTGAAAAAATCGCTCTTGGATGCTTCGAGGGGTTCAGCTGGAACGACATTAATTGCATTTTTGTTGGTCACAACGACTGTATCAACATTTAGAACGAAGTCCTCGCCCTCAACAGCCCGTGGGTCTAGTTTATATCGAACTGCATACCCAGTCCCTCTGCCACCTTTTAAGTCCGGCGATGTATAGAATCCGTCATTTTGCAGAGAGGTTTCACCTTCAAATCCATTTCTCGATTGGAAGACATTAGGGCCACTTTGTGACGGCGTCAAAAGTGATTCATAAGTTTTCAAATCTTTCGCTTCGTGCGTCAGGATGGCCAAGTTGAGTTCTTTTGCTGTGCGTGACCTCGATTTTGCGCGGGCGCCTAGCGGGCGACCAGACAATGGGGCCTTGTTCAGCCACCACCCCATCGAATCAACCCTATGAATATTCGAAATCGTCTTTAGCTTTTCTGATAATCCCAGTTGTTCAAGTTGAGTCATTGCATATTCAAGATTGGCGGCCCCTTTGATCATTTCCGGGGTTGAGCTTTCCAACCAGTTGATCAGCGTTGTCTTTTTCAATGCCGAGAAAGTGTCAAACATCGCTATTTTTGTTTTAATGTTTCTTCTTCTCGCTTCGGAAATAGGGCGGCCGTTTTTAAACGCATCCGTAAGATATTCGATAACCGAAACGATGGGCTCGTCCTTCATTGCAACAGGCGGAGCACCAAGAGTGCGCGCCGCAAAGGCAAGCAGGATCAGTCCCATGCTTAGCCAAGTAGGATAATGAGGTCGCGGACGCACTCTTGGAATATCCAAAATCCTCCATGCATCTATTCGGTTTGGTGGTGAATTTACCTGATAAATGGTAACCGCATTACTTAACTTTGAGATTGTGCGCGATTGGCGGCTGCCAAAGTTTTGACATCAGAATATTGGTGACCTATTAGTCCCCTCGCGAAAAGGAGAAGCAGCCAAGAGCTGCGCTCGGCATCACACAGCTCGTCAAAATTTTCGGAAATGCCTGGCTACATTTTGTCTACTTTCCCTATTAAGGGCGCCGGATAGCCTTTTTCTCTCTCCGTACTAAAGGTCCCCACTTTTTGGTAGAGATCTGCGTCACGGTTTCGATTCGCCGAAGTCCTGCCACTTCGAAATGCACCTGAGGCTCTCATCCTTCCCCTTTTAGAACGAAATTTGCTTAGGCCGTTCGTCTGGAATATGCGCGAATTCGCGTGTGGCTATTTTTCACCTAAAAAAGGGGGCAGAGGAATCCATGTCTAAAGTCATATCGGGCAGAACAATCACAACGCTGATGTTGGCGTTATTTGGATTAAGTGCGGCAACAGGGCTTGCTTCAGTGCAGGTTCCGCAAACACCGCTCGATTCCAGTACGCTTACGAAATACCTCGATCCACTGCCTGTGCCATCAGTGATCGAAGGATTTGGAATCGGAAAGGGAGGCAGGCCGGTATCCTTGCCGAAGCCCCTCACCATTACGATGTCAGAGTTCGCGCAGCAGGTCCTTCCATCGGATTTCGCCGCAGGACCGCTGGCAGGTTTGACCACGGTTTGGGGATACAACAACTCTTACCCAGGCCCGACCGTCGTGGCAAGAAGGGGGGTTCCGCTGCAGGTCAGGTACCTGAACAACCTCATGAACCCGTCGCTGCAAAAGCTCCTTACAGTTGATCAAACTCTCCATTGGGCTGATCCGCTCTTGCAGATGGGATCTTTTCAACCCTATGCGGGTCCGGTTCCTACCGTTACACATTTGCATGGCGGTGAAGTGGAATCTGCAAGCGACGGCGGACCTGATGCCTGGTTTACGCCTGGCTTCGGGTTGCGGGGCCCGGGATGGGTTTCGCCAGTTTACAACTATCCGAACGGGCAGGAAGCCACGAGCATGTTTTATCATGATCATACGCTCGGAGCGACGCGCCTCAATCTATACGCAGGGCTAGCTGGTTTCTACTTCGTTACCGATCCGGCCAATGAGCCCCGTGGCCTTCCGTCGGGAAAATATGAGATTGGGCTTGCGATTCAGGACCGGATGTTTGATACCAACGGCCAGTTGATGTTTCCGGATGCCGGCGTGAATCCGGCGATTCATCCTTTTTGGACTCCGGAATTCTTCGGTGACACGATTGTCGTGAACGGAAAAGTCTGGCCGCGCGTTGACGTTGAACAGCGACGTTATCGTTTTCATGTTTTAAACGGGTCCAACGCACGATTCTATAATCTGTCTCTCGAGAACGGCGCCACCTTTTATCAGGTTGGAACTGACGGCGGCTTACTTGATCGGCCCGTGGCGTTGACTTCGTTGCTCGTCGCACCGGGCGAAAGGGCGGACATCATCATCGACTTCGGAGGCCTCGCGGTTGGAACGAAGATCCTGCTGAAAAACGACGCGAATGCGCCGTTCCCCAATGGAGATCCGGTTGATCCGAACACAACCGCCCAGATCGTGCAGTTCAACGTTGTGTCGCTAGTAGGAGCGGACACGACCGTTGATCCCGGCACCCTGCCGAACTTGCGCCCGTTTAACCCGATTGTCCGTTTGGAACAGGGACTGACACCACAAACGCCGGTCAGACGCTTGACCTTGAACGAGAACATGGGCCCAAACGGTCCGATTGAGGTACTTCTGAATAACTCCTCTTGGTCGGCGCCCGCCACCGAACTCCCGAGAGTGGGTTCGACGGAAGTGTGGGAAATTACGAACATGACGGCTGACTCGCACCCGATTCACCTGCATTTGGTGCAGTACCAGATTCTCAATCGGCAAGGGTATGATGACGTTGCATACATGGGGGTCTATAATGCCGCGTTCCCGGGCGGGGTCTATATTCCGAAGGCGGGCCCTCCGCCGGGCGGAAACCCTGATGTGACGCCGTTCCTTTCTCCTGGTCTGATAGCACCCGATGCCAACGAGCTGGGTTGGAAGGACACCATTCGGATGAACCCGCGTGAAGTGACGCGGGTTCTGGTCAGGTATGCGCCTCAGGATGCGCCGCTTTTTGGAAAAAAAGCGGCTCGCCCCGGGCTGAATTTATTTCCGTTCACGCCGTATCTCCCGAAGGGATCGATTGACCCGCTGTCGGGATTCCTCACCGGACCCGGATATGTTTGGCACTGTCACATCGTCGACCATGAAGATAACGAGATGATGCGACCGCTGCTTATTCAACCGTAGTTCAGTCTCGTCACGGGCATGCGGTGCCAGGGAACGTCTTGCGTGCGAAAAAGCCCCCGCTGCAATGCGGGGGCTTTTCTCTTTTCGAGCTTGGATTAGAAGCCCTTTTTCAACGAGCGGCCGGAGCTCCGACAACGCCGATCGCATTAATTTCGGCGACATTGGCCCAGGGGTTCCCGTTGATTTCCCTGAGGGCTCTCAACCGGATATACCTCCCCATCTTCGTCGGAAACGAGACGTTCTTTTCGGTAAGATCGGAAGCGAACGTTCCCGAGATGACCGCCCTGCCCCAGTCGGTCCCGTCGGCGCTCACATAAAATTCGTACTGAGCGATCGTGCCGTTCAGGATCAGCGGGTTTGCATCCTTCTTTGGCAGATAGCGGAACCCACTGAGCTGGTAATTCGCGCCGAGGTCAATTTGGATCTCGTGTGGAGGCGTGGGATTCGCGCCAGTATACTGCGTATGCCAGTACGTGGAGGGATTGCCATCAAATGCCGAGGCACCACCCTTGTTTCCGTCTTTAGGATCGACGCTCTCGAAACTATCGACGTATTTGAGTGCCCACCCGGCCTGTGAAATCGTCGCGGGACTCGGATTCGTCGCGGGTGTGCCGAGCAGGTTCAATTCCGCGATATTGGTCCATGGATTTCCGTTGATTTCCCTCAATGCCCGGAAACGGATATAACGCCCGGTTTTGGCTGAAAACGTGATTTGCTTTTCAGTCAGGTCCGAGGCCATTGTGCCGGTTGCAACTGGGCTGCCCCAGCTTCCGCCGGAACTGACGTAGAATTCATACTGCACGACGGTTCCGTTCATTATCAGCGGGTCCACGTCTTTCTTGGGCAGATATCGAAAGCCAGTCAGGCGATAATTTGCGCCAAGGTCAATTTGAATTTCGTGAGGAGGCGTGGGATTCGCGCCCGTATACTGCGTGTGCCAGTAGGTGGCGGGATTGCCATCGAAAGCCGATGCGCCGCCCTTGCTGCCGTCTTTCGGGTCCGCCGCTTCCACGCTGTCGACATAGAGCAATGTCCACCCGGCGCGCGGAACAAAGGTCGGAGTCGGTGTCGGTGTTGGAGTCGGTGTCGGTGTCGGTGTCGGTGCAACACCGGTTGTGCCCAGGGCATTCAACTCAGCGATCGCGGCCCAGGGATTTCCCTTTGCCTCCGAAAGGGCTCGCAACCGGATGTATCGTCCCGATTTCGCCGGGAACGTGACTGTCTTCTCGGCGAGATTCGCGGGGAACGTCCCGGCCGAAAGTGCCGTGCCCCAGTTTGTGCCGTCCGCGCTCACGTAGAACTCGTATTGAGCGATGAGCCCGTTCGTAATCGTTGGATTCACGGAATCCACTTTTGGCAAATACCGAAAACCCTTGATCACGTTGGTTCGACCCATGTCGATCTGGACCTCGTGAGGCATCGGGGCATTTCCGTTGGTATAGGCGGTGTGCCAATAGGTGGCCGGATTTCCGTCAATCGCGCTTTGTCCGGATTTATTGCCGTCTTTCGGGTCAATCGTTTCCACGCTATCCGTGTATTTAACTGACCAGCCTGAGTGAGAAATCGTGGCTGGAAGTTCGACAGGGAGCCCGATTACATTCAACTCGGCTATGAGCGTCCAAGGGTTGCCGTTGATTTCCGACAACGCCCTGAATCTTATGTATCGCCCGATTGTGGCCGGGAACGCGACCTGCTTTTCGGTCAGGTCTTTCGCGAAAGAGCCCTTCGAAACCGGGAGTCCCCAGTTGCTCTTATCGATGCTGACATAGAATTCATATTGGCCGATCGTGCCGTTCTGAATCCCGTCACTCAGAAGTCTTGGCAGGTATTTGAACCCGCTAAGTTCGTAAATCGTTCCGAGGTCGATCTGGATCTCGTGTGGGAGCGGAGCATAGCTCGGCGTGTACGCCGAGTGCCAGTACGTAGCGGGATTGCCGTCAAACGCATTTGCTCCCGAGCCGTTCATGCCGCCGCTTTCGGAAGAATCCGCGAAGACCAGTGACCAGCTTTCTTGCGGGATGACATCAGCGGTCGGTTGCGTTGTTTTGACCGACACCGCCGCACACTGGGCTGAAGCATTTCCCGCCGTATCGAAAGCCGCGACACGGTAGCTGTATGCGGTTGCGGCGGTCAATCCCGAATCGGTGTAGCTCGTTGAAAGAGCCGTTCCGACTTTCGAGCCGTCCCGATAAATGGTGTAGCCCGCGACTCCGACGTTGTCAGTCGATGGATTCCAGGACAGGCCGATCTTGCTGCCCGAAATCCCGGAGCCGATCAGACCGGCCGGAACACTTGGCGCCTGGGTATCGGGAGCCCGCGTCTGGACGGAAATTGCCGCGGATCTCGGGGACATATTTCCCGAGCTATCCGACGCGGAGACCTCGTATGAGTAGCGTGTGCCTGCCGCCAAGCCCGTGTCGCTGTAATTCGTGCTGATCGATGATCCGACCTTCACGCCGTTACGAAAAACACTGTAAGAAGCAACTCCAATGTTATCCGTCGAGGCCGTCCAGGAGAGATTGATCTGTGTTTCGGAAACCGCGGTTCCCGCCAAATTTGAAGGCGTGCTGGGTGACTGGGTGTCGGGCTGACCTTCGAATGCGCCGATATCCGGAGCCGCTCCGGTATAGGGCAGTCCCACGTTGATCCCTGCATCGATCAAGGGACTATCGGCAGAGAGGGTGTAGTACTGTTCCCAATCACCCGCTTTCCGGAATTTCGGGTCAATGCTCAGATTATTCCCGAAGACAGGGCTTGAGACTCCGCCATCCGAGATCCCGCCGGCGTTGAAGAAGTTATTATACCTTACGATCGGGCTCTTCACGTTTCCGGGCGAGCCTCCCTCGAATCTCACGGCAGGGCCGCCGTTCATGTTTTGGATCACGTTGTTCATGATCTTGAGATTCGTCAACGAGGATCCCGCCGCAACGATGATTCCCGCTTGCGGCTGGGAGATATCACTGATCACGTTATTGTAGATCTTGATATTGTCGACCGGAGTATAGAGCGGAACGCCCGGGAGAACAAGAATGCCCCGCCTGGGCATCTTTTCGATCACGTTGTTCCGGATTGTCACATCGAATACGCCTTCGTAGTTATACATGTGACCCGCGTTCCAGACGCTCACGGGATAACCGACGAAGTGATTGTTGTAATAATCCGCGTAGCTCGCCGAGAGCTCGTGTCCTTCACCCCAGGTTCCGGCCGCGCCGAAATCGACGAAGTTGTGGTGAAATTTCAGAGAAAGCGACCCGCCGTTTTTTCGGCCTGAAACGATCGAGAGATAGCCGCCGACAAAGCGGCTATTTGAGATCTCGCAATCGGTTTCAAGGTTCCAGAGTTCGATCGGGATCGGCTCGACGGTGTCCGGGGCCACTGTGATATCGGCGTTGCGGATCGTCAGGCGTTTCGTCCAGCCTGGATATGACTTGATGCCTTGGCCGAGCCCGCCCGAGGCTCTCCTTTCATCGATCACGATATTTTCGATCAGCATGTCCTCGACCGACTGGATCCAGATCGCGGCGCCGATTCCCGGGACCGGAGAGCAGCCCGTGAACGTTGAATTTCGGATCACGTAGCCTTTTGCGTAGGCAGGTGGCGGAACGGCCGGCCAGTCGCTATCCGCGTTCGTCCACCACTCGAGCCCTTGCATTTTCACTCCTTCATTCGCGATGGAACGAAAATTCATCTCCTCCACTTTGAAGTAGTTCCGGCCATTCACCGAAACCCCTACCCTCAATCTTTTCCCGTTTCCGTCAAGCGTGAAGCCGGAAACAGTCTGGCTGCCGTCGATAATCGGATAGGAGAGCGCGGAAACGTAAGCGCCCGCGAACGCGCTCGTGATGGTAACGACACTTCTTCCTTCACCCTTGATGTTCACCCCGGGGGCTAGGACGCACTGGCCGTTATCCGTATAGGTGCCGGCCCGGATGACGATGGTCGCTCCGTGAGAACTCACGCGGCTGCAAGCGTAAGACAAGGAGGCCCACGGGCGGGAGACTGATCCGTCATTGGAGTTGGAACCTGTCGTTGCGACGAAAAAAGTCAGCGGAGGGGCGATCGGCGCCACAGTCGGACTGGGTGCTGGGGCGGCGGGGCAGCCCGTTCCGACCACGTTCAATTCGGCGATGCTCGTCCAGGGGTTTCCGTTGATTTCACGAAGCGCCCTAAGTCGGATATACCGACCGCTCTTCGCCGTGAAGAACACGGACTTCTCGACCAACGTGGAATCGAAAGTTCCACTCGCGGCAGCGGCGCCCCAATTCGTGGTGCTGTCGCTGACATAAAACTCATACTGCGCGATTGAGCCGTTCTGGACTCCGTCCACCGCGCCTTTCGGTAAATAGGTGAAGCCGCTCAAGCTGCAGCTTGAGCCCAGGTCTATTTGGATTTCATGCGGGGGAAGCGGGCTTGCGCTGCTATAGTCGGTATGCCAATAGGTCGCTGAGTTGCCGTCGAAAGCGCTTGCGCCACCCTTCGCCCCATCTTTCTGATCGATCGTCTCGACGCTGTCCACGAAGACGAGTTTCCAGCCAGCCTGCGACAATTTATAAGAGCCATCCGCGGCCACGGCCATTTGTGCTTCGCGGCTCAAACTGGGCGAGGAGGCGTGCTTTTCCTTGAATGTTCTGCCACAGCCCGGCAAGGCCAGTGTGACGGCAATAATAATTCCAAAGGTCCCCGAAATGGGCCGAATCCAATTTCCACGAATTGTTTTCATGTGATCCCCCGAACCAGCGGTCGTCCAAGACGGGCCGCTTTAGCAGCTAAAAAATCCCCTAATTGAAGGATAGAGTCGCCGACCAAATAGCTCAAGAAATCAATGGTGAGTCGGCTTAACTATTTTCTAGTGCGGCAATTTCGCTGTCTATTCTTAGAGTTCCTGGACGCCGTCAGGTTGAGCGGGGCAGCGAGTGTGAGATGTGTCTCTGGATGCTTAACCTTAGTACGGACTGAACCTGTGATCGGTTTTGCGGAGCACTTTCGCCTCGTCGATCGCCTTTCGAAGTTCAGGATCGTTTCGCATTTGGTAATAGATTTTTTTCAAAAATACCTGAACCGCGGCCGGATCAAGGACCTCGCGATATCCGTCGTTCAGCAGAACGGACCCATCCTTGAGATCAAACTCGTGAACAACTCCTTTATGCTCCCAGCTTATTTTCGGTGCAGGACGTGTCGCTCGGCGAACGAGCACCACCGGCACTCCAAGCCTTTCATAAATTCGGCTTTCTCGCGGGTTTGATCGTGTGGGCCCATAAAGTGTCCGTGCGTCTTCGGGTTTGACTTTCAATAGTGCCGCGACACTTTGGCTGGGATAATCGGCCTCAGCGCGATCTGAAACGTAATATGTGAAGTCACGCACGGCGCGGTTGTGGCCCTCCAGATCCGCGTATCCGTAATCACGAATATAGTCGCGCGCCGGAATCGGTCGAACACGCAGGGTCTGGAGAATTTTTTGGTTGTTGAGGGACGTAACCCCGAGTGTGTTCATCAACAGTTCAGTTTCCGTGTTCGGGAAAATGAACATCTTCTTGAGATAGTCCTGAAGGGGTAGAACGCGTTGTACCCCGTGAAAGTCGAGATCGAGAACTTTTCCCTCGTACTCGAGAACGGCATGAAAGGCCCAGGGGTAAGGACCTTTGCGCGTGCGCAGCGCGCGAAGGCCCGTTTCGGGCGCAATCACGTAAAGGACGCGGGCACGATCGAGATTAAAGCCGGGAATTTCGGCTTCGAGGCGGTTCGCAAGCCGAAGGACATTATCGTAGCAAAAATTTGATTTACACACTTTCTTGTCTGCGGCCAAGGCGCGAATCTGAGTTTCCAGACACGAAGCCGGGGCGCCGAACGCGCTAGCGGCGGCGTGGGCCAGACAAACGAGTGCGGCCCCGACACGAACAAGGCGGGCGTGCCATCCGACCCAATATCGAAAACAATCTAAATGCATGGGTATTCTTTCCCTATGAAACAGATCGGCAACTCTATTGGTTTGGTTTAGTTGGTCAGCTGCGCCGAAAAGCGGCTCGAGAAAGTCTTTGAATGTATTCGCGAATGTCCTTTGGCCAACTTGCGATCAATGATCCGAAAAGAGGGCGGTCTTTCGCATAAAGTGCTCTTAGGGCCTCTTCATAATGTGGCAGATTACCGGCCATGACTGTCATAAATTTGTACGTCGATTCTTGCGCTTGGCGGACCTTGTCTTGAGGCTCGTTCTTCTTCTTCGCTTCTTCAACAAGCTTTCGCAAAGTGACGGAGGCCCCCCCGGGCTGAAGCGCAAGCCAATCCCAATGACGGGGCAACAAGCTGATTTCGCGCGAAACGACGCCGAGTTTGGGTCGTCCCGGACCTGGCGCTTTTTCCACGACAGCCGTCGTTTCCTCGAGTCGCTTCAGAACGGCCTCGGGAGAGCCGCGCAGATCAAGTTCGACCTGCGCGGAGGTCTCGTCATCAAAAATCAGGACGGTTTCGTTTCGACCTTTTAGGAGTTCCCGTTTCACGCGCAAGGCGACGTCAAAGACGTTGCCGGACGCGATCCGTTTTTGGTTTAAAAACGCGGTACAGCTGCGATTTTGGGTGGGCTTCATGAAAATAATATTACCCGGGTTAAATTGCTTTGTCAATATCACCCGGGTAATATTCGTTTCCGGGCGTCACTCCCCTTTTACGATCGTGCAGACTTTCCCATAGAGGAACAGCACGTTCTTGAAGTCATAGTCGATCGAAGAGACCCGCGTTATGCCGCCCGCCTTTTTCGCGGCATCAATCGAGCTGTCGCCGGTACCGACGACTCCGAGGATGTTTTCGGAACAGGCCTGGCCAGTTTTCGTCGCGGCAACCTCTGCTGTCGCCATTCCGGATTCTCGAAAATTGGAAACGAGCGCGGGACCCGTCTTCGTGTAAGCGCCGGTGCTCGCGCAGCCGGATAGAACGAGAGTCAGGAAGACCCCTGATATCAAATTTTTCATAATATTCTCCTCTTTGGATTCGTTGGGATTCGTTGGATTTGGACGAAACTATACCTCCAAGCAGCGCGAATTCAAAAGCTCAGAAATGCGCGAGGGAATTATAGTCACGCGAAGTGAATGGCGATTTCGAGGACCCTTGAAATCTGGAATATTCGAGTCATGATTGTATGACAGGAAGTTCTGAATGTATTCAACAGGACCATTCCAATCTTTCTTAATATTTGCGAGCCTCGCCCTGCTCCTCGGCGTGGACAGCGCGGGACCGATGTCTGCGTTCGGTGATGACTGGAACAGGGGGCGCTCTGTTCAGTATGGCCTCGAAGACTACAAGCGGGTCTGTTGGCAAGAAGCGCGAGGCTTCGTTGAGAAGCATGGCTGCGAGTGGGTCAAGGCTTCCGAGATCGACCGCTATATCGCGCGCAAGAAACTGGACGGGCGATCGTTTCCGCGGGTTAAGTCCGCTGAGTTTGAAATTTCGCTAGATACCTTTCGCTTTGTCGAGGAGTGTGAGAGCGGCTTCGCGAAGAGACTGCAAGCGGCTCTGCGCGGCAATTTCAAGGGTTGCACGAAGACCGCCATTTCGAAAAAAGCCATTCTGAGCCGCCTTTCGCGAGGGGAGGATTCCGATCGAGCCGTGAACGACTCCCAGCGGTGGAAGCATATTCCGGAGCACGCGCCGGAGCTCTCCATTGAAGCTGCAACCGACACAAACGAAAACACCGTCGTCGTTAGGGCGGACTGATCTGAACAATCCCAAGTTGACAGAAGGGGACGTGGCACTTACACCTGATCTCATCTCAAGGTGTGTTCAACGTACACCTGTAAGGCAGCTGTAAGGGGAATTTTATGAAAATCGGGGCTCGCTTGATCACAGGAACCGGCTTTATCGCGCTCATTTGGGCGTCTCACATCGGCGCGTTCGCCGCTCCCGTGGATGTGCAAATTCCATCTCAAATCGGAAACGAGGTGATCTACCAGATTCTGACGGATCGCTTCGAGGACGGGAATCCATCAAATAACTGCGGGAAGAACGACTCCGGCCTGGACGCCCAACAACAATTGCTGGATCAACAGACTTGCGATCCACAGAAGAAGGATTGGAACCGTTACTGGGGCGGTGATTTCGAGGGGATCGAAAAACGTTTGAGTTATCTTCGAAATCTCGGGGTCACCCGCATCTGGATCAGCCCGATTATCGAAAACGCGCGCGGATTCGCTTCAGGCGACGGCACGCTCAAGACTGCATATCATGGGTTCTGGGGGCGAGACTGGTTCAGGCTGAATGAACACTGGACGAACAAGGGCCGCGATGATCTTGACTCCTTGAAACGGTTGATTGCCGCCGCCCAGGCCAGCGGAATCGGCGTTATCGTCGACACGGTTGCGAATCACTCGAGCCCGGCGGGGGATGCGGAGTACGGCGCTGTTTACGATTCGGGTTCTTTCGTGGCCAGCAGCGTAAAGAACGAAAGCGGCTGGTTTCGTCCCTACCCCGCCATTCGCTGGGAACTGGCCGAGGCGCCGGTCCAGGATAAAGAAAAAATGGCTTTTTTAAGGCAATATCTTTTTCAACACGAGCTCAGAGCAGGAAAAAAATCCGTCGATGATTTTGGGCAATTTCAGAATGTTTCACCGAAGGAACTCCAGAGCTTCATGCTTCAGAAATACATGCTGGCCGACCTCGCGGACTTCGACCAGGGGAAGCAGGAAGTCGCGGAATATCTTGAGCGAGCGCATGCCTGGCCGGTCAAAATGGGAGTTGTCGGATATCGGATCGATACCGTTCGTCATATTTCGCTCGACTATTGGAAAAAATTTGTGACTCAACTCAGAAACGTCAAACCCGACGTGGTCCTGGTGGGAGAGTGGTTCGGCGGCGGTCCGATGAATGCGGATTCCATGGATTTTGTCGAAAAAACCGGAATCACGATTTTCGACTTCAACCTGAGAGGAAAATTTGAAGACCTCTTCCTCAAAAAAGCCGGCCTGAAGGATTTCGGAAGCTTCCTGCAATCCAGTATTGATCCGTTGACCGGAAAAGACAGGGCCGAAAATCTCGTGACGTTCGTGGACAACCATGACTTGCCCCGAATGCAGTCTCTCGGTGCCTCGAACGGTGATGTCCTTGAGCTCTTGAAGCTTCTGTTCGCGGTTCGTGGCGTTCCGTGCGTGTATTACGGACTCGAAAATTTTCTTCACACGAAGACGGGCGGGGGCCGAGACCCCTACAATAGGGATTGGATGACTTTCCCTCAGGAATCCGCATCACCGGGTCAGCGCGTTCTCAAGGCACTGAGCGGTTACCGGAAAGCACATTCCGAGCTTCGGTTCGGGAAAACGAAGCTGGTCACGGCAGACGATCGCAGTTTGATTATCGAACGCGAATCAGAAGCCGGAAAGACCCGGATCCTTGTACAGGATTCCAAATTGGGACGGGCTGTTCCGAGGGCTCTGAAGGGCTGGCGCGAAACGCCGCTTCCCTCATCCAAGGGCAGTCGTTGGACAGTGCGCTACTATAGCCCCCCGGCTGAGGCCGGGCGATAATCCTCAGGCCTCGTAGTTGGCCCACTTTTTCGCAAGCTGACTGTAAATCATCATGCCGATCGCAGCCACCACTCCGATTGCCGTGAACAGGTACCAAAGTTTGTAAGGATGGTAAGTGTTCCAAAGCAGGGTTGTGACCTCGACGGGCGATTTCCCGAGTGTCGTCTGCAAAACCGAAATCGCGTCGGTTCTCTTGATCTTGTCCACCGCGTCCGCCGCCATTCCCACGTTCTCCCGAAGATAACGAAGCGCCAGAAACGCTTTGTCGCCGAGGGTGTCGTAAATTTTTCCGCCCATATAGGAGCCGTAAGCCCAGCCGATCGCCATCGGCATGTTCGCGTAGCCGAGGTAAAGGGCCTTTTTTCCGGGCGGTGCGATGATCGCGAGATATTCGTTCATCTTGGGGCTGGAGATCATTTCTCCGAACGAGAACAGGAAAATCCCGAAAAGGCACATCGCGCCGGACATTGTATACCCCGACACCACGAGTCCGAGCGCCGCAAGCAAAATTCCAAGCACGATCGAGGTCAGTCGCCGGATACGCGCCACCAGAGCGGCAACTGGAATCATGAAAACGACGATCAGGCCGGGATTAAGGTTGATCAGCCACTCCTGTTTGATCTGGAGTCCCCGCGCGGTTTCGGCGACCATCATGCCCGCGTTGAGACCGAGCGCCGCGACGATTCCCGAGGTGTCCACCCAGTCCTCTATGAAATTTGGAAGCATATCCCAGAGCTGATTCAGCATCAGCCAGAAGCCGGACATGATGCCGATAAAAAGGAGAAGCCTCGGACGGAAAAACTCGACCATCGTCAGCTTGATGACTTCCCAGGGACTCCCCCTCACCCCGCCACCCGAGTCGACTTCCTTGTAGGTGAACAGGGAGATGTAGTTGAGGGAAACGATGATCGCGCAACCGTAAAAAACGTGAGGCCAAGATAGCGCGTGAAGAAATCCGGCAAGCGGTGGGCCGAGGAAACCGCCGATATTCACGACCTGGTAAAAGAAGCCCCAGCCAACGGAAGAGTTGTTGCGGTTCAAGCCTTGAACGAGCGTACCCTGCACGCCCGGCTTGAAAATCGCCGTTCCGGCGGCGAGGGTGAGACACCCGACGAGGAACATCCCGAATTCCCTCTGTGTCGCCATGAGGATGTAGCCAACGATTTTCAGGGTGATGGAAGCCGCGATGGTCTTTTTATAGCCATAGCGATCGGCGAAGCCCCCCGTGAAAATGGGGAGCAGACACTGCATCAGCGCCCACCAGGCGAAGATGGTCCCCTTTTGGGTGTGCGTGAAGTGCAGTCCGGCGGGGTCTTCGGCACTCGCGATGTAAATCGGGATGACAACCCGGACGCCGTAATAGGCCAATCGCTCGAGCATCTCCATGATGTTCGCCACCCAAAAGGGACGAGTGAAGCTTCGTACCTGGTCCATGAAGGGAACGGGGCGCTCGGCTTGAACGGAAATTGAGTTGCTGCTTGTGCTCACGGGTTCCTCCTGAAAGACTCCCTGAAAGAAGGTCCGTTTCAGCTTACGGCAGGTTCGGCGTTTATACAAAAATTTATCGGCCGCGCCCAGGTCGGAACGGCTCTTGCTCCGTCGGAGTCATTTTTCAAAATGATTGTCGCGGGAGGCAAACGGTGATCGAGAAGTACTTGTACAAGATGTGGCTCGCTTTCGGAATTGTTCAGATGATGGTCCTTATCGGCGCTGGTTTGGCGTATTCGGATGACACGCTTTTTTCGGGCGGCCCGGATGAGCAGAGTTCGTCCGACGATGCCGCATATCCCGTGCGAATTTCGCGAGCCCTTTTCGAAGAACCGTTAACCGCCAAGTTGACGGTGAAGACCGCGGACGAGCAAGGGGGCGCTCTTGAGTACGCGAGCAGTGTTTCGTGGCAGGAGAACCCACCCACTGCGCCGGGGCCGACCGGCCCGTATCTCGCCGATTACCGCGATTTCGAGGGTTGCGCGCGGTTCGAGGGCCTGGAGTCAGCCAGACTATGTTTCACGATCATGCCCGACGTCTCGTCGGTTGATCTGAAGGAAGGGAGAATGAACCTGATCGGCCTCGAGCGCCTTCCAGATTGCACGGGGGAGTTACGCAATCTGCGATTCGTGAAAGGCGATCGACTGGAACGGGGCTTGGTCGTGACCTACTCGGCTCTTAAAATCCCCGCACCAGGCTGCCGGGACGAAAGGGGACCAGGGCGCGGTGCTCAGCCAGCCTTCGTGGAAATCCAGATTGAACGATCTTGAGGGGGCGTCGGATTTGCAGCCTTGGCGGGTAACGAGGTGGCTATGGATTCCAGGAAAAGAAGGGACATCCCAGAACGGCTTAACCCGGGCGATCCCGAACCCCTCGAGGGAAGCCCAGGCTCGATCGAGCAGCAGCTCGACATGTCAGAAACGGGTGAATTGAGGGGCGACGAGATCCTTCACAGTCATGGGAATCTCCCGAGCGAGGATCCGGACCTGGAGGATCCAAATGAAATGCTGACGAACTTCCATTTCGACATGGCTGAGGAAGGTCGGGAGGGCGACGAAATGAGCGGAGACGATCATTCCTCCGGGCTTCAGGGAGGAGAGCGGGAAATGGAGAACCAGGACCACATCGCATCCGGTCTCCCTGGCGACGAGGATTAGCCTGGAATCTTCTTCCTAAAGCTGGCACCATCAGCAGCATGACTGGTAATCCTACACAAGTATATTTCAGGCCAGGGCAGTTCCTCTTTCGCGAAGGCGAACCATCCAGTTGCATGTTTCTCATAAAGAAGGGAACTGTTTCCGTTCGCAAAATGAAAGGTGCGGCGTTCGTCGAGATCGCGCGAGTTTACTCGAATGAAGTCATCGGCGAGTTATCGTTTTTTGATCGGTTGCCGAGGAGCGCGGCGGGAGTGGCGCTGACCGAGGTGGAAGCGCTGGAGATCAAGTTCGAGTCCCTCGATAGAATTTATGCGACCGTTCCCGATTACCTGAAGACAATTATTTCGTGCATCGCGGATCGGCTGCGCCGAGCCGACGATACGATCAAGCGGCTGCAGAAGGAAGTTGTCAAGGAAGCCGACAGTACCAGTGGCACGAAAGACGAGCCGTCCGTATCGGATGTCCTTGCCTTGACGGCTGCGGTTGATTCGCGAGGGAAACCAAAATCAGATTCAAAAGAATCCAAGAAGCAGGCGCCCGGGCCAAAGGATTCAAAGAATGTCGGGTCAGAGTCGGACGCCGAATCAGAGTCGAGCGAAAAACCAGAATCGTGATTTGAACCATGTTGAGCGGCGCTCTCGGGCTCGTGCCCAATATCGTCCATGGATTCGGAACTCGCGAAAATCCTTTTCCTGAAGAAATCAAACCGTACCGCGGATCTCTGGCGCGTTTGCGCCAGGTTCATGGAATCAATGTCATCGAGGCGAGGGCGCCCGGAGAAGATTTGAGCGATGGGGATGCGGCTTTCACACGCGTCAAACTGCTCCCCGTGGGCGTGTACACTGCGGACTGTGTTCCCGTTCTCCTGGCCAGAAAAGACGGTGCGGCTGTAGCCGCCGTTCACGCGGGGTGGCGGGGTACCCGGGCGCGAATACTTCGCCAGGTTTGGAATCGAATCTCCACCTCCCTTCAAAGTGGTCCGGAAGACCCGAAAAACTGGGTTGCGGCGATTGGGCCGGCAATAGGACCTTGCTGCTACGAGGTAGGAAAGGACTTGGCGGAGGAATTCGAACGCGAATTCAGTGAATTTTCGCGAATCGCCGTACCCTCCTCGTGTATTCTGGACCTGCCCGCGATAAACGCCGAGGAGCTCAAGGCTCTCGGGTTTGGCTCCGTTGACCTTTTTCGTGCATGTACGCGTTGCGCGGGGAATGATTTCGGGCACATGTTTCATAGCCACCGGCGCGAACGGGATGGATCCAGACAGTGGTCCGGGATCGTGATTTTGTGATTTCCCGCGCGTAGTTAAAGACGAGGCTCGGTTGTCCCGTACGGAGCCAACGCCTCGAGGAGCGTCTTGAACTCCGAGGGCGGTGCTGCCTCAAATCGCAAGCGCTTGCCGGTGATCGGATGATCGAATCCAAGAACTCGGGCGTGAAGAGCCTGTCCAGGCAATGCCGTTACGGCTGACTGGACTTCGGGCGGAAGCGATATCCACTTTGCTTGCTTTTGCGTGGGTGTCCCGTAGGTGGGGTCTCCCAGCAAGGAACACCCGAGCGCCGTCAAATGAACCCTGACTTGATGGGTGCGGCCGGTTTCCAGCCGCGCTTCCATCCAGCTTGCGAACGGATTGGCCTTGGAGTCTTTGTAAACGTCGATCAAACGGTAATGGGTGACGGCACGTCGCCCGGCTTTCACTTGCGTCGACATCTTCTTGCGGTCCTTTGGATTCCTTCCGATGAGCGTATCCACTGTGCCTTCGAGCTGCCGCGGGGCCGCATAGCAGAGCGCCCAGTAAGCGCGCTCGATGTTATGGCGGGAAAATGCTTCAACCAAATGCCTATGAGCAAGGTCCGTCTTGGTGATCACCAGCGCCCCGCTCGTGTCCTTGTCAATCCGATGCACGATCCCCGGCCTCAGCACACCGCCGATACCGCTTAAATCTTTGACGTGGTGAAGGAGCGCGTGAACAAGTGTGCCCTGCGTTTGCGTTGCCGATGGGTGAACGGTCAAGCCGGGGGGCTTGTTCAGAACGAGAATCTGTTCGTCTTCGAAAAGAATTTCCAAGGCACGGTTCTCGGGCGTGAGCGCAAGCGGTTTCGGGGCCGGAAACTCGATGATTACCCGCGACCCGCCGCGAAGCTTGGTCTTAGATTCGATCGACTTACCGTCGACCGTCACCCCGCCCTCCTCGATCAGCCGCTGGAGCTGGCTCCGCGAAAACGAAATCGGGGCATCAGCAGGTTCGAGGCGGCCCTCACCCGACGCCATTGCCCGCGGTATCAGGCGGTCGGCCCGGTCATTCGCAAACTCCGAATTCATAGGGATATCCCAGTACCATCGCATGGCGCATTCAGGAATGTTGGTCGGGACGCGAAAGATAGTAGCGCGCGAGGTAAGCCGGCGCGACCCGCTCCGGCGGAAGCCGCAGGATTTTCGAGATTTGCGTGACGAAACCGCGCAGAAAAACTGCAGCCGGTAACTTCGAGAAGTTTTCCGCCTCGATCGCGACCAGATAGGATTTGGATATCTTTGTTACCGTTGACATCTCTTCGACAGAAATGCGGCGCGACTCACGAATCCTGCGGAGAAGGCTTCCGCGCCACTCTATTTCGCGCGCGAGTTCTTCGGTTGAAATCGGCTCGACCACGGGCGTCTGGGAAGCTTGTAGTTCCTGAGGCAGCCGGGTGCGCTCGTATTCGACGGTGCTTTCCCGGGATCCTGGCTCCAGGCGGGCGCCCGGCCCCGAATTTTCGCTGAACGCGGAAGTTTCGACGTTGAAGTCGGTCGCCGGCGGAACCAAAATGTCTTCGCTTGTCAAAACCTCCATCGGCGGAACACGGTCAATTGAGACAATGTCATTCGCGTCGCCTTCGTTCGGGTAGGAGTCGTCCATGACCAGAAGTCCGTGGCATCGGTCATACTCCTTTCGTTTTTCAGTATTCGAGAGCACGCCGTAGGCTTCCTCGATTTGTTCGAGAATCTCTTCCCGTTCCTGGGGATTGATCAGGGTGTAAAGCGCCACACTGTCCTTGTTATAGGTTGTTTTCGCGCGGAGGTAGGCGTCTTTGATTTCCTTCTCGGAGGCGCCGGGCGTAAGATCGAGAACGTCGTAGTAGTTGCTTTGTTCTCCGAGATTCATTTGATTCCCATAAGTGAATCGTTTCTCTGGTGCCCGTAGTGCTTAATCAGCTCGTGTGAGACCCGCTCAAGGCTGGAAACAAGTCGGGAGTTCGGGAACTCAAGCATCAATGGGCGTTTTCTTCTGATCGACTGCCAAACGGCGCTGTCGTAGTCAAGATATCCGATGTAGTCCATTTCTATTCCGAAGTACTTCTTGCATACGGTTTTAACGGAATATCCGATATCGATATCGGTTTGAGTGCGGGCCTGATTGACGATCAGCTTCGGACGAAATTTTCCGATTTCGAGTTTTAGGTTAATGCCGCACTCCGGGCTCGCCTTGTTGACTTCCCGAAAGAGGTCCGAGGGAGACCTGATCCCAAGCGGATTATTCGAGTCCATCGCCATATCGACGAGGTGGCGGACCTCGCTCAGCCGATGCGATTGTCGCAAAAACCTGTAATAGGCGCTTCTGATGAAGCGGTATGCGTTTTCGATCGAGGTTGGTTCCGGCAGGAGCGTGACAATGCCGATATCGCTGAACAGAAAAAAATCGACGGTATTGAATGTCGTCCCGGCGCCGAGATCGAAAACAAGATAGTCGGCCTTGAGCGCCAGCATGGCCTCCAGAAGTCTCGCCTTCTGGCTCACTGAAATATTCGCGACCCCAACGGCGTCGTGTGCGCCGCTGATTATCTCGAGATTGGCGATTCCGCTCGGGATGAGGCAGCTTTCGAGGGAGTTAACACGAGATGAAAAGAAGTCACTCAACGTGTGCCTGGGAAGATCCATGCCGAGCGTTGTGTGGAGGTTTGCTCCTCCCAAATCGAGATCAACGGCGATGACTTTGTTTCCAAGGCGTGAGGCACTGATGGCCAGGCTGGAGGCGATCAGGCTTTTTCCAATCCCGCCCTTGCCACCGCCGATCGCCCAAACCTGTTTGATGTGGCGATACGCTGGGGTTGTAATCAGGTCGAAAGGATTTATCTGGGAATCGGGCGATGTTCGCTCTTTATCCGAAACGAGCGAGTCGGAGAGCGGAAACCACCCCGCATTTGGGTCGCCAAATGGGGGCAGAGTCTTCTTGACACTTCCATCCATGGACCGTCCTGACCGTTCTGCGCATCCTGCGCGGCAATGCAAGCACATGCTTGCACGCTCATTAATAGGATTTGCCGGACTGGAGGGACTGTCAATTAAAATCGAACCCGAAATGCCGCGGCGCACCACGACCGCGTACCGAGCTACGCGCTGTCGTCGGTGTTTGCGTACACGTTTGCCCAAGTAAAGCGAAAAACTCTGAATTAAAAACCCACCCAACGCGACGCAGTAAAAATATGGCGACTAAGATCTTGTAATTAGAAAGGAATTTCGATGAATTATTTGCCGTAATAGGCATCGAAAGTAAGCTGATGTGGCATCTCCGTTGCTTAGTTGTCTACTACGGAAATCATAACTATGAAGCGGATCGCACAAAACAAATCGCGCGTGGCATTCCCGGAGCTGGACCAATCACTGAATGAAGTGGGGGCGCTGCCCAGGCTGCATCTCAGGAGCGAGCTCCACATCGTTCGCAAGATTTGGCATCTGACGATGGGGTCCTTGATCGCGTTTATTTATCTTTTGTCCGGCATGTCTTCTACGGCGGGTATGACGATCATCGGCTCTCTTCTTGCGATTTCACTCATCGTCGAAACCGCGCGCCTTCGGATCCCTGCCCTGAACAGGCGAGTTTTAAAAATATGGGCTCCTTTCATGCGGGCACATGAGTGTTCCGGACCCAGCGCAGTTCCGCCGTACCTTCTGTCGACGCTGATTGCGATCGCGATTTTTCCAAAACCGGTAGCGGTGCTCAGCATTCTTTATCTCGCGTATGGTGACCCGATTGCCTCTCTGTTTGGCATTCTGTACGGCGATCGCAGCATTCGCCTGCCTGGCGGAAAGTCTTTGATCGGGACCGCCGCGGGTACGATCACGTGTATCTTGGTGAGTTTTGCTTTCCTGAAAATGCTGTCCTTCCCCGATTCGTCCATTCTCGCAATCAGTGTCTTAGGCGGCTTGGCTGGTGGGACGGCGGAGCTGATGCCCATCGATGTCGACGATAACCTCTCGATTCCGGTGATCTCGGGATTCGTTCTTTGGCTTACCTTCATTCTGTTTGGGTTTTAACCAAAATCAACCAAAACGGTTTAGCCAACTATAACTTTCACAGCTGACGAAAATTTCGACAGCAAATTTTGGCACCCTGCCCATAGTGTGCGAAATATAAAGAGAAAACAACCAGACGGGCTGGTACGCTCATTGCTCCTTAATAGTCCAGGAAGAGGTCGGGGAACATGTTTCTCAGGTTGATCATCATCACCGCCGCGTTGTTTCTGCCGTTCTCAATCGGCCTTGCAGCAACGTCGAAAAGTTACAAAGGCATTCAGCCACGCTGGGTGCAGGCCCCCATTTCCACACTGAATCCCAACGCCTCGTTTCTTGCTGATCTGGATCGGGACTCGAGCAATGCCGCCAGTTTTCAGAATGAAATTCTTGATCCTGCGCGGGTTCCTGAAATCAAACAAAATTATCGGGACATGGTGCGGGACTTCGAGATGAGACAGCGGTATGGATTGACTGATCCGCAAACTGAGCAAAGCCATGCCGGTCAGGTAAATGAGTTCGGTAAAGGTTTTTTAAGCGAATTCAAACGCATTCAGCGAAACAAAAGCATCGGCTCAGTTCGCGCGGCGGCAAAAAGGGACGAGAATCTCACAAAGCCGTTACCAAAGGCGGTCATCGGCGCGCTCGTGATCGCCTGCACCGGAGAAGCCGTTGACCTTGTGACGGGGGACGAAACCAAACTGACCGCCCGGACTAATCTGCCGGAGGGGAGCGGCCAACTGGCCGTGGCCTCCTCGATCGTAAACGGCTCATTCGAAATCGCCAACAGATCCTCGGAACGATATCGCCTCTCGGTGGGCCGTGGAATTCCCGGTCTCGATATCAGTAGCGGGCTTTCTTATGGCGCGAGTTCGAACACCGTGAGCGCGTCGCTCAGCAAGCCGATTTCGAATCATCTGACCGCGGTGTTGGATTCAAGTCGCTCCATGACTGACAAAACCCGTGGCCCGGACGGGACGGTCAGATTGCTTTACGGAATCAATTTCTAGACTAGCCGCGATCGAATTCCACGATTGTAGCGCCCGCCCCGCCGAGTCCAACGCCACCATCACGAAATTCTTTGACGTAAGGCAATGAGCGAAGAAGTTTACGTGCTCCCTCCCGAAGCGCACCTGTCCCGAGCCCATGGATGATCGTGACTTCTGCGAGCGCACCGCTTCTGAATGCCTGATCCAGGTATTGTTCCAGTGCGGCCATGGCCTCGTCGAGGCGTTGCCCGCGAAGGTCAAGTTGCGAACTGGGTGCGGGGGGAACGTGAACTTGTGCCTCTCTCCTTTGCTGTACTTGTTTCGCGGACTCCAGTTGCGCCAGCTCGGACTTGAGCAACGGCTCGATCTCCTGCATTGAGAGCGAAATCTGAATCGTGCCCATCGCGACTTTGGCGCGATTCCCGGAAAGTTCCAGGATTGTTCCGGTACTTTTCCACTTCGGAACGCGAACAGGTGCGCCAACCGCGAGTCGTGACTGCTCTGCTGCGGCTATTTCGGGCTCCTTCCGTTTAGCGAGCGCATCGGCAATTTCAGGCGCCTCTTCACTTAGTGCTGTTTCGATGCGCGTGGCCGCGTCCGAGAGACTTTCCTCAAGCCGCGTTCGGGCGCTCTCGACCTCCTGTCGCGTTCTCAGTTCGGCGAGCTTTTTTACGGAAATCCGTGCTTCGTCCTGTGCCTGATCTATGATTCTTCGCAAGCGCTGCCGAGTGCGCTCAAGCATGTCGTTTGCGGCGGCTTCGGTGCGTTCGGTCCATTCTTTCTTGAGCCGCTCTGCCTCTTCCCGGAGCGCCACGGTCTGTTTTCTCGCCCGCGCCGCCTCGAGGCTGTCGCTCTCGAGCTTGCTCAGCAGACGTTCGAATTCCTGGTGTTCGCTGGAAAGATAAGACCTTGCCAAGGTGAGCAGGTCGGCGGGCATGCCGAGGCGTTCGGCGGTCTCGAGCGCCCGTGAGCGCCCCGGCATACCGAGCGCGAGCGCGAAGGTGGGGGTTCGGGAGGTTTCATCGAATTCCATGCTGCCGTTCAGAATGCGCAGATCAGAAACGGCCATCGCCTTGAGCTGCGGGTCGTGGGTTGTGGTAATCACGACCGCACCGCGGGACATTACGGTTTCGAGAAAGGCACGTCCAAGCGCGGCGCCCTCTTCCGGGTCGGTCGCGGTATTGAGTTCATCAATGAGCACGAGACTCTGTGGGGTCATTTGCTCAAGAATCTCTTTGAAGCGCAGAATGTGGCCGGAAAAACTCGAAAGATGATCTTCGATGGATTGCGGGTCTCCCAGGTCGGCAAAAAAGGAATCGAAGAACGGGATGGAAATGTGATCGGTTCCTGGAAAGGGGAATCCTGTTCGCGCGCAGAGTCCCGCCAGTCCGATCGTTTTCAGGAGAACGGTTTTGCCGCCGGTATTCGGCCCGGTGATCAAAAAAGCCCGCGAGGGGGGACCAAAATCAATATTGTTTCTGATAACGGAATCCGGGGACATCGATCGCCAGAGCAGCGGGTGAGCTGTTTGGGGCAGGAGCAGCGATCGTTCTTCCGTCACATGAACTGGTTTGCCGGAATAATGGAGCCCCGCCCGAGCTCGCGCCTGAACCGCATCCCAATGCGATACAATCGAGACGGACAGTCGAATCTCAGCGCAAAAAGGGTGAAGCAGTTTCGAAGTTGCATCGAGAATGGCGAAGACTTCCTGAATCAAGTCGTTTTGCCTTTGGCGAAGGCGATTGTTGAGCGGCGATATTTCTTTCGGTTCAACGAAAACGGTCTGCCGGCTTACCGAGGCCTCATAGATAATTCCCTCGACCTCACTTTGAGCTGAAATTTTGACCGGGATCACGTAGCGACCGTCTCGAACATCTGTGTAGGTGTCCTGAAGCACCCCTTTTTGGGCGAAACTACGCACAAGATGATCAAGAGTCGTGTCTATCTCCCGCTTGAGGGCGCGAATTTCGGAATGGAGAGAGGCAAGTTTCGGAGAGGCTCTCTCGGAAAGTTCCCCGTCCGGCGTGAGGATTTTCTCGATGATACGCAGTGGCTCGAAAGGATCCGGAAGGTTATGGAGCGCTTTCTTGAAGAGATCCCCCGGGATTTCATCGCGGGGAACTTGTGACCAGGAATCGAGAGCGTAAAGCCATCGCCGCAAAAACGCGAGTTCGGTGACATCGAGAACGGCTCCCCTTTCAAGATTCGTCAGTAACTCGTGCGGGTCGGCCAAATCCGCAAGGGGGCCCCAAAGGGCATCCTTGTTCAAAACGGCCGCGGCTTCCTGGGTTTCGTGTTGGCGGAGATTCGCGGTGTTCAGGTCGGGCGCCCAGTTTTCGGGAAAGCCAAGCCCGCGAACGAGCAGCTTTCCGGGCAGAGACCGCGCTTCGTCTTCGGCAAAGGACAGGAATCGCTTCCACTCGAGGGCGTCGGCGGCTCTGTTCTGCCATGTTTCCCTTTCCATGCTGAAGACTACTATCACAGAGTGGCCGCCCGGTCATGTCCGGCGCCGTTCCCGGGCCGCGGTCGCCGGATTGACAGCCAAGCTGATCTGTCGCATTGTCCTCGTGATGGACATCGCCCCGGAGCAGCATCGGAGCACTTTTGGAAGCAATCCCGGCAATCCCGCCGAGCTTCTGAGGTTTTTCGAAAGCGCCAATCTGGCTCACTTCGACGGTTTCCTGGAGGTCCCGCAGCTTCAATGGAATGGGAGGCTACGCTCGTGCGCGGGACGTTTCATTCCGGGGAGCCGAAAATTTCTTCGAGCCGTCCCATCGATTATCGAGATCGCGTCGTATTTGCGCAATGAGCCGAATGCGGATGCCCTGATTCTCGACACGATGGCGCATGAGATGATCCATTACTGGCTTTGGGTGAGAAGGCAGCCATTTGGGCACACAGCCGCGTTTATGGCCAAGATGCGTGAGATGGGAGTCAGCCGTTATAATCCCGCGCCGAGACCGCGACCGTTTCGGTATCTCTATTGTTGCGCGGTTTGTGGCAAAGAGTTTCCCGCGAGAAAGAAGCTCGGGGTCCTTGCTTGCGCCAAATGCTGCAAGGCGCACTCGAACGGCAGATACGATTCACGATTTCGGCTGCTCCTGTATCGGCGGTTGAGCGTTGACGAAGGCCTGGAGCTCGCTCACAAGCCCCGCTGAGGCCCCGGGAGAACGAAGCGCCAGGGACAAAAGCGCGTCCAACATCAAGGCATGCGTGATGTCCCCTCTTCTGATGCGTTCGGGGAATTCCGCTATCGGGATTTCGACAGTATCGATCAACTCCGTGGGGTCCAGCTTCTGGTTGCGGTCCTTGCGCACGGGGCCGATCAGAAACGAGAAAACGCGGTTGTTCATGATCGCGGGATTCGGGTGGCTCCAGCCGAGCGGGACGCAGGTGGCTCCGGGCATCGGAACGTAACCTGTTTCTTCAGCAAGCTCGCGGATAGCTGCGGTGCAAAGATCCTTATCGCCGCTGTCGGCGACCCCTCCGGGAAACTCGAGCGTCACATCGTCGATGCCGACCCGGAATTGACGAACCATGACCACCGTCCCGTGTTCCGTAACGGGAATGATATTCACCCAGTCCCTCGAGCGAAGGAGATAAAAATCGTGACGGGTGTTGTCGCGGCGATCCCGAAAAACGCGTTTCACGAATTCGAGAATCGGGACCTTCAGCAAGGGCTCGTCGTGTTCGCAAACCCAGTTTTCTTTGAGGTTCTTCATGAGCTTGCCTCCTCGGGGCGCCTCGCCTATGATAGCGCAGCAATGCGTACAGTAACCCTGCTATTTTTCGTTGTTTCCATTTTTTCCACTCAGGATGTCCATTCCTTCGGGTCCGCGAAACCTAAATCGCAGCCCGCACCCAATCAGGAGTCTGTCTGGGTGGTCCGGGATGACGGAGCGAAGAAGTGTGCTGGCAATTCCGGGGAATCACTGGAACAGGGTGCGCGCGAGCTGACGAAGGCGAAAGTAAATGTGCAGCAGTCCCGCAAAGGCTTTGACGGAAAGATGCACATGGAAATGTGCGGGGCGCCAGCGGGAACGGTGAATGGCTATTTGATTCCCAAGGTAGACCTGCCCATCGCGATTCAACACGGATTTAAAGTGGCGGCGCCGGGCTTTGATCGGTAGCCGGGCCCAGGCCGATTCCGTACTTCTTCATTTTATCGAGCAGCGCGGTCTTATCCATCCGGGCCATTTGGCACGTCCGGTCCACTTCCCATTCAAAAGTCCTGAGTAGCTCGATGATGTAAATTTTCTCAAACTGCTCGCGTGTGGAACGGAAATCCAGGCGGTCATGTCCGAAATCAGGCAGATCGGAAGCCTCAATTTGATCACCGCTCGCAGAAACGATCGCTAAGCGCAGGACGTTTCGAAGCTCCCGGATGTTCCCCGGCCAATCATAATCCCGGAGGAGTTTCCAGGCATCCGGCGAGAGGTCTCGAAGATGTTCCTTGTGAAACTCGCGCGTGATTTCACCCGTGATGCCAAGAACAATATCCTCGAACTCATCGACTCGACTTGTCAGGGGTGGCATCTCGATTCTGAACACGTTCAGCTTTTCGAGTAATTCAGCGTTGAAGAAGCCGCTCTGTGCGCGACCTTCAAGGGCCTGGCTCGTGGTCGCGATAATCCTGGCGTTGACGAGCATTCTCATTCCTGATTGTCCGGGTAGCGCCACGGACCTTGTTTTCAGATAGTCGAGAATTGCGAGTTGTTCAGTCAACGAAAGCTCCCCGATTTCGTGAACGGCGAGTGTTCCGCCCTGCGCCAGCGAAAGCTGCTCGGCGAAGCTCATATCTTTGGAGGCCTCACGAAAAGGTCGGGCGGCGCGAGGCCCGCTTGAGTGAATCCATTTTGCGATAGCGCCCTTACCCGTTCCGCTTGCGCCAAAAATTAAGGCCGAAGCAGTGTCCGTTTGGGCGGCCAACATCGCGAGGCGGCGCTGCTGTGGTGGTATGAAGAATACCATTTCCATGAAAAACCGGGATCCCTTCGCCCTTGACCCATAAGGGGTCTGGGGCCGTATGGGTATAACGCTGTGCGGCAAGAATTGTCAACAAAATAGCAGCGAGTCGGCAAAAACTGCTGATTGAGGGTGTCTGGGTTTTAAGATAAAAATGTGTAATGACCATCAAAACTTACGTCTCGTGCTGGCTTCTCCTGGCCGCGTTTCTTGTGCCCTGCGCTTTTGGCGCCGATTTTAAAGTCGCCCTGGTCCTGGACAAAGGAGGTCGGGACGATAAGTCCTTCAACTCTGCAGCTGTTCGCGGCGCAACCAAGGCGAAGGATGAACTGAAGGGCCTTTCATTGAAGATAGTAGAGGCGACGGATGACAATGCGTTCGAGTCCCTTTTGCGCTCTTTTGCGCAAAGGGACTTCGACCTGATCATCTCGGTGGGGGTTTCGCAAGCCGACGCGGTGAAGAAGGTCTCGGCCCGGTTTTCGAACAAGCATTTCGTTATCGTGGATGCCGTCGTGGAGGCGCCCAACGTACAGTCGCTGATTTTTCAGGAGCACGAAGGTTCGTTTCTTGTCGGAGCGATCGCCGGCACGATGACGAAGACGGGGAAAATCGGATTTATCGGCGGAATGGATATCCCGCTGATCCGACGCTTTGAACTGGGTTATGGGGCCGGCGCCAAGCACGTCAATCCGAAGGCCAAGCTCATCTCGAATTTCGTCGGCGTTACGAGTGATGCCTGGAATAATCCGGCAAAGGCGAAGGAGCTGGCAGTCTCGCAGTACGGGCAGGGCGCCGACATTGTTTTTGCGGCGGCCGGGGCGTCTAACAGCGGCCTTTTTGACGCAGCAGAAGAACAAAAAAAATTCGCGATCGGCGTTGATTCAAATCAGAACTGGATCAAACCGGGCTACATTTTAACGAGCATGCTGAAGCGCATCGACAAGGCCGTTTTCGACGCCTGCAGCGATGACCTGAAGGGTGGCTTCAATGGCGGCGTGAAGCGCTTCGGACTGGCGGACCAAGGCGTGGACTTTTCCGTTGATGAACACAATGAAACGATTCTTCCGCGCGAGGTTCGCGCGCGCGCCGAAAAGCTTAAGGCCGAGATCGTTTCCGGAAAGATCAAAGTTCCGGACTATTATCAGAAGAAAAAATGATGACGGCTCAGGCGGCAGTTTCGGCAGTCGAGCTTCGCGGGATTTCGAAATTCTTCAATGGGGTTCCCGCCAACCAGGAAATTGACCTTCAGGTCAGGGCCGGATCGATTCACGCGATTATCGGCGAGAACGGCGCGGGAAAATCGACCGCGATGAAAATTCTTTACGGTATTCACCGGCCGGATGCGGGTGAGATTCTGATCCGCGGGGACAAGAAGATATGGTCAACGCCCGCGCAGGCCATTTCCGCCGGAATCGGAATGGTTCATCAGCATTTCATGCTCGCGGGCCCCTATTCCGCGCTTGAGAATATTCTCCTCGGCGTTGAGATCGCCAATTCGTCGGCTCCGCTGCTGAAGAGGGCATTCGAGAGCCTCGCGCGACCCGTCGATCGGAAAGGCGCGAAGGCGCGTCTCGACCGGCTCGCGGACCAATACGGGTTGCGCAAAATAGATTGGGATTTGCCGATTGAGACGCTTCCGGTGGGCGTGCAACAACGGGTTGAAATCCTGAAGCTTCTCTATCAGGAGGCTTCGATTCTCATTCTTGACGAGCCCACGGCCGTTCTGACCCCGCAGGAAACGGAGGAGCTGTTCAGTAATCTGAAGAAGCTCACGAAGGACGGCAAAACGATTCTGATCATCACGCACAAACTCAAAGAAGTCATGTCGCTCGCCGATGAAGTCACGGTGCTTCGCGCCGGAAGGGTCGTCGGAAGACGAGCGGTCGCGGACACGAAGGTCGAAGAGCTCGCGAGCCTGATGGTTGGCCGAAAGGTGAATCTGAAAATCGAGCCGCCCTCGAAGCCTGTTCCGCGAGACCCTGTTCTTGAAATCTCCGATCTGCACCTGAGTACCGCGCCGGGTCGCGCAAGGCGTGTTCATCCGCTTGAGAAAATCAGTTTTTCCGTCAGGGGCGGCGAGGTCGTGGGCATCGCGGGGGTCGAGGGCAACGGCCAGTCGGAACTGCTCCAGGTTCTCTTGCATCCGCGGGATTTTTCGAAACGCAATTCAGCTTCTGTCGCGCACGCGACCGGCTCGGTTCGGTGTCTCGGGCGAGTCACCCTGAATGAGCGGACGCGGCTCAGGGCGGAGGAAATCAAACTTCTCGGAGTCGGCGTGATTCCAGAAGATCGGCATCGCGAAGGGCTTCTTCTGGAGCGTTCGATGGAAGAGAATTTTCTGCTCGGACATCAGAAGAGAAGCGCGTTCAGCAGTAAGGGGTTCATTTTGCGCAAGAGCTTGCGGGAATCCGCGTTGCGCGCGATCGAGGTTTACGATGTTCGGCCGAGGGTGATCGACCTCGAAGTTGAAGCCTTATCGGGCGGCAATCAGCAGAAGCTGATCATAGCGCGCGAATTCGAGTGTGAGCCGAAGCTCCTCATAGCCGCCCAGCCGACCCGCGGAGTCGATGTCGGGGCGATTGAGTTCATCCATCGCAGAATTTTAGAGGCGAGGGAGAAAGGGGCGGGCGTGCTTCTCGTTTCTTCGGAGCTCGATGAAATCCTCGCGCTTGCTGACCGGATTCTTGTCATGTACGCGGGACGAATCGTGGCGCAGTTTAACCGCGGCGAGGCTTCGGAGCAGGTCCTCGGCCTCTCAATGGGGGGCGCGCACGCATGACCTTCTTGAGATCCAGAATCTTCAGATCGCTTCAGCCTCTTCTTGCGGTTTTGATCGGTCTCGTGATCGGTCTTCTGATCACGAGGTTGGCGGGAGAGAATCCCTGGCACGTTCTGAAAATCCTGATCAATAGCGCGTTCGGATCCCGATACGACATCGGCATGACTCTCTTTTATGCAACGCCCCTGATCCTGACCGGGCTTGCCGTGGCGATTCCGTTTCAGGCTGGTCTATTCAACATTGGAGCCGAAGGGCAGCTCACGCTCGGTGCTCTGGCCGCCGCTGCCGTGGGTTGTGTCTTCCCGGATATTCCGTGGCCGCTTGCGCCCGTTTTGGCTGTTCTTGCGGCATTTTTCGTCGGTGGCTTCTGGGGCTTTATTCCTGGATGGCTCCATGCGAAACGAGGAAGTCACGAAGTCATCAACACGATCATGCTCAATTTCATCGCGGCTGGAATCGCGAGCTGGGTCACCTTGTACGTTTTGAAGAACCCGGAGTCACAGAACCCTGAAACTAAAGCGGTCGGAGCCGGCTACCTTATCCATCATTTTCAGAGCTTCGGGGATGCTCCGCTTAGCTCGGCATTCGTGCTGGCGGTTGTCGCGGCGATCCTGGTTTCAGTGTTCTTGTGGAGAACGGTTCTCGGATTCCAGCTCAGGGCCGTTGGCCAGGGCGAGAGCGCCGCGCGTACTGCGGGAATTGATTCAGGAAAGATGAAGATCATCGCCATGTTTCTGGCCGGGGGCCTGGCCGGTCTCGTGGGCGTCGGAGAGGTGTTGGGGAACGCCGGCCGCTTCCGCCTCGGGTTTTCACCCGAATACGGATTTATCGGGATTGCCGTCGCACTTCTGGGTAAAAACCGGCCGGCGGGGGTCGTCGCGGCTGCGTTGCTGTTCGGAGCTCTTCATAAGGGTACATCTGATCTGGATCTCGAAACCGAGAATGTCACCCGAGATCTTTCCCTCATTTTACAGGCGCTCATCATCTTGTCTGTCTCGGCGGTTGGGCTCTGGGACTGGTTTAATAAGGGTCGCCCTATGGTCAACGGGGGGCGGACATGAGCGACACGGGATTTCTGGCGATACTGATTCAGATGGTCGGTTCAACTCTCCGGGTTTCGACGCCGTTGCTCTTCGCCTCGTTGGGGGGGCTGATGAGCGAGCGCTCGGGAGTCGTCAACATCGCGCTGGAAGGAATGATGTTGATCGGCGCCTTCGCCGCTGCGACCGTTGCGTTTGTCACTCATTCACCTTGGCTTGGCGCGGCAGCCGGAATGGGCGCGGGTCTGCTTCTTGCCGCGTGCTACGGTCTTTTTGTCATCCAGTTGCGAGCCGATCAGATTGTCGCGGGAACCGCTATCAACATGCTCGCCGCCGGCATCACGCCGTTCCTTTCCAAAATATTTTTCGAATCTACCGGTTCGACTCCAAGTCTCCCGCTGGACGACCGTTTCCAGTCCGCCCCGATTTGGATCGCCTGGATTCTGGTGATCGTCTGTTGGGCTTGGGTGAATTTTACGCCGACCGGAGTCTGGCTCCGATTCGCCGGAGAGAAGCCTGAGGCCCTGCAATCGGCGGGTATCAGTGTAATCCGCGTTCGCTGGTGCGCCGTTCTGGCCAGCGGCGTGCTCGCCGGGTTGGGCGGGGCCTCGCTCTCGATTTTTCTGGCGTCCTCTTTTTCTCGCAACATGACGGCCGGTCGTGGTTTCATGGCACTTGCGGCCCTGATATTCGGGAAGTGGCGTCCGGGTCCGACCGCCGTCGCCTGCTTGCTCTTCGGTTTCGCGGATGCGCTGCAGATTCGGTTGCAGGGCGTTGTTCTCTGGGGGACCGAACCGGTTCCGGTTCAGTTCATTCAGATTTTGCCGTACATCGCTACAGTATTGGTTTTGGCTGGCGCCGTCGGAAAGTCGCGGGCTCCGGGGGCGCTTGGGGTGGCATTTAAGAAAGGGTGACTTTATGAGCAATGGATCGGTTCTTCGTGTTCTCCTTATTTCGCTAGGTCTGTCGGTGTGTGTTTCGAGGCCGGCTTGGGCAATTGAGCAGCAGCTCCCGGTTGACCTGAGCGGGCTGAATAATGACCTGACGACGGCGCTTATTAGAACAGTCGCGCTGGGTGCCGATCATCGCGCATACATGCCAGCGACCCCTATGGGGCTCGCGATCGGATTGGACGCCGGAGTGGATCTTACGGCCGTGGCCGTTCCCAAAGAATTCGCAAGCGCGCTTGCCCTTGCGACGGGAAAGGCGGAATCGGCACTGCCGTCGGTGATTCCGGTTCCGAAGCTGAGTCTCCACAAGGGGTTCCCCGGCGGCTTCGATCTCGGGTTTTCTTACGCGACCTCGAAGATGCTTCTCGGGCAGGAAGATCTCTTCAACGTGTTCGGGTTCGATTTAAAGTGGGCATTCATCGACGGCGGAAACGTTAAACCGGCGGTCGCCGCGCGATTCGCCTACAGCAAGAGCAAGCTCTGGTTCATGTCGACCAATACGTTTTCGATAGACGCGGTCGCTTCCAAAAATCTTTACGTGATTGACCCGTACGTGGGAGCGGGGCTCAAGATCTGGTCCGGTGATCTCGCTATTCCGGTCGGAATTCCGGGTTTGCCGCTTACGGTTTCCGGAAGCCACTCCTCGGTGAATCCGCACATATTCGCGGGACTGCCTTTCAAGATGATGCTTTTAAGATTAACGGTCGAAATCGACTACAACCTTGCGGGGATGACGAGTTATGGCGGAAAAATCAGTTTCAATTTCTAGCAGAAACGGTCGGGTCGGTTTTCGGATGCTCTTGGCCGCGGTGGCCCTGATCGGGCTCACCGGGTGCGAGCTTTCGTGGACGGGCTTTCAGAAACAGCTGACGGGAGCGAAGGAGATCTTGTTCGGAGCCGTGGGAGCGACGAGCTCCAAAACCGAACCGAAACCCGAGCCGAGCGGAGCGGAATTCTCCTCTCCCCTCGCGCAAAAAACGAAAGCCAACGCCGAGCTGCTTCGTGAGATACTCAGGGTCGTTTACATGCGCGAGCCGAGCAACCGCACGGAATTCGGCAGTCTTGTCGATTCCCTGAACCAGGGGGCTTCATTCGAGGGACTGTACAACGGCTTCACCCATTCGTCGATTTACCGGAAAATCGAAACGGCAAATCCGGGCGCAACAGAACAGGCTCTGAAAGTCTTTTCGGAAGAGCTCATGATTTTGGAATCGGAGTTGCCGACGCCGACGGTGTTTGACGCCAACGCCGCGAAGCCGCTCGCCGTCCCGGTCACGCCGACCGCGGATTCGAGCGGGGTTTCCGAGCTGGTATTCGAAAAGCGCGGAGCGGTTCAGCCCTCGCCGAAGCCGAGTGATTTTATCGAAAAGTATTCTGCCCAGTTCGCCGGAGCCTCCATCTTCACTTTAAAAAGAGTTCTCGGGGATGAGGCCTTGAAGGTGGTCAACGTAAAGAAGGACGAGAAGGAAAAGCTCGCGGCTTGGTACTCAAAATGGGTGGTGCGCATGGCGGAAAAAAAAGTCGATTTCGGGCTCGAGCTTAGAAACAAGCTGGATGAGCAATTCCATTATAAATGGGCGATGTCCTCATCAGAGGACCAGCTCCGCTGGGAAGTTCTGAACCGCCTTCATCGCGTACTGAATCAAGCCAACGGACATGACTCTGAACAATAGGAAGGTAATTACCATGGAAAACCCCCTGATCATCACCTGTGCGCTGACCGGGGCCGAGGTCACCCGGGAGCGGCAACCGAATCTGCCGGTCACGCCCGCAGAACAGGCCGTTGCCGCTGAAGAGGCGATTCAGGCAGGCGCGTCCGTCATTCATTTGCACGTTCGTGAGGATGATGGCCGGCCCAGTCAGCGGGTCGAACGCTTCGCGGAGTCGATCTCGGAAATAAAAAAGCGGGTGCCCGAAGCCATTATTCAGATATCGACCGGTGGCGCGGTGGGCGAGTCTATCGAAAATCGGGTCCGGCCGCTCGGGCTCAAGCCGGAGATGGCGTCGCTCAATTTGGGAACGATGAACTTCGGGGAGGATGTTTTCTACAACCATCCACGCGATATCGTCGCGCTCGCCGCGAAAATGCACGAATACAAGGTCATGCCCGAGCTGGAAATTTACGAGACAGGAATGCTTGAGAGCGCCTTTCGTCTCGCAAAGCAGGGTATTTTGCGTGAGCCCCTTCACTTCCAATTTGTACTCGGAGTGCCCGGCGGAATGTCGGGTGACCCGAGAAACCTCTCGCATTTGGTCGCCATGTTAAAATCCGCGGGCCCGGCGGGTGGCGGGATTCACTGGGGGGTGGCCGGAGTGGGAAGGTATCAGCTTCCCCTCGCCGTTCAGGCCCTCGTTTTGGGCGGGCACGTGAGGGTCGGTTTTGAGGACAACATTTTTTATCGCAAGGGTGAGGTTGCGAAATCGAATGCACAGCTTGTCGCGCGAATCGCGCGAATCGCCGCCGAACTCGATCGGCCAATCGCGAGTCCGGCAATGGCGAGAAAATTACTTGCCCTGTAGCACGATCCGCGCTTCGGCCTTATTCATCGTCGTCCGGGTCTTCCGGTAAATAGAGGAAGCGGAATCGCTTTGTGCTGACGGCGCCCCAGTGAGATCCATCATTCGTCAGGGCCATGCTCGCGACATAGACGTTGTCTTTTTCGAGTATGCGGGCGAGCGGATACCACGGGCTTCCGGTATCGGCCGGATCAAGAACGATGGTATTCACGCCTTCTTTGTACTCTCCTTTGTTATCGATCAGCAGCGCCGACTGCTCGCCACCGTGGAAGAGGCGCCACCAATTGTCGACCCTTAACTGGATAAAGAGTTGCAGCGGGGTTTTGCTGAGAACAAAGCTGAGCCGAAGCTTGTTGTCGTTCAGAACCTCGATATCCAGGTCGTGAACGACGGCCATCTTGTCCGAATCCTGAATGCGACGTCCTTCCTGATCAAATTCGACCCGGCGTTGTGCCCGGGTCGCGATGTTATCGAAATCGAGCGTTGTGCCGCCTTGGTCTACGACCCGACCGAAAAGGGAATTGTTTCCAGTGGCGTAGTACGAAACTGTTTCGCCAGAAAGTACCGCGCGAATAAGGCGGACCAGCTCATAGCCGAAGCTTTTCTCGAGGAACATCTTGCCCAGAGTTTCGGCCCTTTTTACGGGGTCTTCAATCTTTTGTAGGGCGGTCCAGCGACGATGGATGCGCTTGGCGGCGATCAGCTTCGATCCGGCCGGAAGTCCGTAGCCAGCCGTGTAGAGGATCCCGTTCAAAAGCGTGATCCCCGACCATTTGGCCGCGTATCGTAATCTGTTCGCTTTCGTCGACCAGGCGCCTGTTTCCATGTCGAACGCCTTCTCCAGCGCCGGCCACATCTCGGAGGCCGGGGTATCTATGAACCTGTGAATTTGGGAGTTATTGATCCCGAGCTGAAAATAGAAGCTGCACTTACCCGGGGTCTTTCGAAACTCCTCCGGGAACGTGTCCGGGCGCCTGAAAATGTTCACTTTGCCGACTGAATCCTCGACTGCGAGAATATAGCGGAGCAGCTCACCTTCGCTGGCGTTGCTGTCATTGATGCTTCCTTCGACCAGCAGGTTGAACGAATCATCTCGAGCCGCCTTCACGTAGTGATCGACATCCATGCTGACGGTAAAGTTATGTTGAGTACTCTCGTGAACGCCCCAGATCGCACGCCATGAGCTCCCATTCGCGGCAGTTGAAGTGAAAACATGGTGGGACCCGTCGGGGAACGTGACGTGCGCGTCGGCGTGGACGACTGAATTGCTGGCGTCGTGTCTGAAAATAAACGCAAGCTTCATTCTGGCGCTCGTCGACCGTAACGTGGAATTCATAGTTCGTTTGAAGGCGTGTTCCACTCCCGTAACGGCGGGACCATCTTCGTGCGACGCAAGCTCCTCAGAGCGCGCCATGAGCCCGAAGACGGCACGCTCATAGGCTCTTCTGCCCTTCAGGTTGGTGATGTCGTAACGATAGCCAACGTCAAACGATTTACTTGCGCTTTGATCAATGTTCAATTTGAAGGGAATCAGCTTCGCGCTGCTTTGAAGGCTTTTAACCAAAACAACGCCATCGAGAACGGTCGGTTTGTAATCCGTGCCGATAGCGGTTCCGTGGCCGAGTGTTCCGACTCGGGTCAATTTGACCTTCACGAACCGGTCGTTTTCTTTGAGGACGGAAATTCTGAATGTACCGCTGATGTAAGTTCTGTACGAAACTCCGGCCTGAGCGAGTCCGGTGATCCCGGTGGGATCGAGGTTCCATCCGACATTCGCACCCACTTCGACCAACCCCGTGCCGAGGTAGGAGATGATTTCACCGCTTTCAAGATGACGAAGCGCGGTTGCCTTGAGAGGCAGGCGAAACGGAAACGTGACAACGTTCCAGAATTTTGAATACCTGGCGTTTTCTTCCGGGTCCTTCAATGTGTAATTCAGGATTTTCTTGACCTTGCCGTCTTCCTGCTGCTCCTCGACCCAGACGGGCTCGAATTGTTCGGCCGAATCGGACTCGGCTGCGGCCGCGGATTCGGCGCGCATTTTCGTGAATTCCTCATACCAGGCTTCTTTCTCCATCTCTTCTTGTCGTTTTTGAATGGAAGGGAATGAACCGTAACCTTTGGCCGTGACCTGACGAATATTGATGAAATCGAGGCCGATTCCCCCGCCAATCGAGAAGCCGACCGCTCCCGTCGAGAGATCGCCAAAACCATCCTTAAAAATCGGGAAATTGCCAGCTAAGTTGAATTTGTCGACCACAGTCCAGCTATTTAGAATGTCCGCGTTGTCGAAAACACGTCGTTGCCCGGAAACGTTAAAGCTGAAAAGTTCACTCGATGTTTTATAAAAGGGAATATCTTCGATAACGTCAAATAGCGCGTCTGACATCCGGGTTCCGACACGGTCGACTTCCCGAATCGTCCGGCCATCCAGCACCGATTCCCAGGGCTCGGCCTCGATCCAGGAGCTCGACCAGGCTGCGGGAGCAGAGGCTGTCGCGAAGAAGAGGACCAACACGCCGGCCGAGAGACGAAGGGAACTGGAGACGTGATTTAAGTTCACAAGAGACTCCTGTCGTTTATCCGCGCCAACGCGCGGAGCTAAAGCGGGAATATCTGTACCAAAATAGTCAGGAATAGTCAATCGCGACAGCGGTTGTTATTCACCAGAAAGATATGGAGTTTCAACTAGTTACAATTAGGCGAAGAAGTTCTGAGGGAGCTCAACCCCATGGTCTTTGAGGCGGTCGATAAATGTCGGCACCAGCCCCGTGCACCGGAAGGTTCCTCGCTCCGCGTCCGAGTTGCTGGCCTTGGTCGCCAGTTCGTATTTGAAAACATCCTGAAGAGTAAGGGTGTCGCTTTCGATGCCCGTGACCTCGGCGATCGCAACCACATGGCGGTTTCCCGTTCTAAATCGTTTTACTTGTACAACCAGGTCCAGGGCGTTTGCGATCTGCTTTCGCACGGCAATCAGAGGGAGCTCGACATCTGACAGCATGCAAAGGGTTTCAAGCCTGCTCAGGGCATCTCTCGGTGAATTGGCGTGAATCGTCGTCATTGAACCCGCGTGCCCCGTGTTCATGGCCTGGAGCATATCGAAAGCCTCGCCCCTTCGGCACTCGCCCACAATGATCCTGTCCGGTCTCATTCGAAGCGCGTTGGCGACCAGGTCTCGGGCGGTGATCGGAGGACTTCCCGGAGACTGCGGCTTCGTCTGGAGACGGACACTGTTCGCATGAGAGAGACAGAGCTCGGGAATATCTTCGATCGTGATGATGCGTTCGGATTTCGGAATAAACGCCGTCAGGGCGTTCAGAAGAGTCGACTTTCCGCTTCCAGTCCCGCCGGAGATCAGAATGTTCATTCTTCCGGCGACGCAGGCATTCAGGAAAACAGCGATACGCCGGTCAAGGGAGTTGTTGCTGACCAGATCTTCGACCGAAAGTCGCCGTGTCGGAAATTTGCGAATGGTAAGACAGGGACCTCCGGTCGTGAGTGGCGGGGCAACGATATTCACGCGCGAGCCATCAGGAAGTGCGATATCGACGTAAGGACTGTCCGGAGAAATCACTTTTCCGTTCGCCTGCAGGAGTTTTCGAACGAGATCGTTCAAGTCTTTGGTCGAAGAGTAGGTAAACCCGGAAGTGGAAATTTTTCCGTCCCGCTCCACCATGACGTTCCGGACGTCGTTGATCATGATTTCGGTGATCGCGGGGTCTTTCATCAGGGCTTCCAGCGGCCCTCCGAGTCTTGGATTTTCGTCGAGTGGCAACTCTATCCCGGGATCGGTCGGGTCTTCGAGGTCGACCTCGTTTTTTTTGGGGGCTGGTCTTTTTGGATCTTGAGCCATGAGCCGAGTGTAGCATAGTAGAGAACACCGATGGCGCTCAAAAAGTTCGCACTCAAGGTCACCGAAAAAGATCGCGGTAAACGTCTCGACCATATTCTGGCGGAGTGGCTTCCGGGAGCATTGTCCCGCCCCCTTTCCAAGGGGAAAACCCGCAAGCTGATCGTTGCCGGGGCCGTTTACCTTAATGGAAAAAGGATACGGATAGCCTCCAAGGCGATTTTGCCGGGAGCGCGCCTCGAGGTCTTCGTTGACCTCGGCAAGGTTGATCGTGACGGTCCTGGAAATGATGTGTCCTTCTCGGTTACTCCGGATCGGGTTCTCTATGAAGACGAATTTTTGATCGCGATCAATAAGCCGGCGGGGCTTCCCACACAGCCGACCCTTGACGAGTCCAGGAACAACCTTTTCGCCGCCGTAAAACAGTTTCTCGCGAAACGCGACGCGGGCGCTGTGTCACCTTACGTGGGCCTCCATCACCGACTCGACCGTGATACCTCCGGAGTGGTATGTTTCACAAAGCAAGTTGCGGCTAACGCAGGGCTGGCCGAGGCATTCTCGAAACACACGGCCGTGAAGACTTATTACGCTTTGACGATACGGCCGCGATTCGCGGCTGGCAGTGGCTTCGTGCATGTCCCCGCTCACTGGACCGTGAAAAACCATCTCGGAAAAGCGCCCGGGCCTGGAAAGAAGGCGCGCTTCACCTCCGTCCGTTCGGGCGGCGATTTCGCGCACACGGATTTCGTTCTTCTGGACGAGTTTAACGACGCACTCCTTGTGCAGGCGCAACCTCGAACGGGTCGGACCCACCAAATCAGAGTCCATCTTGCGGAAGCGGGAATGCCGATCCTGGGTGATTCTTTTTACGGCTATCGCCCGTCCCGAGTTGTTTCCACCAGGATCATGCTGCACGCTGCCCGCCTCACTCTTCCCCATCCGATCACAAAAGAGGAGATCTCGATCGAAAGCCCTTTACCCGAAGACTTTCTGAAGTGTCTTGAAGCACTCAAGAGTTGAGGGGGCGCCCGACTCACCCGAGCCAGCGGGTGTAGTCTATATCCGGCTCGTCCGCAAAGAGCATCACGATTCTATCGACGCCCATCGCGTTGCCTCCCGAGGGGGGCATCCCCTCTTCCAGGGCTTCTAGAAATTCTTCGTCGCTCGGGTTTTTTGGAAGAGAGGACCCGTAAACCCGCTCTCGAAGGGCCATGTCCTCGACGAAGCGCTTTCGCTGTTCGATGGGGTCCGTCAGTTCCTCGAAGGCGTTTCCGAGTTCCAGCCCTCCCGCGTAGACCTCGAAGCGTTTTGCCCAGCGCGAGCCATCAGGTTCGGTTTTGATTACGGAAAGCGCCGCTTGCGAGGCCGGATAATCGACGACGAAAACAGCCCGGTCTTCCGGCAGCTTCGGTTCGATGCAGTTGAGCCAGATCTTGAAATAGAGGTCGTCCGCGGTTTCTCCATTCATGATCTTGAGATCCAGGCGCCGGCAAGCGTCCGACAGCTGCTCTTCCGATCCCTGTGTAACAAGGTCGAGCTGGGCGTGTTCCATGAACAGGTCGCGGACGCGAAGCCGAGACCAGGGGGCGGCGACTGAGATTTCCCGTCCCTGGTAGCGGA